>Ga0210408_10005894_pt1 | contig 10676 bp, 12 predicted proteins | sample IncBWH4MmetaG_FD_155471 | JGI IMG/M metagenome (GOLD analysis project Ga0210408, IMG submission 155471) | Forest soil microbial communities from Barre Woods Harvard Forest LTER site, Petersham, Massachusetts, United States - Inc-BW-H-4-M | ecosystem: Environmental > Terrestrial > Soil >... | reverse complement strand
TCGACGATCTCGAGCAGATCGCGGCTGACGACGATGCCGACGTCGCCGCGCTGCACGGCTGGCGCCGTGAGTTGTTCGGCGAGGCCGCGCTTTCGCTGAAACATGGCAGGCTCGCGCTTGCGATCGAAAAGGGTCGCGTGGTCAAGGTCGATCGAAACGCTGACGGCCCCGCGCCGCAAGCCTGACGGCACCTTACGAAGCCCTGTCATCCTCGTCGTCCCGGTCGTCGGCGGCGGCTTTCAATGCTGCTGATACTTCCACCATGACCATGGATAGAATATAAGCGCTGGTGGGCAGATTTAGCTGCCGGGCTTTTGCGATTGCCGTTGAGACGTTATCCGCCAGCTCGATGAGTTCGTCTTCGCGGGTCATCATCTTGTACTCGCTTCTGGAGCCTTTGCCGTGAGCACGGACGATTCCGATCCTAGCGGGGATAAATTATTGCGGTTGCTGCGGGACAATCAGATCGATCTGACCGTCGTCGAAGGTTTGCGGCTGGTGATTGCATTCAATAAAATCGAGGATCCGTCGGATCGGCGCGTTCTCATCGAACTGGCTGAGCGATTTGCAAGGTGACCGTTGGTTCAAAACCTGGCGCACTGGTCATGCCGCGAGCTTGCCGCCGGCCTCGATGAGGTCGGCGCTTCCCAAAATCCCGGCGTAGTTGCCAATGACCTTGACGACTGCGAGCTTGTATGACGCGGCGTCGCCGACGCCGGGCCGCCTGCAGGCGACGGCATCGTCGACCACCTGATAGCGATGGCTGCGGTGAAACCCTTCGACCACGGTCGACAGCACAGTCTCATCGAGGGAAAATCCCAGCAGCACGCAGCGAATGCTTTTCATGTTCGACATGTATTCGGCGAACCGCGTCGAACTATAGGCGGACGGCAGCGGATGCTCGAAGGTAAGCTCCCCTGGCCGCGGCTTCAGCTCGGCGATCCAGTCCGTCAGGTTCGAGGCCGGGTTGAACCACGCGGCCTGCGCGATCCGTTTCAGGTGCATCAGCGGCCAGAGGTTGCCGCGCCACAGCGTCATCAATTCGAGACAGCGCGACGTGATCGCCTCCGCGTCCGATATGACGTGGCTGCGGCCTTCGGTGAGATATTCGGTCTGCAGATCGGCGCAGATCAGGATCGGTGGATCGTCATGGATGGAAGCAATCATTTTTCGGCCCGCCTTCATGGTTCGGCCAACGCCACGGCGCGAAGGGGAGAGGTCACGGGGCGAGCCGCCGAGATGTCGAGGACGCCGGGCCGATCCCAGTCGCCCTCCGGCCTGATGATCACGTAAGGGTCGCTATCGAGCGTGATGGCATCGGGACCCGGCTCGAGGTCGAGGACCATTTCGGTGTAGGAAAAATCCGAAAAGGTGATCTTGCGGTTGTGACCAAGCGGCTTGGCGCCGAAATGCGCCCAAAAGTCCACCAACCGGTCTTGCGCTTGACCGTAGATCTTCCGGAACCCCTTGCGCCGGATGTAATCGACGCTTGCCTGCACCAGCTTGAACGAAACCCGCGAGCGGCGGTACTGATGACGGACAGCCAGACGCTCGACCTTGGCGAATTCGCCAAAAAAACGGACCCGAAGGCAGCCCGCAGGCTCTTTCCCGACAAACCCGATGAAGTGCGCTGCGACCAGGTCGTTGCCATCGAATTCTTCCTCGATCGGGCAATCCTGTTCCGCAAGAAAGACGGCGGCGCGAATGACGTTGACCAGCATCAGATCGTTGGGATCGCGCGCGATGCGGACCGATATCGCGCGCGGGTTCGGGGTGGCTGACGGTGGGGGTCTAGTGCCGTGCATCTGCAAAACTCCTTGTTTGGATATTCGATGCCGGTATGTTCGGCGGAACCCGGTTCCAAGGCCTCTCGTAACACCAGAGGTCGCGCTGGAAGCTCGGGACCTGCGTGAAGCACGTCGAGATCAGCCAATGGCGTCCCGCCTTTGTCGATGGCTGGGCGAAGCAATTGGCGTTGACATAACGCGGCGTTCTCAAGTGAGCCGCGACCTTGCCGGATCCTCCGATACCGCGACCGGTTGCCGCCAGTGCCCAAAGGTAGATGGCAGACACCTCCTCACCGCTCCGGGCAAGCAACCCGATGTCCGGGTGTGTCAAAGAAATCTCATCAAGAATGAGAGCGTCGTGTCCGCGGTCATTAAGATAAAGAAACGCTATTGCGCCTAGCAATCTTTCCCGTCGGCTGAACGTCAAGATGCATTCTGGATCGAATGCAAAGTATCTGCCAAGGATCGGTGCTGTCATCTGAACTCCCGGAACCAGCCGATGGGCCATGTCCGCCAGCATAGAAAGTTCAGAATACCGCGCGGGGCGCACCTCAACGTCCGAACTGGTCGACAGTGAATCGAAATCGTGCCTCGTCGCAAAAGAGGCCCTTTCCATAAGCTGGTCGCGCATCTATCGTTACTCCCACCCGGCCAGCATCATAACGGACGAGGATTTGGAGTATGCAGCAACTATTGCATCGGGGTGCTGCGGTGACGCAGCACCGGCCTGACGAGGTTCTGGATGCGTCCTGGGACGACCTTAAATCGTTTCTGGCTTGTGCACGCCACAGGAGCTTTCGAAACGCCGCTGACGTGCTCGGCCTTATCAGTACAACCTTAATGCGAAGGATCGACCGCCTCGAAGAACGGATCGGCTGCAAGTTGTTTCTGCGCGATCAGAGCGGGTTGACGCTGAGCGAAGAGGGGCTCGCGATGATCGCGGACGTGACCGAAATGGAGCGTCACGCCTTCAATGTATTTCGGCGCGCATGCCAGTCAGCCAACGATCCCGCCGGCACCGTACGCGTCGCCGTGACCGAGGGGCCCGGCAATTTCTGGATTCTTCCGAGGCTGATCGACTTCCAGAAGACCTACCGCAAGATCACGGTCGACCTCCGCTGCGCGATGGAGCAAGCGGACGTCGCGCGATTGGAATCGGATATCGCCATTCAGCTCGAACCGCCGACAAATCCCGATCTTATCGTATCAAAGCTCGGCAGGCTTCACATCTATCCCTTCGTATCCGAAGGATACCAGAAGCTCTACGGAGTTCCTGCATCCCTGTCAGAACTCAAAAATCACAGAATCATTAAGCAAAACGCTCCGCAGGTAGACGATACCGCTTATGCGCGAATTTTCGGGCTGACCTCGCTGGAAGGCGTTGTCGGAATAAAGACAAACTCCAGCATTGGCGTTCTGTATGCGGTAGAAAGGGGAGCGGGTGTGGGTTTCCTGCCAAGTTCGTCTATTGCCTTAGGTGCGCCACTGGTCGCAGTCGATGTGGGCTTTAGTCATCATGCCGAGCTCTGGCTTACCTATCACAAAGAGTTTCGTAATTCAGATCGACACAAGATCGTCATCGATTGGCTCAAAAAGATCTTCGATCCGAGGACCAACCCTTGTTTCAGGGATGAATTTATTCATCCAAACGATCTCATACCTCTGATGGACGGACAGAGAGCGAATTTCGGATTGGAGGGATATATTGCCGCCAACCCGTTTGGTGGTGCGAAGGAACTGCTCTGATTTATGCGCGCCGGGCGCCTCGCTGGTTCGCCCCCGCTACCACTTCAACTCTACGCCAACCGTCCCCTGATGCGATTGCAGCGCGGACCGGAATTTGCCGTCATAGTTGAGATAGACGCGCACGGTGTTGCTCAGGCTGAGTGAGGCCGACGCGCCGGCGTCGGCACCAAGCTGGCTTTCGCCAATGCCCTGCACCGCAATGCTCTGCGGGCCCAGGCTGACGAGGATCGAACCGAAATTCTGCGCGAAATTGTCGACGAATTTGCCGTAGGCCGACAGGTCCAGAATCTTGCGCTCGAAAATCCAGTAGTGCCCGATCTCTGCACCGATCAGCATCCGCGAGCGCTCCACGGTCGCACCGCTCGCCATCACCGGGTCGAGGCCGCCGACTTCCTGGAATGATCCGGTCGAGGCGCGCACATACTCCAATGCGGCCTTCGGCACGATGCGGCTTTGATCGATGTTCCAATAGTAGCTGAGTTCGGTCAGCGCGCCGTCGATTTGAGCGTTGTAGCCCGCGGTGGCGAGCCCCTGACCGGTGTCCCTGTTCGAATTGACCCGGCCAAAGCCGTGGACCAGCGCGACCGCCCACGTCCAGGGCCCCTTGTCGACGGAGGCGTTGAAGCCGAGCTGCGTCAGGTCGAGGGTCGCCGATTGGAGCGCCAGCGGCACGTCGATCGCGGTACGGCTCTGGTCGACGGAGAAACCGACATTGACGCCGGGCGCGACGCGCGCGCCGAGGCCGGCTACGCCTCCCCAGGTCTGGCGATGATCGCCGACAAAGAAGCCTAATGGGCCGGTCGTGGCCGAGATGCCATAGGCCTCGCCCCAGGCGCGAAACTGCGGGCCCTCCGCGGCTTCCGAGGCGCCGCCGCCTCCCGGATTGGACCGAGAGATGCGGTTGAATCCGCCACTCGCCTGGTTTCCGAGCCGCTCCAGGAAACTGCTGCCGAGGTTCGCCACCGTTGCTCCCGACGACACATCGGAATTGATTATCGTCGGTGTCGGAACCGGGGTGGGCGACGGCGTTGGTGTTGGCGTTGGCGTCGGCGCTGGGGTCTGGGCGTGAGCGGTGGGTATTGCCGCCATCGTCAGGCCGCACACCAACACAATCGCGACGGCCGTCTCAAGCCAGCGGCTAACGCCGGTCTCCGTTGTCCGCGAAGGCCGCGATGAGCAGCACATCAATGCTATTTCCAAAACTGGCGCCGGTTCGACAAATGCACAAAACCTGTTCGGATTTGCCCCCAGTTGTCCCGGAGGGTCAATCGCTCCCGGCCGGCTTCGAGGGCATTGCGGTGCATTGTGGTTCTAGTGCCACAGATCGACTTGTGCGACCTGATGCTCGGTCGATTTCGGCGACCCGGCCAAAAGCTTGCCAACGCGCAATTTATGATTGCACCCCCGGCCGTTGCCGGCGGTTTCGTTTTTCATTGCGCCGACCCATCAAGTCACGGCGGGCGAGATCAGAAAATTCCCCGAACCGGCGGTTTGCTCGATTTTGCAGATCTCGCCCTCGAGCCGGATCTTGCCGCCGGCGAGGAGCCGCAGTGCATCGGGATAGATGCGATGTTCGACTTCGAGGATCCGCTCCGACAGAGTCTCACGGGTATCGCGATCGCTCACCGGGACCGCGCCCTGCATCACGACCGGACCCGCGTCGGTTTCCGGGATGACGAAATGGACCGTTGCCCCGGAGATTTTCACGCCCGCGCGCAGCGCCTGGCCATGCGGGTCGAGGCCGGGAAACGAGGGCAGCAAGGAGGGATGGATGTTGAGCATCCGTCCATACCAGCGCTTGGCGAATTCGGCCGTGAACAGACGCATGAACCCGCCGAGGCAGATCAGCTCGATGCGGTGCCCATCAAGCGTCGACTGCAAAACCGCCTCGAACCCCGTGCGATCCGCGCCGAACGGCTTGCTTTCGATGACGAGGGTCGGAATACCGCTGGCCTTGGCCTTCGCAAGACCAGGCGCATCGGTACGATTTGAAATCACGAGCACGATTTCGGCGGGAAAATCTTCAAGGCTGGCCGCCTGGATCAGCGCGACCATATTCGAACCACGTCCGGAGATCAGGATGGCGACCCGGCGTTTCATCGCTTCACCGCGCTAGATCGAGGTGACCGTTATAGATCACGCGATGTTCGCTCGAGGCCTCGATTACTTCACCCAGCAGCGTCACGCTTTCGCCGCTGTCCTTAAAAATGCGGGCGACCCGTTCGATCGCGTCCGGCTCCACGATCGCAACCATGCCGATGCCGCAATTGAAGGCGCGCAGCAATTCAAGTTCGGCGATGCCGCCCTGCTCCGCGAGCCATTTGAACACCGGCAGCACCGGCAAGCGCGCGAGGTCGATGCCGACGCCAAGCTGCTTTGGCAGCGCGCGCGGAATATTGTCGGTGAAGCCGCCGCCGGTGATGTGGGCAAGGCCCTTGACTGCACTGGTCTCGCGGATCGCGCGCAGGCACGATTTCACATAAAGCCGCGTCGGCACCAGCAGCGCGCCGCCGAGTGTCATGACCGGCGAGAACGGTGCCGGCGCCTCGAACGCAAGACCCGATCGCTCGACGATCTTTCGTACCAGCGAAAAGCCGTTGGAGTGAACGCCGGACGACGCAAGCCCGATCACCGCATCGCCTGCGGCGATATCGGGCCGCGGCAACAGCGTGCCGCGCTCGGCGGCGCCAACCGCAAAGCCGGCGAGATCGTAATCGCCGTCCTTGTAGAGGCCCGGCATTTCCGCGGTCTCGCCGCCGATCAGCGCACAGCCGGATTCGCGGCAGCCTTCGGCGACGCCGGCAACGATTGCGGCGGTGGCCTCGGGGTCGAGCTTGCCGCAGGCAAAGTAGTCCAGGAAGAACAACGGCTCGGCGCCCTGCACGACGAGGTCGTTGACCGACATCGCGACCAGGTCGATGCCGATGCCGCCATGCAGGCCGGTCTCGATCGCGATCTTCACCTTGGTGCCGACGCCATCGGTGGCGGCGACCAGAACCGGATCCTCGAAGCCCGCGGCCTTGAGGTCGAACAGCCCGCCAAAGCCGCCAATCTCGGCGCCAGCGCCGGCACGGGCGGTCGCACGCACCATCGGCTTGATGAGCTCGACCAGCCGATTGCCCGCATCGATATCGACACCCGAATCCGCGTAAGTGAGCCCGTTTTTGTGCTCGGCCATGCCAAATTCCGCTAATATTGGCGGCTGGTTACGTTGGAATCCGCTTCCGCGCAATGGCTCGCAAGCTCTTCCCACGTATACTATGTAGATAACGCCGGTTCGGCCATCGCACGAGCCGGGTCTCTTGCGCCGGGAAGCGCCTTGTGAGCATTCCGAATATCATTACGCTGGGCCGAATCCTGCTGGTCCCGATTATCGTCTGGGCGATTGCGTCAAGCGAAATGGAGATCGCATTTGCGATCTTCATCATCGCCGGCGTCAGCGACGCGGTCGATGGCTTCCTTGCCAAGCGCTTCAATATGACCAGCGAACTGGGCGCTCTGCTCGATCCCTTGGCGGACAAGGCGCTGTTGGTCTCGATCTACGTGGCGCTTGGCATCTGGGGCGCGATACCGCGCTGGATCGTCATCCTCGTGGTCTCGCGCGACATCATGATCGTTGCCGCCGTGATCGTATCGTGGCTATTCGGCAGGCCGATTCCGATGAAACCGTTGATGGTGTCGAAGCTCAACACGGTGGCCCAGGTCGCTTTCGCGGCGCTGGTGCTCGCAGCCCTTGGCTTTGGTTTCAAGCCAAGGCCCTATGATGTGATCCTGATGGGATTCGTTGCCATCTTTTCCCTGGTGTCCGTGTCACTTTACCTCGTGGAATGGGTACGGCACATGAGTACCATCGAAGTGAAGTAGAGCGTTTGTTTCGAAGCGTTTTCCTCACGTTTGATGCGCTTTATTCAAGCGAAGCGGTGTCTACTTCGCTTGAAATCACTATAGATTTGTTTTGACGCGTTTCACGCGAACCGGCGTCCACTTCGCTTGAAAACGCTATAGATCGCCGGCTCTTCCCGGCTGGAGTCTTGCGTGGCAGGCTGCGTACAACCTCGTCAGTTGGCATTTGCGCTACCGCATGCGGAAAGCCTGACGCGTGACAATTTCCTCGAAGGGCCGGCCAATGCCGCCGGCATCGCGCTGGTCGATGCTTGGCCGGAATGGCCGAATCGGATCATGCTGCTGGTGGGACCGGAAGGCTCGGGGAAGAGCCATCTCGCCGCTATCTGGGCCGAGCAAGCAGGCGCCCGTTCGACCACCGCCCATGTGCTTGACCCTGCCTCGGTACCCGGCGCATTGGCCACCGGCGCACTGGTCGTGGAGGACTTGAAGCCGGCCGCGGTCGATGAGCGCGCGTTGTTTCACCTGATCAATCTCGCGCGCGAGGACGAGGCCTACGTTCTGATCACCGCACGCGTTCCGCCCGCTGCTCTTCAGATCGAGCTGCGCGATCTCAGGTCGCGTCTGCGCGCCGTGCCGGTAGTGTCGCTGTTGCCGCCGGACGATCAGTTATTCCGCGCGCTGATCGTCAAATTCTGCGCCGACCGCCAACTCGCCGTCGACGAGGCCGTGGTGAGTTATCTCGCAACCAGGATTGAGCGGTCTTATGCGGCCGCGCGCCAAACCGTGGAGCATCTCGATAGCGAGGCGCTGCGGCTCGGCCGGCCGGTTACGCGGGCGCTGGCCGTCGAATTGCTGCGGAAGAATTGATGCCAGCCCACCTCCCCCGGCTTGACGGCGCCGGCGCTACGAACATCAATGTCATGAAAGCGTTATCCCGGTAACCGATGCTTTGCGCGGCATCTGTTAGATGGTGCTGCTAGATGGTGCTATCCTCGCGCACCCAGTTGGATAGAAACTTTATGGAACTCGCACAAGCTATTGAGATCAAAGAAAAAGAGGTGGATGCCGAGGCTCTTCCTTCAATCGCCGCGAGCCCCGAGCGCTTCATTAATCGCGAACTGTCCTGGCTGCATTTCAATCGCCGGGTGCTGGAGGAATCAGTCAATTCCGGCCATCCCGTGCTCGAACGGGTGCGATTCCTGTCGATTTCGGCCAATAACCTTGATGAATTTTTTATGGTTCGCGTCGCCGGCATCAAGGCGCAGGTGCGCGAAGGAATCGCCGAGCGCAGCCCCGACGGCCGCAGCCCGGCGGAGCAGCTTGTCCTCATCAATGAAACCGTTTCGCAACTCACATCCGACCAGCAAGCCATCTGGCGCGACCTGCGCGGCATTCTGGCCGAGGTGGGTATCATCCTGGTCGATGGACGCGATGTCACCAAGACCGAGCGGGCGTGGATCGAGGATCATTTCCTCCACAACATCTTCCCGCTGCTGACACCGCTTGCGATCGACCCGGCGCATCCCTTCCCGTTCATCCCGAGCCTTGGTTTCACCATCGCGCTGCACTTGACGCGCACGTCCGACGGCAAGCCGATGAATGCGCTGATCCGCATGCCCGGCAAGATCGACCGTTTCATCCGCATTCCCGCCGGCAAGGATGGCGTGGTGCGGTTGATCACGCTCGAGCAGGCGACCGGGTTGTTCATCGGCCGGCTGTTTCCGGGCTACGCCGTCAATGGCCAGGGCGCCTTCCGCATCATCCGCGACTCCGAACTCGAAATCGAGGAAGAGGCGGAAGACCTGGTGCGGCTGTTTGAGACCGCGCTGAAACGGCGGCGGCGCGGATCGGTGATCCGGCTCGAAATCGACGCCAAGATGCCGGAAGAACTGCGGACCTTCGTGCAGCAGGCGCTTTCGACCGCGGACGACGAGGTTTTCCTGGTCGACGGCGTCTTGGCCATGAACGAACTGTCGCAATTGACCCGGCTGGACCGGGCCGATCTCGAATTCGCGCCGTACGTCCCGCGTCACCCCGAGCGCGTGCGCGACCATGGCGGCGATATTTTCGCGGCGATCCGGCAGAAGGACCTGATCGTCCATCATCCCTATGAATCCTTTGACGTCGTGGTCCAGTTTCTGCAGCAGGCGGCGCGCGACCCCGATGTCGTGGCCATCAAGCAGACGCTCTACCGCACCTCCAACAACTCACCGATCGTGCGGGCGCTGGCGGAAGCCGCCGAAGCCGGAAAGTCGGTGACCGCGCTGATCGAGCTTAAGGCGCGCTTCGACGAGGAGGCCAACATCCGCTGGGCGCGCGACCTCGAACGCGCCGGCGTGCAGGTCGTCTATGGATTTCTCGAGTTGAAGACCCACGCCAAATTGTCGATGGTGGTGCGCCGCGAGGGCGGCAACCTCGCGACCTACGTCCACACCGGCACCGGCAACTATCATCCGGTGACCGCGCGCATCTACACCGACCTGTCCTACTTCACCTCCGATCCGACCATCGGACGGGACACGGCGCGGGTGTTCAACTACATCACCGGTTACGCTGCGCCGAGCGATCTGGAGAAGATGGCGGTATCGCCGCTGACGCTGCGCAAGCGCATGCTCGAGCATATCCACGGCGAGACCAGTCACGCCCGCCTTGGCAGGCCCGGTGTGATCTGGATGAAGATGAACTCGCTGGTCGACCCCGACATCATCGATGCGCTTTATGAAGCGTCCCAGGCCGGCGTGGCGATCGAACTGGTGGTACGCGGCATCTGTTGCCTGCGTCCGGGCCTGCCTGGACTATCGGAAAATATCCGCGTCAAATCGGTGATCGGCCGATTCCTCGAACACGGCCGAATCTACTGCTTCGGCATGGGACAAGGCCTGCCGAGCACCAAAGCAGCTGTGTATATCTCGTCTGCCGACATGATGCCGCGCAACCTCGACCGGCGCGTCGAGGTGCTCTGTCCGCTGCAGAATCCCACGGTACATCAGCAGGTTCTCGAACAAATCATGGTCGCTAACCTGAAGGACAATGAGCAGAGCTGGCAGTTGTTGCCGGACGGGTCGTCAACGCGTATGAAGGCCGCGAAGGGTGACGAGCCGTTCAACCTGCACAACTACTTCATGACGAATCCGAGTCTCTCTGGCCGTGGAAAGTCGCTCAAGGAATCTTCGCCGCGCCGTCTCACCCGCCGTACCGAACGTCATCACCCCACATAAGGAACTTTTCCGGTGAAGCGACCGCGCAAGCGCGCTTCCAGCGTCGCGGTCATCGACATCGGCTCGAACTCGGTTCGTC
>Ga0210408_10005891_pt1 | contig 10677 bp, 7 predicted proteins | sample IncBWH4MmetaG_FD_155471 | JGI IMG/M metagenome (GOLD analysis project Ga0210408, IMG submission 155471) | Forest soil microbial communities from Barre Woods Harvard Forest LTER site, Petersham, Massachusetts, United States - Inc-BW-H-4-M | ecosystem: Environmental > Terrestrial > Soil >... | reverse complement strand
GGTCTGGGCGCCGCTGCTCACCGTGGGTGTGCCGCTCGATCTGCCGCAGACCCAGGCGAAAAGCCTCGACCAGGACAAGAATCCGCTGACGCTTTCGGTCAACCTGAAGGGCCAGGTGTTCCTCAACGACACCGAGATCAAGCTCGACGAGCTGGTGCCGAAGTTAAAGGCGATCACGGACGCGCGCGGCGGGCTCGATGAACGGATCTTTGTCCGCGGCGACAAGAAGGTCGATTACGGTACCGTGATGAGGGTGATGGGCCGGCTTTCGCAAGCTGGCTTCAGGCGCGTGGCGCTGGTAACGGAAGTGGATCAGGGATAGGGAAGAGTGAAAGTCGACAAGACACTCGCTGCGTCGGTCGCACTCCACGTCCTCGTGATCGGATGGGGGCTGATCTCCTTTTCCGCGCGCTCGCTCGAGGCGCCGCCGCCGGAGTCGATGCCGGTCGATATCATTTCCGCCGATCAGCTTTCCAAGATCACCGCCGGCATCAAAACCGGCGAAAAGGACAAGCCGAAGCCGATGGTCGAGAAGGTCGCCGACCAGAAGCCGGTCGAGGACGCCATCGGCAAGATCACCGAAAAGAAAGAGATCGTGACGGCTTCCGCGCCGGAGCCGCCGCCGAAGCCGGTGGAAAAGCCGGTCGAAAAAAAGCCCGAGCCGCCAAAGCCGGTCGCCGAGACCAAGCCGAAGGACGAGCCGAAACAGGTCGAGAAGAAGCCGGAGCCGCCGAAAGAGGATCCGATCGCGGAAGCCCTGAAATCGGAACAGGCCAAGAAGCCGCCGCCGAAACCGGAAGCCAAGGCAGCACCGCCGCAACCGCCGAAGCCGAAGCAGGAGCGCGTGTTCGATCAATCGAAGATCGCAGCGCTACTCGACAAACGCGATCCGACCCGGCAATCCATCACCGGCGCGGCGCTGAATTCGACGGCCTCGCTTGGCGCGACGACTGGCCATGCTGCGACCTTGTCGCAGTCCGAGCTTGACGCCATGCGCGCGCGGCTTGCGAGCCTGTGGAACGTGCAGCCGGGCGTCGAGCATCCCGAGGAGCTCTACGTCACGGTCCGCATCCGCCTCAACCCGGATCGCCGGCTGGCGGCGCCGCCGCAGGTGATCTCCACCGGCTCCTCGCCACGCTATCAGGCAGCCGCGGAAGCCGCGGTGCGCGCCGTGCTGCAGGGCCAGCCCTACACAATGTTGCGAGATGAGACTTACGACCAATGGAAATTCATGGACATCGATTTTGATCCCAAGCAGATGTTTCGTAGCTGACGTTTTTCTCAAGAGTTGACACTTTCGAAGATAGAGACCCCAGAATGTCCGTGAAGCCGTTTCCGCTGCCGCTACACGCGCTCGACCGCCGCAAGCTTCTGATCGCCGGCGCCGGCGCTACCGCAGGCCTGCTGCTGCCGTCACTTGCCCGCGCCCAAACCAAATTGGTGATCCCCGAAGGCAATGTCGCGCCGTTGCCGATCGCGATCCCGAATTTTGTGGCGGGGACGCCGGCGGACGGCGAGGTCGGCACCGGTGTTGCCGGCGTCATCACCAACAACCTCAAGCGCAGCGGCTTGTTTGCGCCGATCGATCCGGCCGCGTTCATCGAAAAGATCACCGACAGCGACAAGCCGCCGCAATTTGCGAACTGGAAGACCATCAACGCCCAGGCGCTCGTCACCGGGCGCGTGACCCGCCAGGGCGACGGCCGCCTGAAGGCGGAATTCCGCCTCTGGGATGTCGCCTCCGGCCAGCAATTGACCGGCCAGCAATATGTCACCTCGCCCGAATTCTGGCGGCGGATCGCGCACATCATTTCCGACCAGATCTACGAGCGTTTGACCGGCGACAAGGGCTATTTCGACAGCCGCGTGGTGTTCGTCGACGAAACCGGCGCCAAGGAGCGGCGGGTCAAGCGGCTCGCGCTGATGGATCAGGACGGCGCCAATGTGCGCTATCTGACGCGCGGCTCCGACCTCGTGCTGACGCCGCGGTTCTCGCCCTCGACCCAGGAAATCACCTATATGGAATTCGGCCAGGGCGATCCCAGGGTCTATCTGTTCAACATCGAGACCGGCCAGCGCGAGATCGTCGGCAATTTTCCCGGCATGTCGTTCGCGCCGCGCTTTGCGCCGGATGGCCAGCGCGTGATCATGAGCCTGCAGCAGGGCGGCAACTCGAACCTGTTCGTGATGGACCTGCGTTCGAAGACGACCACGCGTCTCACCGATACCCCCGCGATCGATACCTCGCCGTCCTACGCGCCGGACGGCACCCGCATCTGTTTCGAATCCGATCGCGGCGGCAAGCCGCAGATCTATGTGATGCCGGCGGCCGGCGGGGCGGCGCAGCGCATCTCCTTTAGCAAGGACGACAGCAACGGCAGCTATTCGACCCCGGTCTGGTCGCCGCGCGGCGATTACATCGCCTTCACCAAGCAAGGCAGCGGACAGTTTTCCATCGGCATCATGAAACCCGACGGCTCCGGCGAGCGGATCCTGACCGCCGGCTTCCACAACGAGGGGCCGACCTTTGCGCCGAACGGCCGGGTGGTGATGTTCTTCCGCGACCCCGGCGGCAATGGCGGCCCGTCGCTGTTCACCGTCGACATCTCCGGGCGCAACGAACAGCGCGTGCCGACCCCCGGCTTCGCATCCGATCCGGCGTGGTCGCCGCTGTTGTCCTAGGCTTATTGTCGCACGCCACGGTTGTTTTGAAAATCGATCGGCCAACATGGCCTATTATGCTGATTTATCAGGAAGATTCTCGTTATCTAAAATGCGATACAACGTTCCGGTAACGATATTCCCTCAGAAAGAGTTCATTTGCAGCGGATAGAACTAACGTCCTGAAAAGGACGAATTGCGCGGCGATGCAACTGGCCCACCCCGAACAGGACCCCGATCAGGAGATCTCGCCGTCCGTTCGCGCGGTGCCAATCGATTCGCTGTTCGAGGCTCCTGGTACGGTGCTTACGGGCATCATCTTCTCGGTCATCGCGGCAACCATGACCGCGCTGAAGACCGGGGAAACTCTCATCTGGGCGTGTGTCGCACTTCTCATCGTGGCCGGCGTCGTCCGCGTATTCGACTTGCAGCGCTTGCAGCGGTACCTGGCGCGCAAATCGACCCTGACCGCCGAAGAATCTGCGCAATGGCAGCAGCGCTATCAGATCGGGGCGGCGATACAGGTCGCCGTGATCGGACTGTGGTGCTCCCTCACCCTGTTGATCAGTGACGACGCCATAGCCCACATGATCGGTCTATCCGTCACTACCGGGATCTTAGCGGGAGGTGCGGGGAGAGCGTACGGACGGCCATCGATATTTCGTCTGCAGGCTATGCTCCTGTTCGGTCCGGCCGTGATCGCGTTGGCGTTGCGTGGCACACCCTACTACATCGCGATGTCGGTCGTGAGCGCCGCATTTCTTCTGGCAACCATGCAACTCTCGGCTAGTTTACATAGAATATTTATGCGGGCGGTTGTGGCACGCGAGCGCGAGGCGGCGCTGGCGGCCCAGTTCGACACCGCCCTGAACAACATGCCGCACGGGCTTTGCATGTTCCGCGCCAACGGGCGTCTTGCGGTCATGAATCATCGTTTCAGCGAGATGATGGAGCTGCCCGACGATCTCGTGCAACGCGGCGCGAGTGCTTCCCACATCATCGACGCCTGCGTCCTCGCCGGGTCGGTCTCGGCGATCAGCGGAAAGATCATCCTGTCGGAGATCGAGAACACCGAAGCGCGGGACATCATCACGGCCGATCCCGACGTTGCGAGAGGCCGCTCGTTGTCCTGGACGTTTCAGCCGATGGCCGACGGCGGCGCCGTGGTGCTGCTCGAGGATATCACCGAGCGGCGCAACGCGGAGGCCAGGATCAGCCATCTGGCGCGCTATGACGAACTGACCGCGTTGCCCAACCGGGTCAATTTCCGCGACGAAATCGGACGGCTGCTGGCGGCCCAGCAGGACGCCGAGCTGTTGTCGGCATTGCTGTTCGTCGACCTCGACCAGTTCAAGCAGGTCAACGACACCCTCGGCCATCCCTGCGGCGACCAGTTGTTGTGTGCGGTCGCCGACCGCTTGCGCGAAATGCTGCGCCCGGAGGACTTCGTGGCGCGCTTCGGCGGCGACGAATTCGTGGTATTTCAGCAGAACATCGGCTCGCCCGAAGATGCCGCCAGCCTTGCCCGGCGCGTCGTCGATCACCTGAGCGAGCCCTACAAGATCGACAATCATCTGGTGGAGATCGGCGCGAGCGTCGGCATTGCGGTGACGGCACCCGGCATCAGCGCCGACACGCTGCTCAAGAACGCCGACATGGCGCTCTATCGCGCCAAGGCCGACGGCCGTGGCACCTTCTGCTTCTTCCGCGAGGAACTGGCGCAAACCGTCGAAGCGCGCCGCATCCTCGAGCTCGACCTGCGCAAGGCACTCGCCAACGAGGAGTTCGAGCTGTTCTATCAGCCGCTGGTCAACCTCAAATCGGGAAAGCTCACGACTTGCGAAGCCTTGTTGCGCTGGAACCATCCGGTGCGGGGCACCGTCTCCCCGATCGAGATTATCCCGGTCGCGGAAGACATGGGCCTGATCGTCGACCTCGGCCGCTGGATCCTGCGCAAGGCCTGCATGGAGTGCATGCAGTGGCCCGAAGGCGTCAGCGTCGCCGTCAACTTCTCGCCGCAGCAATTCCATCAGCGCGACGTGCTGAGCGAGGTTCGCTACGCACTCGGGGTCTCCGGGCTGCCCGCGCAGCGCCTGGAAATCGAGATCACCGAATCCTCGCTGTTGCGCAACACGCAATTGACCCTCGACGTGCTGTCGCAGTTGCATGCGCTGGGGGTGAGAATCTCGCTCGACGATTTCGGCACTGGCTATTCGAGCCTCAGCTACCTGCATAATTTCCCGCTGCAGAAGGTCAAGATCGACCGCTCGTTCCTGGAAGGCATCGACACCGACCGTCCGCTGACGCTGCTGCGCGGCGTGGCGCGGCTTTCCGCCGATCTCGGCATGTCGGTCGTGGTCGAAGGCATCGAGACCAACGAACAGCTCGAGCTGATCAGCGCCGACGGCACCATCACGGAAGCACAGGGCTATCTGTTCAGCCGCCCGGTTCCGGCGGTGCGGATCCGCCAGCTTCTGAACGCCTCCCATGGCCGTCGCGTGCCGGACGAGCCGTTGCTCACCGAGCCGTCGCGCTCGATGGCCTGAAACATCATTCCCGAAAGTAACCGTGGCGTAGATTTATTTTCTTCGATTCCCGGGTTTCAACGGGCTTTGCCTGCTTCGCCCTTAACCCTAACGTTTCGACAGCTTTGCAATTTCGTAATGGACTGTTAATCTTTTCCTACTCGCGCAAGTTGTTGGGAAGTTGGGGAGTATCAGATGAAGTCCGAAGCCGAACCGCGCGCTTCGCTCTTTGTGCGCGGAGGAGCGCTGCTAGATCGCATCGAATACCGACTCATCGAAACTCCTGAGGAGAAAGATCAGCTTTATTTGATGCGCTACAGGGCCTATACGCACGGCGGATTAATTCCGCCGTCAGAGTCTGAGCGCTACAGCGATCGTTACGACGATGCCCCCGATGCCCGGACGTTCGGAATCTATGTTGACGGAGAACTCTATAGCTCTATCCGTCTCCACGTGCTGACGTCAGAACGGCGGATGTCCTGTACGACCGAATTGTTTGGCGATGTTCTTCACCCGCGCCTCGACAAAGGCGAGGTTTTCATCGATCCGGCCCGTTTTGTTGCAGACCCGGAAAAAGCCCAGCGGTTTCCAGAGGTTCCCTATCTGACGGTGCGGCTGGTCTTTCTGGCATGTGAATATTTCAATGCCGATACCGGGCTCGCGCTCGTTCGTCCCGCGCACCAGGCGTTTTATCGCCGGGTCTTTCTGAACGAGACCATCGCCGAACCGCGCCCGTTTCCGAACGCATTGGCAAAGGTGGGATTGATGGCGTCCGATTTCCGGACCGTGCGGGAAAAGGTCTTGGCCCGTTTTCCCATCATGCGCTCGAGCGCTTTTGAGAGGCGGATGTTGTTTGAGCGGAGGAACGGGCACGCTCCCGTGTCGGCTGAATTTCTTCCGTTCGAACGCGCTTCCATCGTTCCGCTGGCCTGACGGCTCGGGCAGGCTGCCCGCATCACCAGTCACTTTCGCGTTGTTTCCCGCCGCCCGCCGTCCTGTTTCGGTTCCGGCCGGTCGATCGCGCCTGAAAAACCGGCCCACAATCGGTCATCCCGCGCGCGAGGCCGCTTGCCTTCACCGTCGCGCCACATTTACAACTCATTAACTATCGCGGTTGCTTTTCGCCGTTCGGGGGCATTTGATCGGATCTGGCAACACCCCGTCAAGGTTGACGGAACGTTCGCTTAACCAACCCCCTGTAGACCGAATAACAGTCGAAAAACGTGAGCGTGGAGGCTCCGGAATGAAATACCAGATGCGTATCCTCCAGGGATTGAAGTTGGCCGCGGTGCTTGCGGTGGCGCTATCGATGGGTGCCTGCGCCAACAAGAACCTTGGCACAGACGCGATGGCGAGCGCCGCGACCCCGGGCAGCCAGCAGGATTTCGTGGTCAATGTCGGCGATCGCGTGTTCTTCGAGAGCGATCAGACCGATCTGACGCCGCAGGCGATCGCGACCCTGGAAAAGCAGGCGCAATGGCTGCAGACCTATCCGCGCTACAGCTTCACCATCGAAGGTCATGCGGATGAGCGGGGAACGCGCGAATACAATATCGCGCTCGGCGCCCGCCGCGCACAGTCGGTGCGCACCTTCCTCACCTCGCGCGGCATCGACGCGTCGCGGATGCGGACCATCTCCTACGGCAAGGAACGCCCGGTCGCGGTCTGCAACGACATCTCCTGCTGGTCGCAGAACCGCCGTGCCGTCACGGTCTTGAACGCGAGCTCGTAAAGGCCTGCGCGTCAGCCTGTCGTAAGCTTTGCCGGCGCCTTCGGGCGCCGGTTTTATTTTGGAGTGGCTTCGCTCGTTCGCTATCAGCGCCGGATAAACTCACGGATCACGGCCAGGGCACGTTCAGGCGCATCAGGCACCACGGCGTGCCCGCAATTCGCAAACCGCTCGAACTGCACAAGGTGCACCGGCAGCGCGGCTGCGATATCCGCCTGGCTCTCGATCGGGTGCATCGGGTCGTCCTCGCCACCCATCACCAGGGTCTGACACTGGATGCGATGGAGATCAGGGAACATGTTGAGGGTGTGGCTCTCGCCGCCCGGTTTTGCGAACCAGCGCAACCCGACTTCCGGCTTTCCGACCGTACGGCTTCCGATGTTCGGGTCGCGCGGCGTCCGCGTATAGACGGGGAAGGCGAGTTTCCGCCAGGCGTCGACCTCGCTTCGGCCGTCGACGTCCAGGAACCTGCGGCGCGCGAGCGCACCCACTTCCGGGCCGCCGAAGCGCTCGAACAGCGCCACGCGCCGGTCAAGATAGGTGTCGCCGGCAGCCTCGGTGCTGATCAGGACCAGCTTTGACGGGTGGGCCGGATGGCGGGTGGCATAGGACAGCGCCACCATGCCGCCGAATGACGCGCCCAGCACGATCGGCTTCTCGATGCCCAGGACATCGCAGAAGGCGCGGACGTCATCGCCCCATTGCGCGAGATTCCACGATTCCCGCGGACCATCCTCGCTTCGGCCGTTGCCGCGATGGTCGAGATAGATGATCTGGACGGTATCGGCCAATGCCGAGTAGGCGGGCTTGTAGATCGAGTGGTCGAAGCCGGGGCCACCATGGAGGAGGAGCAAGGTTGGCTTCTCCCGCATCACCGGACCTTGCGGGACGAACTTTGCGCCCTCGACGTCGAAGAACAAGCGCACCCCGTTCACATTCACATGCATGGCCAACCCGCTTGCTTGTTTCGGAACCGACACTAAACCATACCGCGCAAAACCAGTGCCGGATTCGCCAACGCCAGTCACAATTCTGGCGTACTCCCTTCTTCAATGTGCGGAGCTTTCGCTTGTCTCGCCGATCACGTCGTCAGGGCAAAATGTCACCCAGATTTCCCAAATTGACCATCGCCGTGGCCATCGCCGCGTGGCTTACGTTTGGCGCGCAGGCGTTCGCGCAAGCAGACGAAGCGGACGCCGAAATGCGCATCCAGCGGCTGGAAAACCAGTTGCGGCAACTGACCGGCCAGAACGAGGAACTGCAATTCCGCAACCGCCAGCTTGAAGAGCGCTTGCGGCAACTCGGTGATGCGCAGACGGCCCCGGGCGGTGCGCCTGCACCGGCCCAGCCCGGTGTTGCGGCGATACCGCCGGCTCAGGCGGGTCCGGCCTATCGCCCGCCGCAAGCCCAAGGGGGCTTAGCTCAAGGGGGCTACGCGCAACCGCAGCCGCCTTACGGGCAACCGCAACCACAGCCGGGCTACCCGCAGCAACAGATCGCAACGCCCGCGCCGATCGTTCAGGAACCGCCCCAAGGTGGATATCAAGGCGCACCGCAAGGCCGGCGCCGCGGCGACGCCTTCGATCCCAGCCAGGACCCCAATGCCCCGGGGGCGCCGCGGGCGCTTGGCGGCGGTCAGCTTCCTGTTCCGCAGGATGCGGGCGTCGGCGCGCCGGGCGGACGCGGGCCCGGGGAGCCGCTCGATCTCGCCAACACCGGCGGGGCGCGCTATCCGCAAGGCAATTTGCCGCCACCGCCGCCCAATCCGAGCGGCGGCGCGCCCGGGCTTGCTACCGCGCCGCCCTCGCAATCGCCGCGCGACGAATTCGATCTCGGCATCGGCTATATGCAGCGCAAGGACTATGCGCTTGCCGAACAGACCATGAAGAATTTTGCGCAGAAATACCCGAGCGACCCGCTGCTGGCGGATTCGCAATACTGGCTCGGCGAGAGTTTTTTCCAGCGCCAGCAATACCGCGACGCTGCGGAGGCCTTTTTGGGCGTGACCACCAAATACGATAAATCGGCGAAGGCGCCGGACGCGCTGCTGCGGCTCGGGCAGTCGCTCGCGGCCTTGAAGGAGAAGGAGGCCGCCTGCGCCGCGTTCGGCGAGGTGATCCGGAAATATCCTCGCGCTTCCACCGGCGTCAAGGCGACCGTCGACCGCGAGCAGAAGCGGGTGAAGTGCTAGAGCGTGCACCTTCGCGCTGGAGCGTGATCGTAGCGTTGAAGCAAGCTTTCGGTGATCGATATCTTTGTGCAGGTCTCGGCACTACCCTTCCGCTTGGCGCGAACACGGGTTCCGACAAGCGACGGGGCGAGGGACCGGCGCTGCAGCAAGATGACCTGACCACCTATCGCAGGCTCGCGCGCCGCGAAGATCCATTCGGTATCCTGCAGGCGCGAAGCTTACGTACAAAAGCTTCGCAGTTGTGAAGATGCGGTTGTAGCAGACGCGGCCGAGCTAATGTCCGAATCGTGTCATTCGCGCCGAGTCCAGCCAACGCAAGCCCGGTCATGTCCGCTATGCCGCCGAAAGCGGTATCTGGAACCAGATCACGAAGCGCCGGCGAGAGGCAAGAGAGGAAGCCAAATTGCGCTTTGTGATCGCAGCAGCGCTTGGCCTGTTGACGGCGATTGCCCCTCCCTTGGCTGTTGGAGTCGCATCGCTTCTTAACCCGAGCAATGAAGCTGGCCCTGCCTTGGCCTTCGGGGTGATGGGTATGTTCGGGTTAGCCTTCGGCGCGGGGATTGGATTTTACGTGTTCCTGTTTGCGTTCGCACATATTGGCCGCCGTCGCTAAACAGTGGAATTAGGACACTCCTAAATTCAACTTAGGACACTGAGGGTCCAGGCCGTGTGGGTCAAATACGGACAGTACCCAACCGAGCGGCCTTACCTTTGAAATCTTTGTCGTAGGTCCGACAAGGTAACAACCCCCTCCGTGCGCAAGATGTTGTCGGCTTCCGCAACCTGAATCGATGTCCACGGAAGAGACATTTCAAGACAGTCGGCGACAGCTATCCTAAGCCCAATCGCGGCTCGCTTTGGAGATTTCTCGGCCATCTCACGCAACACATTTAAAGGATGAATCTCAGGTGAAACTGGCTTGCCACCGGCCATAAACCGATCAAAGAATACTTCGAGAAAAGCTCTTAGCTCGTCAACGCTTAACGATTTCGCCAAAGGTTCTCTCCGGTAGAGCCGGTCAAGTTTTTCTAATTTAGGACTCCCAAATTCAACTTAGGACACTGAGGGTCAAACACGGACAGCACCCGCGGGTGAATGGGAACAAGCTGCGCATCCCGAACGCACCGTGAACGGCCGGGCCGGCCCGTCATGACTATCAATGAACCTTCGGGGTCATTCGCGGCCGAGGCGGATCAACGTGATTTGGGTCGTTTAGCCGCTAGCAAAAGATATTCGCTTTCGCCGGAGGGGGCGACTCAGTTGCAATTTTGTGCGCGCCGCTTGCCTCGCAGGGCAAAAATTGGCGCTAAATCACCCGCGCCTGAAAGCCAATTTCCTGAGCGGAATCAAGCTGATTTGGGTTTCCAGTCCTGGCCTCGAAAATATCGCTTTGCGAAAATCAGAAATTGTGCTACGTTTCTCGTGTCCCGCCTCGACAAGAGGGGCGCTCGCGATCGTCACGAAACGTGGGGCGGGATGCGATGGACGTGGAGGTGCCGTTGACGAGTGGCGCTGAAGCGGACGGCGAAATCGTGTGGTCCTGATCCAGCGACGCTGGGATCAAGTCTGCG
>Ga0210408_10005890_pt1 | contig 10679 bp, 6 predicted proteins | sample IncBWH4MmetaG_FD_155471 | JGI IMG/M metagenome (GOLD analysis project Ga0210408, IMG submission 155471) | Forest soil microbial communities from Barre Woods Harvard Forest LTER site, Petersham, Massachusetts, United States - Inc-BW-H-4-M | ecosystem: Environmental > Terrestrial > Soil >... | reverse complement strand
CTACGGCGGTGGCGTCGCCCGGATGACCAGTTCATCTACGAGATCGTCGTGGTGCCCAGTTTCGACGAGGCGGTCATGGCCGCGCGGCTGAACTTCAGGCTGCAGGCGTGCGTTGTCCGCCGCCGGTTCGCCCACCGGTCCCACCACGACTCGCCCTTGCTCGCATCGTTCGCGGGTATCGACGGAGCCGACGACCTGATGAACCATACGCCGGATGAGCGCGCTCAGGTACTTGCCAGAACGCTGGCCAGGATCAGGCCCGAACTCGACCTGTACCTGATGACGGAGATCTCCGTCGAGGAATTGGCCGGCCGGCTCAGCCACCATTTCCGGCGCATCTTCCATGCCCGGGAAGGTTCGCTCGAGCTGCACCTATCCATCTTGGACGGCGTCGCGGCGCGGTATCGTTCCCCGTTCTTCAGCGCGCTGCGTGACTACAGCCACCGGCCCACCGGGGTGTTCCACGCGCTGCCGATCTCGCACGGCAAGTCGATCGTCAATTCTCACTGGATCAAGGACATGGTCGACTTCTACGGCCTGGAAATCTTCCTGGCCGAAACCTCCGCGACCTGCGGTGGCCTCGACTCGCTGCTCGAGCCGACCGGACCACTCCGCGAGGCTCAGCAACTCGCAGCCAAGACGTTCGGCTCGCGGCAGACCTACTTCGTCACCAACGGCACCTCGACGGCTAACAAGATCGTCGTGCAGGCCATCGTCCAGCCCGGCGACATCGTCCTGGTTGACCGGAACTGCCACCAGTCGCATCACTACGGGCTGATGCTGGCCGGCGCCATGGTGACCTACCTCGAGGCGTACCCGCTGAACCAGTACTCGATGTACGGTGCCGTCCCCCTCACCGAGATCAAGCGCCAGCTGCTGGCGCTGCGGCGGGCGGGCAAGCTGGACCGGGTCAAGATGCTGCTGCTGACCAACTGCACGTTCGACGGGATCGTCTACGACGTGGGCCGGGTGATGGAGGAGTGCCTGGCCATCAAGCCCGACCTCATCTTCTTGTGGGACGAGGCCTGGTTCGCCTTCGCCAGGTTCCACCCGGTCTCCCGGCCACGCACGGCCATGCGGGCCGCCCGCACGCTGGCCGAGCGGCTGCGGCTGCCCGAGTCCCGTCAGCGATACGACGCCCAGGTCGAGGAGCTCGGCGCGATCGATGCCGCGAACGACGAGGTTCTGCTGAGGCGGCGGCTCGCGCCCGATCCGGCCCGGGCCCGCGTCCGGGTTTACTCCACCCAGTCCACCCACAAGACGCTGACATCGCTGCGGCAAGGCTCAATGATCCATGTCTGGGACCAGGATTTCGGCCAGAAGGTCGAGGCGACCTTCCACGAGGCCTACATGACGCACACCTCCACCTCCCCGAACTACCAGATCCTTGCCTCCCTGGACCTGGGCCGCCGGCAGGCCGCGCTGGAGGGGTTCGAGCTGGTGCAGAAGCAGATCGAGAACGCCATGCGGCTCCGCGACGCGGTGGACCACCACCCGCTGCTGAGCAAGTACATGCGCTGCCTGACCACGGCCGACCTGATCCCGGCCGAATACCGGCCGTCATGTATCGACCAGCCGCTGCGCTCCGGCCTGCCGAACATGATCAAGGCCTGGGACTGCGACGAATTCGTCCTGGACCCGTCCCGGATCACCATCTACATTGGCGCGACCGGCATCGAGGGTGACGCGTTCAAGCGCAGCCACCTGATGGACCGCTACGGCGTGCAGATCAACAAGACCTCGCGAAACACCGTGCTGTTCATGACCACGATCGGCACTACCCGTAGCTCGGTGGCGTACCTGATCGAGGTGCTGGTGACCATTGCCCGCGACCTTGAGGCGCGGCTGGCCGACATGAGCCCGACCGAGCGGGCCGGGCACGAGCGCGCCGTGCTGCGGCTGACCGCCCCCTCGGCGCCGCTGCCCGACTTCAGCGGCTTCCACCCCAGCTTCCAGGACGGCAACGGGCAGCCAACCCCGGAGGGGGACGTGCGGCGGGCGTTCTACCTGTCCTACAACGACAGCTTCTGCGAGTACCTCAAGCCGGAGGAGGTCGAGCAGCGGGTGGAGAACGGCGAGCAGGTGGTGTCCACCACGTACGTCACGCCCTACCCGCCCGGCTACCCGGTGCTCGTCCCCGGCCAGGTGTTCAGCCCGGAGATCCTGGCGTTCATGCGCAGCCTAGACACTCCCGAGATCCACGGCTACCGCGCCGACCTCGGCTACCGCGTCTACGTGGATAAGGCCCTGGAGGCAGCGGCGCTAGATGGGGCCAGCGGCTTGAACAGCCGCCCCGCGGCCGCGCCCGAGACGGTCCGCGCCGCCACCACCAGCCAGGCCACGAGCAGCAAGGCGAAGAGGAGGACCGAGGCGCCCCGTAGCACGTCCGAGTGACAGCGCGCGGCCAGCGAGATCGTGCCGGTGACGCACGTCCCGACCGGGAAGGTGAAGCTCCACCAGGTCAGCGCGAACGGCAGGCCCCGCCTCGCGGTGCGCACCGTGATCGCCGCGGCCAGCGCCAGCCACATCATGGCGAATCCCCAGGTGGGCACGCCGTACAGCAGGGCGAACACGGCCGCACCCGCGGCGTAGGGCTCGGGCAGCACGTGCGCGGCCTGGGTGCCCAGGTTCCCCGCCGCGGTCACCGATTGGCCCAGCGGGCCGAGCACGATCCACAGCGTCGGCACCATGACCGCCGCACCGGGCTTGTGCGTCACCAGCCGCGACCACACCTGGGTGATGATGATCACCGACGCGAACAGGCTGATGCCGAACATCGCGTAGCACGCCAGCAGCAGCGTCAGCCGGCCCTGCGCCGACCCCACGTGCGGGATCAGCAGCGCGCCCGTGGCCGCGGAAACCATCGGCGGGACGACCGGCATCAGCCAGCCGCCGAACGCGTCCCCGGCGCCGACGTCGTGCCGCGTCATCATCAGGTACGGGATCCAGACCGCGGTCACCAGGCCGAGTGCCGTCCCGGCCAGCCATAGCACCCAGTCGACGCCGACCGCGGCCGGCCCGATCAGGCCCCGGCCGAGGACCAGCGTCCCCGCGCCCACCGTCATCAGCGCCATCGCGGGCGCACCCCAGAACTGCGCCATCACCGGATTCGAAGCATGACCCCGGGCCCGTTCGGGATACCGCACCCAGTGCACGCCCCAGGCCGCGATCAGCGCGATCAGCATGGCCGCGGCCAGAGCCCACACCGCCGTGGCGAACACGCGCAGCCCGGGCACCTGCAGCGGCAAGATGGCCGCCGCGTTGGCCACGATGCCGGTGCCCATGACCGAGGCAAACCAGTTCGGGCCGATGTCGCGGAACACGTCCCCCGGCCGTTCCAGGTCTTTGAACAGGCCGAACGGTCTGCGCTCATCCGCCCGTCCGACCGTGCCCGCCCCGGCGAGGTCCAGAGTCTGTGCCATGCTTCCAGCATCGCCGCCCGCCGGGCGCGCCGGTAGGGCCGAATCCGCTATCAGGTCATAAGCTCAACTTATGCCTCTGCCTTCGCGGGTGTCCGACCTGACCGGCTTCGACCTGCTCCTGTCCGTGGCGCGCACCGGCAGCATCGGGCGCGCGGCGACCGAGCACGGCGTCTCGCAGCCCGCCGCCAGCGCCCGGATGCGGCTGCTCGAGGGACAGCTCGGCCTGGCGCTGATCGAGCGCTCCCCGCGCGGCTCGAAGCTGACCCCGGCCGGCGCGCTGGTGGCGGGCTGGGCGCAGGCCGCGGTCGACGCCGCGGAGTCGCTGGACGCCGGCCTGACCGCACTGCGCCGAGAGCGCGACTCCCGGCTGCGCATCGCGGCCAGCATGACCGTGGCGGAGTACCTGCTGCCGGCGTGGCTGACCGCGCTGCGGGCGGTCGACCCCGGCGCTGTCGTGGCGCTGTCCGCGGTCAACTCCGCCGAGGTCGCGCAGGCCGTGCTGGCCGACGCCGCCGACATCGGCTTCATCGAGGGCCCCGGCATCCCGGATGGCCTGCACGCCGAACCGGTCGGCCGGGATGCTCTCACCCTCATCGTCGGCCCGTCCCACCCCTGGGCCCGGCGCCGCAGCGGCGTCCCGGCCGCTGAGCTCGCGCGCACCGCGCTGGTCAGCCGCGAGGCCGGGTCGGGTACCCGGGGCTACCTGGAGGAGGCGCTGCGCGCCCAGGCCGGCCTGGAGCGCGTACCCTCGGCCGCCGAACTGTCGTCCACCACCGCGATCAAGGCCGCGGTCGCGGCCGGGGCTGCCCCGGCCGTGCTCAGCTCGCTGGCCGTTGCGGCCGAACTGGCCGCCGGGACGCTACGCCAGGTCCCGGTCACCGGCGTGGACCTGACCCGCACGCTCCGCGCGGTGTGGACCGAGGGCCGCCGCCTCACCGGCCCGGCCCTGGACCTCTACGCGATCGCGATCCGTTCCGCTCACCCCCGGGGCCGCCGCTTACTCCCGGATGAACCAGGAGCCCGTGGTCTCGCCCGGCGAGGCGGGCCATTCAGCCGGATAGTGCGCTCGCTCAGCGGACCGGGCCGCGGGCACGGCGGCAAGGACCGGGGCGGCCCGCGCCGCGCCGTCCTCCCGCCGGGCCGCCGTGGCCAGCGTCAGCGTGCCGATGTAGCACAGCAGCGCCATCCCGGTCAGGATGGCCATCGCCATCGAGGCGGTGCTCTGGCCGTTCCGGACGAAGATCTCCCCGGTACCGAACGCGCCGCCGAGGGCGGTCAGGCCCGCCGTCGCCAGCACCGCGAGCAGCCGGTCCCGCACGCCGGCGGCCCTGGCCACGAGCAGGACCCCGGTGCCGATCAGGGCGATGCCGAGGATTGCGTGAACCGTCAGCACCAAAGGCGCGGTGGCGATCTCGGTCAGGATTCCGGCGTGCGCGTCGGAGGCCGGTACCGCGACGTAGAGGTTGAGGATGATGCCCAGGCCATACTGGATGACCAGCATGACCAGCATCGTCACGCTTAGCTGCCTGAGCCTGGCCCGGCGCGGCCCGCCCCGCCCCTTGGGACGCGTGTGTCGTGCATCTCCCATCCTTGCCCTGCCTCTCCCACGCTCCCATCCACTAACAACGGCCCCGAGGCGGGTGCAGTTCACCGCGGCGGTTCAGGTCGCGGGGATCCACCGGAACGCGATGCCGTGACGTTCGACCCGGCCCAGCCCGGGAAACGGCATGTGGTACGCGTGGACGAGGAGGTTCTCGTCGGCGGCCCGGCCCAGCAGCCGGCGGCGGGACAGGACCGATCGCTCCGCGTCGTGATCCCAGGGCGTCCGCCATCCAGGGTGGCTCAGCTGCAGGCTGTCGTAGAAGGTGTCGCCGGCACAGAGCAGTCGCTCACCGCGGCTTTCCAGCATGAACGCCGTGTGGCCCGGCGTGTGGCCTGCGGCGTCGATGGCGCGGACGTGGGGGAGGACCTCGTCGCCGGATCCGAACGGGCGCAGCCTCTCACCGAACAGCCTGATCGCCTCGAGCGCCGCCGCCCGGTGCTCGTCGTCCTCCGGTGACCGCTGGGAGGCCGACCAGAACGCCACCTCCGCGGCGTGCGCGAACCCGGTCGCCGCCGGGAACGTGAGCCCGCCCGACCAGGTAGCGCCGCGCGCGTGGTCCTGATGCAGGTGCGTGAACAGCACGGCCGCCAGCTCCGCGACCCCCGCCTCGGCCAGCCGGCCGCCGAGCCTGCCGACCAGCGGCTCGATCCGCGGGCCGTAGCCACCGAAGCGCGCCCCGAGACCGGTGTCGATGACCGCCCGGCCGTCCGGCGTCTCCACCAGCAGGCAGTTGTAGCCGCAGCGCAGCATGGTCCGGCCCTGGCGCTCCGCGGCCACAGCCGCGCGCAGTTCCCCCTCCGGCACCCCGGTGCCAGGGGTGAAGAACGCCTCCAGCGGCGGTGCCAGCGGCGGCTCCATCTGGCCGTCGCTGACCACCGCGCAGCTGAGCCGCCCCACCGCGAACCGGTAGATCACCTGGCTAAGTATCCCGCCTGCCGGGGCAATCTCCGCGGCCCAGGCGACACGCGAGTTCTGATCTCGCGGCCGCGAGGCGGCACCTCGCGCCCTCCGGTTAGGCGCCGGGACCAGCCCGGCCCGGTCAGAGGGAGTAGCGATATGAGCACGATGCAGCAGCAGGCGCCGCCGGCCGAGGCGGTCGAGGAGCAGATGGGCAAGATCGTGACCGAGCTGGGGGCGGCGCTGGGCGTGCTGCTCACCTCCCTCGGCACCCGCAGCGGTCTGTGGGCCGCGCTGGCCGGAGCCGGGCCGCTGACGACCGCCGAAGTGGCCGGAAAGGTCAGCGTGGAGCCGTCGCTGGTGCGGGAGTGGCGCGGGACGCCCTGTCCAAGATTGGGCAGGCGCACCCCGAACTAGCCGATCACCTGCGAAGCTCCCTGCGGATGGGAACCCTGTGTTCCTATTCGCCCGCCGAACCCGTCACCTGGACATAGAGCTGACGCAAGCGTCTAGTGAGACAACTGGTGATGCAGGGCGGCCAGGGACGCGGTGATGTCGCGGCGCATCTTTGGCGCGAACAGCCGCACCAGGGGCGCGCACGCGCCCTCTACCTCAACCCTCTTGACCACCCGGACGCACCCTCCGACGACGGGCTCGAGCCGGTGGTCGAAGATGACCTTGCCCAGCGGCATCGGGCATTCGGTCACCCAGCGCCGCCCGCACTCGACCTCGGTGATGGTGAACGAGCCGCCGAGGTTGCCGCGCTGTCTAGCCCAGCCGCGCGTCCCCGGCTCAAACGGGCCGTCCAGCTGCGCGATCTCCTTGCTGACGTCCCACTCGGGCCAGCGGGCAACATCGGTCCACGCCTTCCAGACCGCGTCTGGATCGGCCTCGAACGTCGCCTCGCATTCGAACAAGTACATGCCTGTCCTTGCTCCGGAAACCTGGGCCGCATCTTACTCCCCGGGGTTCAGCGCGGCGCGATATATCGTCGTTATGCAGCTCCCATTGGTTTGACCCGGAGGACCAGATGACTGAAACGGTGGCCCGCCCTCAGCTGAGCGACCGGTACACCGCCACCTCGGGCCGGGTGCAGCTGACCGGGGTCCAGGCCCTGGCCCGGCTGCCCATCGACCAGCATCGCCGCGACCTGGCCGCCGGCCGATGCGTCGGGACGTTCATCTCCGGGTACGAGGGGTCCCCGCTGGCCGGCTACGACCAGGAGCTCGGCCGGCTGAAGCCGTTGCTCGACGCGAACGACGTCACCTTCGTCCCGGGCCTGAACGAGGAGGCGGCCGCCACCGCGGTCCAGGGCAGCCAGCTCGCCTGCACCCTCCCCGGCGCCGCCCGCGACGGGGTGATCGGCATCTGGTACGGCAAGGCCCCCGGCCTGGACCGGGCCACCGACGCGCTGCGGCACGGGAACCTGATGGGCTCGCATCCCAGGGGCGGGGCGCTGGTCCTGGTCGGCGACGACCCCGCCGCCAAGTCCTCGACCCTGCCGTGCGTGTCGGACTCCGCCCTGGCCGACCTGAACATCCCGTATCTGTACCCGGCGGACAGCCAGGACGTGCTCGATCTCGGCCGCCACGCGATCGAGCTGTCGCGGGCCACGGGGCTGTGGACCGGGCTGAAGATCGTCACCGCGGTCGCGGACGGTTCGTCAACGGTCGACCTGGCCGCGGACTGGCCGGCCCCGCGGCTCCCGCCGGGCGGCGGGACGCATACGCCGACCGCCCGGCTGCTGCACCCCACACTGGGCCAGCTCGAGCGCGACCTGGTCACAAACCGGCTCCGCCTGGCCCGGGAGTACGCGCGTCTCAACGGGCTGAACCGGGTCGTCGGGCGCGGCCCGGGCGACGTCCTCGGCGTGGTCGCCGCCGGGCACACCTTCCTTGACGTGCTGGCCGCGCTGCGCCGGCTCGGCATCGCGGAGGACGGCCTGGTCGGCAGCCGGGTCCGCTTGCTGCGGGTCGCCATGCCGTGGCCGCTCGAGGAGGCCACCGTCCGCGAGTTCGCCGACGGGCTGGAGGAGATCCTGGTCGTCGAGGAGAAGCGCTCCTTCCTCGAGACCGCCATCCGTGACGTGCTCTACGGCAGCCCGGCCCAGCCGGCCGTCACCGGTAAGCGCGACGCTGGCGGCTCGGAGCTGATTCCGGGCTACGGCGAGCTGGACGCCGACGTGATCCTCGGCCCGCTGCGGCGCCGGATGACCGCCCGCGGCATCGCCCCGGCCCCGGACCCGGTTCCCGGCGAGCCCAGCCACGCGATGCTCCCGCTGGTCAGCCGGGTCCCGTACTTCTGCTCGGGCTGCCCGCACAACAGCTCCACCAAGCCGCTGCCCGGCACGCTGGTGGGCGCCGGCATCGGCTGCCACGCCCTGGTGCTGCTGATGGACGAGACGCAGGCCGGCACCGTCACCGGCCTGTCCCAGATGGGCGGCGAGGGGATGCAGTGGATCGGCATGGCGCCGTTCCTGGACCGCGACCACTTCACCCAGAACATCGGGGACGGCACGTTCGACCACTCGGGCTCGCTGGCTATCAGGGCCGCCGTGGCCGCGGGCGCGAACATGACCTACAAGCTGCTGTACAACTCGGCCGTGGCCATGACCGGCGGCCAGCGCCCGGCCAGCGGCATGACCGTGCCGCAGATCGTCGGCGTGCTGCTGGCGGAGGGGGTGGCCCGGGTCATCGTCACCACCGAGGACCTCGGCCGCTACCGGCACGTGAAACTGCCCCGCGGGGTAGCCGTGTGGGACCGCTCCCGGATCGCCGAGGCCCAGCAGGTCCTCGCGGCTACGCCCGGCGTCACCGTGCTCGTGCACGACCAGGAGTGCGCCACCGAGAAGCGCCGCAAGCGCAAGCGCGGCAAGATCGCCCAGCCGCAGGCCCGGGTGTTCATCAACGAGCGAATCTGCGAGGGCTGCGGCGACTGCGGGCGCAAGTCCAACTGCCTGTCGGTGCAGCCGGTGCCGACCGAGTTCGGCCGCAAGACCCGCATCCACCAGTCCTCCTGCAACGTCGACTACAGCTGCCTGGACGGGGACTGCCCCGCGTTCATGACCGTCGTTCCGGCCACCGGCCGGACGACGAACCCCGGCCCTGCCGCCCTTAGCCCCGACGAGCTCCCGACGCCGCGGACGGTCGTGGACCCCGGCTCGTTCGGCGTCCGGCTGACCGGGGTCGGCGGTACCGGCGTCGTCACCGTGTCCCAGGTCCTCGCCACCGCCGGCCTCATCGCCGGCTGGCACGCCCGGTCGCTCGACCAGACCGGGCTGGCGCAGAAGGGCGGCGCGGTCGTGTCCGACGTCCGGTTCAGCCGCTCCGGCCAGGCGCCCACCAACAAGCTCGGCGCCGGGGAGTGCGACCTCTACCTGGGGTGTGACCTCCTGGTGGCCGCCGACCCGAAGAACCTCGCGGTGACCGCCGCGGGCCGGACCGTCGCGGTGGTCTCGGTGGCCGAGGTCCCGACCGGGCCGATGGTGTCCGACCCGGCGTTGTCCTTCCCCGACCGGGCCGGCATCAGCCAGCCGATCTTGGACCGGGTCCGCGACGGCTCCGTCCTGCTCGACGCGCGCCGGATCGTCATCGGGCTGTTCGGGGACGATCAGTTCGCCAACGTCTTCCTGGTCGGCGCGGGCTTCCAGACCGGGGCGCTGCCGCTGCCGCCGGACGCCATCGAGGAGGCGATCCGGGTGAACGGCGTGGCCGTGGAGAAGAACATCCAGGCGTTCCGGCGCGGCCGCCAGTACGTCGCGGACCCCGTCGCGCTGCTGGCCGCGGCGGCCCTGGACCGGCCCGCCGCGCCAGAGGAGGGGGAGTCCGCGCTCGACCGGCTGATCAGGACACGGTCCGAGGACCTGACGGCGTACCAGGACCACGACTATGCCCGCCGCTACCTCGACGTGGTTGAGCGGGTCCGCGCCGCGGAACGGGACAGGGCGCCCGGCTCGACCGCTCTGACCGAAGCCGTCACCCGTTACCTGTACAAGCTCATGGCCTACAAGGACGAGTACGAGGTAGCCAGGCTCGCCCTGGAGCCGTCCCTCGGCGCCGACCTGGCGGCCGAATTCGGCCCGGGCGCCCGCGCGTCCTGGCGGCTGCACCCTCCGGTCCTGCGCGCCCTCGGCCTGAAGCGGAAGATCGCGCTTGGCCCCTGGTTCGTCCCGGCGTTCCGGGTCCTGCGGGCCATGCACAGCCTCCGGGGCACGCCGATGGACCCGTTCGGCCGCACCCGGGTCCGGGTCGTCGAGCGCGAGCTGATCGAGGAGTACGTCGGCCTGGTCGACCACGTGATCGCCCGCCTGAACCCGGCCACCGCCGCGCTGGCCGTCCAGCTCGCCGAGCTGCCCGACGGCGTGCGCGGCTACGAGGACACCAAGCTCCGCAACGTCGAGTCCTACCGCCAGTCCCTGGCCGAACTGCGCGCCCAGTTCGACGAGATCCCTGCCTGATATCCGGCCACCCGCTAAAAAACTGGCATCGATCCGTTCCATCCGTCAGGATTAGGTATCCCGAATGCCGGGGCGATCGCCGATGAGTCACGGGGCGCGTGATCGTCTCATCAGGGTCGGGACATACGGGGACGAGAGGATGAAGCGTGAGCAGGATACGGGGAATGGTGGGTATTCCGGCGGGCCGCCGGACCAAATGGCTTGTGCTGGTGTTCTGGCTGGTCGTGGTGGCGCTGGCCGGGCCGCTGTCGGGCAAGCTGACCGGCGCGGAGAAGAACGACGCCCAGTCGTGGCTGCCGTC
>Ga0210408_10005889_pt1 | contig 10681 bp, 11 predicted proteins | sample IncBWH4MmetaG_FD_155471 | JGI IMG/M metagenome (GOLD analysis project Ga0210408, IMG submission 155471) | Forest soil microbial communities from Barre Woods Harvard Forest LTER site, Petersham, Massachusetts, United States - Inc-BW-H-4-M | ecosystem: Environmental > Terrestrial > Soil >... | reverse complement strand
TTTAAGGGTATCTCGATGGCCGTGACGGCTCAGGTCAGCGTGTATTCACTTGAGAAGCGCGTGGCCTTCGAATCCAGGGAACAGGACATGATGGACTTCGAATCCGCTAGCCTCAACGGCATCGTCTCGTTGCCCCAGCGATCTGAAGCCTTCCTAGCGATTACCAATGTTGCCAGCGGCAACGTGTCTGTCGAATTGATGATTGGGTCGAAGAAAAAAACACTCACCTTAGCTCCGCGCGAGACGCAATTGGTCAAATTGAACCAAGGAGAGGATGCAGATCGAAATGATCGTGGCGATCAGAGCGACAACACCGGCGCATCGGCCACTGCAATGCTCGTGAGATTGCAGCATAACGGTCGGCCTGGAGACATCATCACGACTGCCTACGTCTGGAATCTCAAGAACGGGTACTCTTCCGCGTTCACCATGATCGATCCAAAAACAAATCGATCGAACACAGTGGCTGGAGTCCATTTCCGATCTGGCACACCCGACCCAGCCGAGGGATTCCAAGACGGCACGATTTTCCATTCACCGCTTTTACTCGCTAACGTCAGCGATAAACCCGTAAAAACGCATGTGTCGGTGACCTACACGACCCACGAAAAACTCCAGATGACGCCGATCGATCCCAAGAAGGATGCGACTGAAGAGAAGGTCAACAATGTTCCGGTGAGGGACATCACCATAGGTCCAGGGGAGATACAGCCTATCGAATTACCAGCGGCAGCTAGTGGCACCGTGCAAGATTCCGGCGTTGACGTAATGTATGAAGGCGATCCGGGAGCTATAATTGGACAACTTACTAGCGTTGATCGAAGCGGGGATTACGCTTTTGAGGTCCCGATCAAGGACCCAGCCGGCATGAATGAGATGATGGGCGGTGCCTACCCCTGGAGCATTGAAAACGGCGCAAATGCGGTTCTGCACCTGAAGAATACGACTGCGGACAGTGTGATTGCGTTGGCAACTTTTGTGCTTCCGGATGGCGCGACCTATCGTCTTGACCAAATTTCTTTACAGCCCTACCAGTCGATTGCGGTGGACATCCAAAAGCTCAAGGCGTCAAAGAAGAAGGATGTACTCAAACAAGTTTTCCCCGCTGGGGCGGTAAAGGGGCAAGTCCAATGGCATCAGGAGACACCGTATAGCATTATCGGCCGACTAGAGACCACCAACGCAAAAGAGGGAATTGCCAGGAGTTTTAGCTGCAGCCTCAACTGCTGCTATAACTACTCTGCCAGCGCTTTGGTTTCGCCATCCAGCCAAACCGGAGTTGCGGGATTCACCGGCTCGGTCAGCGGAACCTATTCGGGCACAGACTGCAATAGCGTCCCTTTTGGCCCGATTGCGATAGCCCCTGGGTCATGGACCGTAGATAACAGCGCAGTCGCCACCTTGAGCGGGTCTGGTGCAACGGATACTGTTAATTACGTGGGAGCTGGCACCACGAATGTTTGGGGGAATAACTTCCGCATCCAAAATTATGCCCTGAACTCAAGCGGAACTAGATGCATGAGCCTATTCAACTATCAAACGACCGGTGCGCAAGTAAACGTCTGCGTCCCGGCATCTGTGAGAGTTCTCCAGGACAACACGACCTGGCCTAACGGGACCAATTTGTACAATTACTGTAACAACCAAGTTAAAGCTTCTGGAAGCTGGTGGGGAATTCAGCGTTGTTTCCTCTTCCAATTGGTGGACAGTTGCGGACGCGACATTACGGGCGGCAATTATAAGTTTACCGAAAACAGAACCCCATATTCAATGAATCCCACGGGTCAAGCCGTGAACAACGAAAACTCTTCGAATATCTACAATGGCCAGTTCACGGATTTTTTGTCTTACGCTTGGACTTATACACCAACGCCTTCAAACTGGACCTTGAATGTGAACCAATCAATTACTGCGATTGACCAGAACACTGGGAAAGCTTACCCCATAGCGACGTTTTGCCAAAAGTATCAGAGCACCCCACTCGGAATTGCGACCCACGCAGGTTCCTGTCCCTAAATGGAGAGCATCGTGAAAAAATTCAAAGTCTGCCGCTTTTTCCAATTTTTCCGGATATGTATTTTATTATCCCTTGTGGGGACTCCCAGGATCGACGCACAGTCCGAACAGAGCTTCCAGAACATTAACATAGCGGTGCAGGCCATCCGCCAGACACACGATATCTTAACCGGTCTGGAAATCCCTGCTACCGACGAAGCGAATAAAAGCCCCGTAATCCTTGATCCCTCTGGCAAGGACCTCACTCATGTATTTGACTTGGTCACCGCACGGAGGCCCGCGTATACCTGGAATCTACAAGACGGAGTTTACGATGTGTATCCTCGGCAGCAAGCTGAAAGCTTATCGCAGTTGAATGTGTCTGTTTTTGTGCTGACGAATAACACTCTCGACGAAGCACAGGCGGCCCTATTCGACTTGCCCGAAGTCAAGGCATGGCTCTCCGCTCACCGCGCTGCCAGAGGTGGAGGGGGGGCTGAGCACTCCGGATTGGGACCGGGACCCGCTGGCCCTTTCCCAGAGCCTAAAAGGGTATCGCTCAGCTTAGCTAACGTTAAGCTTTACAACGTCTTGAATCAGTTGATAACCAAATTCAGTAGGGCTCAATGGATTATCGGTCATGTGCCTGCACAAGGTCGGTTTACAGAATACGTCTCTATCGAACCCTGAGCCCTGGAGGCGAAGATGCGGCTCGCAATATGTCTGTTTCTTGTGGGTTTGACTTACAACCCGATTCACGCCCAGGAAACAAAGCCTCAAGACATCCTGCAGAACCTTCAGGCCCAACAGCAGCAGATCATCAGCCAGCTAAACGACATCAGGCAGCTTCTCGCTGCAGTGATGCGGCCGCCTCAGCCGTCAGAGCCGCCATCCGCGTTGGCAACCAAGGACGAATTGTTCCGCGGCGCAAGCGACGCCAGCGTGGCCATCATCGAGTATGCTGATTTCGAGTGTCCGTTTTGCGGACAATACGAGTACGAAGTGTATCCGCGAATTTCCAAAGACTACATTCAAACCGGCAAAGTGAAGTATTTCTACCGCGACATGCCGTTGCCCGAGCATCCACACGCTATGATTGCCGCTCGCGCGGCTCGCTGCGCTGGCGAACAGGGCAAATTCTGGGAGATGCACGACAGCCTGTTCGCCAAGCAAAACCTTCTGCGTGATGTGGATATGCCTGGCCGCGCTGCGGACCTCGGCCTCGATGCTGGGAAATTCTCGGAATGCTTATCTAGTGATCGATACACCGATGAAGTCAAGCGAAGTGCCAATGAAGCGGAGAAGTTGGGCATCGATGGCACACCCAGCTTCTTCGTCGGCATCGCCAGCCCCGATGGCACAGTCACGAACCTGAAGATGATTCTGGGTATGCGTCCTTACGACGCCTTCAAATCGGCGATCGAAGATACGTTGGCGGCGAAGAAATAAACCGGCCCTAAATTCTGCAGGGAGGAAACGCGCGTGAAAACGCCTACGCTTGAAGTGTGTCTCAAGATCGGCATCGTTGTTTGTGCGCTCGCGCTGACCCTCTCCGTTTCGGCTCAAGATTCGCTGATCGGCAAGGAAGTAGCCATCCCGCGCCATCTCCAGGATGGCGAGGAGTACGAACTCTCGATTCCTAAGCTCATCAAGTTCGGCGAAAAGCTTTTCACCGCGCAATGGACGATTCAGGAAGGCCAGGGCCGCGCCCACGTCAAAGGCTTGCCAACCGGGCCGCAGTTGTCTGATCCATCCGAAGCTCTTGTCTTCCCGCGGAATTTTAATCGCATTTCCGGCCCGGATTCGAACTCTTGCGCCGGCTGCCACAACCAACCCTTCATCGGAGGCGGCGGCGACCGGGCGACGGAAGTCTTCGTGCTCGGCCAGCGGTTTGATTTTGCGAGCTTCGATCACAACGACATGCTTTCCACCAAAGGCGCGACCGACGAGCGCGGCCAGTTCGTGACGCTCCAAACCATCGCCAACGAGCGCAAGACCATCGGTATGAATGGCTCCGGCTTCATCGAAATGCTCGCACGGCAAATGACCGCTGACATGCGTGCGATCCGCGATTCCATTACCCCTGGAACGGCTCGCAGCCTTGTCTGTGAAGGTGTGCCATTCGGCACTCTTGCCCGCCGCATGGATGGCTCCTGGGATACTTCACACGTGGAAGGAATGCCTGCGCCAAGCCTCGCATCAGTGGATTCGAGTCATCCGCCCAGCCTTGTAATGATGCCGTTTCACCAAGCTGGCGCTGTCGTTTCCCTGCGGCAGTTCACCAACAACGCTTTCACACACCATCACGGCATGCAGTCCGAAGAGCGCTTTGGTATAGGTATCGATGAAGACGGCGACGGGTTTGTAAACGAACTCACACGCGCAGACATTACCGCCGTTACGATTTATCAGGCCGCGCTGCCTGTACCCGGCCGCGTCATGCCGGACGATCCCGAAGCAGCAAAGGCCGCTCGTAACGGAGAAGTCCGGTTTGCGCAGATCGGCTGCGCTACCTGCCACATTCCGGCTCTTCCCTTGGCAGATCGCGGATGGATGTACTCGGAGCCAAACCCGTACAACCCCGCAGGCAATTTCCAATCCGGCCAAGCGCCCACTCTGAGCATCGACCTTACCAGCGACGATCTTCCCGAGCCGCGTCTGAAGCCGGATTCAAACGGTGTTGTCTGGGTGCCTGCGTACACGGATTTGAAGCTCCATGACATTACGTCTGGCCCAAGCGATCCGAATGCTGAGCCCCTCGACCAGAATCGGCCCATAGGCTCTGCGGGATTCTTTGCCGGGAATACAAAATTCATCACGCGCAAGCTCTGGGGCGTCGGCAATTCGGGGCCGTACTTCCATCATGGGAAATTCACGACGATGCGCGAAGCGATCCTGGCCCATTCCGGCGAAGCTCTAGCATCGCGGCAAGCGTTCGACGGGCTGTCGCCTTACGACCGGGACTGCATCATTGAATTTCTCAAGACGCTCCAGATTCTTCAGCCTGGAACCCACTCCAAGAATGATCCATAATCGCGCCACATGATAGCCTCCAGGCGCACATTTTTCGGTTGGATGGTCGCGGCGTTGCGCGGCGATCTTTTCCGGGAGCTTCTCGCTCAGGAGCCGCCGCACGCTGGGCCTCCCAACGATTTCGGCACGCTCGATTATCTTTTCAAAGAGATCGAAACCACCGGGATTTTGCCGCGTATGCCCGGGCTCATGGAGGCAATACTCAGGGAAAGATTTGATCGTGCCGAGACTGACTACCGACAGGGAAAACGGCGAGGAGTGGGAGAGCAAGGCATCGCCGACGCCTACAATATGCTGGCTACTGAATTGACTGTGCCGGAATACGCTTTCACCAGCCCGCGCCAGGTTCGGTTCGTTCGCATGCAGATCGCTCTCCCAGTCAATGCAAAGTTCATGGAAATCGAGGAGATCAACGAATCGGTTGGCCACGAGATGAGTCCTCTGCAGGCGGCCTACGTTTTCAAAGCGCTCGTCGAACTCAAATTGGTTAGCCCCGACTTCCAGGTTCCACCAGCAGTTTGGGATCAGACGTACGACTCGTTGATGGAGGGCTTGGAGCGTGCTCAGGCGGCCCGCAAACAGGCCGAGCAACGGCCGCAAGGCGCTCAGCCGGGCCAGTATCGCGTTACGGTTGGTGGTCCGGTGGGTACGCTGCGAGCGGGAGCACCTCGTGAGACAAAATACAAGGAGCTTTACGACATCATTGGTAAGCGAATTACTTTCCTGACCCCCGGCGATGGCTTCGAGATTTTTGACCGTATGTTTACAACCTTGGGAATCTGATGCGGCGCGCGTTTCTTTTATTGGTTTTCGTTATAGTGCCGGCAGCAGCCTATGACCATCCGCTCGGGTCACACGCAATCCGCGAGGCGTACTTCATTGGCAGCGACAACAAGTTCGCTGAAGTCCTGACGCTCTACACGAAGAACCTCCCGGCACCGAAGACCGGCCCAGATGTTGCGCAAATTGAGGTTCGGACTCCCTTCGCGCAAGTCATCGTGGGCTCTCACGAACATTCTGTGGGCTACAGCGCCCAATACGCCGAACAGGACTACAAGAAAAATCCCGACACCGTTCAAGTGCGAGTAGAAATTCTCTCTACGGCGACCTATGCCATAGGCTCGCAGGGCACGGTCCCGGAAATCCTAGCCCCACCTGCTTGCCAAGGTGTACAGCGCATGAACTCTGTCGAAGAGTGCTTCCGCGATTTTCAGTTTCGTTTCCAGCAAGCAGAGAACATCAAACCGAAGTCTTCCTATGCTGTGCCCATGTATCGTGGCGACCCATCGATACTGATCGGAGGGGACATCTGGTTCACCTTCAGCACGGCTGATATCGCCTCCGCGCCATTCCAGGTTACGGTTGCCACGCCTGATGGTCAGACGGTCTCCGCGGAATTCGATCTTGCGGCTTTGCGCTAGGAAGACCATCGACGATCACATCTCCGAAATCGGTTGAGTCCAGTCTTTCGGTGGAAACGCTACGTGCCAGAATTGGGAATTGGGCAAAATAAATTCGACGCCGATCTCTGTTCGATCCCCCTCACGATGGCCAAGATAAGCAACAATACACTCCGCCCTATCTCCTGTGGCGATGTTCAGAAGCTCCAGCCGTTGTCCCTTGCCTACGGATGCGGACAGCAGAATTAAAGCTCCATGAGCATTGAGCGCGAGCGTATGAGTTTCTTCAAAGTGCGAACCCGGTGCGTGCTTAACCGAAACTCGCACCGGAACTCTTACCAGGACTCGCTGCGTTTTTCGGCGATTCAGGATGAGCCAATGCCGTTCGCGTAATGGTCCAAGCCACTTTTCGAGGACCTCGTGTTGCTCCTTGGCGATCTCGGCAAACGCCAAGCCCATCCCTTTAACTGAGGAAAACACGACTCTGGCCGGGGCAACAAAACAATCGCCGCCTTTGGTGACCTGTACTCTTATTGCTGTTCCCAGGGGAAATGATCGAGGAGTTTCAACATGACATCCCCGTTGGCTAATATCAACGATGCGTGCTTCGATCCTCGCGCCCGTTTCAGGTTCAGTAATTTCCGCATCGGCCGTGAAGACATACCGCGGATGCGTTCTGCGCTCGGCGACACGACCTGGGCCGGGTTCCTTGCTCTCGTTGCTCATGGTTGCCAATCAGTGCAGGTTTAGATGAAAGCAGCATTACAGCAACTTGACCGGGGACGAGCGTTCAGACCCTTGGCTTTCCAGACGCAAAATCCAGTCTTGATCCAACTTGCGGCTACGCTACGAAGGGGCCGCCCACGATTTTATCGGGGACCTTCACATCAAATTCGTTGCCGCAATTGATGCAGGAGATGTATTGGCGTTCCTTCTTGGCAAGTGTGGTGGGAGCAGCAACGTGTATGTTCTGCATTACTTTGCAGTGTGGGCATTCAATCGTCATCTCATTGGCCGTGATTCCGGCAATGCGCTCCAGAGTGGGAATCAAAGCCTTACCGGCTTCAGATTTCGATACGAACCCGTGCGCCCACGGCCTCGTTCCAGCCTTGAATCCCGGACCATCGTTGACCGTCAGGAACACTATCTTGGTAGACGGCGCGATTCGGCGGATTTCTTGGGCAGCCGCAATTCCATTCAGGACCGGCATGTTTACGTCCATCAAGACGATTTCCGGCTTCAACTCGACAACCTTTTCGATGGCTTCTTTGCCGTTCTGAGCGTCGCCACAAACCTGGAATGAATGCCAATCCAGAAGTTCGCGCAGAGTCGTCCTGGCGGCAGGGTGGTCATCCACAATCAAAATTCGCGGCATTTTCGTAGTCGGCAAACGCGGCAGTGTCGCACCTGGAGCCGTTTCGGGGATATACGTGAACTACTGTAGACTGTTCAATGTTGCACACCCGGCTCGGAGGCGGCAGTTTCACACGTCCTGAATCCCTCAAACATTTCGCGGCGTCCGCGCTTCTGGCTGCGGTTCAACTGCGCGATGGTGTTGATCGTAGCCACGGAAATCCTAACCCCCGTCTGTTGCCATTCCAGGTTACGGTTTCCACGCCTGACGGCCAAATGGTCTCGGCAGAATTCGATCTTGCATCCTCGCGATAAAATGAGAACATTTGGTGGGGGTCCCGCTGAAGAAGCTCGATCGACGTTGGGGGTGGCTGCTTGTCGGGGTCCTTTTAATTGTGGCGGTAGTTGGGCTCGTGTTCCTGGTGTTCCATCAGTAGAGAAACGCGGGAAAGAAGTGGTAGAGAAAGCCGAAGAAACCTAAGCCTCCACGAGATGATTACGGACGGCGTAGCGGACTAATTCTGAGACCGAATGACAATTGAGCTTCCGCATCAGGTTCGATCGGTGCGTCTCGGCCGTCTTAGTGCTGATTCCCAGAATTGTCCCGACTTCCTTAGTGCTTTTGCCTTCCGCCAATAGCTGAACGACTTCTCTTTCCCTCCCCGTTATCTGCGAGAATTCTTCGCCACTTGCCTTTGGCCCTTTGCTCAAATATCCATCCATCACCATCTGGGCAACTTTTGCGGTAAAGAAGGTCTTGTTCGCCAGCAATGCCTTCACTGCCGCGATAAGGTCGCGGCCCAAATCTGTCTTGAGGATATATCCACGCGCTCCCGCTTGGATCACCTTACCGACTAGGAGGTCGGCGTCATGTACGGTGAGTATAAGAACCTTTGTACGCAGGCTGAGCTTTGCTATCTGCCGGGTTGCTTCCAGCCCATTCAATGAAGGCATCGTAATGTCCAGAATCGCCACGTCAGGCTTGAACTCTTCGGCCTTGGCCACAGCGTCCCTTCCGTCCGTCGCTTCGGCCACGATTTGCCATCCGGGCTGCTCTTGAATCAATACGCGGAGCCCTCGTCGAACAACCTCGTGGTCATCTGCTATCAACAGGCTCACTGCACACATTTGCTTGGTCCCCTTCTTAGAAGAGCACACTCGGCTGGCAATGCGCTCGCAACGGAAGATAACACCACGAAGCGAAAAGCGACTTGCCGTTGGCCTAGAGATGGATAATTCTGAACAGATAGATAGGTCAGTCTACGCTCTTGTGACAGGAAAGCAATTCCGGTTACGTATCGACATCAGGCGATCTGCTCTGTCCTCCTGGGGGCTTTACCCTATCGACTGCGGGGGTCGAAGGCGCTCCTACTAACAGTGGTGTCCGACCCCTCAAAAGACGCCATGCAGCCTGTGGTTGACAGGCGGGTGACGCTATTGAGACCGTGGCCAAAACCTCCTCCCACAATTACCGAGGCCGTATTGGTAGTGGTAGCTCGCTGGCTCGAACTTGCTGACGCTGCGCTCGCCCGCTCAGAAGTGAATGCCGCAACTGATCCCCGCTAAGTCAGCCCGCGAGGCTGGAGTCCCGAGCGTACAGTTTCTTTTTCATCGTTTTGACCATTTCCTCGATCTCAACTGGCTTCGTGAAGTAATGAGCAACCTCGTGACCGTTCGCTCGTTGAAAACTTTCATCTGCGGGATATCCGGTGAGAATGAAATTGATGCAATGAGGCTGCGCTTTCCGCATTGCTTCTATGACCGTGAATCCCGCATTCGATTGAGGGAGATTGAGGTCTGACAGCAGCACGTCGAATTGTTCGCTCTGAATCTCGGTGAGCGCATCTTCGAGCGTGCCTGCGGACGTAACGTCAAAGAATTTTGCCAGCACGCGCGGAAGCGTCAGACGAATGCTAGCTTCATCGTTCACGAATAGAATTCGGGGCTTGCGATACCTTGCCATTGTTACCGAAACCCGTCCGTAAAGCCTGGTGAGGCACCTCATACTAACCGCCGTATCAAAACCCAGTTTACTCTGATGCCAACGGCCCATCGCGGTTGCCCAGCAAACTCTGACACCCTTAAGGGACGATGGCTGCGCAGAGAAGTCCTACCACGGGCGAGCGATTGAGCCAACCTGCCGCCGTCGCGCACGTCGCGCACGTCGCGCACGTCGCGCAGCCGCCAGCTACAACGGTCGCCGGATAAACGGGAACAGCGTTTCCAGAATGCCTTTGGCGATCTTCCGGGGCAGGGGCCAACACGGGTATTTGTGCGTTCCCAACCGTCCACAAAATTTTTTACCTTCAGGTACTCCGCCCCATCTCAGTTTTTTCCACAGATATTGACCGAACGAATCCCTCTGGCCTTTATTTTTTGGTGCTAGAGTGCCGCGGCCATGCATGGACCCGACATCGTCATAATTGCAATTGCCGCAGCAGCATTGTGCCTTCTTTTCGGCTGGGCCGTGTGTGGGGTTGTCTCGGATTCAACTCGCGGAAAGCTGCAACCACGGCCAGTGTGGATGAACCGAACCCCTCGGATTAAAAAGAATAGCTGACGAGTATTAGGCAAAGCAGGGTCTCCTATTGGACAAAGAAGAAATCAGGTCTGGGGAAAAAGCATTTCGGAGCATGAATTAATCTAGTGGGAGAAGGCGACTGATTGTCGGGATCAATTCTGTATGGAGGTCGGATTTCTGGACGAAATTACCGCCGAAGAGGCGGGTGATAACTGCGGCCTCTTGCGGAGTGTACTGACTGCTCATAAAGATGACTATCGTTTCAGGTGCGAGCTTGCGTATCTTACTAGCTGCTTCAAGGCCATTCATTTTCGTCATTATAATAGCCAACACGACCACATTAGGTTTGAGTTCCTGAATTCGGTCAAGCGCCACCTTG
>Ga0210408_10005888_pt1 | contig 10683 bp, 7 predicted proteins | sample IncBWH4MmetaG_FD_155471 | JGI IMG/M metagenome (GOLD analysis project Ga0210408, IMG submission 155471) | Forest soil microbial communities from Barre Woods Harvard Forest LTER site, Petersham, Massachusetts, United States - Inc-BW-H-4-M | ecosystem: Environmental > Terrestrial > Soil >... | reverse complement strand
GACTGGGCAATCCTCGGCAAGCTTCTCCATTTCCAGTAATCCGTCATCGCTCACAGTGGCTGCGGGACAATCCGCAACCGCCACAATTACGGTGACGCCGTCCGGTGGCTTTAACAGCCAGATCAGTTTGAGTTGCAGCCAGCAGTCGCTGGTTGTTTGCACCTTCCAGCCGACAACACTCGTCCCGGGCAGCGCGCCGATGAGCACCACGCTCAAAGTCGCCCCTTCCGGCACGCTGGCGGAGCTGCGAGCGCCGGCCGCCGGCCGCCAGGGCCGTTTCCTTCTTGGCTTTGCCGCACTGTTCGCTGGTTTTGGGATTGTCATCGTGCCGGTCTGCCGTCCGCGCCGCAATCATCGAGCCGGAGTTGCGGGCATGCTGGGGTTGTTGCTCGCAAGCCTGATCGTTATTTCCACAACGAGTTGCGGGAGCGGCAACAACAGTGGAGGCACAAAGCCTCCGCAGACTCAAAACGCGATCGTGACTGTGACCGCATCGGGAGGGAACGTCAACCAAACCCTCACGTTGAACGTCACCGTATCGCAATAACTTAGTGAGAAGTCTGCAAGATCAAGAAATCGGTAAGCAAGCTATCGGAGTTTCGAGCTAAGGAGCTTTTCCATGAGTCCGAGTAACCTGACAAAAACCGCGCGAGTGGCCGCAGGGCTTCTGGCACTGCTAACGGTACTTACGTTGCTGACTACGCCCCTGGTTGCCGGCACAGCTACAGAATCCCGCGTCGTTCAAGGTCGAGCCTCCGCCTACGACGCGACCCGTGAAGTGACGTTGCAAGGAACCGTTCAGGAAGTCGTCACCGCGCGCGTGATAGGCAGTCCGGTGGGCGTACATCTGCTCGTGTCGGGGCCACAGGGCACGGTCGATGTGCATGCTGGACTGAGCCTGACTCGCGAAACCATGAAAGCCCTGCAGGCCGGTAGCCCCGTACAGATCGTGGGGGCCATGACCTTGCTAAACGGCAAGCAATATTTATTGGCGCGCCTGCTGACCGTGAACGGTCGCACCATTACCTTGCGCGCCGCGGGCGGAGTTCTCCTCCACCAAAATGGTAGTCGCACTATGAAATCCACCGGGAACTCACGGGTTAAAACCAACGGAGAGGTACGATGAAATTGGGGAAATGGGTCATTCTTATACCGAGTCTGGGGTTAGTAGGGGCCTTAGTCGCATGCAGTAGTTCAAACAGTTCTGTTACTCCTCCTCCCCCTCCGCCAGTTCAACCCATCACAGTAACCGTGGGCCCGACGCCGGGAGCGCTCTTCGTCAACGATACAGCTTCCATCAGCGCAACTGTCATGAATGACTCGGCCAATGGCGGGGTGACGTGGAGTTGCGCTCCCGCTGGTGCCTGCGGCTCCTTCAGTTCAAATCAGAGCGCTAGCCGTGCCCAGGTCACCTATACGGCACCCAGCGCCGCGGGCTCAGTCACGATCACCGCAACCTCCGTAACGAATACCTCCATTTCGACCAGTGCACCGGCCATCACGATCAACTCAGCTGCTGGAATCGAGCTCACTCTGAGCAAGCCGGCGCAATGGTCGTTGGCGGCCAGCGCTACCGCCGCGATCTCCGCGACCGTCGCCAACGATCCTGCCAACGCAGGCGTTACCTGGAGTTGCGCTCCAGCCGCAAGCTGCGGTTCGTTTAGTCCGAACCAGACGGCCAGTAAGGCAGCAACCTCGTTTACCGCCCCTGCTGCCGCGGGCGCGGTCGTCATCACCGCGACCTCAGTCAGCGACAACGCGATCAGTGCCAGCACCACTGTGACCGTAGGCGCGGCCGGAACGTTGGCCGACGGCAATTACGTGTTCACTTTGTCGGGGTCTAATAACGATGGCGAGAACCAGGGCGTGGGCGAAGACCTCTTCTTTGCCGCAGGCGTCTTTGTCGTGAAAGGCGGAGCGATCACGGGCGGTGAACAGGATTGGGGTGATTTCTTTACCGCAGCTAGCGATCAAATCAATAGCGTTGGCAGCAGCATCTCCACAACCGCCGACGGCAATTTGCAGATCACCCTGCAAACCTGCAACGCATCCGACTGCACCCTGACCGACACGAGCATTGGGGTGAACGGGGTGGAAACTCTGAATGGAACACTGGTGTCTGCGTCCAGAGCGTTGATCAGCGAGTACGACGGTTCTGCCTCCGCCAGTGGCACCCTGGATCTGCAAACCAGCGCCGCTCCACCTTCGGGGAGCTACTCGTTTTTCCTCGCCGGCGAAAACACCAACTTCTTTCCTATAGGGATCGGCGGTGTCATCAATATCGACAGTCCCGAAACGATCTCTGGAGCAAGCAGCGTCTTCGACGCAAATCTTGGTGGCTCGGCGACTCAATTCCAGAATGAGGCCTTCGCTGCAAGCGCAGTCTCGACTCCGGACTCTTTCGGCCGGGTCCTTTTCAAGCTAAACGCAAACGACTCGAGGGATTTCCCGCAGATTATTCTGGCGGGGTACCTTGTGGATGCAACGCGCATCCGGTTGGTGGAAGTCTTCGATGCTTTCAATGCATTTGTGAGCGGTACGGCGCTCGCTCAGACCAATCCAGGTACCTTCAGTTCCAGCTCCGTGGCCGGAAATAGCTATGTGGTCAAACTCTCTGGGTTCGACGGTTTTGGAAATCTCCAGCTAGCGGGACTGCTGACAACCAACGCCGACGGCACAGTCGGCGGCGTGATCAACTACAACGACCTTACCGGAACTGGTGTGCAGACTCCGTCTCCGGTAACGGGTGGAACGTACACCGTGGATCCCACGGGACGCGTGACTATGACGGGAGTGACCGACGGCAAGGTAACTTTCAACCTGCAGTTTTATTTGGATGGAAACGGCAATGCGCCAGTCATCAGCATGGACTCGAGTGACGCGATTGCCGGCCCGGGTTATCAGCAAACCGGTGGCGGTTCGTTTACCGCAGCTTCTTTCAGCGGCGTTTATGCCATGAACGCTTCAGGCCTGCAGATTCCTGCAGGAACCGCAAGTTTCAACCAAAGCGAATTCGACGCGATCGGGCCGGTCACGGCGAATGGAGCCGGGACCTTTTCCGGATTCGCCGACCTCAACGCGTTCAATGGAAGTCCGTTCCAGGGTATTCCTGGATTCACAGTGCAAACTCCAAACTTGACCGTGACTGGCGCCGTCACGCCCTCCCCCAACGGCGTCTTCACCGGGACCATCACTGGTCTCAACGTTGTCACCAACAGCAACCAGGATGCTTTCACTTACTATATGGTCGACTCGACAAGAGCCGTAACCATCGAAACCGACCCTAGTCAGTTGACTCTGGGATATTTTGAAGTCCAATCACAACCATAGCTCTGGTTGGTAAACTTCCGGCCAGCAAGACGAATTTGCGCGACTCTGCGAAATTGGAGCTTCGCAAGAGCATCACAAGGGCGGCGATTTTTGGACTGTGCCGGCCGGTACGGGTATGTCCATTCAAGCAACGAGCGAGTCGGCCTTGTTGAAGACCCTGTCCGTTAGGAGATGAACTTGCGGTGAACCGCCCCCGGTATGTTCGATGCAGGAAACTGCAAACTGGTGAGAACCTTAGAGTTGTTTATAGAGCGACGGTTGTGCTGGTTCCGGTGGCCGCGAAGACCTGGTCGGCTTCCTGCTCAGAGATCGGGATAAATGCATGGACAACTTCGCTGTCGAACTGACTTCCGCTGCTGGCGAGCAGCCGTCGAATCGCTTCATCGTGCGGCAGCCCCTTGCGATAGCAGCGGTTGGAGATCATGGCATCGTAAGCGTCGATCACCGACACAATCCGTGAGGCCAATGGGATGTCGTGACCCTTCAGTCCAGCCGGATAACCGCTCCCGTCCATACTCTCGTGGTGATGAAGGGCGAACAAACTGGCTTCTTCAAGCCCGGAAAACAAACGCAGGATCGACCAGCTGTATTCGGGATGGCGGTTGATGATGGCGCGCTCTTCAGCCGTGAGAGGCGCAGCTTTCTTGAGAATGGCGTCGGGAACGCCGATCTTGCCAACATCGTGCAGCAAGGCTGCGACTTCGACCTGATACAAACACTTTTCAGGGACGTCCAACTTCCGGGCCACACGCAGCGCCCACTCGGCCAGGCGCGTGCTGTGGACGCCGGTGCTAAGGTCCTTCAAGTCGAGTAACTGATTGAAGGCGCAGATTACGGAGTCACGGAAAGCGACATGCTGTTCTTCCAGCTCCTTGATGCGCATCAGCAACAGCGATCTTTCGGTGTCTGCGATGAAGGCGCTGCTCATGTCCCCCTCAAGCTATGTACTCGTTAGCGTCGGTTAGTACCGGTGACAGGCCTGCACCGCGTTATATGCATCCAGCCGCCCGAAGCCCAGATCGGGATCTGAAATCCAATCCGCACGCGCCAGACCCGCTGGAACAAGGGTCGTGGGACAGTTGCCGTGCGTGCCCATCATTAGGGCGGCAGTACCGGCGACCAGCGGCGTGCTGAACGAAGTGCCCCAGCCGGCGGCATAGGTATTCCAGGGATAGATCGTTACGACACCTTCGCCCGGAGCCGCCAGCCATACCGGAGGTGCGCCGTAGTTGGTAAATGTCGATTGAATATCGTTGTTGTCGGTTGACGCCACATCGATCACTCCCAGGAGCCCGCCCGGGTAGCTGACCGTCCTCTGGCCATCGTTACCGGCTGAGGCGACGGAAATCACGCCATTGCTATTTGCATAACGGATTGCTTTGGCTAGTTCGGGCGAGTAGGTCGTGTAGTTGAAACTCATATTCATGACCCTAGCGCCATTTCTGACTGCAAAATAGATGGCGCGCAGGATGTCAGAGTTATAGCCTGTGCCATCGGCGTGGAATGCCTTCAGCGGCATGATCTTCGCTTGCGGAGCAACCAGATGGACCAGGCCTGCAGTCATCGTGCCATGCCCGAACGCCGAATATTTCTGATTGTCGAGAACCGCGACCGAGCGCTGATCGAGGACCGCAACGGTTCTCTGGTTGACCAGGGCAACTCCCGCCGATGTTGAGTCTGGGCTAGCGCCGCTGACGTCGTTTCTTTCCGAGCCACTAGCCTGGTTGCGCGTGAAGTCGTATCCGGGAAGCAGCACTCCCTGCAACACTGGATGCGTCGGGTCAACGCCAGTATCAATGACTGCTACCGTTACTCCGGCGCCGGCCACACTGTAGGTCGAATGAGTTGCATTGTTGCGAATGAGCTGAGCAGCCGGCTGTGCGACGTAGCCGTGCCATACGGTCGTGCCGTAGTAGTAAGTTGGGGCTTCGTCCGTCAGGTATGACGGAGGCGGACCGGCACTGGCGGCCTGCGTGTTGACGGTTTGGTCGATTTCAACACTCACAAGGCCAAGGACTCCAATTTGAAGCCGTAAAAGGGCCGTGACAGGGTCAAGAATTGAGGGGAAAGTTACCACGAACAGTTGCCCCTGGGGATCGCCCAAGCCTTGCAGGACCTGGCATCCCGAAAGCACACAAACAAGGTTGATGCCCGGAAGTCCCAGTGAGTCACGCACGACCAGGCGTGTTTGCGCCTGCGCTGCGGGCGCGGCCACGAAAGTGACCAACAATAGTGCGGCAACCACAAAATATCGTTTCAAACCTGACTTGCAAATGTCTCTCATAGTGCTCATTTTCCGCCCCCCCGGCGGGTTTTGCCCCAGGCACTGGGTAAAACGAGTCTAATTTCCTGCGCCGTTTTCGGCTAATTACACGTGTAATCAGCCACGTAATCGCCTGTCAGTAATGGCCCTCCGCTCTCTTAAGTAATGGAGCGCATTACGTCAGGGTTCAGATTCATCGGGGGAATACGAATAGGCTTGTGGTCGGCAATTTCGATGGATAGTCGCAGCCGGTCTTGGGCCTTGAATTCCATCTGAAATTCACCGTATTCATTGGCTGAAGTCTCTGCCAGTGGCTGGAAGGTCTCTGTCCACAAAATAACTGCTGCCTGTCGCGGGGCGATTTTGGCGCCGGATTTGTCGACTATCTGGCCGACCAAAGAAATGGTCCCAGGTTGTGTTTGCGTATCGAGAACCAGGTTCACCGTGGTTCCCTCGGCATTGAACACCAATTGCCGGGAATCCGACGGACCGGAGCGCACCCCAGCTGTCAGCGGCCGGCTCAGACTATCAAACATCAGTCTGGCCATAGTCCAAGGTCTCGATTGCGACAATGAATGGGTCGCAAATTCCAGCTTAACCATGCGAACTGCACTGTCTGGAGGTGTGAGGCTGGGCTCGTTGGTTGCGATAGAATATACCTTCTTCCACATGCCGTAGATGGGTGTGCAATCAGGACAGTTGCTGGCCAAGTGGGTTTCAACGTCCTGGCTCGTCCTCGGCTGGCCGACGCCGCGCACATAGTCAGCCCATATCTGTTCTGAATAGTGTCCCATTCCTGACCTCCATCAGGTGCGTTGCTTCTAAACAATAAGGGGGACGAGGGTAAAGAAAAATATAGGGGGTAACCAAAAATACTTCCGCTTGCTTACCCCTTTCCTATCAATGCGAAAGGAGCCCAGTAATAGGGATGGGGGTAGGATTTGCGAATCTCAGCCATGGCGGCTTGAAGAGCCAGAGGTTTCGTCCACCCCTGCGCCAAGCGGGAGTAGAAGGCGATCATGAAGTCCCGTGTACTCGCGTCGTGAACGTCCCATAGGCTGAGCATCAGAGACTGAGCCCCGGCTTGCAACAGGCCGCGTACCAGTCCCATAAGTTCATCGCCGGGTGTTACGGTATTGCGCCCGGTGGCGCAGCCGCTCAAGACAACCAGTTCCGCAGGAAGCTTGAAGTGATACAGGTCGTACAGACTCAAGTAGGAATCCCCCAGGCGAATGGAAGAGAACATTGGATTGTCCTGGCGAAAGTATCCGTGCGTAGCGATGTGTATGATCCGGCTCGTCGGCCCTAGAGACCTGAGAATAGCTTCGGATGCCGCTTCTCCGACAAACGTCTTCGCGTTGGGTAGGATAGTGCTCAATGCTTGCACTTCTTCGAGAATCAATGGGGCTTGAGCATCCGCGACTCCCAGAACCAGGGAGCCTCCTGAAACGTTCACGATCTTCTCGCAACAGAGCGCGTACACGCTGGCGCTCGGAGCATAAGAGATGGAGAATTTGTCGGTCAGATAGGCCTCTCCGTCGAAAAGAGCGTGAAACGGGATGTGGTGCAATAACCCGTGCGGTGCAAAAACCAGGTGTTTGGCCTCCAGGAGATCGGCGATGGGGGCGATCAATTCCTGATACAGACTTGCCAAGTGCCCCTGTGTGGACTCGAGCATCAGATCCTGGAAGCCCGCCACATATTGCGGATCGAGGCGGAATTTCGCGAGTTGGAATTGGAACAATTGAAGCATCTTCTTGACCCGCGATTCCACCGTGACTGGGCGAATCTGCAAATCATCACGGCTGAGGACGCAAGCGATATCGCGATCCTGAATGCGGAAGTACTCTATGAGAGCGGTGTCGGCGGGCAAAAGGGATCGGATCTTTTCCAGCGACAGGGCACTGGGAATCGGCAAACCCGCCTGGCTAGCCTCGTCAAGTGTCGCTTCGTGCAGGGCGCGCATCAGGTCGTCTTCATGCGTCCGCGCCTCTCGTTCCAATTTCTGAATTCGCTCAGGAGAGTGCTCCTCGGGTTTCAGTTGTTCCCGTTCGATCAGGTTGTAGTACCAGTTCAGCTCTTCACGCAGATTGCGAATGGAACGGACCAAGTCGCTCTGCCCGGTGTCGGTTTCGGAAGGCACGTGAACCGGCTTCATGAGACGATCCGTCAAACTACGTGATTTCGCCAGTTCGACGTACTCGAAAGCTTCTTCGAGTCTCGCTGCGGTTAGGGAAAGCTCAACTAGATTCTCGTAGACTTCAAGCTTGTTCTGAAAGAATGCGATTTTAAGCTCTTCTCCGCGCAAACTGCCGCGCAGCATTTCGAGCGCCTCGCGCGCCCGCCGGTAACATTCGTAGGCAAGGTCGGGATTCCCGGTTGCCCGCTCCACTTCACCCATCAGAACTTCGGCTTGGTACGTGAGCATCGGGGATTCCATCTTGTGGACCTGCTGGAGAGCAGCTTCGGAATGCCGGCGAGCGGTTGCGGCCTGGTTCATGCGGAGCGCAATGCGCACCAGCAGTAGTTCCGCAAGCACTGCCTTGCTCCGCATTGCAGACGGACCAAAGAAATCGCGCGCGGCCACGCAGAGCTGGCGGGCTTCAAAGAGGCGGCCTTCGTTGAACAGGACCAGCGCCTGGTACAAATCAATCAGGGAAGGCCAAATATAATTCTTATCTCGGATGAACAGCTCTTTCGCGGTCGAAAAGAGTTTGATGCCTTCGAATGCCTGCCCCTGCCGGCTGGCCGCAATGGCGGCAAAGACCAGCGCTTTAGCAGCTTCATATCCGAATCCCAGTTGCTGAAAATGAGCATTCGCCTCGCGTGCGAGCTGGGAGGCCTCCGGGATGAGGTTGACTTCGATATAGATTTCCGACAGATCGAGGCTACAGAGGGCAATCTGATAAGCATCGTTGGCTATCTTGCCGCTCTGGGCAGCTTCGCGCAGCATCTGGATGGCGCGACCATAGTCACCACGCAAGAAGTAGAGGTAGGCGATGTTGTAGTCCGCATACGCGACCAGAATCGGCATCCCCCTCTGTTCGCAATGCTGGCGCGCCTTTTGGTACATTTCCAGCGCGCGTGGAAACTCGTTCAGGTTCATGTAGCACAGGGGAAGGTTGCTCATGACGGCGGCCATACCCTCGGCATCGTAGTGAACAACCAATTCGTTGTAGGCACGCTCGTAGTAGACGAGTGCCTCGGCAAAACGGTCCTGGCGGTGGTAGACATTTCCAATATTGATATCGAGTCGCGCCAGGCGCAGCGTGTTGCCCTGTTTGACAAAGAGCCCGCGGGCGCGATCAGCCGCGGCTAGAGCCTGATCGTAGTGGCCAAGCAGTAAGAGCGGCTGGATTGAACCGCTGAGCGTCCGGGCAAATTCTTCTTCGTCGCCCTCAGCTTCGAAGAGCGCTGCTGCCTGCTTATGCAATTCGACAGCACCGGCATGCTGGTCGAGTGCGTAGAGCGCATTTGCCCGCGCACGCAAGCTCTTCGCTAAGACCAGTTTATTGCCAGTAGTTTCCGCGATGGTGGTGGCAAGCTCGGCCAGGCGCTGCGCGCGAGCGGTGTCCACACGGACTTCTTCACGCACTCGTTCCGTAAGAGTGGACGCTAACGCGGCCCAATCTCGCGCCGCATTGTGGCGAACGAACTCGCGGCGGGCAGGTTCTTCCAGCGCCAGCAGTCGCTCAACAATAGAGTCGTGGTCAGTTCGCCGGGCTGCTTTGACGCTCACTGGAACCCCATTTTCTCGAGCTGTTTCTTAAGTCGGCTCAAGCAGCGTCCGCGGATAAACCCGATCGATCCAGTCGCGATACCGAGTTCTTTGGCTATGACCTCATAGGGACGAGGCGGTGTTTCGAAAAACAACATTCGGACCATGCGTTCGCAGCGTGGCGACAAACTGGACATCACGGCCCGGATCGTTTGTTCTCGCTGAAGCTGGGCCATCACTTCTTCGGGCAGTGACGAAGAACTCTGGTCGGCCGGCAAGTTATCCGCGTTCTCATCTTCAAGCTGAACCTGCTTTTTCGCTCTTGTCCGATAGTCGAGACACTTGTGATAGCAAACCTGTATCAGCCACTTAGGCAGAGCTTTCGGTTGCCGCAAGCGCGGCAAGTCGGAAAGCAAATCCACGCACACAGATTGGAAGACATCAGCAGCATCGTCGTGCATGCCGAGCTTGATCGGTATCGAGTAGATGAGGTTCTTGTATTTGTCGACCAAATCAGCCCAAGCCTGCTGGTCGCCCTTCAGACAAAGCGCAATCAAACGGTCGTCGGACGAAGGCTTTCTCCGTTCAAGTTGCGCCTTCGCCGCCGTTTTCACCGGATTCCTGCTCTTTCAGTATTGCGCAGGTAGATTTGGTCCGCATTCCAGAGCGTGTAGTGATCCAGCACAGCCGGCTGGAAATTGCCGACCTCACTTTTCGCGGCCGCGAGTATGTTCGGCGTTGCGAGGAAGATGAAGGGGAGCTGCTCCGAGATGATCTGCTGGACGCGGTCATACAGTTTCTTCCGCTGGTGATAGTCCAGCGTGACCATCTGCTCGTTCATCAGCTGATCAATCTCTTTTTCCCACGCGGTTGCGGGCTGGGCTTCATTCATGTGCCAAAGGTGCGTGGCGCCGCTCGACAGCCACACATTCAACTCAGGGTTAGGGTCAGCATCGCCGCCACCCAGGCCCATGATGGCCGCCTCGTAGTTGAAGCTCTGGAAGACGCGATCGATCGTGGCGCGAAAATCCAAGGGAACGACATCGACTTGTATGCCGAGGTGGGAGAGATCGTCCTGCAGCAGCGTCGCCATTTTCATACGCTGCGCATTGGAGGAACTGGTCACAACGGTGAATTCAACCCGCTGCCCTGCGCGATCAAGTAGCTGGTCTGATGCGTTCCAGGTAAAACCCGCGGACTTCAGCAGTTGGCGCGCCGCCTCAAGCGAGCGCTGCGGGTGCGGGATCGACTGATTGACCCACATTTTGTTTCCCGGCCCCACATTCCCCCACAACGGCGTGCCGCGTGTCCCATAGACCAGCTTCACGATCGAGTCACGATCCACAGCTGCCGAGACAGCTTGTCGAAATTT
>Ga0210408_10005886_pt1 | contig 10686 bp, 8 predicted proteins | sample IncBWH4MmetaG_FD_155471 | JGI IMG/M metagenome (GOLD analysis project Ga0210408, IMG submission 155471) | Forest soil microbial communities from Barre Woods Harvard Forest LTER site, Petersham, Massachusetts, United States - Inc-BW-H-4-M | ecosystem: Environmental > Terrestrial > Soil >... | reverse complement strand
GAATCGAGCCCTGCGGAAACACGGAACAGGTGCCGCACGGCGTGGCTGTCCCGATGCCGGTAGAGCGAACCATTTAGTTCGGTAAGGGATAGTTGATGGAAAGAGGCGACGAATAATTCCACCGCGCCGGCGCTATCCGTCGCATCCTCGCGCGGGACGCCGTACAATTCGCTGCGGTTGCAAGTAGAGAGGACCAGTGATTCCTCGAGGATGCCCCGCGAACGCAATTGTTCCGCAGCCTCGCGGGCTTGCTCCGGAGTGAAGGCCACACGCTCCCGCAGGTCGACCGAAGCCGTCCGATGGTTCATTCCGATAAGAACAATTTCCATTTGCGAAACGCTCGATCAACTCCCCTGATTCCCTGCCCACCCACGTTCAGAAGTATCGGTGAAAGTGCGATAGATACCGGTTCACAATACTGTAACTGAAAATCACAAACATGAAATTGAATATGCAAAGCGCGGAAGCGCGCGCTCCGCGCCACGCCGCTGTCCGCGACAGGAAGGTGTAGCCGACATAAATCAAAAAAATCAAGAACGTGATGATTACTTTCGGGTCCCCATCCCAATACCGTCCCTCGAGCCGATGGGCCCAGATCATTCCCGCGGTCATGCCGGCTGCGAGCGAGGCGCAGCCAATCAGGACGCTGCTCCGCGTCATGCGCTCAAGAACATCGAGCGCCGGAAATCGCCATCCCACAACACCCAATTTGTGGTCGCGCAACCGCCGGTTCTGCCAAAGAAAAATGACGCTCAATACAAAAGAAATCGCGAACGCAGAATACGCCAGGATATTGAGCGTGACGTGGAAAGCGAAGAGCGGACCCTGAGCAGGAGGCGCCTTGACCGGCCGCGCTTCAGGCAGGTGCGCGAGCAGAAACACGCCCAGCACAATCGGCAACACGAAGGGGCCAACCGCGCGTCGCCGGTGAATCGCCTCAAGGCACAGATAGGTAGCGGCGAGCAGCCACGCAAAAAGCGAAAGCGAACCGAAAAGATCATCGTACGGCACGGCGTGAATCATTCGTGAACGGGCCAGAAGCGCCATGTAATGAAGACCCAGTCCGACCACCAAGCACGAAGTCGCCCCAATCCCCGCCGCGCGCGAAGGTTCACGCAAATTCCAGACGTACAAGGCAAGGCTCGCCGCGTAAAAAAGAAGAGTCGCGATTACGTACGGACTTGTCATCTTAAGCAAGCATCCACGGGAAAGGCACTCTTTTCAACCTGCCGCAAATGTCCATTGCTTCAACATTATAGCCAAATCCCTCGCGCGAAAGCACGAATACAAGGCGGGCGTGCCCGGCTAGTTTTCAATAACTCCGCTAATCCAAGGCGGAAAAATGCTGGGAGATCGAACGACGAATCTCGTGAGGTACAATCACTGCAAATGCCTTTCTTCGATCTATCAGCCCCTGCTCCAAATCCATTGCAGGGGGGATTGGGACGGAGTGCCTGAAAAGATGAAAACCGCCCTTTATCTGTTGGGAATGCAGGGACTCCTTGGGGCCTTCGACACACTCTTTTACCACGAATGGAAGGCCCGGCTGCCAGCACGTGGTCGACGAGCCGCGCCAGAGCTTGCCCTCCATGCCGCTCGGGATTTCTTCTACGGAGTTCTGTTCTGCACTCTACCGTGGTTTGCTTGGAAGGGTGCCTGGACAGCCGTCCTGCTCGGAGTAATCGTCGCCGAGATCATTCTGACTCTATGGGATTTTGTCGTCGAGATCGCCGTTCGAAGGGATCTTGGAGATGTGTACGCAGGAGAGCGCGTGACGCATGCAGTAATGGGAATTATCTATGGGGCAATGTTGGCCAGTCTCGTTCCCACGCTCAACTCCTGGTGGGCAAGCCCTGCCAGTCTCAATATTGAGCCTGCCGCAATCCCCGAATGGATGCGTATTGTGGTGACCACAATGGGTATCGGGGTCGTTGCGTCAGGATTGAGAGATCTCTATGCAGCCCTGGGACTTCCAGGCGGTGGATGGCCTTGGGGAGCGAATAAGGTGTAGGTGTTGCGGCGACAAATTCGTTGTGTCGAGAACGGTGGAAGCGTACGATGCCGCAGAAAGTCTAGACCAAGACTCGATGTCGCACCGACGGCCCTGGTTAGATAAATCCAAGGAGAGCACGATGTTAAACATGCGAACTCTACTGCGCGCCGCCGCCGCTGCGGCCGTAACCATCATGATTGCTTTTGCAGCGTCGTCATTGGCAGCCGATATCCTCGACGATTGGGCCACTGCAAAAGCGCCGCCACCGCCCGAGCTTAAGCCGGTCACACTGGACGGTTCCACGACGGCTTTGCTCATACTGGACATGATGAAGATGAACTGTGGCGCGCGACCGCGCTGCGTGGCCACGGTTCCCAACGTCAAGCGGCTGAACGATGCGGCGCGCAAAGCGGGGGCCATGGTGTGGTACAGCCTGGTCGGCAGCAACGGGATGGCTACTCCGGAGGACGTGATCGAACCGGGATTCAAGCCGCAAGACGGGGAGTGGGTCCGCCAGAACGGGCCGGACAAGTTTATCGGCTCGAATCTGGATGAGAAGCTGAAGGCGCGCGGCATCAAGACGGTAATCGTCTGCGGAACATCGTTTCAAGGGGTGGGTATCGGTACCGGCGGTGGCGCTGCGCAGCGGGGCTACAAGGTGGTCATCCCAATCGATTGTCTTTCGTCGGAAGATGCCTACATGGAGCAATATGCGGCATTTCATCTCTTCAAGGGTGGGCCCGCCGTTGTAACTAGCCAATCGACTCTAACGCGCAGCACGATGATGAAGTTCTGAGGGTTGAATTGTAGGACGGGCTTCAGCCTGTCTGGGTTTGGATTTCGCGCCACAAAAAGCGACAGGCTGAAGCCCGTCCTACTGGAGCGTTAGCTTCGCGAAACAGACGTCATAAATTCAAAGTGAACCCGCAATTCTGAATGGGTTAGAATCGCTGTCGCCCACCCGTTTACCTGAACATAGGCACATCTATCTTCTCTTCAGGGAATACCTTCTGGCGGCGTTGCCGTTGTGCCGATTGATCGTTGGGAAAGGGAGATTCTATGGTGGTCAAGAAGACGGCCAGCCCGCTTAATTCTAAATTGATATCCTGCGGCATGGCTCTATTGGCAATTGTTTTGGCATTGGTGCCGGCAAGTTTCGCAAGGCCGGAGAACGCCTTTGATTTGACCGGACCAAGGATGGAAATCGAAGTAACTCGCGCGGGCAACACGCTGGGCATCGCGGACGTGCCCAACCTGCTGCCGGGAGACCGGCTCTCGATTCACACCGACCTTCCTAACGATCAATCCGTGCATTATTTGCTAGTCGTCGCTTTTCTACGGGGCACCACAAATCCGCCGCCGGAGAATTGGTTCACGAGAGCGGAGACTTGGAACAAGGAATTCAAAGCGGAAGGAGTTGTTGTCACTGTCCCCAAGGAGGCGCAGCAGGCCTTGCTGTTTCTAGCTCCCGAAACTGGCGGCGACTTCAGTAGTTTGCGCTCCGCAGTTCGCAGCAAACCCGGAATTTTCGTAAGGTCAGCGCAGGATCTGAATGCGGCGAGCCTGGACCGTACGCGGTCGGATCGCTACCTCGACGAGATAAAGGCCAGTTCTGGATTGGAGCCAAAAGCGCTGCACGACCGGTCGGTTCTACTTGCCCGGACGTTGGGCATCAAGGTTGACCAGCAGTGCTTTGACAGGCCCGCGGAGCAACAAGCAACCTGCTTGACGCAAAATACGGACCAGCTGGTCCTGGATGATGGTCACACTCAATCCATGGTTGCAGCGCTGACTTCTGGACCGGCGTCGGATTTGATGGGGGCGATCAGTGCTACGTCCATGGCCGGCGGAGGATTTTATAGTGCATACGTCGGAGCAGTCGTAGACCTGGCTCGACTTATGGGCAGCCTGCACACGGCGAATTACCAGTACATTCCGGCCCTCGCCGTGCCAAAAGGCTCGCAACTAAACCTTCGGCTCAATAATCCACCTTCCTTTCGTAATCCGAAATCGGTTTTGGTTGTAGGTCTGCCCGCGGTAGAAGCTGCGCAACTGCCGCCACTTCGTGCTGTCAACCCGGATCAAATCTATTGCCTCGAAAAAGCGCCGCTCGTTCTTCCAGTTGACGGCGCTCCCTTGGTGTATTCCACAGAGATCGCCCACAATTTTGTCCTTCGACTAAAAGGAAAGGACGGGAGCACGACGGACCTCCCGGCCACGGCGGACCCGGCGCAAGGCGGATTCGTGATCGACGCTCATACGCTCCAAAGGGCCAACCTGGATTCCGACGCGAGCGGGACGATTCGTGGGAATTGGGGATTTGATCCCTTCGATGGGCCTGCATTCCATTTGCGAAACGCCCACGCGACGACGTGGAGCGTCAAGCCCGAAGAGCATGGGGCTCTTATCCTGGGCCGCGAGGATACGATTCATTTGCACTCCGAATACGCCGTGTGTGTCGATGATGTTTCCGCCCAGGACGACCAACGTAAGGATCTTAAAACTACATGGAAAGTCCTGAAGCAAGACGAGCTGGAAATTCAGGTTCCCTTGAAAGACGAATCCTCCAGCTCGTTGAAAGTGAGAGTGAAACAATTTGGCATAACGGCGCCGGACGAGCTCGTCTTACCGACCTATGCGGAGGCAGCCGAACTCGAACAATTTAGGATTAGTGCAGGCGACAAGCAGGGAGTCCTGACAGGCAAGCGATTGGATGAAGTGAACAGTTTCGAGCTGAAAGGTATTCGCTTCGTACCAACGAAACTATCCCGCGCCGACAAAAAGGACGAACTCCAGCTGGCTGTGGCGAATTCTGCTTCACCCCTCGCTGATCTTCAGACCAACGAAAGACTGGTTGCGCACGTGGACCTGAAGGACGGCCGCGTTCTGGATTTACAAACGACGGTTGAAAACCCGCGTCCAAAAGTCGCGTTGATCAGCAAAAGCGTGCAGCCGGGCGCGAATCGCTCTCCCGTTCAACTGCAGGGGCAGGACGAGCTTCCACAGGATGGGCGGCTCTCGTTTTTTTTGAAAACAGAAGTGCCCGAAAGCTTTTCGCGTACCGAAAAGATTGAGGTTTCGAGTCTGGACGACTCGTTTCATGTTTTGCTGAGCGTTACCGACGGAAATCTGATCCTGCAAAACTCGCAAACGTTGCTTGCTACCCTCGATCCACTGAAGAGTTTTGGTCCATCGGCATTCGGTCCGCTTCGCTTTCGACCAGTTGAAAGTGATGGCGTGAACGGAGACTGGCAACCCCTCGCGACTTTGGTACGAATTCCGACCCTCAAGGAAATTCGTTGTCCCGGGAGCCCCGACAAGCAGTGCAGGCTAATCGGTTCCAACCTATTCTTGATCGATTCGGTGGCTTCCGACTCACAGTTCACCCATTCCATTTCCGTGCCGGTGGGCTTCCCGGACTCTACATTAAGCGTTCCACGTCCGAATGGAACGCTTCTATACATCAAGCTACGGGACGACACTGCCACGGTGGATCCGATGGTTCTCCCTGTATTGCCGGATGAAGAGTGAAGTCATGGAAATGCTTAGCTCTTTCCAGCACCGTCATCGCGCTGCCGCGGACCGTAGGCCCCAAAGTACAAGAGCCGAGAAGGTAACAATCACGACGCCAACGCTCATGAAACCTGCCGCGACAAGATTCTCTTGCCAGGGTTGCCCACTATGTCCCGCCGCTGTAATTGGCGACAGGGCCGCAGTGCCAAAAACCGCGGCAAGCGTGGTGACCAGCCAATTCACGTACGTCCCATACAGCGCGGCCCAGTAGGCAATCGCCTTTGCTGTTGGCGCCAGCCTCACCTCCGTCCAAATTGCTCCCAGCGCCATTAAGAAAATTCCGTTCAACACGCCTTCCAGGTGCGCGGCCAGGCCCATGCGGATATTGGCGAAATGCTGCTCGGCGAAGCCGGTCAAAAGCCCGATTAGGAACAAGAACATGCCGTGCCACATTAAACGTCGGCTCATTGATTCCAAGCTTGACCTCCTTCTTTCACCCGCTGAAGCTGCATTCGGAGAACCGTGTACTGTTGAGAGGGCCTAACTACTAACGAGTTGAATGCGGCGCACCACCAGATGTGATGGGGCTTCCAGCCAGAAATGGCCCTTCACTCCACGACCACGCGGCCATGCAGTCAACTCTTACTTTTGTTATGATGAACCAGCAGCCAGACTCAGATGATTCATACACCAGAATCCGTGAACCGGAAAGCGCTGTTCCTGCGTGCCTGCAGATGTGAACCCGTGGAACGCGTGCCGGTGTGGATCATGCGCCAGGCCGGGCGTTACTTGCCAGAGTACCGCGCAGTCAAAGCCAAACACAATTTTATGGAGGTCTGCAAGACGCCGGAACTGGCCATCGAAGTTTCTTTGCAGCCCTATCGCATCCTTGGCGTGGACGCCGTTATCGTCTTCTCCGACATCTTGATCCCCGCTGGAGCGATGGGTTTGCCGTTCGAACTCTCGGATAAAGGGCCTGTGATCGAGTCTCCGCTTCGAACGGCCGCGCAGATCAGGGAGCTTTCATCATTTGATCCGGAACAGGAAACGGGCTTCCTCATGCAAGCGATTCGAGGCCTGGTCCGCGAATTGGGACCGGACGTGCCCGTGCTGGGTTTTGCCGCCGCGCCGTGGACGCTAGCTTGTTACATGATCGAAGGGCACGCGAAAGATGGTTTTCCCGCCGCCAAGACGATGCTCTACTCCGATCCGGAGTTATTCCGAAACCTTCTCGAACGGATCGCGCGCGCTACCGGTCGTTATCTTCGAGCGCAAATTGAGGCGGGTGCCGCAGCGGTGCAACTATTTGACACTTGGGTGGGCGAACTTACGCTGGAACAGTACCGTGAATTTGCATTGCCAGCCACACAGCTTCTAATCGAAGAGATTGGCGCGGGAGACACGCCGGTGATCCTTTACACGAAGGCGTCCACCCACCTGCTCACTGCCGCGGCGGAATCGGGAGCAAACGTGCTGAGCGTGGACTGGCGGTTGGACCTCTCGACCGTGCGTGAATTGGTCGGACCGCGCATCGCGCTGCAAGGCAACTTGGATCCGTGCGTGCTGCTCGGCCCGGCAGAGGGCGTGCGCCAAGCGGCTCGCCAAGCAGTCGAGAGCACAGGAGGCGTCGGCCACATATTGAACCTGGGCCACGGGATTTTGCAGCAAACGCCGGTGCAAAATGCGCGTGAGTTTGTCCAGGCGGGCCAGGCCGCCCCAGTCATCGACAAGGTACGCGTGGAAGGGATGCGCTAGAAGTCTGCCATGAGCGATTCAGACCTCCATCTGCAACTAAACCGGGAACGCTTCGAAATCTCCGAAGCGTTTCTGGAAAAATACAATCGGCCGGGACCGCGCTACACGAGCTATCCCACGGCGCCTGTTTGGCAGGATAATTTCGGTCCGAATGATCTCGAACAGTTTTATGCGACGGCCAATGCGGCGGGCACTCCGGTTTCGCTTTACATGCATCTTCCCTTCTGCGAAAGCTTGTGCCTGTTCTGTGCCTGCAATGTCGTCATCACCAAGGATCACAATGTCGCGCCACCTTACATCGAAATTCTTGAGCGGGAAATCGAACATGTCAGCCGCTCGGTGTCCCGCGAACGATCCGTCGTGCAATTTCACTGGGGTGGCGGCACGCCGACGTATTTGACGCCGGAACAAATGGAAGGGCTGTTCCGCTTCACGGCCGAGCGGTTTACGTTCGCACCGGACGCGGAAATCGGAATCGAGATCGATCCACGTGTGACAACGCTGGCGCATCTGGAAACGCTGCGGCGGCTTGGCTTCAACCGCCTGAGCATGGGCATCCAGGATTTCCATCCCGAAGTGCAGGAGGCGATTCACCGCGTACAGCCTCTCGATATGACGCGGGAGCTGATCGAAGAGGCGCGCCGGCTCGGCTTTGACAGCATTAATGTCGACTTGATCTACGGCCTTCCCCTGCAGACCGCGGAACGCTTTGCGCATACGGTGGAGCAAGTCATCGCACTCTCGCCGGACCGTGTCGCGATGTTCAGCTACGCGCACGTGCCGTGGCTGCGCAAGCAACAAGGCGCGCTCGCTACACGGCTACCGGAAGGCATGGAGAAATTCCGCATCTTCCGCGCGGGCCTGGAAAGTTTCCTCGACGCCGGATATCAGTACATTGGGATGGATCATTTCGCCCGACCGAATGACGAACTGGCTGTGTCGCAGCGTGAACGCACGCTGCACCGAAATTTTCAGGGATACACGACGAAAGCAGGAGCTGATCTCTATGGCATGGGCGTGAGCGCGATCAGCAGCGTCGGCGCGTGCTACGCGCAGAATGACCGCGATGTCGCTCCGTATCGTGAGCGCATCGAGCGCCGCGGCCTCGCCACCATGCGCGGCTACCGGCTCACCGAAGACGATTTGCTCCGCCGCGCCGTGATCAGCCGCATTCTCTGCCACGGAGTTCTCCACAAAAAGGAAATCGAACAGGAATTTGGAATCAATTTTGATGCGACATTCATGGCGGAAATCGAGCGCCTGGCCCCGTTCGTGTCCGACGGATTGCTCGAACTCGAAGACGGCGTCCTCCGGACGACGCTCCTGGGGCGCATCTTCATTCGGAATATCGCCATGGTATTTGATCCGTATCTTGAAAAACAGAAGCTCGAAAGCCGCCAGCTCTTTTCGAAAACGCTCTGATCGACCTATCGAGGTTTCGTGTCCATTCCGGCGCCGGCTGTATTTCCCGTAGTTGTAGTTGGGGGAGGAATTTCAGGCTTGGCGTGTGCGTATCGCTTGCAGCAGGCCGGAATTCCGGTGCGTGTGCTGGAGGCTGGGAGCCGTCCCGGCGGCGTCATCGACACGAGGGAGAAGGATGGATTCCGCTTTGAGCTGGGCCCACAAAGTTTTCTTTCCGCAGAGCCTCTCCTCAGTCTTATCGACGCTCTTGGCCTGAAAGACCAACTTGTGCACGCGAATCCACGCGCGCCGCGCTATATTCTCGTGGGAGGCCGGCTCGTACCTGCGCCGCTTGCCCCGCCTTCGCTACTGACCACTCCTCTGTTTTCCGCCCGGACTAAATGGCGGCTCTTCACGGAAATCCTGCGGAGCACGCGGCCACCAGCAGACGATGAGTCGATCGCTGCGTTCGTTCGCCGCAAATTCGGTGACGAGATTCTCAAGCGACTTGTCGCCCCTTTCGTCTCCGGCATTTATGCAGGCGATCCGGAACGGCTGAGCATGCGAGCCGCGTTCCCGAAACTTCATGAATTTGAGGAGCAGTATGGAAGTGTTCTGCGGGGGGCTATGAAATCGCGGTCTCCAAAGGGCACGCCGCGATCCGGGCTTTGTTCATTTCGCGATGGCATGGGGACACTGCCGAAAGCCCTCGCCGCGCGCCTGGGCAGCGCGCTCCTGCTGGAAACCGGCGTTTCAAGCCTGCGACACGGCAAGGCCAACGGAAAACCATGGTTTGAAGTCGATATCACGCGCCACAATCGTCACGAATTGCTGGCGGCAAACGCGGTCGTCATGACCACACCTGCCTATCTTACATCGCAAATCGTGCATGACCTGTCCGATCGTTTTTCGCCCCTATTCTCGCGAATCGAATACGCCCCGGTCGCGGTTGTGTCGGCTTGTTATCGCCGCGAGCAGATTCAGCAACTTCGCGAGGGTTTTGGTTTCCTGGTCCCTCGCGATGAGGGGTTGCACGCTCTCGGCACGGTATTCAATTCCTCGCTATTCGCTGAGCGCGCTCCGGAGGGAATGGTTTGCTTCACCAGCTTTGCGGGCGGCACCACGGATCCCAAGTTTTGCGAATTGAGCGATGAAGAAATCACCGAAACAATTTGCGGCGAGGTCGCGCGAGTTCTGGGCATCAAGGGAAAGCCTGCAGTGACGAACCTGCGTCGCTACACGCGCGCCTTGCCGCAACATAATTTGGGCCACTTGCAAGTTGTGAAATCACTTGAGGCGCTCACTGCGTCCATGCCGGGACTATTTCTCGCCGGGAATTATTTGACCGGCCCATCCATCGGAGCTTGCGTCGAGCAGGCGTTTCATACAGCCGACGCGGTTCGTGTCCATCTCGCGTCGATTGGCGTTGCGGGCGTAGGAGCCCTCGCACACGCTTGAATTTCGTCCGGTGCATACAACTTGAATTTGGAATACGACCCAGGGTTACATGGAAAGGCGGGTTTGTTAGCGCCGGCGTCTCGCCGGCAGTTTCGCGCTTCCACAAGAGTATGGAAACTGCCGGCGGGACGCCGGCGCTACCAAACCCCTCGCTCCGCGAGAAGCGATTCGATTATCTGACCGAATACTTAAGTCGCTGTGAAACATTAGGGCAAATAGACAGCCACCCGCCGCAAGCGCCTACTTAATTCCCAGCAATTTTGCGGCGTTTTCGCCCAGCATGGCGCGCTGATCTGTTTCGCTTAGCCCGGCAACGCCAACCAGAAAATCAGCCTCGCGCGGATCGCCCATGAAAGGATCTTCCACGTCGAATGGAAAATCCGTACCGAACAGCACATGGCTTGCGCCGACTTCGGCGACTAGATGGCGCAAACCTTCCGGTGTGAATACGATCGAATCACAATAGAGTTGTTGCTTGAAATATTCGCTGGGATGCTTTTTAACAGGTTTGCATCGATTGCTAAGTTCCGCGCAATGATCTGTGCGCCCAGCGTACGACGGCAGAT
>Ga0210408_10005885_pt1 | contig 10686 bp, 9 predicted proteins | sample IncBWH4MmetaG_FD_155471 | JGI IMG/M metagenome (GOLD analysis project Ga0210408, IMG submission 155471) | Forest soil microbial communities from Barre Woods Harvard Forest LTER site, Petersham, Massachusetts, United States - Inc-BW-H-4-M | ecosystem: Environmental > Terrestrial > Soil >... | reverse complement strand
AGGGCACCCTCGGCACTGAAGATCAGGAGATCGTGGCGCCGGCCGTCGAAATCCTGCGCGCCGAAGGCATCGCGGCCAGGGGACCGCTGCCGGCCGACACGCTGTTTCACGACGCCGCGCGCAAGACCTATGACTGCGCGATCTGCATGTACCACGACCAGGCGCTGATCCCGATCAAGACGATTGCCTTCGACGACGCCGTCAACGTGACGCTGGGACTGCCGTTCATTCGCACCTCGCCGGATCACGGCACGGCCTTCGATATCGCCGGCACCGGCCGCGCCAACCCGGCGAGCCTGATCGCGGCGTTGCGGCTGGCCGCACGTTTGGCTGCAAGCCGCGGTCCATGAGCGCAATCGACGATCTTCCACCGCTTCGCGAGGTCATTCGCGAGCATGCGCTGTCGGCGCGCAAATCGCTGGGCCAGAATTTCTTGCTGGACCTCAATTTGACCGCGCGGATCGCACGCGCCGCAGGCCCGCTTGAGGATGCGACCATCGTCGAGATCGGGCCTGGTCCGGGCGGGTTGACGCGGGCGCTGCTGGCGCTGGGCGCGCGGCGCGTCATCGCCGTCGAACACGACGCGCGCGCTCTGCCCGCGCTGGAAGCAATTTCAAACCGCTATCCGGGACGCCTGGAAATCGTCCACGCCGATGCTCAGGCCCTCGATCCGCGCCCGCTGCTCGGCGCCGAGAAGGCGAAGATCGTCGCCAACCTGCCTTACAACATCGCAACCCCGCTGTTGATCGGCTGGCTGTCGATCGAGCCATGGCCGCCCTGGTACGACATGATGGTGCTGATGTTCCAGCGCGAGGTGGCCGAGCGCATCGTCGCACGGGAAAATGACGACGCCTATGGGCGGCTTGGCGTGCTCGCGAACTGGCGCGCCGAGACCAGGATATTGTTCGACATTTCGCCCGCCGCTTTTGTGCCTCAGCCCAAAGTCACCTCGTCGGTTGTGCGGCTGGTGCCGCGCGGCACGCCAGAGCCTTGCGATCGCAAGGCTCTGGAACAGGTGACGGCAGCTGCGTTCGGCCAGCGCCGGAAAATGCTGCGGCAGAGCCTCAGATCCTTGCCGGCGGAGCCTGACCGGCTGGCTGCAGCGGCGGATGTCGATTTGACGCGGCGGGCCGAGACCATTCCGGTCTCCGGCTTTGTTGCCATGGCACGTGAATTGGCCAATATACGCAGCCAAAAACTCGAAATGCCGTAAGGAGAGACCACCATGGCACAGATGCATCGCCAGTCACTCGTCAAATTCGATGCGCCGCTGTGCGAAACGATCGTCGAGACGCCAAAACCGCAAGGCAAAGAAGTTTTGGTACGCATCGAGCGCTGCGGACTGTGCCATTCCGATCTGCATATCCAGGACGGTTACGCCGATCTCGGCGGCGGCAAGAGACTTGACACCACGCGCGGCATGACGTTGCCGTTCACGCTCGGGCATGAGATCGCAGGCGTCGTCGAGGAAGTAGGTCCAGAACTCTCCAAGGATCTAGCCGGCACCAAGAAGGCGGTATTCCCCTGGATCGGCTGCGGCCAGTGCCGCGACTGTCTCAACGGCGATGAAAATCTCTGCCTCAAGCAGCGTTTCCTCGGCGTCTCCGTCGACGGCGGTTTTGCCAGTCACGTGCTGGTGCCCGACGCCAAATATCTGCTCGACTACGATCCGCTGCCGGTCAATCAGGCCGCGACCCTGATGTGCTCTGGCGTGACCGCCTATGGCGCCTTGAAGCGCCTTGTCGACCGGCCACGCCAGCGCAACTTGCTGCTAATCGGGCTCGGCGGCGTCGGCATGATGGGCCTGTCGTTTGCGCAGGCCATGTTCACGCAGACGATTTCGGTGGCTGATGTAAGCCCCGCCGCGCGCGAGGCGGCCTTAAAGAACGGCGCCGCGATCGCCTATGATCCCTCCGAAGGCGACATCGCCAAGCGCATCCTCAAGGAAACCGAGGGTGGCTTTGACGAGGTGGTGGATTTTGCCGGCAATGAGAGGTCGATGGCGTTCGCAGTTTCGGTGGTCGCGCGCGGCGGCAAGATCGTGGTCTCCGGCCTGATGGGCGGCAATTTCAGCCTGCCGATGGTGCAGTGGATCTACAAGCGCATGACCATCGAGGGCTTTATGGTCGGCACGCTGACTGAGGCGCACGAACTGATGGCGCTCGCGCGCGCCGGCAAGATCAAGCCCACGCCGATCAGGGAAGAGCCGATGGGCGACGTCCAGAAATGGATCGACGCGTTGCGCGCGGGAAAAGTGGTTGGACGTATCGTGTTGAAGAACTGAGGCGAACCGACAAGCGCCGCAAAAAAGGGGGCGCGTGCCGTGCAAGCCTCAGCCGGATAGGGAGGATTCGAATGACTGGGAGGAATCGTTCGATGTGGAGCGCATTCGTGGTGCTGGTGCTGGCCTGCATCGCCGCGCCGGCGCAGGCGCAAAAGCAATATGGCCCCGGTGTCACCGACAGCGAAATCAAGATCGGCACCACCACGCCCTATAGCGGCCCGGCGTCGGCCTATTCGGCCGGCGCGGTTTCCGCCACCGCCTATTTCGCGATGATCAACGAACAGGGCGGCATCAACGGCCGCAAGATCAACTTCGTCAGCCTCGACGACGCCTACAGCCCGCCCAAGACGGTGGAACAGATCAGGCGCCTGATCGAGAGCGACGAGGTGCTGTTTCTGGTCAATCCGGTCGGCACCGCGACCAACATGGCGGTGGTCAAGTACATCAACCAGAAGAAAGTGCCGCATCTGTTTGTCGGCTCGGGCGCGACCGTCTTCAACGATCCTGAACATTATCCATGGACCATGAGCTGGACACCGCATTACGCGTCGGAAGGCGAGATCTACGCCAAGTATATTCTGTCGGAAAAACCCAACGCGAAGATCGGCATCCTCGCGCAGAATGACGATCTCGGACGCGATTATCTGATGGGCTTCAGGCGCGGGCTCGGCGACAAGGCCGAGACAATGATCGTGTCGACGCAGGCCTACAACACCACCGACCCGACCGTCGACTCCCAGGTGGTCTCGCTCAAGGCCTCGGGCGCCGACGTATTCTTCATCGTCACGATTCCGAAATTTTCCGCGCAAGCCATTCGCAAGGCCTACGACGTCGACTGGCATCCTCAGGAGATCGTGGTCAGCATCGGTTCGTCGATTGCGGGCGCGATCAAGCCGGCCGGGTTTGAAGCGGCAAAAGGCATCATCTCCGCCGCCTATCAAAAGGATCCGGCCGACCCGCAGTGGAAGGACGATCCGCAGATGAAGGCGTGGAACGTCTGGATGGACAGGTACAACCCGCGGATCGGCAAGAGCGACTACTACGCGCCGTATGGCTACAATATCGGCTACGCCGTGGTGCAGATCCTCAAGCAGTGCGGCGACAACCTGACACGCGAGAACATCATGCAGCAGGCCTCGCATCTCAACATGGAGCTGCCGTTGCTATTGCCCGGCATCCGGTTGCAGACAAGCCCGACCGATCTGCGCCCGATCAAACAGATGCGGCTGGTCCGCTTCAACGGCGAGCGTTACGTGTTGTTCAGCGACGTGATCGAGAGCAACTGACGGTCGCGGCGAAGCCAGCGCCAGCGCTTTTCGGGGTAGACGGCGGCTGATAATCTGCCGCCTTTAGATATTTTGGGGGACGGAGATGAGCCGGCCGCGCTTTGACTGGAGGGGGAAAAGCCGCGCGCTGGCGGCCGCAGGCTTTCTTACCTTGCTTTCGACCTGTCCCGCGGCCGCCGAGAAACGCATCGCGCTGGTGATCGGCAACTCCACCTATCAAAACGTCACCCCGCTCGACAATCCGAGCAAAGACGCGGAGCTAATGGCGGATACGCTTGATGGCCTTGGCTTCACCCTGATCGGCGGGCGGGCCCAACTCAATCTTGACAAGACCGCCATGGACAACGCGGTACAGAATTTTGGACGGCAGGTGCAGGGCGCCGATGTTGCCCTATTCTATTACGCCGGCCATGGCGTTCAGGTCTCGGGCTCCAACTATCTGGTGCCGGTCAATGCCAATCCGACACGCGAGGCCGATGTCGACTTCCAGATGGTGGATATCAACCTCGTGCTGCGCCAGATGCAGGGCTCGGGCACCCGCCTCAACCTCGTGATTCTCGATGCCTGCCGCAACAATCCGTTCGGTGCCCGCAGCTTGCGCTCGTCCGACGGCGGCCTCGCCCAGATGCGGGCGCCGGAAGGCACCCTGATCTCCTATGCGACCCAGCCCGGCAGCGTCGCCCAGGATGGCAGCGACGGTCACAGCCCCTACACCAAGGCCTTGGCAACGACCATTCGGCAGGCCGGGCTCGACATCTTTCAAACCTTCAACCAGGTCGGCCTCGCCGTGAAGCGGCAGACCGGCGGATCGCAGCAGCCGTGGGTATCGTCATCGCCGATCGACGGCTCGTTCTATTTCGTTGCCCCCGCAGCGACAGCGCCACGGGTCGCGACCGCACCCTCGCAGCCACCGGGGCCTGCCGATCCGCTGCGTCCCGATCCCGACTTCGTCCCGATCAAGGATGCCGCACTGCTGCGGGAATTGAGCGAGCGACTTTACGAGCACAATTTCGATCCGGAAACGCCTGACGGCAAAGACGGCGTGAGGCTTGCAATCAGCAAGTTTCAGGAAAAAAGCAACCTGACGCCGACCGGCGAGGCGACCGAGGGGCTATTGATGCGACTGCGGAGCATGGACGACCTAAAGCCGTGGGGATCGATCGTCTACGGCCCCGACAGCGACAAATGGGGGATTTCCTGGAATCACGCCTCGCGCAGGACGGCGGTCGAGGACGCACGCTCCAATTGCGGCGGGAGCAAGTGCGGCATCGAACTGAGTTTTTACGGCACCCGTTGCGGCGCCTTCGCCATTTCCGGCAAATCGTGGTCGCTGGTTGCGCGCGACAGCATCCAAAGAGCCAAGGACGCGGCGCTTGACGAGTGCGGCAGGTCCGGCAAATCTTGCCGCATTATCGGGGCGGTCTGTGCCGATGGATCTGGCCGCTAGATTTAAACCCCAGTTCATTGGAAACCGGTTGCTTATGCAAAACGCCATTCGACATCACATTACGGTCACTCTTCTCGCTGTCTCGCTCGCCGTCATGGTCGCCCCGGGTACGTCGCTGGCGCAATCGGGCAGCGCCGGAGGCAGCATCGGCAATGACGAAAAATCGCTGTCCGGTTCGCGATCGGCAGAACCCGAGCGACCCACACGGCGAAGCAAGCCCGAAGCGGAAGAGCCGCGAAGACCCGGCTCACGACGAAGCGGCGGTAGCGGAGGCGGAGGCGGCAATTTCGACGGCGCGTGGGTCGTCGTTTCAGTCGGCACGACCTGTTCCGGCAGCAGCACGTCGGCGGTCGTCGTGAGCAGCGGCAAGATCATTGGTGAAGGCCTCAGCGGAACTGTCAGCCCGAGCGGGGCCGCGAGCTCCGTCGGCAATTACGGCGGCATCACCGTCATCAGTTCCGGGCATGTTTCCGGCCGCAGCGGCTCCGGAACGTTCAAGCGATCCGACGGATGCGTCGGGCGCTGGACCTCGTTGAAACAATAGCGCCACATTTTGTTCTTGGTGAACGAAAAACCAGGCCCGAATTAAGCCCCATCCTCTCCGGAATTGCGGCCCATTGCGACCCAAGTCTTTTCCGAGATTTGGAACGCGTAGTGTTGCGTAGCGTCACCGGAGTTACTTATGTCTAGCCGAGCCGCAAGAATTGCGTCCGCCATTTTCGCTGCCATCCTCATGGGCGCCCCCGCCACCGCGATCTTGCACGTTACGGCCGATGCGGCCGACGCCTGCCGCAGCGAACCCGGGGATCAGACGCCGGAAGGCAAGCATTGGTATTATCGCATCGAGCGCCCGAGCAATCGCCAATGCTGGTATCTGCGCGATATCGGCGAACGGCCGGCGCAAACTGGGCTGACGCAGCCATCGGAGCAAGCGGTTGAGCCGAAGGCTGAGACCCGCGCCGCGCAGCGTTCGGTCGCGGACGCACATGCTGAACTGCCCTGGCCGCAAACCCGCGTCGAGCAAAACGCCATGGGCATCCCGCAACGACCGCAGACGGTGCCGACCGATGCGGCGAATGCCGCGAGCGCGCAGCGTCCGAATGTGCTGGAAAGCACGACGCGCGGATCACTGATGGGCTCACGCTGGCCCGACCCTGGCGCGAATTCAACGGCCAGCCCACAACCGGCAACATCCAATGCGCTCGCCGACGCGCAGTCCGATCAGGCAATGACGCCGGCACAAGCCGCCACCCCCGCAGCGGCGGACGCTGTGCCCGCCAAGCCTACCGGCACTTTACCGACGCTGTTGATGGTTGTTGCTGGAGCGCTGGCACTCGCGGGCATGATAGGAAGCGCGATCTTCCGGCTCGGCAGCCCGCGGCGGCCGGCACCAAATCCTCATCGTGGACGCCAGCGCGTGGTCTGGGAAACGGCCGACGGCGGCCGCCAATCGCCGTCCCGCAGGTCGCCGCGCCAAACGCCGCTTTGGGTGGAGCCGGACGAGATCGCGCGCCGCCCGGATTTCTCACCCGCCTTCCATGAGGCCAGCGATCCCAACGACAGGCTCTACAAGATTTCTGAGTTTCTGGAGCGAATGTCCAAGCAGCCGTCGCACTGAAGAGACTTATTTCTCGAGCTGCCGCTGCAATGCGCGCACGAAATTCGTCAAGCCCGTGCGGCGTTCGCGCTTCAGCCGCTCGGCCTTGAGGATCGACTGCACCTCGGCGAAAGCGTCGTCAATATCGTGATTGATCACGATGTAGTCGTATTCCGCCCAGTGGCTCATCTCGTGCGTGGCGCGAGCCATCCGCCCACGGATGATCTCCTCGGAATCCTGCGCACGGGTATGAAGCCGCTTCTCCAGATCGGCCGCAGACGGCGGCAGAATGAATACACTGACGACATCGGCCCGCGCCTTCTCGCGCAATTGCTGCGTACCCTGCCAGTCGATGTCGAACAGCACGTCCTGTCCCGCAGATAAGGCTGCTTCGACCGGCAGGCGCGGCGTGCCGTAGCGGTTGTCGAACACGGTGGCCCATTCGAGCAGCTCGCCCTGTCTTACCATCTGTTCGAACCGGTCCTTGTCGACAAAGAAATAATCGCGGCTATCGACCTCGCCGGGCCGCATCGGCCGGGTGGTAGCCGATATCGACATTTTCAGCCCGGGCATCCGCTCGATCAGAAGGCGCGACAGCGTGGTCTTTCCCGCGCCCGATGGCGACGACAGCACGAACATCAGCCCGCGCCGTTCAACCCCGTCGAAGCGAACCCCGCCGAAGCCAACCCCGCCGAAGCCCTGGCCACCCGCCGTCATGTCTCACTCCAGATTCTGGACCTGCTCGCGAAACTGTTCGACCACGTTCTTCATTTCGAGGCCGATATTGGTCAATTCGATGTCGTTCGACTTGGAGCAGCAGGTATTGACCTCGCGGTTGAATTCCTGGGCCAGAAAGTCGAGCCGCCGCCCGACCGGCCCGCCCTTGCCGATCATCTCGCGCGCCTGCGAGATGTGGGAAGCAATGCGGTCGAGTTCCTCGCGAATGTCGGCCTTGGCCGCGATCAGCAGCGCCTCCTGCGTCAGCCGGTCGGCATCGAAGCGGTCGGACGATTCCAGCAGGGCCGCGATCTGCTCGGCCAGCCGCGCCCTGATCGCCTCGGGCTTGCGGCCGGGAGCAGCTTCCGCCCGCTTCGCCAGGATCTCGATCTCATCCATCCGTTGGATGAGAATTTGCCCAAGTGCCGTGCCTTCGCGGCGGCGCATCGCAACAAGATCGGCCAGCGCCTCGTCAAAGGCTGCCGCTGCCGCCGCCATCGCCACCTTGTCCTCGGCCTCGTCGCTTTCCGGCTCGACGATCTCGATGACGCCCTTGATGCCGAGCAATCCATCGACGCTCGGCGCCACTGCGTCGATCTTGCCGGCGAGCATGATTGCCACCCTCACGACCGAGGCCAGCACATCCTCATTGACGCGTACCGCCGAAGCCGCATTGGTGCGTTTCATGTTCAAATTGGCATAGACGGTGCCGCGCGACAGCACCTCGCCCGCGCGCTTCTTGGCAAATGCTTCGATCTCGTCCCACCCGGGCGGCAGCCGCATGCGCAGGTCAAATCCCTTGGCGTTGACCGACTTCAATTCCCATTCGAACGCGTAAGGCCCGCTTGCGCCGTGGCTTCGGGCAAAGCCGGTCATGCTCGACAGCGCCATCGGGTGAAATTCTCCGGCAAATAAACGGGCAGGATGTCAGATTCGCTTGGCGAGGGCGCGCGGACCTTAGTGCGTTTTCGCAAAAAGTGGAATCGGTTCCGAACCGGGGCACGGGCTTGGCCCGTTATCGCTGAACCACAGGCGGCGTGGTCGTCGACTGCGCCGCGCCCTGCCGAGGCGGGGCCACCGCAGGCTTGGCCGGCTTTTTCGGCGCCGGCGGCCTCGTCGTCGCCGTCGGGCTGGCGTCGGCCGGGGCGCCCGCCGCGGTCGGCGGTGCCGTATCCTCCGCCGGTTCGACCGTGTCGTTCTGAATCTGCTTTTCCATCGTGCGCAGCTTGGCGACGTTCTTCTGGTGCTGGTCGTAGGTTTCCGTAAAGGCGTGGCCACCGGTCCCATCCGCCACGAAAAAGAGATCGCGGGTGCGTGCTGGATTGGCCGCGGCCTCCAGGGAGGCGCGGCCGGGATTAGAGATCGGCCCTGGCGGCAGTCCCTCGATCACGTAGGTGTTGTAGGGCGACGGCTGTATGATTTCGCTGCGCTTGATCGGCCGGCCCAGCGTCCCCTTGCCGCCCACCAGCCCATAGATGATGGTCGGATCCGACTGCAGCTTGATCTTCTGCCGCAGGCGATTGACGAATACCGCGGCAACCCGGCTGCGCTCGTCGGGCTTGCCGGTTTCCTTCTCGACGATCGAGGCGAGGGTGACAAGCTGGTCTGGCGATTTGAGCGGAACGTCCGGGCTGCGGCGTTCCCAGATTTCCGCAAGCGCGCGTTTCTGCGCCTGCTGCATGCGCTGGACCACCTGCTCGCGCGTGGTGCCGCGCGGGAATTTATAGGTTTCCGGCAACAGCGTGCCCTCGCGCGGGACCTCGCGCACCAAGCCTGCAAAAATATCGTTGTCGGAAAGCCGCGCCACGATCTGCTCGGACGTCAGCCCTTCAGGGATCGTGACCGAGTGCTGGACCACTTTGCCTTCGACGATGGTGCCAATGACGTCGCGCAGGCTGGCATTCCGCTGGAACGAATATTCGCCGGGCTTCAGCTCCGAGCGTGCCTTCAGCGCGAGCACCGCGCCGATGAATGCCCAGCGGTTGTTGTCGATCACGCCTTCGCGCTGCAGGACGTCGGCGATATCGGCCATCCCGGCACGCGAGGGGATGTTGACGATCTTGTCTTCCGGCAGCGGACCCGGCGCTTCGAGCTTCTGCCTGCCATAGTAGTAGGCGGCGCCGGTGCCGATCATCCCGACCAGCAGGATCGTGATGATGGCGTTACCGACCACGACAAACGGATTGCGGGCACGCTCCGACCGCCTCGGCGGCGGCGGAACCTGCTCGGGCTCCAGCGCGGCGCGCGGGCTGCGTGGCGAAATGGGCGGCCTCTCACTCATCGATGCAACCTAAAATCCTGCCGGTTCAATCGTAGCCTGATAAATCACTTGTCCTGCCCATAGCACACGCCGGCCGTTTGCGCATGATCCGCCAGAAGGGTGAAGCGGCTTGGCGAAAGAGATCATGCGCGCATTAATAGTTGAGAGCGCGATCGGACGCAAAACCGGAAATCCACTTTTGCTGATGGCGCTCTGCAGTCATCGCCGAATGAGGCAAAATGGTGGATTTCCAATGACGGGTTAGTTGACCACGCGCTGGAGGATCACGGAGGCGTTGGTGCCTCCGAAACCGAAGGAATTCGACAGCGCGACGTCGATTTCGCGTTTGCGCGCCAATTTCGGCACCAGATCGATCGAGGTCTCGACCGACGGATTGTCGAGATTGATGGTGGGCGGGGCGATGTTGTCGCGAATCGCAAGGATGGAGAAAATCGCCTCGATCGCGCCGGCGGCGCCAAGCAGATGTCCGGTCGACGACTTGGTCGACGACATCGACACCTTTGAGGCGGCGTTACCCAGCAGGCGCTCGACGGCGCCGAGCTCGATTTCGTCGCCGATCTGCGTCGATGTGCCGTGCGCATTGATATAATCGATATCGGATGGGGTGATCCCCGCACGCTTCATTGCGGCGGTCATGCTGCGGAATCCGCCGTCGCCGTCGGGCGCCGGTGAGGTGATGTGATAGGCATCGCCGGACAATCCGTAGCCGGTCACCTCGGCATAGAGTTTCGCGCCGCGCGCCTTGGCGTGTTCATATTCCTCGAGCACCACGATGCCGGCGCCCTCTCCCATCACAAATCCGTCGCGATCCCTGTCGTAGGGTCGTGAGGCTTTTGCGGGCGTATCATTAAAGCCGGTCGACAGCGCGCGCGCCGCGCAAAACCCCGCCATCCCGATCCGGCAAATCGGTGATTCCGTGCCGCCCGCGACCATCACATCGGCATCGCCGAGCGCGATCAGCCGGCTGGCATCGCCGATCGCATGCGCGCCGGTCGAGCACGCCGTCACCACCGAATGATTCGGACCCTTGAGGCCATGTTCGATCGACACATAGCCGGAGGCCAGGTTGATCAG
>Ga0210408_10005883_pt1 | contig 10687 bp, 9 predicted proteins | sample IncBWH4MmetaG_FD_155471 | JGI IMG/M metagenome (GOLD analysis project Ga0210408, IMG submission 155471) | Forest soil microbial communities from Barre Woods Harvard Forest LTER site, Petersham, Massachusetts, United States - Inc-BW-H-4-M | ecosystem: Environmental > Terrestrial > Soil >... | reverse complement strand
CATTAGCCTGTACTTGCCTCTACCGCGGATTCTGCATCCTTACCCGGAGGTGCGCTTCGACGCTAAGCACTCAAGGTAAGAGCCGTATGCGCTAAAGTGCGCCAGTACGGATCCGCGCGGGGGGCGGTGAGAAATCCTCGTCCCTACCGCAACAAAGGCAAAGAAAGTCTTCGCGCCAGGAAAAGAAGGCTATGGCTAGTGTTACAGAGAGGGATTGCGCCTGGGCGCGAAAGCAGGAGTTTTGTGGAGTGATCGATATGGATCCAAAGACAGGGCAGCGTCACGCCGCAAGGTCTAAACGGATGGGCGCATCGGAGGCGGGCTTTTCGGGTATTTTGCCTTTCTTGCTTCGTTTGGCGAGTTCGGCGTTCAACTCGGCCCCAACGAGGATGGCAAAGCCGGTCCAGTAGAGCCACATCATTAAAGCAACGGCCGCGCCCAGAGTGCCGTAGGTCTTATTGAAATTTCCGAAGTGGCGGAAGTAAATACCCATCGCATAGGAGAGGCCGATCCAGCAGCTTACCGCCAAAACAGCTCCAGGCAGAGTGCTCCAGAACCGTTGTTTTACATTCGGAGCCAGATAGTAAAGGAATTCCACCGCAAGAATGGTAAAGAGCACAGCGACCGTCCAATGGATGTAAGGCCACAAAATGGCGAACAGCCATGACAGGTGCATGCGTCCTGTAAGCCATTCACCGAAGCGGGGACCGACGATCATTACTCCGAGGGCCGTCAGCAGCAGAGCGCCTACCAGGAATGTGAGTCCGATGGCCAGCGGGCGGGTCCGCCAAAACGGCCGAGTTTCTTCGACATCGTAAGCGATGTTAAGGGCCTCGATGGCTGCCGAGAATCCACCAGAGGCCGCCCACAATGTTCCCAGCAGGCCAAATGAAAGAAAGGCAGAGCGATTCGGTGTAATTACATCGGATAGAACTTTGCGGACCAATCCCATGCTGTCCGGTGGCACGAATGATGACATCAGGCCCATGGCCTGGTCGAAGAGGTTGGAAACCGGCAAATAGGCAACAATGGCCGAGAGAAAAATCAGAGCTGGAAATAGCGATAAAACAAAGTAATAGGCCAGGGCTGCCGCCATCTGAAGAGTATGGTTCTTTGCTATATCTTCATAGGTAAGCGAGATGGCTTCTTTGAATCCACGGACCGTCATACTTGGTTAGTTGGATGCTTTGTCCGGGGAGTGTGCTGTCCTAGCCTGAAGGCCGGAGCTGCCACCAAAACAGCTCCACCATTTCCTAAACCGCCATAATGATGCGAGGTATAAAGTCGAGTGAACTCTTCTGATTACCGGCGTGCGGGGTGTTTTTTCTCGGATTCTTTACAATAAAACACCGGGACTAGTTTATAAGTATTCTGAAACTCGCACATGGATGAACGAAAGAACTTTTTAGTCAAGCATCTCGGCTTACGGGGTATTGCCATCTTCGAGGCGGCCAAGGGCATACTAGCTCTGCTGGTCGGATTCGCGCTGCTTACCTTGCGGCATAAAGACTATCAGGTTGAAGCCCTTCACCTGCTTCGGTTCATCCACATCAATCCTGGCCGCCATTCAGCCCAAGCCCTGCTGCGGGCCGCGGGACACATGACAGACCGCAAGCTACTGCTCTTTTTTTTCGGAATTCTGGTGTACGCCCTGATCCGATTTATTGAGGCGGGCGGCTTATGGCTGGAGAAAGAATGGGCAGAATGGTTCGCGCTGCTTTCCGGCAGCATGTACCTCCCATGGGAGATCTGGGAGTTGATGCGGCACGCGGACACGATTCGCTGGCTGATTTTTGGATTTAACGTGGCAATTGTGCTGTACCTGATCTGGCTGCGGGTAACAATGCATAAGCAACGGAAACAATTGGCTCAGAAGAAAATCGATGGAAAGAAAATCGATGGAACGGAAGAGGCGGTAGTGGAGTGATTGAAATCCCTATGCTTTCATAGGAGAATTTTCATTCAAGCACGCCGGTCAGGGCCAAAAGGGCCAGAAGAATTCTTTTCAATCCAAGATCGCGGTTAGTACAGTCAAACCATTCGCGCAAGGTGTGGGCCCCGCCGCCATCGCCGCCCGAGCCGATGGTAATTGCTTCCCGGCCTAGTGAAAGGGGTATGTTGGCATCGGTGGAGGCGAGCCTCGGTATCGATTTGATCCTGAGATGGGCGTCCACAGCACGAATTACCTGCAAGATGCGCGCGTCGGCAGACAGCTCTCCTGCCGGACGGTCACCGATACTTTCAATGGCAAAGCTGACTTTTTGTTCGCCAGACTGGTAGGGCAACGAGACCTCATTCCAGGCGGCGCTTACAGCCTGGCGCAGATGGGCCTCAAGCTTTTGTAATTCATCAGTGGAGGCGGAGCGCAAATCCACGCGGGCGCGGGCGGAGTCAGGAATGGAGTTGACCGAAGTTCCTCCCTGGATCACGCCTATGTTGAAAGTGGTACGGGGAGACTCAGGCACTGTCACCTGGCTGAAGGATGACAAGGCGCGAGCGAGCAGGAGAATCGGGTTGGGAACGCCAAAGTCACTCCAGGAATGACCTCCGGGACCGTAAAAAGTCACCTCGAATCGCCTGCTTCCCAGGGCCTGGGTCACATAAGTATCTTCACCCGCGCCGTCGATGACCAGGAGGGCACGTATGGCCTCGCTCCAGAACGGATCAGCAAAGATGCGGCGCATGCCGCGCAGGTTTCCCTCGCCTTCTTCGCCGACGTTTCCAATAAAAACAATGTTGGTGAGAGGCCCAATTTGCGTCTGCTGCAGAGCGGAGGCCACAGCTAGCATGGCAACCACACCTGCCGCATTGTCGCTTATGCCGGGGCCGTAGAGCTTGTTGCCTTCTTCGTGGGAATTCAGGCGAGTGCCCGGAGGAAAAACCGTGTCGAGATGGGCGCTGACGGCGATCAGCGGGGCCTGCAGACCCTCGCGCAGCAGCCCAAACACGTTGCCCAATTCATCGGTCTGAATGTGGCACAGGCCCATGCTTGTGAATCGTTGCCGGAGCCACTCACTGCGGGCGGCCTCCCCGAAAGGAGGCGCAGGCACTTGTGCCAGTTCCAATTGCCAGCGGCGAAATTCCATCTCCTGATTGTGCAGATACAGCAGCGCAGCATGGACAGCTCGCAACTCAGCGATGTGGGCAATCTTCTGCTGGGGAGTGGATGGTGCTGCGGTGTCAGAGGCTGGAAGGCGGCTGGGCATGAGTTACACCGAATACTATACCGTGCCGGTGTGATGGAGCTGAATTTGCAAAAAATAAAGCGGCCTTGCATAAGGCCGCTTTAGAACGGGAACAACTTCCAGGGAATTATTTCGGAGGTGGGGTGGTGGTGCTGCCATCGCCCTTCTTGTGTTTCTTGCCGCCTTTTTTGCCGCCGTGATTATGTTTCTTGCCTTTGGTTGTTGGTTTACCAGTATCAGTCGAACCACCGGTTGCCTGCGCAAACGACAAGCTTGCGCCAAGCAGCAGGGTGCACACTAATGTGAATAGCTTCTTCATGCAATCTCCTTTAAAGGGTGTTGTTCAGAGTTACCAACTGAAACCCATATTCGGGTCCATAGTTGCGATCAGAAATCCCCTACATAGTACCAGCAGAGACGTTCTGGCAACAGGCCATGATCTCATCTTCCGTCAGGCAACGGTCGGAGGCCTTGGCACGCTGGAAAATACGATCAACCAGTTCTTCACTCGGGGCGATGCCTCGGTGCTCCAGCCAGAAAATTACATTCGACTTGCCGCTCATTGGACCGATATCGATAATCTGCTCCAGTCCAAAATAGTGCGAGGGCACCCCAGAATAAACGGTATTGGCCAGTTCGGTATCGCCTTTCTTAAAGGCCTTGATTACGGCAGCCGCATGTACCCCGGTGGCTGTACGAAAGGCATCTTCTCCGAGCACAGGATAGTTCCTGGGTATGGGAACGCCGGTCGATTCGGAGACGGTGACGCAGTATTCCTTAAGCTTGGTGAGATCCTGCTCCGCCCAGGGTGAGACGCCCATCAGCTTCAAATTGACCAGCATCTGGTCCATTTGAGTATTGCCGACACGTTCTCCGATACCTAGGGCCGTCCCGTGGACACAATCAGCGCCGGCAGCCAGGGCCGCCAGCGAGTTGGCCACTGCCAAACCTCGATCAGAATGGCCATGCCAATCGACCCGGATTTCCTGTCCGGAAGGCTTAACGACCTCTTCAATCACGAAACGAATCAGCGCGCCTACGCCGTTGGGAGTGGCATGGCCGACTGTATCGCAGATCACAATGGCGGTAGCGCCGCAGTTGATTGCGGTTGCGTAGAGCCGCTTGACCGTCTCCGGATCGCAACGGGAGGTGTCTTCAGTCACATACATGACCTCAAGGCCCAATGACCGGGCATAGGTCACCGCCTTCTCGGTTGTCTGGAGGAGAAAGTCGTCGGTCCAGTTCTCGGTGTACCGGCGAATGGGGCTCGATCCGAGAAAGGCCGCCACGGCAATGGGCATACCAACTCGCTGGGAGATTTCCGCCACGGGGCGGATGTCATTTTCATGGGTCCGGGCGGCACAGTTGGGTCTGATCTTTAATCGGGCATTCGCAATTTCGCGGGCCAGCCACTCCACATCGGCCACGGCGCGCGGACCAGCCCCGGGCAAGCCGATGTCAACCATGTTGATGCCCAAATCTTCCATCAGGTGGAGGATCCTAATTTTGTCGTCGATGGAAGGGTCTTTGACCGAAGGAGATTGCAAGCCGTCCCGTAAAGACTCATCGTCGAGAAGGACCCGGCCGGCAGGCATAAAGTTTGTGCCAGGAACTGAGTTCCAGTCGTAGATAAGATGAGAATGCTTCAGTGCCACTCCAGGCTCTCCTGAACAAGAAATCTTATCTTAACCCAAACTTGCGTCGTAAAGAAGAAGACGGTGAATGCTCCATAAAGTTAATAAAGTTCCACGTTATGAATGTTGAATATAAAGTAGTTTATGGTTTTGCATTATTTAGTGCAGTTCATAAATTTGCCTCGCCGGAGAAATCTGTGGGTCACTGATACGCTCTGCGAGCTCGGCTCGCGCAGCCCGCGAACCCGATGCGAGATAGCGCGGCTTCAGCGTTTTGCGTTCGTAGCCAGTTGCCCTTCGAACCAGCTTGCCCTCTCCGGTAAATGCTACGCCGTTTTGCAGGAGTCATCCGCACCTCGTGGCCGATAAACACGCAATCTGAGATACTTTGCGATCCGGCAAGCTTGGTTCTCTACGGACGATGCCAAGCCAGTTCGAGACCTCATGCGCGATCTAGAAAGGGTGAATGGCGGCGAACTTTGAGCGAACCGTTTTCTTCATTCGAATCGATATATAATCCACACATGCAAGGAATACCCTGGCGCACAATTACGCTCGGCTCGTTGTTGCTCATCGCGATCTGCTTAAAAGGAGGACAGGAAGTGCAATCTTCGCAACCTGAAAAGTCGAAGCCGCCCGTCAAAATGGAGCAGCGCGGGCGCATCCTTGGAATCGGCGGTGTCTTCTTCAAATCCGCCAATCGTGATCAGATGCGCGAATGGTATTCGAAGCATCTTGGACTCGCTGACAAAGGCCAAGGCGTGATGCTTCCGTGGCGCGAACACGACGACCCGCAAAAGGAACACGTTACAGTTTGGACTGTTTTTCCCGCCTCCACTAACTATTTCGATCCCGGCCACGCACCGTTCATGATCAACTACATCGTGGACGATCTGGATGCTTTGCTCGACCGCTTAAAACAAGAGGGAGTAAAGATTGACGCCAAACGAATGAATGAATCCTACGGTCGGTTTGCCTGGATCTATGACTCGGATGGGAATAAAATTGAGCTCTGGCAGCCGTCCGCAAAACCCTAAGGGGCCTTCTAAAGGAGCTTGCGGCGCAGGTATGACTTTGTGGACTTCAGCCCGCCCTGCAGACGCTTGCCAATTCTTCCCGAGAACAGGAAATCGATAAAGCCTTCCATTTGCTGATGAAATAAGGGGCCGTATCCATACCACCAGAGCTTTCTCATGCGTGGGAGCCGGTCTGAGTCCACGTATTTTGGCCAAACCATTTCTTCGAGGCCCAGTTTGCCATGGGTACGCCCGATGCCGCTGGCTTTAACTCCTCCATGGGGGGCTTCGCTGATGCCAAAGCAGGCGATTACATCATTCACCATGACTGTGCCCGCCTGGATCCGCGCTGCCAGGGCTTCGCCGCGCTTGCGATGGTTGGTCCAAACGCTGGCAGCCAGACCAAATTCAGAGTCGTTGGCCAGGGCCACTGCTTCGTCCTCGGTTTTGAAGCTGCGCACCGGCATTACCGGGCCGAAAGTCTCTTCCCGCATGATGCGCATGGAATGGGTCACGTCCGCAAGAATGGTGGGAGCAAAGAAATTAGGACCAAGCTCCGGCAGTGTCTTGCCGCCAGCCAGCAGGCGGGCTCCGGAGGCGACGGCGTCCTCCACGTGATCCCTGACAATCTTCAGTTGTGGCTGGTGAATGAGTGGACCAACGTCGGTGGCGCTGTCGGCGCCATTGCCCACGCGCAACTTGCCAGCTTTTCCGACGCACGCCTTTAGAAACGGTTCATAGATGCTTTCATGGACATAACATCTCTCGATAGAGAGGCAGGTTTGTCCGGCATTCATGAATGCGCCCCAAACGGCAGCACTGGAGGCGACCTCGATATTGGCATCGTGCAGCACGATCATCGGATCCTTGCCGCCTAGTTCCAGCACTGTCGGCAAGAGACGGGCGGCAGCGGCCTGCGCCACTTTTTTGCCCGTGGCCACGCTGCCGGTAAATACTACCTTCTGAATATCGGATGACAGCAGGGCCGCGCCGGTTGAGCCATCGCCGGTGACTACCTGAAACAGGTCCTGATCCAAGCCGGCAGCAAAAAGCAATTCCTGAAGCTTGAGCGAGGAGAAGGGGGTAAATTCTGAGGGCTTGAGCACGACCGCATTTCCGGTGATGAGGGCGGAAAGTGTCTCCACTGAAGGGACGCTGAAAGGATAATTCCAGGGACTAATGATTCCGATGACTCCATAAGGTTCGCGCAGAAGCCAGCCCCGTTTCAGCTTCATCATGGGGTTTGAGTGGGGGACTGGTTCCGGTTGCAAGAACACGGGAGCGTAGTCGCAGAGGAAGCCGACGGTGTCCAATATGACGAGCACCTCGGTGGCCAGGGCCTCGGATTTTGGCTTGCCGGCCTCGCGGGTAATGATGTCGGCGACTGCGTCCTTTTGTTCACAAAGGATCCGGCGAAAGTCTTTCAGTATCCGGACACGCTGAGGCAGGGATGTTGCTGCCCATCGAAGCTGCGCGGCGCGGGCACGATCTACCGCCATCGAGGTGGCGCGGTTGTCGTAGCGAGGAACTTCACCTACATGCTGCTGATTGGCCGGATTGAGCACTGGAATCGTGCCTGGAAAAGTGGTTGTTGGAACCGCAGTCATAGCTGGTTTTCCGGTCAGTATTCTACGCTCAAAAGGAAAAGTCCGCTGGCCGGTGCGGTGGCTGAGGCAGCGGAGCGATCACGCGCCTCCAGGATACGCTGCATGTCATCGCTGGCAACATTGCTCTTGCCCACCATCAGAAAAGTCCCAACCAGGTTACGGACCATGTGATGTAGAAATCCGTTTCCGCGAACGGTATAGACCAGCTCTTCGCCTCGGCGTTGCCATGCGGAAAAGTAGATGGTGCGCACATTGTTGATTTCCAGCTCTTCTTTTCTTCGTTCAGCATCAACCGCGGCGAATGAGGTGAAGTCATGCTCTCCGCACACCATGGCCGCAGCCTCGATCATGCGGGCCTCATTCAATGGATAGGGATGGTGATACACGTATCGCGCAATGAAAGGAGGACATAGTTCACTGCGATAGATTCGGTATTCATAAGTTTTTGCCCGAGCAGACTTGCGCGCATGAAACTCCGGAGGAACTTCTTCAACCGATAGAACACGGATGCCTGCGGGAAGAAGATCGTTGAGCGCTTTGCGAAAATTTAAAGGTGGAACGGGAGATTGAATACTTACGCTGGCCACTTGTGCCAGCGCGTGGACACCAGCGTCGGTCCTTCCAGACCCTTGCGGCAGCGTCTTTTCGCCGGTAATGTGTTCGATAACGGACACTAAAGTACCCTGGATCGTCGGCCGATCAGGTTGAATCTGCCATCCGGCAAAATCATGACCGTCGTAAGCAATTGTGAGCTTTAAATTGCGCAGCAAATCATCGCACCTAACACTTTTTAACACGCTAAGAGCTTCTGAGCCGATATACTAAACAGTTTTCTACACAGTGCCATGGATCTTTCTTTTTCTGAACCGCAAGGAAGATTTTCACGTATCTAAGGTGACGGAAAGCCGCACTTAAAGTCTGTATAGCAGTCCAACACAATTTGGAGAACAGCGAATGTCAGTAATCGGTATACTTCGGGAACCAAAAAAATGTCTTAGTTTCAGTCTATGCTTGCTGCTGTCGTTGCCGATGGGCGCGCAGCAGGGAGGAAATGCGCAGCCCCCACAAAGCTCGCAGTCTTCGGCCCAGCAGGCCGCCGCAACGCAAACGGGCGCGCCCAATACCTCGGTGCCGGAGATCAAACCACTGCCTTCACCCACAAGCTTTGATTATTCCAAACCGGCAGGGTATTTCCCGAACCCTTTTGCTCCTTATCGTCCGCGGTTCGCACCGGCGCCGTCATTCAGTAATTCACCGCGAATTCAAGAGCTGATGCACGATGGCAAGATCATGCTCTCCCTTAACGACGCGATTGGTCTTGCCTTGTCAGACAACCTGGATCTGGCGATCGCTCGTTACAATCTGCCGATTGCCGACACCGACCTTCTCATCACCCAGGCTGGAGGCTCGCCGCGCGGCGTGAATACGGGATTGGTTTCAGGAACTCCTGGTGGCGCTGGTGTGGGAGCTACTGGCTCCCAAGGTTCGGGCGCTGGAGGTACCAGCGCGGGCGCAGGCGGAGCAGGCGCTGGAGCTTCAGGACTAGTGCTCTCCACCAGTGGCGCGGGTCCGCAGCCTGATAGCTTTGACCCGTTTCTGAGCGGAACGCTGCAGATCGAGCACGCAACCTTCCCCCAGGCCAACACCGTCCTTACCGGAACGAACGTGGCGCAACAGAATACAGGCACAGCGAACTTCACCTACAGCCAAGGCTTTCCTACCGGTACCAGTTTCCAGATGACATACGACAACTCCCGGCAGACTTCCAACAGTGTTCGCTCACTTCTGAATCCGCTTTTGCAAGGCAGCTTTCGGGCCACGGTGCGTCAACACTTGCTTCAGGGGTTTGGGACCAGCATTAACCGGCGTTTTATTGTTCAGGCAAAAAACAACAAGAAAATCACCGAAGAAGCATTCCGGCTGCAGGTGACAGTTACGGTCAGCCAAATTCAAAATCTTTATTGGGACCTGGTGAATGCTTACGAGGACGTGAAAGTGAAAGAGCGTTCTCTGGCGCTGGCCGAAAAGACGCTTGGAGACAACAAAAAGCAGGTGGACATAGGAACACTTGCGCCCATCGAAATTGTTCGCGCTCAGAGCACCGTAGCCCAGGACCAGCAAGACCTGATTACCTCGCGCACCAACCTCCAGCTCCAGCAATTGCTCATGAAGAACGCTATCACTCGTGATCTGCCCAACAACTCGCCGATCATGCAGGCGGACGTGGTCCCGACCGATACCATCCAGGTCCCGGAAGAAGATAATCTTCCTGCTGTTCAAGACTTGATCCAGCAAGCTCTATCCGACCGTCCTGATTACATTGAGGCAAAAATCAATTTAAAGAACAGCGAGATTGGCATCAAAGGCGCCAACAATGGATTGCTGCCCACGATTGATCTGATCGGTTTTTATGGGGCCACCAGTCTGGCCGGCGATCAGAACCCGCTGCTTGCAGGTATTCCTCCGGGAAGTGTGCCGTCCTCAGGTTTCGGCACCACATTTCATAATCTGTTTAACTCCAGCGGTCCGGACAAAGGCGTTGCCCTGACCATGACCATACCCATTCGTAACCGGGCGGCCCAGGCCGTCCAGGTTCGTTCTCAACTGGAATTCCGTCAGGCCCAGCTTCGAATCAAGCAGCTTGAGAACCAGATTGGAATTACCGTTCGCAATGACCAGTTCGCGGTACAGCAGAACCGCGCGCGGGTCGCGGCCGCCCAACAGGCCCGAGAGTTGGCTGCCAGAAGCCTGGACGCGGAGCAAAAGAAGTACGCCCTTGGCGCTTCAACCTACATTCTTGTCTTGCAGAACCAGCGAGACCTGGCCCAGGCGGAATCGAACGTGGTGGCCGCCATGACTGCTTATGCCAAGTCGCGAGTAGCGCTCGATCAGGACACCGCCCAGACCCTGGAGCGTAACAACATCAGCCTGCAGGACGCAGTTGTAGGCGAAGTGAGGACCAAGCCTTCCGTGCCTGGACTCGTACCCTACACTCCGGGACAGGAGAATCCGCCGGCGCCGCCGCAGAAACCTCAGTAATAACTCGCAGATCGTAAAAAAACGGCTGGTCAAATCCAGCCGTTTTTATTTTCGTCTGTTGTCCTTCTTTTGGACAGTCCAGGGCCGACGCATCTAAATTGCTATATGCGGGTAGGGATGTGAAGGTCTGAGATGTGGGGATGGAAAATCCTCTGAAGTATTTCTCCGAACTGCGTGATCCACGGGTGGAACGGACGAAAGAGCAC
>Ga0210408_10005882_pt1 | contig 10690 bp, 5 predicted proteins | sample IncBWH4MmetaG_FD_155471 | JGI IMG/M metagenome (GOLD analysis project Ga0210408, IMG submission 155471) | Forest soil microbial communities from Barre Woods Harvard Forest LTER site, Petersham, Massachusetts, United States - Inc-BW-H-4-M | ecosystem: Environmental > Terrestrial > Soil >... | reverse complement strand
GCGCGAAAGTTTTTTCAGAATTTGAAACGCCGCTTCCGGAGAAGACCACTCCTTGAACATCTCCCCACAGCCCCAGTATTGCGCCACCAACTTGAAGATATTGAAATCTGACAGTGCATGGCCCGGCGGACGCGAAACTTTTTTTACAAGCCCGATTCGGCGCTCGGAATTGATGAATGTGCCGGTCTTCTCACCCCACCCCGCTGCCGGCAAAACGAGATGCGCTCGCTGCGCGGTCTCAGTGGTGTGATACATATCCTGCACGACGAGAAGATCGAGCTTCTGCACGATTTCATTGAAATCACGTTGATTGATCCAGGAGTGCGAGGAGTTAGTGGCAATGATCCAGAGCCCCTTTATTTTGCCGCTGGAAATTCCCGCTACAATCTGATCGTAGGCTAAACTGTTCTGGTCTGGAATCCGGTCGATGTCGATGCGAAGAATCTTAGCGATTTTCGCGCGATGTTGGGTGATTAAAAAATCGTGGCCGCCGAGCATGTTCGTGGTGTTTGAAAAGAGCCTGGAGCCCATCGCGTTGCACTGGCCAGTGATGGAGTTGGCTCCGGTGCCGGGCCGGCCAATATTGCCGGTCATAATCGCGAGGTTGATGATCGCCTGCGCGGTGCGGGTAGCCTCGTGGCCCTGATTCACACCCATAGTCCACCAAAATGACACGCTCCTGCCGCGATGGATTGTTTCTGCGAAGTGCCAGAGCTGCACAGGGCTCAGACCAGTGGCGGCACTCACCGCATCCGAAGTGAAAGGTCTCACAAAATCTGCGAACTCTTCAAAGCCGGTGGTATGTTTATTGATGTAGTCGCGATTCAGCCAGCCGCTCGCGATGAGGATGTGCGCCAGCCCGTAGAGCAGGACGAGATCGGACTTCGGCTTAATGGCGTAATGTTGCGTCGCGGCCATGGCAGTCTCCGTTTTCCGGGGATCGACCACGATGATTTCCGGATGATTTCTGTTCTGGCAAACGCGCTGCCACATGATTGGATGCGCGATGCAAAGATTCGAACCGACGAAGACGAGCACATCGGATTCCTCGAAATCCTTGTAGGTGTAAGGTGGCGCATCGAAACCGAAAGATTGTTTGTAAGCCGTGGCGGCGGTTGCCATGCACTGACGTGTATTGCCGTCGCCGTGAAGCATCCCCATGCCGAACTTCGCCAGCGCGCCGAGAAACGCCAGTTCCTCGGTGCAGATCTGGCCTGTACCAAGCCACGCAATCGCCTCGTTGCCGTATTTGTCCTGGATGGCTTTGAAGCGCAACGTGAAGATCTGTAGCGCCGTGTCCCAGTCCACCGGTTCAAGTTGACCGTCCGCATTGCGCAGGTAAGGCGTTGTTGCGCGGTCAGGCGAACGTAGCGGCGTGAGCGCCTCCCAGCCTTTCGGGCAAGCCATTCCGAGATTGACAGGATAGTTAGTGGCCGGACTCAGGTTGATTGCCTGGCCGTCTTTGAGATGAATAGTCAGACTGCAGCCCGTTGAGCAAAAGCCGCACACCATGTCGGTGGCGTCGTCCGGCTCGAGGCGCGCCGGCACTTTCCCAAGGCCGAACTGGCCGGGATTCAATACCAGATCCTGCGTTAGCTTGCCGTCCCACTTGCGGACGAATGAGTCGGCTTTTTTGACGAGCGGATGTTGCCGCAATTTCGCGATGGCCTTTTTCATGACGCAATCCCTCCAGGCATTTTGGGCGGAATCACCGCCGTGAAAAACAGGTAGCGCTCGAGGAGTTCGCCGAGCAGGGCAAAAGGGAGGATTCCAGTGGCGATGACCGGAGGGAGTGCGCCGAACGCCACAAGGACCGGGATTACGACGCCACCGAGAGCGCCGCAAACGAACCGCGGAACGGTAGCTCGTTTCAATACCCCTGACATCAGGAGCGCAGTGCGTTTCATGTCTGTCCACTCGCGATCCTTCAAATGGGCAAATACTGTCAGCTCCCAGAGCAATTTGGCCGTCATCGTAACCGCTAGAAATCCGCACAGCAGAACAACTAGATGGCGAAACGTCGGCTGCGTGGCGATGGCTGGCGCGAACACCGATTGCAGTGTCATCGTAAACAGGATCGTTGCCGGACCCAGCAGCAGCATCGTCCCGGTAAATTTCAGTGTTGTGATCGTCGTCCGCCAAAACGTCCGCCGGGTGTCTCGATAAATCATCATCGAGCAAAACACTCCGGCCAACCCGGTCACCGCCACACCGATTCCGAACGCATTCTGCAACGGCGAAGAGGACAATTCCCGCCAAAACGGGATATTGACAAAACGGCTCACGGCGGGCAACCAGAACGACGCGGCGTAAATCAGGGCGAGCATCGCGAACAAGCCAAACACGATGATCTCCCGGCTCAGCCACGATGTTCTCAGCCCGACAAAAGAGCGCCACGCTTCAAGCGGTCGTCCGAGGTGCATGGTGCTCGCGCCGAGCGCCAGGAAGCCGAGCAGCAGAGCGACAAGCGAATGAAATGGTGTCAGTTCACGGAGGGGCCCGGACGGGAAGAGCAGCCGCAAAATCGTTGCCGTACAAAACGCGCCCACAGAGAGTTGAGTAAGCACGAGCATCACCACCAGCGGCAGATGGGCATGCTCAGGTTTGTTCTTGAAGAAATCGCCTGGCCGCATATTGGCGGGCAGAGTTTTGCTGGTGCGGTATTGTGTTGTCGGCAGCGTGTAGTCTGGATCGGGCGAGCCGGGCAGGAAGCTATCTTTCTTCTTCCACTGATGCGCAATCTGTTGCTTGTTGACGAGGGTAATGGTGATCGCTTCGTTGGGGCAGGCTTGCACGCACGCAGGCGCTTCTCCCACCGCGAGCCGACTCGAACACATGTCGCACTTGCGGACGATGCCTCGTTTCTTTGAATACTTCGGCACGTCGTAGGGGCATTTCCAAATGCAATATTGGCAACCAATACATTGGTCATCGAGATGGCGCACGATACCGGTCACCGGGTCTTTGTCGTACGCGTTGACTGGGCAACCGTTCATACATGCCGGATCCACGCAGTGATGACACGCCGTGGTGATGGTCTGCTGCACCGGCTCAAGGACCGTTCCGCCAAACAGCACGCCGACATCGCGCCAGGTTTCGTCGTCATCTAGCCCGTTCAGATTATGGCACGCGGTAACACACGCCTTGCAACCCGTGCAGGCGTCGAGATCGACGGCAAACGCATACTGCTCGCCTGCCGCCGGAGACGAGAGTGGAATCAGATCTTTGTAATACTTCGCCTGCGCCGGCAGAGTGTGGCGCTCGTGCTTCCGGGAGAATGTGGCGACCGGGGTCAGAAGTTGCTGCTCGGCGAGCAAATCGTCGATCAGCGTGCGGCCTTCGTCCAGGTGCCAATCCTGCAGCAAATCAGTAGACATCGCGTTGGTAGCGCTTGTCCGCTTTCAGTTTCTGGATGTATTCCGCGGTCGCATCTTCGGAGCGCGCTCCGGCCGTTTTCACAATTTCGTGCAGAGCTTTGTCGACATCTTTAGCCATCCGGCTTGCGTCCCCGCAGACGTAAAAGTGCGCGCCCTGCTCGAGCCAGTTCCAAAGCTCCTTGGCGTTCTCGAGCATCCGATGCTGGACATATATTTTGAACTCCTGATCCCGCGAAAAGGCTGTATCAAACCGCGTTAAAACACCCTCGCTCTGCAACGATTCCAGCTCCTCTTGGTAAAAGAAATCGCAGCTCGATTTTTGCGCTCCAAAAAACAGCCAGTTTCCGCCCTTCGCGCCGATCATTTTCCGCTCCTCCAGAAATGCGCGAAATGGTGCAATGCCCGTACCGGGACCGACCATGATTATCGGCACGTCGCCGCCCTGCGGCAGCCGGAAATGTTTCGAGGTCTGAATGAAGACCGGAACAGGCGTGTCGTGGCCGACACGTTCGGCCAGGAAATTTGAACAAACACCCTTACGCTTCCGACCGTAAATTTCGTAGCGCACGGTGTCGACCGTGAGATGTACCTGTTCCGGATGTGCCTTCAGGCTCGACGCGATCGAGTAAAGCCGTGGCTGAAGCTTTTTCAGCAGCGAAACAAATTCTTCAGGGGAAAATTTAACGAGTGGCGATTCGATCAGAAAATCGATGACTTCGCGTCCCCACAGGAACTTGTCCAATTCGGTGCGCACTTCCCCGCTGATCAGCTCTTTAAGATATTGATCAGCGGCGTCATGTTCGGCCATGGCATTTAAAAAAGCGCGGTGCGGTTGGCGGATCTGATACTCCTGCAACAGGGCAAGCCGAATCGGCATTTTGCCGCCTTCCGGCCCGGTCACTTCCTCTTCGCCGTCGAAGTGCAAGGCCTTCAGGATTTCGTCCACGAGATCCGGTGAATTTGCCGGCATGATCCCGAGAGCGTCGCCGACTTCGTAAGTCAAACCAGACCCTTTGAGGCAAATCTCATAATGACGCGTATCCTTTTCGGAAGTGTCCGCGGTTAGTTTGCGTTTTGTGAGCAAACGGGCAGGAAACGGGTTTTTACGCGAGTAGCCGGCGAGCTTTTCCGCCACCGGCATTGATGGCGGCGCCGAAGTGCCATTAGTCGAACCAGACCCATTCAGTTGCGGCGCGTCGCCCAAGGGAGCGATGTTTTTCAAAGCTTCAAAAACGCCGTGCTGCCAGCGCGCAGCTCCCTCCTCGAAGTCAACATTGCAATCGACTCGCTCGAAAATTCGCTTTGCGCCAAGTTCCCCAAGCCGGTGATCGATACTCTTGCCGAAGCCACAGAAATTCTCATAGTTCGTATCGCCCAGGGCAAGGACCGAATAGCTCAGATTCGCCAGGCTGAGATCATTTCCTTCCTTCAACTGTTCCCAGAATGCGACGGCATTGTCCGGCGGATCTCCTTCACCCCAGGTGCTGGTGATCACCAGCACGCATTTTTCCTGCGCCAGCATTGCAGGCGTAGCCTTGTCGAGCCCCGCGAGAGCCGCATCGTAGCCAAGTTTCTTCGCCTCTTTGACGAAGCGTTTGGCGAGCGATTCTGCGTTCCCGCTCTGCGAGCCGACTAAAACGCTCAGCCTTGGCTTCGCGGCGCTGTCCTGTTCAGGGTCGGCGGGGGCCGTGGTTTGGCAGAACATGCCGGCCAGAAAGCCGTTCAGCCACGCGCGCTGGGACGGAGTAAACGGGGCGCTATCGGGGATAAAGGGCAGTGATTGGCGTTGGGTCATTTTACAAAATCAGGTCTTTGCAGTCTGCGAGAGACGCGACCTACGCCCAAGAAGGCGTTGCCAGCAACGCGCCTCCAGGAGACTTCCTGTCGTAATTGCGCTCTCATTTATTCCGAGAAGAATTCCTGCAGTTCCTTGACGCTGTGACGGCGTGTAAACTCGACGAAGCTTTCGCCGCGGTTGCGCTTCGCGAGATAGATTTTGAGCACGTGCTCCAGCAGAGTGGGCAGCTCGTTAAACGGAACACCTCTAAAAACTTCGCGTGCGACAGCCTGTTGTTCTCCAAAACCGCCTCCGAGCACGACGTGGTAACCTTCGACTGTATCGCCGCCTTGTTTGACCTTCGCGCCAAGCAGGCCGATGTCGCCCATATAGTGTTGAGCGCACGAATTCGGGCAACCCGTGAGATGAATGTTAATAGGCTGATCCAACTGTAGCTTCTTCTCAAGGTGGCGCGCCAGATGAACGGCTTGGGCCTTTGTGTTCGTCGATGACCATTGGCAGCCGGTGTTGCCCGTACAAGCGATGAGCCCGCCGGAGATCGAAGTCGCCGCGTAATGGAAACCCATCTTTGTCAGATTTTTTTTCACCGTCTCGACGAACGCGTCCGGCACGTTCGGGATAATGAGGTTCTGCCAGACGGTAAGGCGCATTTGGTCCGAGCCGTAGTTCTGTGCGACGTCGGCCAGGCGATGCATCTGCTTGGGTTTCATCCGGCCGACGGTGATGACCGCCCCGATGTAGTTAAGGCCAGGTTGAGCTTGTTTAAACACTCCGATATGACCATGCGCAATAGGCACACCACGCGGTTCACATTGGTCGGACGGTAAACGCAGCAGTTGGAACGCAAGTTTTCGTTGAACTTCTTCGATGAATTTCGGGATGCCCCACTTGTCGATGAGGTACTTGAGTCTCGCCCTTTTTCGATTCGTTCGATCTCCATGCTCGACAAACACGCGAAGGATCGCGGCGGCAACGGCCACGCATTCGCTCGGCCTCACGAGAATGCCGGAATCCTTCGCAAATTGCTGGTGGCCGGTGATGCCGGCCAGTTCAACACGGAAATAAATTCCCGGTTCAGCGCCATTGCCTTCAGCGACACGCACAGCGATGAAGCCGATGTCGTTCGTATCGGCCACAACGCTGACTGAGCCGCCGCCGTCAAACGCGATGTTGAATTTGCGCGGCAGGTCGTACATGTCGCGATTGTTGAGAATGTAATGGTGCACCCCCTTCGCCAACGGACCTGTATCGATCAACTCGTCCTTGTCGATCCCGGCCGTCGGCGTCGCAGTGACGTTACGCACGTTATCCACGCCGGAGCCGCGCGACGTGAGACCCATCTCCTGAAGTTTGAGAAGGCATTTGACGATGTGCCGTGGTGCGATTTCCCGGATCTGAATGTTGGCGCGCGTGGTGATATCGGCATACCCACCTCCCCACTGCTCAGCGATATCCGCAAGGCCGCGCATTTGGGCTGAACTCAATTCGCCGGCCGGGATTCGGCAGCGGAGCATAAAAGAGTTCTGCGCCGGTGCGACATAGAATAGACCGTGATAGCGGAATCGAAACGTGTCAGCCTTGTCGGGAAATTTATCGTCGTTCGCGTGAGAGATGAGTTTATCCCAAATGTCGAGGCCGTGTTGTTCGAGCTTCCAAAGCTCCTGCTCGCAGAGGTCCGAAACCGGCGTCCCATAAACCGTTTTTTCTGTCGAGGGTCCCGGGTTGGCTGCGCTGTTGACGAGGCCGGGCGCAGGAATATTGGTCATCCGGCCATCGGACAGATGACCCACAAAAGGCACCATTCCGCTACAGGCCAGTCCGGCAAAGTATCCCTGCAGATATTCCTTCTGCTCCCGGCTAAATCCGATATCAGGAAGAGTGGCTTCGATATTCATCTTGTTTAGCACGTGTCAGACCTGAGCCCTTTTTATGACAGGTTTAGATCCGCGCACCGGCGAGCGCGCCCCAGGTGCTGCGCCATCTGTTTTTCACTAGGCTGAGCCCGATGATCGCGAGGAAGCAGAGCGAAGCGAAAATAAGGAAGCCGGGCAAGTAAGACCCGGTAAGTCCTTTCGAAAATCCGAGCGAGCTGGCGAGATAAAATCCGCCGATCCCGCCGCCTGCGCCGACCAAACCGGTCATTACGCCGATTTCCCTGCGGAAGCGCTGTGGAAGGAGTTGAAAAACCGCGCCGTTAGCCATCCCGAGCGATCCCGATGCCACGACGAAGAGTGCAACATTAAGAGTTACATTGTGGACGAGCGCAGCACCGATCAGGGCAAGTCCGGCAATCAGATAGAATCGGTAGAGCGAGCGAATGCCGCCGATCTGGTCCGCAGTCGCGCCGCCGATCGGTCGCAGGAGAGCGCCAACAAACGTGCAAAGGGCCGCGATATCGCCGGCTTGTACCGGCGAGAGCCCGAATTCACCCTTGAAGTAAATCACATACGAACTGGCAAGACCGACAAATCCGCCGAAGCTGATCGTGTAGTAAAAGCAGAACCAATGCGCATCCGGGTCTTTGAGGAGCGTCCAATAATCGGAGAGTTTCTTTTTCTTTGCCTCGCCGGGCGCCTCCTTCGAGATAACCGCGTAGCAAACTAGAACTAAAAGGGCTGGGACCAGCGCGAAACCGAACACATTTTTCCAGCCGAACGCTTCGGCCAGTCGAGGAGCGAGGAGGCTATCCAGTACGACACCAATATTTCCCGCACCCGCAAGCCCCATCACGACACCCTGCATATTTGGCGGATACCAGCGTCCGGCCTGCGGCAATGCAACGGCAAAACTCGCGCCAGCAAAGCCAAGGACGATACCCATTAATAGTACCGCCGCGTAGCTGGGCAGTCCGAAAATCCAGGCCACCGCCAGCCCCGCTATGACGATTATCTGCGCCATTATCCCAGAGTTTTTCGCTCCGATGCGATCGACCAGCAGCCCAAGTAGAATTCGCAGGATTGCGCCGGACAATATCGGCACCGCGACCATCAGTCCCTTTTGTTCTGGTGAGAGTTTCAGCGTCTCTCCAATCTGCGCGCCGAGCGGGCCGAGAACGGTCCAGACCATGAAGCTGAAGTCGAAATACAAGAAGGCGGTCAGGAGCGTTGGCCAATGGCCGGAGCGTGTTAGATCCGATAACTTCATTCAGGGTATTTTTTGCGTGTATCACCAAAGTAATTCCGCGGCTTGGCCTCCTTAAAGCAGATTCCGTGCCATAAAATGAACTCAAGGACTCAAGCACTCGAGGACTCAAGAATGCAAGAATGCTGCGATGCGGACCCCGGCACGAGACTGGTGGTTCTTCGGAGTCCTTGAGTCCTTGGCTACCAATGCGGCGATCTTAGCTGTCGGCTTTTAAGCAGCGTCGCCCAAAAAATCGCCAGTCGCCCCTCAAGAATTTCGCTCCTGTTACTCGGAATAATGCGGTCACGGGGACGGAATCCAGTCTCACCGCGCTGTACAGGCGGATTGAATGGCGTATTTTCGGACGAATGGGGACCGAGATCATCAGCGGAGTGAATTTGAGCCAGGTTGCGGCCGGCTTCCTCCACCTAGCAGTACTGTGGGCCGTCCAGCATGGACTCGGTTGGCTTGCAAAAAGCCTGCGTGTCGACCGCCTTTCTCTGGTCAATGACCGGAGCACGAAAACTGCCGTGGTTCGGGCGCTGCTTACCCGGTTTGACCTTTGGATCTGGGGATGTGGTTTGTACACCCTCCTGGCCTGGCACTTCAATGGACTAGTTTCCTCCGCAATCGGACCAGGTTGGGCAACGCCTGCCCGACAGGTCGCAATCCTGCAGGCCATCACTATCCTGGCTCTCAGCTCCTTGGGCGGCAGGCTGATTTACGTCACGAATCGGCGACTGCGCGCTTTAGCAGCCGGCGACTCCTCCCATTGGGAAAGCGTCGTCGCGGTTCTATGCGCGGACGCGTTGCAGATCGGGATTCCGTTAGTTGCTACGATCTTCGCGCTTGGTCGAGTCGGTCTGCCGTCTTACCTCACGGCCAACTCGCGAGATATCATCAACGCGCTGGTGATACTGGCAACCGGTTACCTTGCGTGCCGTCAGGTTAGCTTGGCTGCAGACAAGATCATTCAATGCCACCGGGTTCGTGGAGGGGTTGACGTCCGATCCCGCGCACTTTACACAGAGGTCTCTGCGCTGCGTAAGGCAATTCTGTTTGTTCTGGCCTTCCTGACGGTCGCGACTGCGATGATTTTCTGCGCACCGTTGCGTCACGTTGGCACGAGTCTTCTCGCATCGGCGGGCCTCATTACGGTGCTGGCCGGGGTCGTGGTGCAACGCTCGCTCGGCCATCTCTTCACCGGATTTCAATTGGCGTTAACGCAACCGATCCTGTTGGATGATCTTGTGGTTGTGGAGGGGGAGTCAGGGAGGGTGGAGGAAATCACGCTTGCATACGTTGTCGTCCATCTGTGGGACCAGCGACGTCTAGTTGTTCCAATCAACTACTTCCTGGAGAAGCCGTTCGAAAACTGGACGCGCCGCTCACCCGAACTTCTCGGGACGGTATTTCTCTACTTCGATTATCATTTGCCCGTCAACGAACTCAGGGAGGAGTTTTTTCGATACGTTGAAGCGCATCCTGCGTGGGATAAGCGAACAAAGTCCCTGGTGATCACTGACGCCAAGGAAACTTCGATACAAATCCGAGCATTGGTCAGTGCGGCCGATCCAGATAAGCTGTGGACTCTGCGTTGCGATGTTCGTGAAGCGCTGATCTACTATGTGCAGGAAAAGCATCCAACCCACTTAGTCAGAACGCGCGTGACCGTCCAACCGTTGCCGGCTCAGTCGATTGCTTTGACCCAATCGTCGCTCATTTTTGGCCAAGAGGACGGAACTCATGAAAGCTGTTCTTCTCGATAAACCTGGTTCTCCCTCCAGTTTGCGTATCGGTGAAATCTCGATACCGCGCCCCGGGGTTGACGAAGCCCTGGTCAGAGTTTGCGCTACGAGTCTGAATCCCGTCGACTATAAGGTCGCCGCCCGGGGATATGAGGGGTGGAACTATCCGCACGTCCTGGGAGTCGATGTCGCAGGCGTGATTGAGGCGCTAGGAGAAGGGGTCGATTCATGGAATCTTGGGGACCGGGTTTTTTATCATGCCACCTGGCGGAGGGACGGTTCTTACGCGGAATTCAATGTTGCGCCTGCTCACACGTTCGCCCGCGTCCCGGAAGGAATCTCCTTCATTGACGCTGCGACATTGCCCTGTGCGGCCTTGACTGCTTATTCCGCGCTCTACCGTCGTCTTCACATTCGAGAGGGGGATATTGTGCTCGTGCACGCCGCTGCGGGAGGCGTTGGCGGTTTTGCCATTCAACTGGCGAAAGCGGCAAATGCGTTTGTAATTGGCACCTGTTCCGCGCCTAACACGCAATACGTGCGGCAGTTGGGCGCCGACGAAGTAATCGACTATCGCGCCGAAGATGTTTTTCAGCGCGCGAAAGCGATTGCCGGCGATCGCAGAATCGACGCGATTGTTGATA
>Ga0210408_10005881_pt1 | contig 10692 bp, 9 predicted proteins | sample IncBWH4MmetaG_FD_155471 | JGI IMG/M metagenome (GOLD analysis project Ga0210408, IMG submission 155471) | Forest soil microbial communities from Barre Woods Harvard Forest LTER site, Petersham, Massachusetts, United States - Inc-BW-H-4-M | ecosystem: Environmental > Terrestrial > Soil >... | reverse complement strand
CAATACATCCGAGCCGCGGGAGGGTTAGAGACACGCGCCCCACCCAGGGCTACGCAAAACCCAAAACTCAAAACCCAAAACTCAAAACTCAAAACCGTCCTTCCAGGACGCGCTCGACCTCACGCACCACCTCCTCCACCGTGACCGCCTTCATGCATCGGAAATCCAAGGGGCATTTACGGAGGAAACATGGGCTGCACTCCACATGATGGCGGATCACCACATGCCTCTCTCCGATCGGTCGCGTCAATTGTGGCTCCGTCGATCCGAATATCGAGACTGTCGGTACACCCAGAAACGCTGCTAAATGCATCGTCCCGGTATCGTTGGTCAGCAACAGCCGGCACCGGCGAAGTTGCGCAGTGAGCTCTAACACAGAAGTGCGGCCGGTCAGATCCGTTGCGTCCGCCCCGAGGGTTTTCATGATCTCAGCCGCCAGCGGCCTCTCATTCGCAGTACCAAAGATCAGCCAGTGAATTCCTCGGCGTTCGGAGAGCTGCCTGGCCGCCAGGCCGAACTCTGGCCAGCGCTTGGCAGGACCATATTCGGCGCCCGGGCAAAGCCCGACCAACCCAGGTTCCGCGGCCCGACGCACCTCCTGTAGCAGCGGTTCACCCAGATTCGCCCCGATGCGATCCGCGATGCGCAGGTAGCGATCTGTCTGGTGACGCAACGGAGCCGGAAACGGGGCATCAGGAATGAACTGGTTTACAAAAAAATCCCGCCAGGGCCGAGAATAACCGACTCGCCGCGGAATCGCTGCCAGCCGGACCTCAATGGCGGCTCTTATGGAATTCGGGAAAAGGATTGCAACTTCAAAGCGGCCTCGGATTTTCGAAGCGACACGAAAAATGGAGTCACCAGGGTCAATCGTAATCAATTCATCGACCTCAGGAACAAGTCGCCAGAAATCTGCTAACTTCGACCGGGTCAGCACGGTCAGACGAATGTCCGGTCTTCCTCGCTTGACCCGGCGCAAAGCCGGAGTGGTCATGACAGCGTCACCCAACCAATTGCTGGAACGCACCAGGATTCGAAATGGTTTCAGGGGATCACAGTTCTTCGGGACATAAACGCCCCGTTTGTATTCTCGGAGCAGAAATTTTGGAGATGGCGTTTTCCATCGTTGGTGAACCCAGAACCAATCGCTTGGCCGCCGGATAATCAAAAACTCGAGCGCACGATTAATACGGTACGTCAGCTCTTCAATGGAAGCGCCACGCTTTGGGATGAATTCGCCGGCTTCCAAACGCCATCGGGCCGGACCAACCGTATAGATAGCGACCGGAAGGAGTTCGGCACGCGTCTTGGTAGCGAGAATCGCCGGCAGAGAGGTCGTAGAAGCTAAACGATTGAAAAACGGGGTCCAAACACCCTTGTCTCCGGCATGTTGGTCTACCAGTATTGCCAACATCCCGCCACCCTTCAATATGTGCGTACTTTGCGAAAGTCCATGCTGACGCTCAATGAGCTGTAAACCGGTGCTTTCTCGCGCGCGCCGAATATGCGCGTCTAAATATCGATTCGGTAGCGCACGGTAAATGACACCATGCTTGCCAGGACGAACAAGCTTTGCACAGAAGACGAAAAGCTCCCAATTCCCAATATGATTGATGGTCCAGATAACGCTCTCGGCCCCGTTTATCCGTTCTAATGCCCGCTCGAAGTTTGACACGTCCAGATGCTTCCGCACCTCGTCCCAAGGTTTTTCCAACAGGACAAAGGAACAGAGAAGGTTGGCCACCAGTTCCTTAAAGTGCCGCTTGGCGCAACGCTGCACCTCGTCGCGGGTCCAATCGGGAAATGCTATTTGAATGTTCGCGCACGCCAGTCGCCGGTAACCACCGAGAAGATTGTACCCGAGCCAGCCAACTGCTTGCCCCAAGCGAAAGACCCAACTCAAAGGAAAACGTCCGAGCAACCACCCGACCACCCGGTAGATCAGATAAACGATGTAATCGCGGATTTCACCGAATGTCAGCCGAAAGTTGCTCATTCAAATACGGAGCTAACCTCTAGACCCGGGGAATACTCAACTCAAAAGAACGCATCGGCGTATCGGCGGGTCGGCGAGGCCACGTGACAGACAGGGAACGCGCTCCCGCGTGTGTACGGCGTGGTAGGGATGCGCTCCCGCGCGTCCGGCGTCACAGAACGTTTGAAGGTGAAAAGAGGCGCGACTAGTGAGAAAGGCCGCAGCCCAAAAGTGCGTGAATGCTATGCCCCGAAGCAGCAAAATGCTCCGTCGAGCCTGCAATGCCGGTCGCGCGGGAGCGCATCCCTACCACGCCTCACACCCGCGGGAGCGCGTTCCTTGTCTGCCACGCCGATACGCCGATACGCCGATACGCCGACACGTTCCCATCACCCTCTCGGATGAAACTGCTTGTGAATCGCCTTCAGGTGACTCTGATCCACATGCGTGTAAATCTGCGTCGTCGAAATATCCGCGTGCCCCAAAAGCTCTTGAATGACTCGCAAATCCGCGCCATTCGCCAGAAGGTGCGTTGCGAAAGAGTGCCGCAGGAGGTGCGGATAGACGTTGGTGTCAAATCCGGCGCTCGCTGCAATTTCCTTAATTATCTGCCAAACCCGTTGGGTGGTCAGCTTTTTGCCATGCCGGGACAGAAAGACTTCACTCCCTGTCTTTCGCCCAATCAGGTGAACGCGTTCCTGAGTCAGATATTGATCGATCGCGTCACAAGCGATCCGTCCAATCGGCACCAGTCGAGTCTTGGAACCTTTGCCAACGACCCGGATGATACGTTCGTGCAGGTTCAGATTCTCAAGGCGAGCGCCGGTCAGTTCGCTGATCCGCAGCCCCGACGCATAAAACAACTCGAGAATTGCGCGATCTCTCAATGGAAACGGCCTGCCCTGAATGTTGACTTCCAAGAGACGATTCACCTGCACCTGGTTCAAGGTCTCAGGTAGAAAACGCGTCAACCGGGGCAACGTAAGAAGCTCCGCAGGATCTTTCTCTGTCATCGAACGCATCTTGAGGAATCGAAAAAAGATCTTCAGCGCGACTACAATGAGCTTCATTGATGCTGGAGCGAGACCTCTCTCCTTCTCGGAAGCGAGGTATTTGGTCAGCTCAGCAAGTTCGGTCTGTTCAGGAGAAAGAGGCTGCTTTCGGTTGCTCGCCCAATCCGCGAAGTCTTCCAACGACCGGCGAGTGGATAATTGATAATTCTCTGACAATCCCCGCTCGGTCGCGAGATAAAGAATAAAACGGTCGATTGCCTCCGCAAAGTCGATGCCCACTGGGCGCGCACTTTAAAAGATTTCTGCTAGCAAAACGAGGAAAAACCCGGACGCCGATGATGCCTCACCTTTAAGGCCCGTACCTCTCTGCAAAAAACGGCTTGCGATCCGGCAACTTCATGGCACCCTTTTTTCCCGTTCGGTTCCTGCGGGCATAGCTTAATGGTAAAGCTCCAGCCTTCCAAGCTGGCTATGCGAGTTCGATTCTCGTTGCCCGCTCTCCAGCCGCATCAATAAAGGATCCGCTGAGTGTGAAGCCTTAATAAAGTGCCAAAGTCACACATGGAATCACACACAGGAGACTCTAGTTTGCAATTGTTTACTGCAGTTTCGAGTCCATTCTGAGCGCGGTGGCTGTGCTGGCGTCAAACCAGGCTTGTTTGCGAATCAATTTGGCGCGAAGGTCGTCTGCGAGCAGAGCACGTAACCTTGCATGGACAAGTTCACAATCGTTTTCGAGAAATGCGAAGAAGGCGGGTATCACGCCTACATGCGCGAAAATCCGGGTGTCCAAACCGAGGGCGAGACAATTCAAGAGACGATGGAGAACTTCATTGACGCCTTTGAGTTGTTTTTCCGCGACGAATTGGAGGGCGAAATCGCTAAACAAAGTCTGGATGCGGATCGGTTTGAAATCGAGTTTGCGCTTGCCCAGAGGTGAAACGTCAAAAACTGGAGCAACTCATGCGCGAGCACGGCGCAGAGATTAAACGGGAAGGCGCTAAGCACACAATCTGGTTCATCCCGGCGACCGGTCAGAAAAGTACTGTCCCGCGGCACAACGAAATCAAGAAAAATACGGCGCGAGCAATTTGCAAACAGCTCGGCATCGATCCCGAGAAAGTGACGGGTTGATTTCCTGGCATTCGCAGAACGCTCTCTCCTTCTGCAGTTCCGATCAATTTTTCTCGACCAATCGCAGCAACGTCCCGATGCAGGCCCTGTTTGAAAAGGTTGGCTTCGAAAGGCGCGGCATAATCCACAACCTCGACCCAGGCGATCCAGAACTCATCTATTGTGGGACATTCAAAAACTTCCGGGGATCGAATTCTAGAGTCGGGCTGTAATCCGCCGGCCAACCTTGACGCCTCAAGGCTTACGATTGTCTTCCGATTCCCTTCTTAGAAAACGCCTCACAGACAAAAGTAAATAATCGGAAATAATTTCTTGACAGCGTTCGCTAGGCGTTTCCCAACATTTCGGATTATCTGCATGGATCGTATCAGCACATAATAGTGCACGTCGGGTCATTGCTGAGTAAATTCGAGCCGCTTGGTGATTTATTTAACCTAAATTAGCGATTCGTATAGTAAGGGCCATGGTTAGAACGAATCTTCTAAATGAAGTCAGTACGTCGGGACGCCGGCGATGGTTGCGAGTTAACGAACTGCCCTGGTCACGTGCGCTGACGTATTCGATGCTGCGCGCTGGGGTCCTGCAGAGCATTCTCCTCACTTATCCCGGTTGCGTCAAAGGTCTGCGACTGATTGATGGCGATAGCTTGGATCGGTATCTCGAAGGTCTGGCGAACAAAGAGTTCACGCCCAGTCCTTGCAAAAGGGGTAAGGGGCTTGGTCGGCCAAAGAAGCCAAGTGGTCCAGATGGGATATCTGCCGAGGCATGATAAGTGTTTGTGCGCGCAACCGCCTGTTCGTCAGTCCCACTCTAAGAATTTCCAGGAAGCAATCGCTGAAACGATCTGCGGCAATTGTCGTGAATCACCAAAAATCCCGGAGCCACAGAGGTCTTGTCAAGTCACGTGAACGCTTTCAACTCGGACTCTATCGCTTTTGCTAATAGTTGGTTAGTAGCATTGGTAATGGGCCAGTCGCGGCCCTGGAGCGACCGGTACCTCTTCTCGGCGTTCAACGCCTCTCAACGACTTTCAACACTGTTCAACACCCTTCAACTCGATTCAACACTTGAGGAACTAGCAGTGTTGAAACGCGTTGAACATTTGTCCGCAGTTACCTTCCGAACCTCCCTTGAAGGGAGGTCGACGCGCAGCGTCGGGAGGGAGCTGCTCAGCGTTAAGCGAAGCGTAAGGGTGCAAGCGTTTACCTGCTCACGGTCGTTGACGACGTAGTATGTTAAACATCGAAGTTAATAGGAGCGCAGAAGGCGTTGAACGGTACTTCGACCGCGAACTGGCATTGAGCGACTACCTGATGAAAGAGCCGGGCGTATGGGCCGGACGCGGAGCTGAACGGTTGGGACTTCGCGGCCCGATTCGGCGAACACAGTTTGTCGCATTGTTGCGAAATGAGGATCCGGCGTGCGGCAAACAGCTGACGGCGCGGATGAATACGAGCCGTCAGGAAAACGGCGAAACGGTAAGCAACCGGCAGGTTGGTTATGGGCTGGTGTTCGGCGTTCCAAAGTCGCTCAGCATATACCTGGCAATCACAGCCGATCTGGTGGTTGAGAAGATCGCAAGGTCGGCGGTGGATGAAACGATGGCGGCCATGGAGGCCGAGATGCAGTGCAAGGTCCGAAAAGGGGGTCTGGACGAAGACCGCAGAACCGGCGAGATGCTGTATTCGAAGTTCTTCCATCGCGATTCCCGGCCGATTAACGGGCTAAGCGATCCACATTGGCACGTCCACTGTTTCGTTCACAATGCAACGTTTGATCCAATCGAGAAGCGGTGGAAAGCCGGCCAATTCAGGGGGCTGATTGCCGATAAAGGCTATTTCCAGGAATATTTTCATACGCTTCTCGCCCGGGGATTGATGAAGTCCGGGTATAAGCTCAGGCGAACCGACAGGGGTTGGCACCAGTGGGAGATGGCGTGCATCACTGATAGAGAGGTTGAATTATTTTCCAAGAGAAACGAGCTGATTGACACTCTGTCAGAAGAGAGAGAATCGACACCCGACGAAGAAAGCCGAATTGCGCGCCATGAGCGTGACAGCAAGACAACCAAGCTTTTCCACGGCAAAGCGGAAATCCAGAATTGGCGTCAGCAAATGGGACCCCAGCGGTGGGACTCGGTGACGCCAGAAGGGGCAAAAGAAGGGCCTGAGCTCGAGCTGCCAATCGATCCGCGCGAGCTCGCGGTCGAGGCCTATTTCGCCAAACATTCCGTCGCGCGCGACCGGATACTGACAGCGGAGATCCTGAAACGGGCATGCGGTAAATTGTCTCGTGAAGAAGTGGAGCAATACGTCAAAAGCGACCGGTTCGTCCAACTCGACCGTGGGTACATCACTACCGATCAGGCAAAACTTGAGGAGGAACAGCTCCTGGATCTTGTGCGGAGCGGCTGGAACACCTGCAAGCCGATAGGGCGAGCGCTCGAATTTGATCTAGAGGAACTAACTGACGAACAGCGCGCCGCGTTAGAACACACCCTGGCATCACGGGATCTCGTGATGGATGTCTCCGGGATTGCCGGAGCCGGGAAATCGCACCTTCTCAAACAGGTCGAGAAAGCAACGATTGCTTTGTGCAAGACTATCGCAATCCTTTCTCCGAGCGACGCTAGCGTAAAAGAATTACGCAAAGTCGGATTCCAAGCGCGAACGTTTCAAGGATTCCAGCTGAGGCCGGAACGTGCGGACCTGCTGGTTATTGATGAAGCATCCATGTTGAGCATACCGCAAATGCTCTGGCTCGTGAAACACACGCGAGAGAACCATTCCAGGGTGCTTCTGGTCGGCGATAGTGCTCAGCACAGGTCGGTCGAGCGCGGAGATGCGCTGCGCATTCTCGAGCAGTCCGGCAGCGTCCGTTACGTGGAATTACTCCGGACGCAAAGGCAAAAGGTGCCTGCACTCAAAGCGGCGATCGAGGATCTCAAAGCAGGCCGGCTTGAAAACGGCTGGCAAAAATTGGAGCAACATGGAGTCATCAAAGAGCTTACAGATGCTGCAGAACTGCGGAAAAGAGCCGTCGAACAACATCTCGGAGGGCTTCGGGCCGGTAAATCATCACTTATGATTTGTCCTCGCCACGAGGAAGCGCGCAAAGTCGCCGCCATCGTGCGTCAGCGACTCAAGGCCCAGGGCGCGATAGGCGAAGAGGATCACGCCGTTAAGGTTCTTCGCCGCTTGGAGCTCGGGCGTCAAGAGTGCCGGGACCTCTTACACTATGCGCCCGGCCGAGTGATCGGATTCCATACGCGCACGGCGGGAGGGTTTCGGCCCGGCGAGAAGTGGACCGTAAGAGAAACAAATTGCGAGACCGTGACCCTCGAGCGCGATGGGGAGGCGCGGCAGTTCAAACCATCTGCCAAGGGTAAGTGGGACGTGCTGGCTCCCTCGACCATGCAGGTCAGCGTAGGAGATCAGGTCCGAGTAACGGCAGGGTTCAGGGAGGGAAAGAACGTGTTCAAGAACAACGATATTGCGGAGCTACGAGAGATTACCGACACCGAACTGATCCTACATGACGGGCGGCGCATGCGCAGGGATGGTGCGCGGATCGATCAAGGCGTCTGCATAACCTCTTATGCAAGCCAATGTCGTACGGTCGATCAGGTCGTCCTCTTGCCGGACGGCGCCGATGCGAAAGGCTGGTACGTGAGTCTGTCACGAGCTCGGGAAGCTATGCACGTCTACACGCGCAACAAGCTGGAGTTGAGTCAATCCGTGATGCAGCCTGGCGAACGCAAATCAGTGTGGGAGCTTCTTCAGGCCTTGCAAAGGTCGAAGGCGCAACCCGGAGACCGAAAAATGCCGGATCTCTGGGCCACACGCCAAGCGCGAATAGATCGCGATATGGAAATGAATCGCTAGGACCTGGAGCCTTGAACCTTGGATCTGCCGCTAGTACTGTAGGACTTGGTGTATGCCTTCCATTTCGCTAAGTGCAGTCTTCAATCCCGAGGAATCCGGCGGCTACGTGGCTCTTTGTCCCGAACTCGATATCGCTAGCCAGGGGGAATCTATTGAAGCAGGCTATGCATAATCTTAAGGAAGCCGTCGAGGGTTTCTTTGAAGTCGCAAGTCCGGCGGAAATCGAAACTGTAGTTTGGGTCATAACAGATACGTGTGCTGCATTGCACTTCTGAGGCCAACCGAATTTAGTTTACGCGTCGCCGAACTTGCCCCGTCTGGCTCATTCGGACAACGGAGTGGAGCCGTGCAACGGGGATTTGATGGTCAAGGCGAGAGGTGTGTGCGTGCAACCCCGGGACACGCGTTGGGGCGGCCCCGGGCTTGATCTGGACACCGCTCGACGGGGAACGGCGGTAAGACTAGTGTCGCGTCAAAACCCCGTTGGTAGTTTCTCCGGGATCGGTCCCAAGCCACCCGATGGTATTGCCGTCCGGCGAAGGGTACAGGAAGAAATGGTCCGTCGCCTGGAAGGGGGGATTTATAGAGGTTATGATGATGGTCGCCGAGAAGCTGCCATCTCCATTGGGCGTGAAGGTACCTGCGAACGTGATACTGAAGACTTGACCACCGGCTGTGAACGCCGATACGCCACTCGTGGTCCCGTTAGCAAAGAAAGTCCACCGTCCGGCCCCCGCAAGGGGAACTTGGCCGTCCACAACGGGATGTTGGTCGGGGTGAGCGGGCACCCAGCCGCTGTTGGTAAAGGCGTAGGTTCCGTTCGGGACGCCCGGGCGTCCGTCGCCTTGATCGTCGCCTTGATTATTGTCAGCATACGCCAGTGCAGGGAGAATCAAGGTGGCTGCTACTAAAGCGCACACCTTGCGAATGCAGTTGTGAAACAGTGGGGTTTTCATCTTTCTTGTATATGTTTCCGATCCGAGTTTGCTGAGATCGGGTTTTTGATTTTTGAATGACAGAAAGCTGAGAAACATAGGTTGAGTTAGTCGCATACGGGCACCTCTCAATTGCTGCAGTCGACCGACAGCCTAGGCCGAGCCACGCTTAGCACTACCGCGTTGACGGAGAAGGAAGTCGGACAAAAAATGTTCGCAAACTAGCTGTCTTCATTTAATACACACACATTTCGATCTCAGAGTTTTAGACTTTCTGCTCAAAGTTGGTGGTTTGCGCAATGAGCCTTGTCGACCCTCCGAGGCAACCTTGGTCGTGGAGACAAAAGGAGTGACGGGGCGGGCCGGCTTTGCCCGTAGGCTTCCCGCCCGATGCTTAATCAAACCGTTTTAGACCTCATATTGGGGGCTCTGAAAAGGGAACGCCTATCTATCGTCTGCGACTATCTGAAAACGGCGGGCAGATTTTTCTTCCGGAGTCCGCTCCGAATTCGGTATCCTAAGCTAAGCGCGAGGGGCTCACACATGATGCGGGATCAAAGTTGGCCAATCGGCAGCGTTGACCGATTTCGTACCACTCGGTGGAGTATGGTGCTGCTTTCGGCCCAGAGCCACGCGCCCGGGTATAAGGAGGCGCTTGGCGAGCTATGCAGCCTCTACTGGTATCCGCTCTACGGCTTTGTGCGGCAGCGCGGCCACTCGCCCGAAGACGCCCGGGACCTGACCCAAGGCTTTTTCCTTCATCTGATTGAGCGCAGGACCTTGACCCGGGTGGACCCTCAGAAGGGCAAATTTCGCTCATTTTTACTGGCGTCCTTCCAGAAGTACCTTGCAAACGAAGCGCTGCGGGCGCAACGCCTCAAACGGGGTGGACAAGCGGAATTTGTCTGCCTGGATCTCCAGAACGCTGAGGATCGGTATGGGCTGGAACCGATCGAAGAACTGACGCCGGACAAGATCTTCGATGCCAGGTGGGCGATGGCGTTACTCGCTGAAGCCATGAACCGGCTCAGTCGAGAATACATTGCTCAAGGGAAAGCAACCACGTTCGAAGCGCTCAAAGCCTTCCTGGACCCCCTCAACAGCAAGCAACTTCCGCCGTACGAACAAGTCGGGGAGCAACTCAAGGTGAGCGCTTCTGCCGTTAAGGCGCTGATTCATCGACTGCGAAAGCAGTACGCCGCTTTCGTGCGGGAGGAGATCAGCCGTACGGTTTCGGATGCCGGGGATGTAGGTGCAGAAATTCATGAGCTTTGCGAAGCTCTAATTGCCGCCAAAGGAAGGGTGATGACGTGAAAACAAACCCCGGTGATGTCGCGGCCCAAGCTAGGGACACACCTGGATTAGTCCAACCGGAAATACGCACGTGCCCGGCCTGCGGCACGCAGTTTCCAGCGAGTGGCGATAGTGGCTTATGTCCAGTTTGTATCCTGCGGGAAGCTGCCGGCGAGGAATCTGCAGCGACCGGCATACCAAGTTCGGAGTTCCAACGCACCTGCCCGAGCTGCGGCAGTGAATTCTCTGGAACAATGCAATTCTGCCCGGTCTGTATGCTCCGCAAGGCTCTGCCTGGCAGGGTAGAGTCCGGCGAGTCTTCTGCTGCCGATGTCGCGGTGGACCCGACACCCGAACAGACGGAACAGCGTTTTGAGCATTACAGACTGGTCACGGGTGAAGATGGGAAACCGGTCGAGTTGGGTCGGGGTGCGATGGGGGTCACTTACAAAGCGTTC
>Ga0210408_10005880_pt1 | contig 10694 bp, 13 predicted proteins | sample IncBWH4MmetaG_FD_155471 | JGI IMG/M metagenome (GOLD analysis project Ga0210408, IMG submission 155471) | Forest soil microbial communities from Barre Woods Harvard Forest LTER site, Petersham, Massachusetts, United States - Inc-BW-H-4-M | ecosystem: Environmental > Terrestrial > Soil >... | reverse complement strand
GTTGCACACCGCGGGGACTTGCTCTGCCACGTTGCGTATTCTACCTCTGCGAACTGAACTGTCACCGACGGTCGTAGCGATCCTCGATACGAACGACGTCGTATAGCTCCGGTGTCGAGGCCTCAAGGATCACGCGGGAGCCTCCATCAACGCCTGGTTCGCGCGCCGAGGAGCTTCGCCATCTCACAGAGTAAACGCGAACCGTCATGAGCTACACGCCCACCGTTTCACCACCGGCCCGGTCGCACGTACTCCCCGTCACCTTCTGGAGCGCTGCGGTGATCAGCTCGGCTTCATCGGCGCTCAGCGAGCTGAGATGGCGCTCGACCTCCCCCTCGTAGACGGTCCGCATCTCCTCCAGCATGTTGGCGCCGGCGGGCGTCAGCTCCGCCTGCAGGCTGCGTCGGTCCTCCGCGCAGGACACCCGCTCGAGATAGCCCGCTTCCACGAGCCGGTCCACGAGCTTGGTGATCCCGCCGCGGCTCAGCGTCAGCCACTCGGCGAGCTCGCTCATGCGCGGCCGGCCGGTGGGGCTGCGCTTGATCGCCCACAACACTTCGAACCAGCTCAGCGGCGGAAGGTCCGCGGCGGCCAGCGTCCTCTGTATGTGCTCGGTTACGGCGGCGTGGCTTGTGACCACCGCGCGCCAGGCATCGAGGTTTGCATCCGGGGACTCCATGCCGCAATAGTAACTAAGGAAACAGTTGACGCAGAAATCATCTCTGCTAGGATGCTTGCCGCGACAACTATTTACGCCTCAACTACCGTAAAGGAGAGCCCGCATGACACGGATTGGCATCATCCTCGGCAGCACCCGCCCCAACCGCAACGGTGAGCAGGTGGCGGAGTGGGTGCTCGACAACGCCTCGCGCCGTGACGACGCCGAGTTCGAGCTCGTCGACCTTCGCGACTATCCGCTGCCCCATCTCGACGAGCCGATGCCGCCCTCGCTCGGCCAGTACCAATACGAGCACACCAAGCAATGGGCGGAGAAGATCGCGTCATTCGATGGGTTCGTCATCGTGACGCCGGAGTACAACCACAGCACCTCCGGGGTGCTGAAGAACGCCATCGACTACCTTTACGCCGAGTGGAACAACAAGGCTGTCGGCTTCGTCTCCTATGGCTCAGCGGGTGGCGCCCGGGCCGCCGAGCATCTGCGCCTCGTCGCCGGCGAGCTGCAGATGGCCGACGTGCGCCAGCAGGTCGTCCTGTCGCTGATCACCGAGTTCGAGAACTTCAGCGTCTTCAAGCCCGGCGACCACAACCTGGCCGCCCTGAACGCCATGCTCGACCAAGTCGTCGCCTGGAGCACCGCGCTCGCACCGCTGCGCGTGGCCTCCGCCGCCGCCTGAGAGCACCGACGTGAAACCCCGTCAACCCACCAGTCCGCTCGTCAAGCGACATCCATCCGCCCGACACCCCTGCCGCTTGTCGTGACTCCGCCACCCGATGGCCCGGCATTCGCATCAGCCAACCCGACAGCCGACGGCCATCGGCGCCTCGGCTCGCGCGCCGACAAATTTGCTTACCGAACAGTGCTGAGAGTCGGCTAGCCTTGGTCAGCGCTCACCCATGCCCCGTCCATCATCCCCGAGGGAGCCATGTCCACATCGCCCGCAGACTTCAACGCCAAGATCATCGAGGAGTTCCATGCCAACGAAGGACGCGTAGGCGGCATGTTCGACGGCCTGCCGCTGCTGCTGCTGCACCACACCGGCGCCAAGTCCGGCAGGAGCCGTATCAACCCGCTCGCCTACCAGAGCGACGGCGGGCGGTATGTCGTGTTCGCCTCCAAGGCCGGAGCCCCGACGAACCCCGACTGGTACCACAACCTCAAAGCTCATCCCAATACCATGATCGAGGTCGGGACTGACACGATCGAGGTCGTCGCCAGCGAGGCCACCGGTGAGGAGCGCGAGCGCCTCTATCGCACGCAGGCCGAGCGCGTCCCGCAGTTCGCCGAGTACGAACAGCAGACCGAGCGCGTCATCCCGGTGATCGTGTTGACGCCCGTCAACACCGGCTGAGAGGACATCGCGCTCGTCGCGACTCTGCGCGACGAGCGTCCCGCCCTTGGTGTTCGAGTGGGTGTCGCTGCCGACATGCCCCGCTCAGGGGACGCTCGTCATCGTGGCCTTGGCCAGCTGCCGCTCGGGAGTGACACGCACGACATCCCACACAAGCCCGATACGCTCGAGCGCGCCGATCAGCCATCCCGACGGATCGAGCTGCCACCAGCGCAGGCCATGACGGGCGGAGGTGGGGAAAGCGTGATGGTTGTTGTGCCACGCCTCGCCGAGCGTGGGCACCGCGAGCCACAGCAGGTTGCGCGACCTGTCGTTCGTCTCGAACCGGCGCCGTCCGAAGAAGTGGCACAGCGAGTTGATCGAGAACGTGGCGTGGTGCAGGAACAGGATGCGCACCGCGCCGCCCCACAGCAGGCCCGTGAGCCCACCTACGATCGATCCGGTGAGCGCCACGCCGAGGCCGAACGGGAGCGCCATACCGAGCACGACCCACAGCAGAAACGTGCGATCGACAAACCGCGTGGCCGGGTCGGCCAGGAGGTCTTTGGCGTAACGCTCAGAGCTGGCTCGGCCGCTGCCGGGGCCACCGAACGTCCAGCCCACGTGCGCGTGGTACAGGCCGCGCAGCGCGCCGGTCCAGCCGTCGCCGTGCGCGGTGTGGGGGCTATGGGGATCGCCCGGACGATCGGAGAAGCGGTGGTGCTGGCGGTGGGTGGAGGCCCACTCGATCACCGGCCCCTGGATCGCGGCCGAGCCGAGGGCGCCCAGCAGAATCCGCATCGTCGGGCCCGTCTTGAAGCTGCGGTGGGTGAACAGGCGGTGGTAGCCGACGGTCACCCCGAGACCCGTCAAGATGTAGGTGATCGCCAGCACGAGCAGGTCCTGCCAGTGCAGCGTTCCGCCCCACGCCAGCCAGCACGCCCAGCCGAGCAGCCCGAGCGGCACGATCGTCACGACCACGTTGGCGATCCGATCGAGCGTCTCGTGCTCTCCCACGATCATGTCCTCGCCGGTCCCGCGCATCGCACTGTCTACCTGCATGGGGGTCATGTTCAGCCCCCTTCCTGGCCGCGTGCCCGGCCGGTCCGACCGGCACACTTCCGATGGTGTCCGTCGAGCGTACTCTGATTGCCATCGAGCGGCGCGCGTAGCTCACGACTCGGCGCGCGCGTAGCTCACGAGCGGACGCAGCCCGTCAGGATGGCTCGAGGACGAAGATCTCGACGGCCAGATCCGGGTCTATGTGATTCGTGCTCATGAACGCGCTCACCCGGCGGCCCGTCAATTCGTAGACGACATCTTCCGCGTCGGACTGGATCGTCTCCTGAAACGCCCTGCGGCCATGCAGCACCACGTCATGCTTGCCATCCCGCACGAGGCTCAGCTCGGCCTTGGTCAAGGTCGCGCCCATGACACACACGATCAGATCCTCTCCGACCGTCGTGCGCGCCCGGACCGGCCCGCGCCCGGTGTAGCGGTGAAGAAGTTGGACCATCCCGTTCGAGATGGCCGCCGCGAGCATTCCCGGCCCAGTGTCCTCATGGGCGGTAGTGGACGCCATGAGTCCTCCATCTGCCTCCTCTCGCGCATCGGGCGCCGCTCGCACGGGAGAGTCGGCATGAGCACCGGACGGACGACGGCTGCACCGAGCGTAGCGTGTTCCAGTCGGTAGTCCCCATGCCACCCGCCGGCCCGATCCGCCCCGAGGGCGGGTGGCGCAACGCCTGATGTTGCAACATCACTACCCCAACCCCAGCGCCGCCGCAACCGCCGGGTCGGCGAGGCTGTCCACGAGCAGGTCGCTGCCCGGCAGCTCTCCGCCGGCGAAGTAGGGCACTCCCACCACATACATCCCCGCCGCGGCAGCCGCGGCGACGCCCGTGGGCGAGTCCTCCAGCGCCGCGCTCGCGCACGGGTCGGCACCCAGGCGTCGACACGCCTCCAGGTAGATGTCCGGGGCGGGCTTGGGATGGGTGACGTCCTCCACCGACACGACCGTCGCGAACCGGCCGTCCAGCAATCCGGCAGCGCCCAGGGTGCGCTCGAGGAACTCGCGCTGCGAGTTCGACGCCACCGCCACCGGCACACCCGCCCCGACCAACCACTCGAGCAGCTCCAGTGCCCCCGGGCGCGGGGCGACACCCGCGAGCGCCTCCTCCATCACGAGCTCGTGCAGCTCGTCCATCAACACCTCGCCCTCACCGTCGAGCTCCAACATCGCTTCGAGCTTCATCGCCGCCGCCACGCGCGCGGAGCCGATCAACGAACGCTTGTGCTCGACCGTGAACACCCTGCCCCGCCGGGCGAACAGAGTCTCCTCGGCACGTGTCCACGCCTCCTCGGTGTCGAGCAGCAGTCCGTCGTTGTCGAACACTACCGCCGCGCGCGCCGTCATCGTCGCACCATCCTATGATCGCCCGGTGCCCGGAGGCTCGACCGACGGATCGCTCGTCCCCCGCTACGGCCGCGCCCGGCGCGACCCGTCGTTGGCGGTGCTGGAGGGGCTGCACCCGCTCAAGCACGCCCTGCGCTTCGGCGCCACCGTCCTGGAGGTGCTCTGCGCGGATCTCACCGGCCTGGAGCGACTCGCCACTCAGCTGGCGCCCGATGTGTGCGCACGGATGGTCACGCTTGCGCGCGAGGTCCCCACGGACGTGTTCGCCCAGCTCGCGCCCCTGACGCCCTCGACCGGGGTGATCTCCCTCGCCGAGCGCCCCGCCGTGGACCCGGCCGCGGCGCTCGCCGACCCACGCCCCGCGCCCGTGGTGCTGCTGGAGGATTCGCGCGACCTCGGCAACGTGGGTGCCTGCGTGCGCGTATCCGCGGCCGCGGACGCCGCTGCGGTGTTCACGATCGCGGGCCACGACCCCTGGCATCCCGACGCCCTGCGCGGCGGCGCCGGGCTGCACTACGCGCTCCCCGTGGCCCGCCTGGGCGAGGGGCTGCCGCTCGCGGTGGATCGCCCGCTGCTCGCGCTCGACCCCGCCGGCGAGGAGCTGGACCCGGCGACGCTGCCCGCCCGCGCGATCCTGGCGTTCGGGACCGAGCGCCACGGGCTGAGCGCCGGGCTGCTCGCGCGCGCCGACGCCCGGATCGCAATCCCGATGCGTCCGGGAGTGTCCAGCCTCAACCTCGCGACCTCCGTCGCCGCCGTCCTGTTCGCCTGGCGGCTGCGCCCGCAGGCGGATATGCGGCCCTAGTCGCGACGACGGTATGCCGGAGACGAGCCCGTCCCGGGGACTACGCCTCGACGGCCGCCCGCGCTTGCACGCCGTCCAGCAGCTCCCAGTTGCCCGCGAGCGCCGCCTGCGCGCGCGCGACCATTCTGTCCGCCACCGCCTCGGCGTCGGGCCGACCGTCGAGCAACTCCTGGATCAGCTCGCCTGCTTGGCGCGCGTGCTCCACGTCGAGCCGCTCGTGCAGCGTGAAGTACTCGACGGCGGGGCCCTCGGCGACGTACCCGTAGTGCCCGGTCAACCCCTCCAGCTTGGTCCTGGAGACCTCCGGCTGGCTCGCCTCGATCGCATACAGCACGGCCAGGTGCTCCAACGCGTCCACGCCGGCCGTCCACGCCGCGACGCACGCCTGCGTCTGCGCCGACGGCGACACGGGCCCGTCGCCGGCGCGCGCATCCCGCGCCCGCCCCGACCCGGCCGCCGCCCGGGCGGCGTGGGCGAACTCGTCCCACAACGCCACGTGCGCGGCCTCCTCCTCGGCGTGGCGCTCCAGACCCGCTCTGCGCTCGGGATCGGCCTTGACCGCCACCTGCTCAGACGCTCGCGCCAGCGCGACGACGGCGTGGCGGTACTCGCCCGCATACACGCTCAGCTCCCCCGCGCTCAGCTCGCCGGCGCTCCAGCGCTCGTAGAACGGGTGCTCGAGCACGTTCGTCGCGCTCCTTGCCTCGTCGAGCCTGTCCAGAACGTCCATAGAGCCGATCCTCTCTTCGGTGCGAAACCGATGTTTGTCATCGCTGAGCGGGGGTATCCCCGGGGGTACGTCGAAGTATTGCGGACATAGCGGATTCCATTAGGGCACGCAGGTGGATGTACGTCCACCGGTTGTGCGACTGTTTATGAGCGAGAGCGGCAGCGGAGGGCTGACGCGTGATTTCGTCCACATCCATTCTGATGGCGGCGCTCGGCGTTGTCGGGGTGAGCGCGCTGTTCGCTCTCGCCCTGGGCAGAGCAGCCTCGCGGGGCGACACCCACGACGAGCTGGAGTGGCGCGGGCTGCGAGCACGCAGCGCGTACCGGCCGTCGACCGAGGTCCCGCGCCAGAGCTACGCGGGATTGGCGCCGGCCCAGTCGACGATCGCGCGTGAGCCGTCGAGCACGGCGCCGTCGTCCAGCAGGAGCGTGGGCACCCAGCGATTGCCGGTCAGCTCGCTCACCTCCCGCCGTCCGCGCGTGCGGTTGCACACGCCCGGCAGCGGCGCGAAGCCGTAGGACTTCACGACCTCCGGCTCATACCCGGCCTGCCGCAGCGCCAGATAGGCGTTGCGGCACGGATGCCCGCCCGGCCGCGGGGTTGCGAACGTGCCCCAGCAGACGTACAGCTTCACCGACTACCTACCGCTCGTTTCACCGACTTCGACCGCCCCGCCGCCGCCGGGCGAAGCCGCCTTGGCGGGCGCTCCCGAGGTCACGACGGCCATCGAGGCGGCCGCCAGCACCAGCACGGCGGTGATCGCGATCACCGCTCGCTCGCCCATCGCACTGCCGGGAAACTCCGGCCGGCGCATGCCCAGCGCCAGCGACAGGATCACCGCCCACACGACCAGCGCCCCACCGGCGATGTAGAACGGGACCTTGCTCTTCTCCGCGCCGATGATCGGCGCCAGCTGGATCGCCACCGCGTGCATGGCGCGAGCCTAACGCATGCGTCCCCGGCATGGGACTCCACGGCGGGTCGGACGAGGATGACTCGGGACGGCCCGGCGTCGAGCGCGCGACACCCACGGCAAGACTGCGCAGGCGCGGACCGACGCGCAGGCGTAGGATCGCAGCCGTGCCCGACTTTGCCCGCACGCCCGACGAGGCGTTCGCGAACCTGCCCGACCACCCGTTCGCGCCCCACTACCGCGAGGTCGAGGGCCTGCGCCTGGCGCATATCGACGAGGGCGAGGGAGCGCCCGTGCTGTTCATGCACGGCGAGCCGACCTGGTCATTTCTGTGGCGTCATCTGATCCCGCCCGTGCGCGACGCGGGCTACCGCGCCATCGCACCGGACATGGTCGGGTTCGGCCGCTCGGACAAGCCCCTGGACATCGGCTGGTACTCCTACGATCGCCACGTCGACTACGCGGCGACGCTGCTGGAGGACCTCGACCTGCGCGCCGCCACGATCGTCGTGCACGACTGGGGCGGGCCGATCGGGCTGCGCCTCGCGGTCGAGCACCCCGAGCGCATCGAGCGCATCGTGATCCTCGACACGGGCCTGTTCACGGGTCATCAGCGCATGACCGGCGGGTGGCTGGCGTTCCGCGACTTCGTCGCCCGCACCGAGGACCTGCCGATCGGCATGCTCATCCGTGGCGGCTGTCACTCAGACCCCGGCGACGAGATCATCGCCGCGTACGAGGCTCCCTACCCCGACGCGGCTTCCAAGGCCGGCGCGCGCGCGTTTCCGGGGCTCGTCCCCCAGACGCCCGATGCGCCCGGCGCCGCCGCCGGGGAGCGCGTGGTGCGGGCGCTGCGCGAGGACCGTCGCCCGACGCTGATGCTGTGGGGCGACTCCGACCCCGTGCTGCCACCGTCTGTCGGCGAGCGCTTCGCCTCGTCCATCGGGCGTCCACCGCCACAGTTGATCGAGGGCGGCGGGCACTTCCTGCAGGAGGACCGCGGCCCCGAGCTAGGCGCGCTCATCGCCGAGTGGCTGGCCTCCGAGCCCACGGACTGAGGCCACGGACGCCCCTCACAGCGATCCGCTCAGCAGGATCGGTGTCGAAAGCGCCGCGTACCGCGCACGCGTACGGCGCGGTCGCTGCGCCCGGGCTTCCGCCCGCGCGGGCTCGTCCCCCAACACACCCGACACCGGCCCGTCAGGAGCCGGTCGTCTCTTCGATCCGCGCGGGCTCGGACGCGGACTCCAGCCCCGGCTCGGAGGCGGACGCGCGCAGCTCATACGCGCGGCGTGCGTGCGGGTCGGCGTCGGCCAGCACCCGGTCGGCCCGCAACGCCCGCGCCATCCCCTCCGCCAGCCGGCGCGGGAGCAGCGTACCCAGCGCGTTCGTGCGCTTGCTCGAGCGCGGCACCCACACGTCGACCGTGCCGTGCCGCAGCGCATCGACGATCGCGTCTGCCACGTCGGCGGGCTGCAGGTTCTTCAGTCCACGCGCCTGCCCGAGCCCGCCGCCGAGCTCGGTGTTGACGACGAACGGCATCACGTAGCTGAGCAGCACCTCGTCGGCGAGGCCCATCATCCGCAGCTCGCCCCGCACCGCCTCGGTCAGTCCGACGACGGCGTGCTTGGTCGCCGAGTACGTGGCGCCGCCGGGCGCCCCGAACTTGCCGGCCTGCGAGGAGATGTTCACGATGTGCCCGCGCCCGCGCGCGACCATCCGCTCCAGACCGAGCTTCATGCCGAGGATCACGCCGTGGATGTTGATGTCGATCATCCGCCGCGCCGTCAGGTCGTCCTCGTCCAGGAACCTGCCGACCTGCATGATGCCCGCGTTGTTGATCAGCACGTCCACCGGGCCGAGCTGCGTCTCGGCGTCGTCCAGGAACCGCGCGAACGACTCGCGATCGGTCACGTCCAGGCTCAGGGCGACCGCGGTCGGGCCCAGCTCCGACGCTGTGGTGCGAGCCGTCTCGAGGTCGAGGTCGCCGATCGCCACGCGCACGCCGACGCGCGTCAGCGCCTGGGCGGTCGCGCGCCCGATTCCGCGCGCCGCGCCAGTGATCGCGGCGGTCTGCCCGGCCAGGATGCGCGCCTGCTTGGCCATCCGTCCAAACCTAGCGCACCTTCGCCGCTCGCGGCGGGTTTCAATGGGGTGGTCACCCCGGCGGACGGCCACCCTGCCTGTCGTCCCCAGGGAGCAGCATCGACCAGAGGAGAGGGTAAGAGGACACAGGATCCGGGCGAACCACGGCGTCGTCCGGATCCGTGTCTCGCGGTCCTGCCGATGCGCCCGCCTCCATGTTCGGCATCGAGACCCGCGCCGGTGGAGTAGGCTGCGAACGATGCCCACGTTTGAGCACGATGGCCAGCGCATCGCATATACCGAGTTCGGCGGAGGGCCGGCTGCGGTCGTCACCCCCTCGGGACGGCGCGCGCGCACTGCGACCAGCGCGCAGGCCGCCGGGCGTCCGCTGATCCTGGTCCACGGGCTGCTGCTCTCCCAGGAAATGCACCGGCCGCTGGCGAAAGCGCTGGCGGCGCGCGGCAACCACGTGATCACGGTCGATCTGCTCGGCCACGGCCGATCGGACCGGCCGCGCGACATGTGGCGCTACTCGATGGGCGCGTTCGCCGAGCAACTGCTGGCGCTGATGGATCACCTCGAGCTGGACGAGGCGGCGGTGATGGGCACCTCGCTCGGCGCGAACGCGGCTCTGGAGGTCGCCTCGCGCGCGCCCGAGCGCCTGCGCGGGATGGTGATCGAGATGCCCGTCCTCGACAACGCGCTGCCGGCCTCGGCGTTGACGTTCACGCCCATCCTGCTCGCGCTGACGTTCGGCGAGCCCGCGATGCGGCTGCTCGCGCGCGGCGCGCGCGCGATCCCGCGCCGGTTGCTGCCGCTGTACGGCAACGTCCTGCTCGATACCGTCCGCCAGGAACCGGGGCCCGGGGGCGCGCTGCTGCAGGGGCTGTTCTTCGGACGCGTCGCGCCCCACCGCGACGAGCGCCGCACGTTCACGATGCCCGCGCTCGTGCTCGGACACCGGCGCGACCCGGTGCACCCGTTCTCCGACGCGGGCATGCTCGCCTCCGAGCTGCCCAACGGACGCCTGCTGGAGGCCGACTCGCTGGTCGAGCTGCGCCTGCGCCCCGAGCGCCTGACGGACGAGATCGCCTCGTTCCTGGACGAGATCTGGCGCCCGCGGAGCGCCGCACGGCGCTCCAAGAGTGCCGGCTGAGCAGAGCTTCTACTAAGAGCGTATCCCGCTGGGCCCGCACGTCTGGATGCGCCCGATGGTCTTCGCGAGGCTTTGTCCTCGGGCTCGACATGGCACCACCATGCCTTCGCCCTTGCGTCCGTACCGATCGGAGATCGACGGGATCTCCGATCGGCCGGCACGACCCTAGAACGCCCCAGCCGCACGTCCCTATCGGGATAGGCCCTAAGCCGAGAACAATTCGAGTTCGTTGACGCTCACGTGGCCCGGGGCGGACGGCGTGCCGACGGAGGACCGGGGCGCCTGACTGATCCACAGGGTGACGAACCGAAATGCTTTGGTCGAATCACGCAGCTTGATATTGGTGTGGCGCTTCTTTGCGTCCAGCGAGGGGCTGAGCGCAACCCACGCCGGATCGGTGATCGACGCGGGCAGGGTGGTTCCGTTGGCCCCGTACACCTGCACGGTCATGCCCGGCGTGAACGTGATCAGCTTGACCGATCCAACCTTCTGCGCCGTCTTCAGGTCGATCGCGAGCCCCTCCGCCATCTTGGGGGCGACGGCCGGGTTGACCTGGGCGGTCCAGGCGGTGCTCGGTTCG
>Ga0210408_10005879_pt1 | contig 10696 bp, 11 predicted proteins | sample IncBWH4MmetaG_FD_155471 | JGI IMG/M metagenome (GOLD analysis project Ga0210408, IMG submission 155471) | Forest soil microbial communities from Barre Woods Harvard Forest LTER site, Petersham, Massachusetts, United States - Inc-BW-H-4-M | ecosystem: Environmental > Terrestrial > Soil >... | reverse complement strand
CAACTCGGACTGAAGATTGAATCAGAGAAGGACAGCGTTGACGTAATCGTGATCGATCATATCGATCGACCCTCACCTAACTAATTCCTAACTAATTTAAGGAACGAACCAGCAGCCAGGTAAAGCGGAAACTTCTTGCCGGGCAGCTTGTCGATCTCCACGGTAAGCGGATGGCCCTGCCAATCCTTGGAATCACGGCCAAAGGCATCTACAAGACCGTTAATGGTCGCCCGATTTAACGTAACTTTCAGCGGTTCGTCATACCCATCGATCTGCACCTTGCATACGTCCTGCATCATCGGTAAACGCCACAATACCAAGGGCGACTGCATCTTCAGCAGAGAAGCGCGTAGATCACGTCCGAACGTCCTTGCTAAAAGGCTCCTCGCCTTAGCTCCTCCGAGTGTTCCGGCCACAGCTCCTACAATTCCCGCTACCAACCCGATGATCATTCAGGAAGCCCAATCGCAAGACCGCACAGAGCACTCGTAACGATTCTGGTGATGAACTGAGGAGGCATCAATCGGCTTGGAGTCCTCGGAAGCTTGTCGTTGACCAGCTCTGCGACCGCCATGAGTGTCAAGATGTACGGGGTGAACGATAGCCCAGGAAAGCAAGCCAAGTGTGGTTTAGAGGCAAGATGCTGAAGTGGGCGGCCCAACTGACAGCGGCCAATCCAATTAGGACTCGTAGCCCGGAGGCGGTCCCAGTCAGAAATGCGTTGATGAAGATAAACACGGAGACTCCTTGTAAGCTCGTCCGAGCTTTGTTGGATTGGTTTGAGATCGGGCAACCGGGGCGAACTTCGAAGTTTGCCCGTTGATAGCATTCGCTTATTCGCGCTTGGTTTGCGGCGTGATCCTTGCTCCATTAGCCAAGACCCCGCGCATGCAGACGGCCGGACACTTGCCGTAATTTTCATTGGTAATCACAACTACGCAGCCTCAATAAACAGTCTCCCGGCATTTTCCTGACAGATCTTCTGGACTTGACGTCGAAAGATCGCACAAAATTTCCTGTTGCTTTCCAAAAGGGCGCGTGTCATTATTCCTGTTGGAAACCTAAAGGTTGATTCGCCTATGAAGGAAAAGCCGGACGTCTTGCAAGGCACGCTCGCGCTGATGGTCCTCAAGACACTCGATGTCCTGGGACCGCGGCACGGCTGGGGAATTGCCCGGCGCATCGAGCAGATCAGCGGAGACCTTCTGGCTGTTAACCAGGGCACGCTTTATCCCTTGCTGCTCAAGCTGGAGCATGAAGGCTCGATTGCCTCCCAGTGGGGCGCATCGGAAAACAATCGCCGCGCGCGCTTCTATCACCTGACCGCCGCCGGCCGCAAGCAACTCCAGGCAGAGACCCGCGAATGGGAGCAAACCGCGGCCATCATCGCGCGCTTCTTTGAGGTCAAAGCTAAGGACCTGTCATGAGACTCCTGCGCCGCTTTTTCATTCGCCTCTCGAACTTCATAACCGGGAGGCGCGCCGACCAGCGCCTCCGTGAGGAGATGGCCGAGCATCTTGCCTTGCAGACACAGGAGAATTTGCGCGCCGGCATGTCGCCCACTGAGGCGCGGCGGCAAGCCGCACTGAAGCTTGGTGCTGCCCAGGCCATACGCGAGCAACACAACGCCGAACAGGGCCTTCCGATTGCTGAGAATCTTCTCCTCGATATCCGCTATGCGTTTCGCATGCTGCACAGGTCTCCCGTATTTTCCCTGATTGCCATCGCGACCATCGCCCTCGGCGTCGGAGCCACCACCGCCATCTACAGCGTCATCGACGCAACCCTGCTGCATCCTTTGCCCTACCCTCACCCCAGCGAACTGGTGCGACTTGAAGCGAACCTTCCCGGCGTGGGCGCGCGCGACATCGGCATCTCCATCCCTGAGTTGAGAGACCTTCAGAACTCGGGAATCTTCCAATATGTGTCCCTATCCTTTTTCGGCACCAACAATTTGACCGGCAGCGCCCAGCCCGCGAGCATCGCGTCAAAATCGGTCACGCCGGCCTACTTCGCGGTGCTCGGTGTGGATGCAGCGATGGGCCGCACCTTCGATCCGCACGACGCCACGCCCGGCTTCAACAACGAAGTCGTCATCAGCGATGGGCTCTGGAAGCGCGCATTTGGCGCCGACCCGCACATTCTCGGCAAGACCCTGCGCCTTGACAACGATCCCGCTCATGTTGTCGGCGTCATGCCCGCCAGCTTTCGCGACCAGGGCCAAAGCAGCGAGCAGCGCGGTACCGACTTGTGGGCGGCGGGGGGATTTGCCGACGACCCCGCCCCGCCGCCGATGCGCGGCACGCGTTTGCCCTTCGAGACCATCGCGCGCCTTCAGCCTGGTCTCTCGCCTGAGGCCGCGCAGGGACGCCTCGATGCTCTGGTTGCATCGTTGAAGAAGCAATATCCGGCGGATTATCCGCCGCAAGGTGCTTGGACTCTCCACCTCACTCCCCTGGCCGAGACTCTTGTCGGCAACGTTCGCCAATCGCTCATTCTGCTGTTCGGCGCGGTGGGCCTGGTGCTGCTGATCAGCTGCGTCAACGTTGCCAATCTGCTGCTTGCCCGTGCCAGCGCACGAGGACGCGAGATGGCGGTTCGCCAGGCATTGGGAGCCGCCAGAACGCGCCTCATTCGTCAACTCCTCACCGAGAGCTTGTTGCTCTTCGTGCTCGGCGGCATCGCCGGTTTTGCAGTCCTCTTCTGCGCTCGGAAATTCCTGCTGCAATTTGTTCCCGAAAGCCTGCCGCGCCTCAATGACATATCCATCGGTTGGGGCGTGCTAGCGTTTGCCATCGTTGTCTCTGTCGCCGCCGGAACCATCTTCGGGCTTGCCCCCGCGTGGCTCACAAGCCGCCTTAATTTGACTGCGACGCTCCGTCAGGAAGGTCGTGGCTCCAACGGTTCCCGGCGGCGCTCGCGCTTGCGCCACGCTCTGGTGATTGGTGAATTGGCCCTCTCCCTGGTGCTGATGGTCGCCGCCGGCCTTCTGCTGCGTAGCTTCTGGGACTTGTTCAAGGTGCAACTCGGCTTCAATCCCACTCGGGTCATGGCAATCGAGACCTCGCTGCCGAATCCTAACGATCCCAAAACCGACATTTACGGCACCGCCACGCAGGAAGCCGTGTTGCTGCGCGAAGTTCTGCGCCGCAATCGGACGATTCCGGGCGTGGAAGAAACCGCCGTCAGTGATCAGGCGGCCATTCCCCTCGGCCATGGCCAGAGCGATCGCAGAACGGTTCCATTTCTTCGCGAGGGCCAGGAAGTGCAAAGCACCCAGCCTCCGCTGATCGATGCATTGATCGTCTCACCGGAATACTTCCACGTGCTCGGCATGACTCTCGTGCGTGGACGCCTCTTCGTCGACCAGGACCTTGAAGCTACGCCCTTGGTCGCAGTCATCAACCAGGCAGCGGCTCGCATGTACTGGCCAGGCAAAGACGGGAAGGGCGAGGATCCAGTCGGCAAGCGAGTCCGTTTGTTGGGCCTTTTGGGCCGTGCCAGGCCGGAATGGACCACCATCGTCTGCGTAATCGCCGATGCCCGCACTGAATCGCTCGCGGACCCGGGCATTCCACAGGTTTACCTCGACATCTACCAGCACCCCTTCAAGTTTCTTGCGTTCTACCTGCGTGGACAGGTCGATCCCGCCGCCATCTCCGCGCAGGTGCGCACACAAATCCAAGCCGTCGATCCGGAGCTTCCCATCTACCGCGCGGAGACCTTGGACGACGTTCTCTCCTCTTCGCTTTCTGTGCGGCGGTTCTCCATGGAAATGGTGGCGTTCTTTGCCGCAACTGCCCTGTTGCTCGCGGCCCTGGGAATCTATGGCACCATCTCCTTCCTGGTCAATGAGCAATCGCGCGAGATTGCCATTCGCCTCGCGTTGGGCGCGCAAAGGCGCGATATCCTCAGGATGGTTTTACGCCAAGGCCTCACTCTGGCCGCCGCCGGCGCCGGTGTAGGCCTGGTTGGCGCGCTTATTGTTTCTCATCTCATGACCGGTCTGCTTTACGGTGTCTCGCCCTACGATCTCTCCACCTTCGCCGGCGTAACCGCCGCGCTCACCGCCGTCGCCATCGCCGCCAGCTACGTCCCTGCGCTGCGCGCCATGCGCCTCGATCCGATCACTACACTCCACGCCGAATGACGTTTGGCACTGCTCGAGACTTGTCTTTGCAAGTTGTTGCCATCCTAATGATCTCCTTCGGGATGCTGATGAATTCACCCGACAGCGAGTTCCAGAGGATTAGTCCCCAAAAGCGCGCACTCAGCGGCATCGGATAGATAAGGGCCCCGGCATCTCAGCTGGGTCGCGACGCCAGAATGCGGGTCGTTACGCCTTGCCAAGGCCAACTACATCGGCAAGCAAAACGCCGCCGCGCTTCTGTACATGGTGCGCAGCAATCTTGACGGCCTTTTCTTGAAACTCAAAGAGCTGATCTCCGAAATCTTTCGGAATAGCATAGCGAACAATTCCTTCCCGTGCTTCTTGGGAGAGGTGGTAAGCCATTTTGACGTAGATATGGTGCGGCGGAATCGGTTCTGGACGTGCCCAGCTTTGGTCGATAATGTCGGCGATCTCGTTGGAGATTTCGAGGCACCACTTGTCGCTCCATCGGTCGTCGAACCACCGCGACAACTTTTCGCAGGCATCGTGATCGGTTACATCGACGTTCAACTCACCCTGTTTAGATAGGCCGGCAAAGGTCAGCTTACTGCTTCCCAAGAAGCCAATCGCCGGGCTCACCGGATCATGCCGGAAAAGCAGGTGGAGTTTCGCGTGAAGAGTGTGGCGAAGGTGAAGTTTGACAACCACCTTCTTCGCTCGAATCTGGGCCGCGAGCTTTCGTAGTCCAACCTCGTCGGCGTTGGTTGGAGCGCCAAGCGTGAGTTGAATTCGAAACTTCTCTGCAAGCGCTTTCTTCAGCCGAATGGCCGTTTGATTGTCGAGTTCAGCATCTTGCTTGATGATGCCGTAGGCACCGGCAATTTCCTGCTGAGGTAGTGTTTGCATTCCAACGAGTAGACGGCAGCATTCGCCATCGCCACCGGCCCAGCCTTCGATGTGTTCATCAAGCTGACGCCAGCCTCGCAGGTTGAAGTATCCAACGCAAAAATCCGATCTGTGAGATACAGATAGGGTTGTCTTGAGAGTAGGGAGCAATTGCTGGTCGATGTTGTCGAAAATGCGTGGCATAGGATGTGAATTTCCAAGTTCCGTGTGAATTGCAGTGAAGGAGCGATTCCTGTTTCAAGCCTTCAATACCGGGTAGGTCGCGGAAATCCAATCCTCAACCAACTTTTGAAAAGACTTGGCGTGGAAGAGAAGCTCGTCGGCTTCAGTAGTTGTTGCGATGGTTGCCCCGGTGTAGTCAATTTCATTCCTTTTCCGTCGGCAAGCATCAAAGTAGTCGGCAAGATGCCCGGCCGGCTTGCCCAGGGCCAGTTTGGCCCCCTCGAATGTCAGCCGATGATGACCCGGCACACTGGCCACGCGGTAGCCGACACATCCGATGGCCATTTTGGCTGTTTGAAGTGCGGCGTTATATGCCGTTGCGAAGCGGCGGTCCTCAGAGAGCGCCGGAATTGCCGCGTCAGCAAGATCGCGCGCAACGAGGCGGCGAATCTCAGCTAGCTCCTGGCGACTGGTCGTGTGTCGGTGGACCTTATTATCGAGAAGCAGTTTTTTCCAACTCATTGAGCGTACCCTTCAAAGGAACGGTCTTACCCTTAAGAACGGAATTAAGGAAATGATCCTTTCCGGCCAATTTGAGACGGAACTCTTGGGGGGAAAACAGCGTGACATTAACTTCTCGACGGAAACGGGCTTCGAGTTTCCGGAGAACAGGCAAAAGATCAATTTGCTTCAACGTTCCAACGATCATCAGGTCTACATCGCTGGCTGAGTGTTCCTCGCCGCGCGCGACGGAACCGTACAGAAATGCTAGTTCAATACGGGTGTCAAATCGGGTAAGCACGGCCTTGAGCGCAGGCACCAGCCCATTTGTCTTATCGAGCAGCCCTCGCAGATCGGGGAAAAGTGGGGATTCGACATTCGCCTTAAAATAGGTCCGACGACCGTCCTGTCGGCGTAAGAGCAAGCCGGCGGCTACCAACGATTCGAGTTCACGCTGAAGGCTGGAAGGCTTGGTATTCAAGTGGCGGGCCAGTTCGGTCATAAACCACCAATGATCCGGCTGCAGCAAAGTGGCAGAAAGCACCCCAGCTCTGATCGCCGGAAAGAGCACGTCGAGAGTGCTAGTTGTACGCATAATGAGTAATTATAAACGCAAAATGCGTAAGATGGCTTAAGATTTTGCGGTCTTAGGGAGCAGCGCGGCTTGATTTCCGAACCCACGGCTTCTGCCAAACAGCGGCAGAGGAGAGACGTACATCGTCGGTAAAAATCAGGGCGTGGGCAGAGGTTTACAGGCAGAGGTCGTGGGTTTGATATGGGTTCGATAGCGGTTCCCGATCGTTTCTTACAGCGCCAAAGAAGCCATCCGTGACGCTTGTTTTCTGTAAGTTACGACCTTCCTTTTCGCTGTCACGGCAGAGATCGCGGGTTCGAGCCCCGTCGTCCCCGCCATAAACCCGCTAAATACTAGGGTTTACGGCATACAAAAAGTGACAGCCAACAAACCACGGCACACTACAGTACGGAACTTCCAGGCAGGCAGTTTCCTCAGACAAGCGGGATGCGAGCAAGAGGCAGGTTGAGATTTTGTGATTTTGTTGGCTTGAGTTCGGTACGGGTTTGTACATTGATGCGCCTCTCCATTCCGCCAGAACGTCACGAACCATATCGTGCAACGGTACCGGTTTGCGGCTGGCCTCGGTCTTCGTCTCCCCGAAGTGATTCCGCACACACGAACGGGTGACACCAACTTCCATAGTGAAGAAATTGACATCGCCCCAACGGAGTGCAAACAACTCGGATCGGCGAAGGCCGGTCGAACCCGCAAGCATGACCGCTGCTCGCTCACGCAAGGGGAGTTCCTGCACCAGGGCCTGAAACTCCGCAGGGGTGAGCACATCAGGTTCACGCAATCACTTTGCAGATGTTCTTACCTTGCTGATCGGGTTGAACGACAACCACTCGTGCCGGATACCATGACTCCAAACCGCAGACATGATGTTTCGGATTTTCGTCTTGTAGCAGGCGCAAGGTCAAACGACTCCAACCACTGTTCGACAGCAACGGTCTTGACCTCGGAGAGCCGGTAATCCTTCCACTTCGGCAGAATGTGCAGAGTCAAGTACGGCTCGTGCGCCTCCACCGTTGCGTATGCTTTGCGCTCCAAGGTCAGTTCGTGCTTCCGATAGTGGGCTACAAGGTCGCTCACCCAGGAGCAAGCCGCACGCGAACTCCTCCAGGTCACAATTGAGCGAGCCATCGAAGCATTTCAGATCGCTGTCCCGACAACGGACGTAATCGGGATTGAGATGCACCTTGCGACTGTGGAGAGTGCTGCCAAGTACTTGGGGAGGGGGGAGTGTGGGCACTGGGGCTGCACTCCTTACCTGCTCGCCGGTCTGACGTATGGGACAACTGTCTCGATTGCCCACAACGAAGGGATATAGATATAGCGAGGTGCCATCGCCTTTTCTCTGACATCAAAAGGTCTTTTACTCGCGTCGCTAACCGGGGAAATCACTTGTTCACAAATGAGCAACGAGCGTGTTATTTTGCAGCCACATCTTGGGGTTTTTGCCGTCCAGGGGGGAGGGTGGGCAATGATTCCAGCACCTCGTCAACGTGTGCATGTCGAGGGTAGCGCGGGGCTTTACTTCGTTCTCGCGGTTAATCACGAATACAAATACGCCGAATTGTTAGACCTAGATTCATTGACTCTGCTCGATGGCGTTCTGTTCGATAGGATTCTCCCAGTGCGTCCCGAGATGGACGAGGACGAGATGGAACAGCACGGATCGCAAGTCTGTTGACTCGACGGGAACATTGGGCGATTGACCGACCGAGTGACTCGGCAATCTCAGTTGGCACCACACGCACGTCGACCCTATTGCTTATCTTGCAGCTGGGGGAGTCACCGAGGTGCGGTTCGTCAAAGGGAACCTGCTGTAATCAGCATTGGGGAGGAGTGTGGTCACTGTCGTCTGCACTCCTCGTCCTTCATTTGGAACCTTCGGTATGCCCGCGATCCGGCAAGCCCCAAGGTGGACTGTATCTCTTTAAGTAGGGCTGTTGGGTGAATGGGCTTCTGAAGAACATCGAAAGTGTGCTCGTTTGCCCGGCTGGTTGTATGCAGATCAGTGGTATCGGGCTGTCCTGAGAGCAGCAGCACCTTGCATTTCGGGCAGTACCTCTGCACTCGAATCGCCAATTCAATCCCCGACAGCACGGGCATCAATACTTCGGAAATGAGGAGGTCCGGGGCATAATACCGAGCGGACTGGAGGGCCCGTAGTGGCTCGGTGAAAAAGCTGGCATCGAAGCCCTGATCGCACAAAACCGTCGCAAGACTCGAAGCGATGAGAACCTCGTCATCCACTACAGAGACGCGGAGTTGTTTGCCCGGTACGGTCATGATCATTGTTGGCCCCCTAAGTCGGGGACAGCTTTCAGACCCCCCGGGTGTGGTGTATGTACTTTCTAAGCTCAAGAGTCTAGGTTGGCTAACAGAACAATTCTGGTCAGTATTGCTCACCCGAGTGGGAACACTCTCCGGGCCTGACGCGTTCTGGGCTAGTGCTGCGTGGTCAATCAACTCGCTTGAATGTTGGTCTGACGGGATCTGACCGCCTGGGTGCGCTCATAAGAATTGAAATACATCTCACTGAACGCCCAGTGGGGGTGGCAACGTGAAGACGTCTTCGTCATGGCTGGCACCGTGAACGCTCCGATCACCATCGACGCGATTACACGCTACTCGACGGTTCAGTTGACCGCGCCCGTCTCCATAGCCCTGTTCCATTTTCATCTGCCGGCCGACGCAGAGTTGGTTACAAAATTCAGCCATCGCCGCCGTTCCGGCCTCGACATGACCGGCCAGTTCGCGCCTGACGTCCAACTTGTCGCCGCCAATGGCGCGAGCGTTCCATTGTCGTCGTATCGCGGCAAGCCGGTGCTCCTCGATTTCTGGGCCACCTGGTGCCAACCCTGCGTCGAGAGCTTTCCCAAGCTCGCCGAGCTTGAAAAGGAAACCGCTCCCAAAGGCTCGGTACTGCTGGGTGTGGATGAGGATAAGAAGACAAGAAGGCGACCGACTTCCTCGCGAAGCACAACTACGCCTGGCCCAACACGCACGACGACCGCAGCCTCCACCAGGCCTTCAACAGACTCGGGATTCCACTCGTTGTTCTGATCGATGGGCAGGGAGAAATCGTGTTCTACGGGTCGGGGGAGGATGACCACAGCCTGCGAACGGCCATCGCTGCTTTGGGCCCAGAGTATGCGTCACTGGCACCCGCACCGAAACCGCAAGACGCCTGCGAGATCGCCTCAAAACTACCGCCGATCAATTAACCGAATTCAGAAGATTGCGGGGCCCAGAACCCCGCCCTGGGGTTCCGGGCGAATCACCGCGTATGAGGAAGTTTGCTGAAGTTTCGCTTGGCACGCCAGCCAGCCACGGGGAGATCGCCTGCATCAGTAATTCCTCTGCGGCTCTGCTCGTGTCACTTTTGGGGTCCGTGGTGGGGACTACGCCTCGTTTGCATCCCTTGTCACGATTGTCCACAAGGACAGCACGTTCGATCCCATCGCCTTCGACAGCCGCGTCGGAGCTGGAAACCTGCCTCGGGCTGTTCCCGTTGACCCAAGATTAGGCCCGAACAGATCGACGAAAACTGGCCGATATAGCGATACTGAGGCTGTACGAACGCTTCGTTCCGGGCAGCATGGAGTTGACGATGAGAATAGGAGAATGGGGCCTTGCATATTGAGAGACTCACTTCGGGACAGCTTGAACAGGCAAAAGCGCTCTTTGCTCTCTTATCAGAAGCTTTTGGCGAAGGAGGTTCGCCGGCAAGCGAGGCCTACATTGATCGACTTTTAAAGAACGACGGTTTTTGGGTAGTTGCGGCCATTGACGATGACAACATAGTTGGCGGACTCACTGCTCATATCCTCCCGATGACAAAGGCCGAGCAGTCAGAACTGCTGATTTACGATGTGGCGGTTCGTGAACGCTTACAGCGGCGGGGGATCGGAAAGATGCTAGTGAATTGGGTACTTAACCAAGCGTCTGCTGTTGGAATAGCGGCGGTGTTTGTTCTCGCCGATAATGACGACGTAGGAGCGATTAGCTTCTACAGAAAGCTCAGCGGAGCCGATACTCCGGTGACTCTCTTCGAGTGGAGCTGATTCAATGAGGATGTAGCCGCGAGGAAATCTGGCTTTACGCTAAATCACCGAGGCTCAATCGAGCGGCTTGAAGGCAAATTCTAGGGATCCGGGCGGATGACTGCGCATCCTCCCTGTACTCAATTCCCGGCCAGCTTCGATGACTGCTGGGCGAAGAATCGAGAAAGGTCCGGTTGGGCCACCACTCGCCCGCAATCGTGGATGTACTCTCAGGCAGCGGCTCGCGGAACGGTTCAACTTTTCTGCAAATACACGGAGATCAAGAATCCTGCGAAGAACAGGGCGATGATGAACAGCCAGAACCACGGACGCGTTAGACCGAAGTGGTTTATAAAACCTATCGGGCTGAAAGATACCGCCATTCTT
>Ga0210408_10005878_pt1 | contig 10696 bp, 9 predicted proteins | sample IncBWH4MmetaG_FD_155471 | JGI IMG/M metagenome (GOLD analysis project Ga0210408, IMG submission 155471) | Forest soil microbial communities from Barre Woods Harvard Forest LTER site, Petersham, Massachusetts, United States - Inc-BW-H-4-M | ecosystem: Environmental > Terrestrial > Soil >... | reverse complement strand
AAGCAGGCGACCGACGAACTGGCGAACGAGCGCGACCACATGAGCACGGCGGCGCAACGCAACGGTCAAGCCAATCCCACAACAGGCAAGAAGACCGTGGCGGAGGCGCGGAAAAAGCCCTCCACGCCCACGCCGTCTGCCAGCCGCGCAACCGCGCCGGGCGCCGGGCAGGCCCCTGGTGCCGATGCCAAGCCGTGATAAAACTGAGGAAAATCGCCGAGCCTCCGATGGAAGATTTCTACCGTATCCGCCGGCTGCCGCCTTACGTTTTCGAGCAGGTGAACCGCGCCAAGGCCGCGGCCCGCAATGGCGGCGCCGACATCATCGATCTCGGCATGGGCAACCCCGATCTGCCGGCGCCCGCGCACGTCATCGAGAAGCTCAAGGAAACGATCGGCAAGCCACGCACCGACCGCTACTCAGCGTCGAAGGGCATACCCGGGCTGCGCCGCGCGCAGGCCGCTTACTACGAGCGCCGCTTCGGCGTGAAGCTCAATCCTGAGACGCAGATTGTCACCACGCTCGGCTCGAAGGAAGGCTTCGCCAATGTCGCGCAGGCGATCACCGCGCCAGGCGACATCATCGTCGTTCCCAACCCCACCTATCCGATCCACGTTTTCGGGTTTCTGATGGCGGGCGGCGCCATCCGCGCGGTCCCGGTCGAGCCCGACGCCGGGTTTTTCGGCGCGCTCGAGCGCGCGGTCAAGCACTCGATCCCGAAGCCGATCGCGGTCGTCGTCTGCTATCCGTCGAATCCGGCTGCCTGCGTCGCCGATCTCGACTTCTACCGCGATCTCATTGCCTTTGCGAAGAAGCATGCGCTTCTGGTGCTGTCGGATATCGCCTATGCCGAGGTCTACTTCGATGGCAAGCCGCCGCCGTCGGTGCTGCAGGTTGCCGGCGCCATCGATGTTGCCGTCGAATTCAGCTCGATGTCGAAGACCTATTCGATGCCGGGCTGGCGGATCGGCTTTGCCGTCGGCAACGAGCGCATCATCGCGGCTCTCGCGCGGGTGAAATCCTATCTCGACTATGGCGCCTTCACGCCGGTCCAGGTGGCGGCGACCGCCGCGCTTAATGGGCCCGACGATTGTATCGAGGAGATGCGGGCGACCTATCGGCGCCGGCGCGACGCGCTGGTCGATTCGTTCGGCCGCGCCGGATGGCATGTGCCGGTGCCGCGGGCTTCGATGTTCGCCTGGGCGCCGATCCCCGAGCCGTTTCAATCGCTGGGCAGCGTCGAGTTCTCCACGCTGCTGGTCGAGAAGGCGAGCGTTGCCGTATCTCCCGGAGCAGGCTTCGGCGAATACGGCGAGGGCCATGTGCGCTTCGCCCTGGTGGAGAACGAGCAGCGCATCCGGCAGGCGGCCCGCAACATCCGGCGCTTCCTTGAAACCGGCCTGGAAATGCTGCACAACGTCGTCCCTCTCGCGACACGGCGTTAGCCGCGCGGATCTTCACCCCGGACTGGCGGCGTTTATGGCCGAACCGTTGAAAATCGGTCTTGCCGGGCTGGGGACCGTCGGTACGGCCGTGGTTGATCTCCTGGAGCGGGGGCGCGACAAGCTGATCGCGCGTTGCGGCCGCCCGATCGAGGTGGTCGCGGTCGGCGCCCGCTCGCGCAGCAAGAAGCGCTCGATTGATCTCAAGAAATTCCGCTGGATCGCCGACCCGGCGGCGCTCGCCGCTGATCCCGCAATCGACGTCTTCGTCGAGGTCATCGGCGGCGCCGGCGATCCCGCCCGGCGCGCGGTGGAAACCGCGCTTGCCGCCGGCAAGCCGGTTGTCACCGCCAACAAGGCGCTGCTTGCGCGCCACGGCCACAGGCTCGCGGTGCTCGCCGAACGGCATCAGGTCGCGCTCAATTTCGAGGCCTCGGTCGCCGGCGGCATCCCGATCGTGAAGACCTTGCGCGAAAGCCTCAATGGCGATGCGGTCACGCGCATCTACGGCATCCTCAACGGCACCTGCAACTATATCCTCTCGCGCATGGAGCGGGACCGTCTCGCGTTTGCCGATTGCCTGCGCGAGGCGCAGCGCCTCGGTTACGCGGAAGCCGATCCATCCTTCGATGTCGAAGGGCACGACACCGCGCAAAAGCTCGCCATCCTGGCGAGCCTCTCGTTCGGAACCAAGATCGACGAAGCGGCGGTCTTCGTCGAAGGCATCTCCTCGATCACGCTCGCCGATCTCGACGCCGCTGCCGAGCTCGGCTACCGCGTCAAGCTGTTGGGCGTGGCGGTGCGCACCGAAGCGGGAATCGAGCAGCGCGTGCATCCGACCATGGTGCCGAAGGAATCCGCGATCGCACAGGTCCTGGGTGTGACCAACGCGGTCACCGTCGATGCCGACGGCCTGGCCCCGATCACCCTGGTCGGGCCCGGCGCCGGCGGCATGGCGACTGCCTCCGCGGTCGTTTCGGACCTCGCCGATATCGCGCGCGGGGTGCGCACTCCCCCGTTCGGCCGTCCGGCTGCGCGCATGAGCGCAATCCGCAGGGCGCCGATGCAGCGCCATGAAGGCGGGTACTACATCCGCCTGCTAGCGCGTGACCGCCCCGGCAGCGCTGCCGCCATTGCACGGCGGCTGGCGCAACAGCAGATCTCCATCGAATCGATCGTGCAGCGCCAAACGTGCAGCGTCAACCGGCGAAAACGCAGAGCACCGCCGCGCCCGGCCGTTCGGGCGAGCCGGTGCCGGTGATCCTGGTCACCTACGCGACCACCGAGGACGCGGTCCGCAAGGCCCTCGCTGCGGTGCGCCGCGACCGTGTAATCTCCGGGCGGCCGCAGGTCATCCGGATCGAAAAGAACTAGTGGCTGAGCGCCGGGGCGACCGGCTGGCAAGGATGAGGACAATGGCCTCGATCACTGTTCCGCACGCCCTGATGCTGGAACGCATCCTCTCGATCGAGATCGTACGCGTGACCGAACGGGCTGCGGTACGGGCGGCGCGGCTGCGCGGGCGCGGCGACGAGAAGGCCGCCGACCAGGCCGCCGTCGATGCCATGCGCCGCGAACTCAACAATCTGCCGATCGACGGGACCGTCGTCATCGGCGAAGGCGAGATGGATGAGGCGCCGATGCTGTTCATCGGCGAAAAGGTCGGCACCAAGGCTGGCTTCAAGGTCGACATTGCGGTCGACCCGCTGGAGGGCACGACGCTGTGCGCCAAGAACATGCCGGGCGCCATAGCCACCCTCGCCATGGCCGAAGGCGGCACGCTCCTGCACGCGCCCGACACCTACATGGACAAGATCGCGGTCGGCCCCGGCTACGCCAAGGGAGTGGTCGATCTCGACGCGCCGCCGGAGGAAAACATCCGCAACCTCGCCAGGGCCAAGGGGATGCCCGCCGAAACCATCACCGCCATGATCCTCGATCGCCCGCGTCACGCCGACCTGATCGCGGCGGTGCGCCGCGCCGGCGGTTCGGTGAGCCTGATCACCGACGGCGACGTCGCCGGCGTCATTCACACCGCCGAACCTGACAAGACCGGAATCGACATCTATCTCGGCATCGGCGGAGCACCCGAAGGCGTGCTCGCGGCGGCGGCGCTGCGCTGCATCGGCGGGCAGATGCAGTGCCGCCTCGTCCTCGACACCGAGGAAAAGCGCGAGCGCGCCGCCAAGATGGGCATCAAGGACCCGCGCAAGAAATACGAGATCGAGGACATGGTGCGCGGCGACTGCCTGTTCGCCGCGACCGGCGTCACCGACGGCCGCATGCTGGGCGGCGTGAAATTCGGCGAGGGCGTCATCGAGACGGAAACCGTGGTCATGCGCTCTGTCACCGGCACTGTGCGCCGGATCAAGGCCGAGCACCGGCAGTTGGACAAGTTTTAGGCCTCTGCCGGGGCGCGCGACGTGCCCCAGCCCACGCAGCACGCGGCGCGTGGGCGTGGCGGGATGCCCCGCCGCTTCGCCGCTCGCAATGCTGGCAGCGCTCTCCATATTCCAGAGATTACCCCAGACCAGCACGCGGCGCGGGGGCGTGGCGGGATGCCCCGCCGCTTCGCCGCTCGCAATGCTGGCAGCGCTCTCCATATTCCAGAGATTATTTTAATATCGGGAGCCCTTCGCTACCGAATCACGCGGGCCTGCTTTGAACGACGGAATCTTTCTCGGCGTCGAAAGCTCGGCGACCGGGCGCGCTTGGCGCAGCCGGCTCGACGAGCGCGGATCGGCGCGCGCGCTCGCAATCGCGCAGCGGCACGACCTTCCCGAGCTGCTCGCGCGCATCCTCGCCGGCCGCAACGTTGAGGTCGATGCGGTCGAGGCCTTTCTCGACCCGACGATCAAGCGAACGATGCCCGACCCGAACGTGCTCACCGCCATGCCGGAGGCAGCCGCCCGCGTGGCCGACGCGGTCGTGCGCGGCGAGAGGGTCGCTATCTTCGGCGACTACGACGTTGACGGCGCGACCTCGGCCGCACTGCTGGCGCGCTTTCTGCGCCACGCCGGCATCGATCCCATAATCCACATTCCCGACCGCCTGTTCGAAGGCTATGGCCCGAATATAGAGGCGGTGCGCGCGCTCGCCGGACGCGGCGCCACGCTCCTGGTCGCCGTCGATTGCGGCACGACGTCAATCGAGCCGCTGGCGGAGGCCAAGGCGCTCGGCGTCGACGTGGTCGTGATCGACCACCATCAGGCCGACGAAGTGCTGCCGCCCGCGGTCGCCATCGTCAATCCAAATCGGCGCGACGATCTCTCCGGCCTCGGCCATCTCGCCGCAGTCGGGCTCACCTTCATGACCGTGGTGGCGGTGAACCGAGTGTTGCGCTCCCGCGGTTTCTGGACCGAGGCCCGCCCCGAGCCCGATCTGCTCACGCTTGTCGACGACGTGGCGCTCGGCACTGTCGCCGACGTGGTGCCGCTTATTGGGCTCAATCGCGCGTTCGTCGCCAAGGGCCTGATCGCGCTGCGGCGGCGCGAGCGCGCCGGGCACGTGAGCCTGATGGACGTGGCGCGGCTCTCCGGTCCGCCCGAGGCCTGGCATCTCGGCTTTCTGCTCGGCCCGCGCATCAACGCCGGCGGACGAATCGGCCGCGCCGACCTCGGGGTCCGGCTGCTCATCGAGGATGACCCGGTCGAAGCGGCAAAGATTGCCGCGGAGCTCGACCGGCTCAACCGCGAGCGGCAGGCGATCGAACTCGAGACCGTGGCGCAAGCCGAAGCCGAGGCGATGGCCGCGCTCGGCCTCGAGGAACGCGGGGCGGTGGTGGTCACCGCCGCGGAGGGCTGGCATCCCGGCGTCGTCGGCCTCGTGGCGGCCCGCCTCAAGGAAAAATTCGGCCGGCCGGCGTTCGCGATCGCGCTCGAACCCGGCGGCATCGGCACCGGGTCGGGCCGCTCCATCGTCGGCGTTGATATCGGCCGGGCGGTGCGCCGCGCCGTGGCCGAAGGTCTACTCACCAAGGGCGGCGGTCACGCCATGGCCGCGGGTGTGACGGTGCGCAAGGACGCTCTTGCGCCGCTGCGCGCCTTTCTTGAGGCAACCCTCGGTCCTGATGTGGAAACGGCCCGGCGTTCGCACGGCCTCCTGATCGACGGCGCGGTGAGCGCGGCGGGCGCGACCCCCGATCTCGTTGCGTTGATCGAGCGCGCCGGTCCTTTCGGCTCTGGTAATCCCGAGCCCGTGATCGCGCTGCCGGCGCACACGATCGCCTATGCCGAAGAAGTCGGCCAGGCGCATATGCGCGTGCGACTGAAATCCGCCGACGGCGCGGCGGTCGGCGGCATCGCCTTCCGTGCCGCCGGCCAAAAGCTTGGCGCGGCGCTCCTCGAGAGCCGCGGCCGGCTGGTCCACGCCGCCGGCTCCTTTGCCATCGACCGCTGGCAAGGCGAGGAGCGCGTGCAATTCAGGCTCGCCGACATCGCCCCGGCCGAGCCGATCGCAGGCTCTCTAGCGTAGGCCGGAAACTGCTGCTGCTCAGAGCACTCGCGGATTGACGCGCCGCAGGTAGGCTACACCTCGATCTGCCCTTCCAAATAAAGCACGGCACGCCCGGCGATGCTCACCCGGTCGCCGTCGAGCGCGCAGGAGAGCGCGCCGCCGCGACGCGAGAGCTGGCGCGCTTCGAGCTTGGTCTTGCCGAGGCGACCGGCCCAATAGGGCACAAGCGTGCAATGCGACGAGCCGGTCACCGGGTCTTCGGGGACGCCTTGCGCCGGCGCGAAAAAGCGCGAGACGAAGTCGATGCCGTCTTCTCCCGGAGCGGTCGCGATTGCGGCCCAGCAGTCTACTTTGGCGAGCGCCGCGAGATCGGGATCGAGCGCCGCGACCTCCGCGGCGCTGCCGTAGACCACGAGATGGTCGCGGGCCCGCAATACCTCGCGCGGCGCGCCGCCCAAGGCCGCGAGCAGGTCGGGCGGCGGCTCGACGGGCGCGGCTGGCCGCGCCGGAAAATCCATGGCGAGCATGTCCCCGCTCCGGCTGACGACAAGCGTCCCGGCCTTCATCGTGCGAAAGCTCACGCCGTCGCGCCGCGGCTCGATGAAGCGAAAGACGACGTGGCCGGCGGCGAGCGTCGCATGCCCGCACAGGTCGACTTCGACCGTCGGCGTGAACCAGCGCAGCGCGTAGCCTGCGCCCTCGGGCACGAAGAATGCCGTCTCCGCCAGATTGTTCTCGGCTGCGATGGCCTGCATCGTCTCATCAGGCAGCCAGGCGTGCAGCGGGCACACCGCCGCGGGATTGCCGCCAAACAGCCTGTCCGTGAAGGCATCGACCTGATAGATCGGCAGGCGCATCGTTCGTCTCCGTGCGGTGCTCAGCGCTGCGTTGTCGCCCAACGTGTGTTGGCGCATGTTTTGCCACGATCCCGCGGCCGCGGCTACGACGCCGGCGTCGATGCGGTGAAAGGACGTCAATGGCCAAGCTCGATCTCTCCGTCGCGATCGGCGACTACGACCGCACCCGTCCCCTGCTCGACGGCGTCGTGGCCATCGACGGCGTCGACCCGGTGTACATGGCGCTCACTCCGGAAGAGATTTTCTTCCGCGCGTTTCGCGGCGCCGAATTCGACATCTGCGAAATGTCGCTGTCGAGCTACACGGTGAAGACTGCGCAGGGCGATTGCCCCTACATCGCGGTTCCGGCCTTCGTCTCGCGAGCGTTCCGCCACACCTCGGTCTACGTGCGCACCGACCGTGTGAAGAAGCCCGCCGACCTCAAGGGCCGCAAGGTCGGCGTGCCGGAATACCAGCTCACCGCCAATGTCTGGGCGCGCGCCTTCCTCGACGACGACTACGGCGTCAAACCCGCCGACATCCATTGGATACGCGGCGGCATCGAGGAGCCGGGACGGCCGGAGAAGCTTACGCTCAACCTGCCGGCCGGCGTGCGCCTCGACAACGCACCCGAGAGCGCGACGATTTCCGCGCTCATTGAGAGCGGCGAAATCGACGGTTTCATCGCCCCGCGGCCGCCCGCTCTTACCCCCCACGGCCAGGCGCACGTCGGCTGGCTGTTCAGCGATCCGGCCGCGGTGACCAGGGATTATTTCAAGCGCACCGGCTTTTTTCCGATCATGCATGTCGTCGGCGTGCGCCGCGCGCTCGCCGAGCGCCATGCCTGGCTTCCCGGTGCGGTTCTCAAGGCCTTCGAACAGGCGAAGCAGGCGGCGCTCAGGCAACTCGCCGACACTGGTGCGTCGCGGGTCACGCTGCCGTTCCTGGAAGAGACGCTCCGCGACGTGCGCGCACTGATGGGCTCCGATTTCTGGCCCTATGGCGTCGAGCCGAACCGCAAGGTGCTCGACTACTTTCTCAGCCAGCATCATGCGCAAGGTTTGTCGGCGCGGCGACTCTCGGTCGACGAGCTGTTTCACCCGGCGACCTACGAGACGTTCAAGGTCTGATTGGGTCATTCCCCAGCGGACGCGGCGATATCGCTAGCCGAGCGCCGTTTCCAGATCGGCGATCAGATCGTCGGTGTCTTCAATCCCGACCGAAATGCGCACGAGGCGATCGTTGATGCCGAGTGCGGCGCGCGCTTCGGCCGGTATCGATGCATGGGTCATTAAAGCCGGCAGCGAGATCAGGCTTTCGACCCCGCCGAGGCTTTCGGCGAGCGTGAACAGCCGGCAGCGTTCGAGAAAACGGCGCGCATCCTCGCCGGAACCCGACACCTCGACCGCGATCATCGCGCCGAACGCGCGCATTTGACGTCGCGCCAGATCGTGATGCGGGTGCGAGGCCAAGCCCGGATAGTGCACGCGGGAGATGCGCGGATGCGCGGCGAGGCGCTCGGCAATGCGTAGTGCCGAAGCCGATTGGCGTTCCATGCGCAACGCAAGCGTCTTCACCCCGCGCAGCGCCAGGAATGAATCGAACGGCCCCTGAATCGCACCGACGGCATTTTGCAGAAAGGCCATGCGCTCGCGCAGCGCAGCATGCTCACCCACCACCACAACGCCGCCCACCATGTCAGAGTGGCCGTTGAGGTATTTGGTGGTCGAGTGCATGACCAGATCGAAGCCGTATTCAAGCGGCCGCTGCGTCCAGGGACTCGCAAAGGTGTTGTCGCAGGCGGTGAGGACGCGTTTGGCGCGCGCCACGGCGGCAATGCGTTCGAGGTCGATGATCTTCAAGGTCGGATTGGTCGGCGTCTCGAGCCAGATCAGCCGCGTATCGGGCCGCAACGCGCCTCTCAACGTCTCGGCATCGGAAAGGTCCGCATAGGTCGCTTCGATGCCAGCCGATTGCCGGCGCACCATGTCGAAGAGCCGCCGCGTGCCGCCGTAGACGTCGTCGCCGACAATGATGTGAGAGTTCTTGTCGAGGCTGTCGAGCACGGTCGCGGTCGCAGCCATGCCGGAAGCGAAGGCGAAACCGGCGGTGCCGCCTTCGAGATCGGCGACGCAGCGCTCGAACGCCATGCGCGTCGGGTTTTGCGTGCGCGCATATTCGAAGCCCTTGTGGACGCCTGGGCTCGACTGCGCATAGGTCGATGTCGCGTAGATCGGCGTCATCACCGCCCCGGTCGTCGGATCGTTGTTTTGACCGGCATGGACGCAGCGGGTGGCGAAGCCAAGCCTATTGCTGGGTTTCATTAGTTCATCTCGCAATGCGAAAATAATTGATGAGATCGAGGCGCGTGGCGATGCCGAGAAAATGGGTGCCGTCGAGGACGATGGCGACGAGATCGCGGCGGAACAGCGGAACGAGGTCGGCGATCGGCGCGTCGGCGGAAATCGTTTCAAGCCGGGTCACCATCACCTCCTTCACCGGATGCTCGAACGCACGCGAAGAGTGCTCGAGCACGGCGCCAAGCATGTCGCTCTCGTCGACGAGGCCGACGACGCGTTCGCCGTCGACCACGGGCAATTGCGAGAGATCGGCGGCGCGCATGCGCACAAAGGCGGTGCGCAGCGTGTCGTCGGGATGCACCACGACCTCTTCGCCTTCGGGAAAGCGGCTGGTAACGACGTCGCGTACCTGGCCGCGGCGCTCCTGGTCCCAGCCCTCCTGGGCGGCGTACACCGGGTTGAACACCTTGGAGAGATACTTCGCACCGGAGTCGCACACCAAGCTGACCACGCGCCGCGGCTCGCTCTGCTCCCGGCAGTAGCGCAGCGCCGCGGTGAGCAGGGTGCCGGTCGAGGACCCGGCGAGCACGCCCTCGTGGCGCAAAAGGTCGCGCGCGGCGGCAAAGCTGTCCCGATCGGAGATCGCGTAGGCCTTGTGCACGAGCTTGAGATCGGCGTTGGGCGGCACGAAATCCTCGCCGATTCCTTCAACCGCCCAGCTTCCCGCTTCTGGCTGGCGTCCGGTCTCGACCAGTGGGGCGAGCACCGAGCCGACCGGGTCGGCGAGAATCATGCGTGTCTTCGGCGAGTTCTTCGCCATGTAGCGTCCTATACCACTCAGCGTGCCGCCCGAGCCGACACCGACCACGACGGCATCGATGTTGCCCTGCATCTGGCGAAAAATCTCCGGGCCGGTCGTGGTCTCGTGGGCCTGCGGATTGGCGGGATTGGCGAATTGATTGATGAACAGTGCGCCGGGCGTGCGCTGCGTGATCGTCTCCGCGAGATCCTGATAGTAGTCGGCATGGCCGCGGCCGACGTCGGAGCGCGTGAGCACCACTTCGGCGCCCATGGCCTTGCAATGCAGAATCTTTTCACGCGCCATCTTGTCGGGCACGACGAGCACGATGCGATACCCTTTGCGCGCGCCGACGAGAGCGAGCCCAAGGCCGGTATTGCCGGCCGTGGCCTCGACGATCGTGCCTCCGGGTTTCAACCGGCCGTCGGCTTCCGCCGCCTCGATCATCGAACGCGCCGGGCGGTCCTTGATCGAGCCTGAAGGATTGGCGCTCTCAAGTTTCAGGAACAGCCGGCACGGACCGCGGTCGAAGCCCGTGACTTCGATGAGCGGGGTTTCGCCGATCAGGTCGAGGACCGATGTCATGAAGCACCATACCCGTCACGACCGCATCCAATCGACCAACGCCTCGGCCACGGCCTGCGGCCGTTCGAGCGTCGACATATGCCCGCAATCGGGAACGACAACGAGCCGCGCCCCCGGAATCGCTGCCGCTATTTCCTGCGACAACGCCGGCGGGGTCGCCGCATCGCCATCACCGACCAGGACCAGAGTCGGGCAGGTAATGGCCGACAGGCCCGAGCGCGAATCGGGCCGCGCCATGATGGCCTGCTGCTGGCGCAGCAAGGCTTCCGCGCCGACCTC
>Ga0210408_10005877_pt1 | contig 10698 bp, 10 predicted proteins | sample IncBWH4MmetaG_FD_155471 | JGI IMG/M metagenome (GOLD analysis project Ga0210408, IMG submission 155471) | Forest soil microbial communities from Barre Woods Harvard Forest LTER site, Petersham, Massachusetts, United States - Inc-BW-H-4-M | ecosystem: Environmental > Terrestrial > Soil >... | reverse complement strand
CGGCAGTTGTGATGCGAACTTCGGGTTCGCGGCACTAGTCATCTCCTTCCGCCGTCGATGACCTTGAACCAGCTGGCGACCGTGGGACCGTCGGGATCGTCGGGCGCGGGAGCGGTGCGGAGCATATGCACGAACAGACCCAGGATGTGGCAAATGCCGCGATTGGTGTCGTCGTGCCAGGGGCTGCTCTTTTTCGCTGGGCTCAACATCATGTTGATCGTTTCGTTCAAAGTGCGCTCGGTTTCGTCAATGGTGATTAACCCGCGTTTCGTCAGCGAGTGATGCAGCGAATAGAGGATGAGCAGCGGAGCAAGAGAAAGCGCCTCCTCGGTCAGCTCTTGCGATTGGTCCATGGAACTCCGTCTCCCGCGAGTTGCTTTACCAGAGGTTCAAGGATCGCGGCGGATCGTGCCGGACCACGTTGCCGTAACGGGCTTCGGCGAAAATCTCGCTTCCGCGGCGCAGCCGCACGCTCGATTTCGGCGACAAGGTGAGCACGGCGGCGAATAGTTCCTGAGCCTCCTTAAGCGCGTTCATCGCTCCGCCGATCCGGCAGAACTCGGAATCCCGCAGGATGCTGCGTTCGACGAAAAACAAACTTTCCGCTTCCAAGGCTCGCCTGCCCGCGCTTCGCTATCCAACCGTCTGCGCGGCCGTCCCTTGGTCGGTTTGGCAGCGGCAGGGGATCGCATATGCCTGCAAGTCGCTTTAATCCGGTTTAGGTCCGCCGAGAAAACTTGTGTAAAAAATACCGGCGAGTCCCATCGAAATTGTCGGTCGTTTCGAACGTTCGCGGGATTCACAATTTCGGCAGCACATGTTCGCCGAATAATTCGACCGTGCGCACCGGATCGGAGGCGAGGCTGACGGTGAGCATCAGCCGCTTCGCCCCGGCGGCCTTCGCCGCCAAGGCCTGCTTGAGACAATCATCCGGATTGCCGCAGATCGACAAGCGCTGCGACAGATAATCGAATAATCCCAGCTCCTGAACGAGCTTGATATCGGCCGCTCCCGGGCGGGTGCTGTAACGGCGATGCAGCTCGATCAGGGGTCCGTGCAGCGCGGCCGGAACCCCACGCGCCGCGAGGTTCTTGTTTCCGATCACATAGCCGGCCAGAAACGCCAGCATGGCGCCGATCTTGTTGCGCGCCACTTCGCGGTCTTCGCTGCAGTCGAGTGCCGCGATCTGCCAGACCTCGAGATCCTCGAGCGTCCGGCCGCCGGCCGTCGCGCCATTGGCGAGGTGCGTCCGCGACGTTTTGAAGTTCTCGGCGCCCAGGCCGAAATTGACGAAGGCGCCGTCCGCCAGTCGCCCCGCGGCCTCCAAGGTGTGTCGGTGCGAGCCGGCGAGGAACACGGGCGCCGCGCGCCTGATCCACGGAAGCTGGGCCGAGGCGGTGCCCAACGTCGCCGGAGCGCCGGTCAAGAGCGTCTTGATGAAGGCGACGGCGTCGGCGAGTTCCTGCGCCGTCGACTTCGCGAGGCCGAGATTTTTTGTTCCGCTGTGCCCGGCGCCGAGGCCGAGGATGGCGCGGCCGCCGGAAATATTATCGAGCGAGGCGATCGCGGCGGCACTGACCGCAGGATGGCGCGTGAGCAGGTTGGTGACGCAAAGCGCCACGCGGGCTTGGCGGCAGGCGCGCGCCACGAGCGTCGCCGACATCCAGGGATCCATCGCGTTGCCCGGCGTATCGGCGATGCCGATCATCGCGTAGCCGTAGCGTTCCGCGCGTTCCGCGAGCTGCTCGCAAAGCTCGGGCGTATAGGGCCAGAAGAAGAAACCGACCTGCATTTTGTTTTTCCTTCAGTGCATGATCCCGAAAAGTGGGTACCGGTTTTCGGAAAAGATCATGCACAAATAACAGGCTAGAGCGGGGTGACGATTCGAAGAAAAGTCATCACGCTCTAGCGCAAAGGCGGATCGAACAGTGGCGACCGACCCGCGGCGAATCCGCATGCATTATGCAGGCGAACACGCCGGCGTTAACCACGCCTTGGAAATTTCCTTCGTCGCTCGCGGCTTTGCCATGAGGCGGCCACCGCGATATCCGATGAGCATGCGCCGGTGGAACGGACCGCGGGTCCGCTCAAGCTGCTGAAGCCGGGGACGGCAGCAGCGATTAACGTACCGAACTTGTAAAACGATTTGCTGGAGCAGGCTCCAGATAAATGCACGAGTCTCGAAATAGAGCAGCCGTCAGCCCCAGCCCGCGAGAGGCAGTCTCCGGATGGGTTCTGGAAGTCATTTTTCCCAATGGCAAACAAGCCACAATCACGGGGTTCGGCACGGAGTCGGAGGCCAACGAGTGGCTGGGCAGCGCGCGCCATGTCGCCTGGCTTCGCGACACCCGCACCGCGGTTTCTATTCGGGCGGTCGTTGCGACTTTCGAATCCTTGGGTTCGTACGCAGCGATCCTGACGGCGGCGGCATCCGAATTTCTCCGGTCCGCGCGACAGCGCTGGAGCAACATGGAAGTGGCGCACGGTCAATATCGAACGACATGCGAAATCCTCGCCCTATTACGTGCCTTGGCGCTGGCGTATATCGCCGGCTTGACGCACTGGCGCCCCATCGTTTGCCGATGCCTGGTTGTTGCTACCGGAGCACTCCTGATCGTTAGTACCGTCGTAGCAATTCTGGCGGCTGCGCTTGCGCCGCTGGGGCGAAGCAAACAGCCGGCGGGATTTGCGCCGGCGACGCCACAAATGAGCGCCGCAGGACCAGTCGTGCCGGCGCGGTCAATCGAAGCAACGCAGATATCCGATCCGATCGCGGTTTTGATCGAGCGCGTGTCCTCTACCGACGCCGTGACCGAAGGTCCTGTCGAGGCCGCCGCACAAGACTCGCCGCAACCCGCGGGAGAAGAGGGAGCGGGACCCGAGATTCGTGCGGCAACGCCACGGCACGATATTCAACGCGCCGCTCCCCTCGGCATCGTCGGGGTTTGGGCGCCGGAAACAAGTTCCTGCTCGGCAGGAAATGCGCGGAAAGGGCTGTTGCCGGCGATCATAACCGAGCGCGGCGCGCGCGCCGGAGAGACATCCTGCGTCTTCAAAAACAAACGACGGAGCAAAAGCGATTGGCGGCTGCTCGCAAAATGCACAAACGGACCCGAACACTGGAGCAGCAACGTTCGTCTGGCCGTCAAAGGCGATCGATTGATATGGACGAGCGAACGGGGTGCCCAAGCGTACATCCGTTGTCGATCGAACGTTTAAACTTCGCGCATTCGGCAACATGAGAACGTGAAATTGCCGCCGGGCTGCTCTCCTGTGGCCCTGTTCCAGTCACACGACCATGGCTGTTGGGCCTGGAACAAGGGAGACAGATTCGATGGTTTCCGCTGTGAGCTCCAGACAAGCCGAGGCTTCCGACGATCTATACGTCGTGGAGAGCCCATCGCTGCACGAGCGGCTGAGCGAATCCCGGTATTCCGATCGGACGGCGATGGCCGCCCGGCCGTCATTCGGCCGGCGTGCCTCGCGCACCCTCCTTCGTTACCTCATCGCATGTGGCATCGGTGTGGCCGGTACCCTGGCTTGGCAAGCTTATGGGGACGCCGCCAAACAGACAGTCGCGACCTGGGGCGAGCAGCACGGCGTGCCGATGGCTTGGTTGTCTTACGGCGAACCGGCCAAGCCCGAATCGCCGCCGGCTCAGGCCGCGCTCAGCGCGCAAGCGGCGGCCGAGAGCGCACCCGCCTCGTCTTCCGATGTGCAGCAGCTCAAGACCATGACGCTCGGCTTGGGCTCCACTCTGGGCACGGTGAAAGAAAGAATTGATCAGCTCGTTGCCGCCCAGCAGCAGACGGCAAACGACGTCGCAAAATTGCAAGCGGCAGAGCAGGAGATTCGGCAAAAGCTCTCCACGCTTTCCGCGCGTCCCGCCGCGCCCGCCGCGCCGGCCAAACAGCAAACGACCACGACGGCGCCGCGACCGCTCACGCCGCAGCACTAGGCAGGGAGCCCATCGGTGTGGATCGTTGAGTTTTGCGCGCGGCATTCCAGCGATTGCGTGCAGATGGCCGAGGAATGCACCGAGGCCGAACGAAGGCGAGCGTGGCTTGAACTCGCGCAGCGCTGGGTTCAGGTTGCCGACGACGCGCGAGCATCAAACCGCCGCGACAAACCTTCTGCTGACCGGCTCGACGGAGACGGCAGCGGCCCCGCGATCGGCTTCACGCCCTAATCGATTTTGGCCAAGTCGCCGTCAAAATTCATCTCTGGGTAAGGGCCGCCGTGGAACTGCCGTGAGATCACGCCCTCGCTGTCCGGCGCGCGCTCGATTTCGGCGGCGTAATCCTCCGAATTGTCCTGCGGCCGGTAGCCGAGAAAATCAATGCCGACGTTGCGGTAGCGGTTGCGCACGTTGTTCGACACGCCGTACACGATGACGAAGTGATAGTCGGGCGCGTCGATGCAGCGGCTCACCAGATGAACCGCGTCGCGCGGGCTCAGCCACACGTGCATCTGGCGGCGGTCGCGCGGCCGCTCCTGAAACGCGCCGATGCGCAGGCAGGCGACCGTCATGCCGTGTTTGTCGGCAAACATGCGCCCGACCGCTTCGCCGAACGCCTTGCTCACGCCGTAGGGGCCGTCCGGGCGGATCGGCACCGTCGCATCGACGAACCGCGCGCGCCGGTGGTAGCCGATCGCATGGTGCGAGCTGGCGTAGACCACGCGCCGGGTACCTTGCCGCCGCGCCGCTTCGAACACGTTCCAGGTTCCCACAATGCTGTTGGGAAGAATTTTCTCCCAGGTGTCTTCGACGGAAATGCCGCCGAGATGCACCACGCAATCCACGCCCTGCATCGCCGCCTCGACCTGCGCGAAATCGGTAAGGTCGGCTGGAGCGATCTCCTCGCCCGCGCCGGCCGCGCCCAGCGGCGCGATGTCGGACAGCCGCAGCACCGGGTAACGCCCGCGCAAACCTTCGCGTAACGTCTTTCCGATGTTTCCGGCGGCGCCGGTGATGAGGATTCGATTCATGGGTGTCCCTCTTCTATATGTCGTCAGCGCAACGCTTCGCCGCTCTCCCTGTCGAAGAAATGCAGGCCGCGCGGGTCGAGCGAGAGGCGCAGTTTCTGATGCAGCGCGAGCTTTGCCCACGGGTCGATACGCGAGGCGATCACGATGGTGCCGGCGACGCGCACGCCGACGAGCAACTCGGCGCCGAGCTGCTCGGTGACCTCGATCGCCGCGTCGAAGCCGGTGCCGTTCTCGGGATGCGGATCGCCGATGAGCACGTGCTCCGGCCGCACACCCAAGGCGAGGGCCTGCGCCGGCTGGCGTTCGAGCACCGCAGCCTGCTCGTCGGGCACGCGGATGCGCAACCCCTCGGCTTCGGCCGCGAGCCGTCCGTCCTTGCGCGCGAGCGTCACGTCGACGAAGTTCATCGCCGGCGCGCCGATGAAGCCGGCGACGAAGCGGTTGGCCGGCCGGCTGTAGATTTCGAGCGGCGATGCCTGCTGCTGGATGCGTCCGTCGCGCATCACCACCACGCGGTCGCCGAGCGTCATCGCCTCCACCTGGTCGTGCGTGACGTAGATCGAGGTGGTGGCGACCCGCTCGCGCAGGCGCTTGAGCTCGATGCGCATCTGCGCGCGCAGCTTGGCGTCGAGGTTCGAGAGCGGTTCGTCGAACAGGAACACCTGCGGATGGCGCACGATGCAGCGGCCGAGCGCGACGCGCTGCTGCTGGCCGCCGGAAAGCTGGCGCGGCTTGCGCGCGAGCAGGTCGCCGATGCCGAGGATTTCCGCCGCGCGCGCCACCTCGCGGCGGATCGTGTCCTCCGGGACCCGCCGATTGCGCAGCCCGAAGGCGAGATTGTCGTAAATTGTCATGTGCTGATAAAGCGCGTAGTTCTGAAACACCATGGCGATGTCGCGGTCCTTGGGAGCAAGGCCGTTGACCACGCGCCCGCCGATGCGGATCGTCCCCGAGGTTATCTCTTCGAGCCCGGCGACCATACGCAACGTGGTCGACTTGCCGCAGCCCGAGGGGCCCACCAGCACGACGAACTCATTGTCCGCGACGGCGAGATCGACGTCGATCACCGCCGGGACCGCGCCGTAGCGTTTGTTGAGTTGTTCCAGCGCGACTTTGGCCATGGTGATCAGATTCGCAGCCCGCGGATGACGTATTTCTGCGCGAAGAGCGTGACGAGCACGGCCGGGACCATGGCGAGCACCGCCATGGCGCTCATCAGGTTCCACGCCGTGCCCAGCTCGGTGACGAACTGCGCCATGGTGACGGTGATCAGCGCGGTGTCGTGGCCGGTGAGGATGAGGGCGAACAGGAACTCGTTCCAGGTGTAGAGCCAGGAGAGGATCGCGAGCGCGGCGATCGCCGGGATCGCGGCCGGCAGCGCCACGCGGCGGAACGCGCCCCAGCGGGTGCAGCCGTCGATCATCGCGGCATGCTCCATCGAGGGATCGATGCCGTCGAAGAACCCTTTCATGATCCAGGAGAAGAAGCAGATGTGCACGGCGATGTGCGGCAGCAGGATGCCGGCAAAGGTGTCGTAGAGGCCGAAGTAATAGTCGACCAGATAAAGCGGCAGCACCCACGAAATGTAAGGCACCGTACGGAACAGATAAATGGTGCCGAACCACGCGCGCGGGATCGGCCCGTCGAAGCGGGAGAGCATATAGCCGCTGGTCACCGTGATGCCGAGCGAGAGCACGGTCGCAAGCGTCGCCAGGACGAAGGAATTGACGAAGGCGCGCACCACCGCCGGCCGGGCGAACACATCGAGATAGTTCTGCAGGGTGAACGCGGTGCCGCGGTAGATGTAGTAGACCGCCCAGCCGGGGCGCAGCGACGTCACCACCAGGATCAGGATCGGCCCGAGGAACAGCAGTACGATGGCGAGCGCCGCGAGCACGATGAGCACGGCGCGGCCGCCCGGTGCGAGCACGCCCACGATCCGCGTCGGTGCGCCTTGCGCGACGATCGCCGGCGCGGTCATCGCGACACGTTGGCGAGCCGATCGACCGCCCGGTACATGGTCCAGGCGACGATGAGGATGATGACGGCGCCGACGATGGCGGCGGCCGAGCCGCGGCCGAAGTCGAGGTTCACGAACGTCTCGATATAGGCGTAGATGCTGAACACCTCGGTGGTGCGCGCCGGCCCGCCGCCGGTGAGCACCCATACCTGGTCGAAGGTGCGGAAGGCGTCGATCGAGCGGATCAGCACGCACACGCCGATCACCGGGCGCAGCATCGGTAGCGTCACGTGGGTGAAGGTACGCCATCGTCCGGCGGCGTCGATCTGCGCCGCCTCGAACGGCTCGCGCGGCAGGCTTTTGAGCGCGGCGAGCAGGATCAGCGCGAACCATGGCGCCCAGATCCACACGTCGGTGAACAGCACGATCAGGAAGCTCGGCCAGCGTTCGGCCAGCCAGGAAATCTGGCCGTAGCCGACCAAGCGCAGGAACGCGGCGACCACGCCGAACTGATCGTTGAAGGTCCAGCGCATCGAGGTGGCGGCGATCACCGGCGCGATCATCTGCGGCAGCAGGATGACGGTCTGCACTAGAGTGTGGCCGCGAAAATTCCAGTTGAGGAGATGCGCGAGCGCCATGCCGAGCACGAGCGAAATCGCCACCGAGGCGAACATCAGCAGGAACGTGTTCGGCAGCACCACGGTGAGAAAGACCGGATCGCTCAGTATGTAGCGGTAGTGCGCGAGCCCGATCCAGGTTTCCTTGGGATTGTAGAGCTGCCAGTCGCGGAAGCTGGCGTTGGCGCCGATCACGATCGGCACGATCTGGAACAGCACGAGCACGGTCGCGGCCGGCGCGATGAGCAGCAGCGCGAAGCGCTCCTTCTCGCCGAGGCGGGCCAACATTTCGCGCGCTGCCATCTATGTCGCGTCCTGTACAGGGGGTGCAGCACTCACCGCCCTTGCGGTAACGCCGTGGCGAAGCCACTTGCTCCATCCCTCCCCCCGCGCGAAGCGCGGCGGGGAGGGTGGCGAGCGAAGCGAGCCGGGTGGGGGGTCTTTTTTATTTGCTCGGCCAACGTGCAATGAGAAAGCGCCCCCCACCCCTGACCCCTCCCCGCCATTCGCTGCGCGAATGGGGGGAGGGGAACCGAGAGGCCTGTGCATGCCCGAACTCGCAAGCGGGAGAGGGAAGCCCCGCTACTGCGCCACGGCGGCGTCGTGCAGCGACTTGACCCCATCCTTGAGCACCTGGCCGATCCCCTCGCGCGATCCGGTCAGCGCCTTGATGGCGACGTCCGAATAGGCCTTATGCAGCTGCGGCCAATTGGGGAAGTAATAGGCCGAGTGCACGTGGTCGGTCTCGAACACCGCACTCTGCAGCGCGCGGAACGTCGGGTCCTTCGCTTTGAGCGTGTCCCAGGTTTTCAGATTCGGCGGCGGGCCGCCGGTCTCGTTCCACATGCCGATCTGGCCGTCGAGATCGGTGAGCATCTCGCCGAGGAACTGTTTGGCGAGCTTCTGGTGCTCGGGCGACACCGCCTTGGGGATGGCCCAGCCCCAGATGTCGATCCAGGAGATGGGCGAGGTGCGGCCCGGCCCATACGGAAACTTCGCCATCCCGACCTTGCCGGCGACCAGCGATTTGTTTTTGTCGTTGAACTCGCCCCAGAAGGTCGAATCCGCGACCGTGAAGGCGGCGTCGCCCGCTTCGAAAATCGCGTTCGCCTCGTTGCGGCCGTAGGTCGTCATTGCCTCCGGGCTGATTTTCGCCTTGTGCAGGGCGTCCCACCAGTACTCCACAATTTGCTGATGGCACGGCTGGTCGATGATCGGCGTCCAGTTGTCGGCCGCCCATTCCTTCGCCGTGCGCGCGTAGATGGGCTTGAGAATGTCGCACTGGTTGTTCCACATGGTCCACCACAGGCTGAACCACGTATTGTTCATCGACATGCCACCGACGTAGCCCCATTTCACCTTGCCGGACTTCTGCAGCTTCTCGCTCACTTGCACCAACTGGTCGAACGTCTTCGGCACCTCGTTTTCCGGCACCAGGTCGGCGCGGTAGAAGAACGTGCCCACCGTGTGCACCATGGGCACGACCGTGAGCTTGTGCTCGTCGTTCCAGAACGCATCGAGCGGCTGTTTGTCGACGTCGCCGATGCCCGCCACCTCGTCGGTGGTGACGAGATATTGCTTCCACAGCTGGCCCCAGTCGTCGTTGTGCCAGATGATGTCGCACTGCGGGCTGTTGGTGGTGAGCAGCTGGGTGATTTTCGGGACGAAGATCGCATAGGCGATGACGTCCGACTTTATGGTGACCCCTGCCTTCTTCGCCCACTTCTCGATGATCTTGATGTTGGACTCCATGATCGGATGTCCGCCGTGGCAGATGGTCAGCGTGTCCGCCGCCTGCGCGCGCGGCGTGGCGAACGCGCCCAGCGCCAACATCGCAGCCGCGACGGGCAGAGCGCCGCCGATCTTTCGTCCTTGGGTCATCACCGTTCCCTCCCGATGGATGGTTTTGGCGCTGCGCGAGCGGCGCAGGCGTTGCAGCATAGCCCGGGTACCGATAGGCTACAATAGAGTTTTCCGGATTGTATACAATCTGGATTTGGGCTAAGCACGCGCTCGCCACCAGGGTACGCCGCCGTGAGCGCCGATAGAACAGTGGGTAGAAAGCAAGCGCGCGTGGGCGCGCCCCCGAGCGCTCCTGCGGCGGACGCGACAGCGCGCACGCCGGCGCTCGCCCACGTGGTCGCGACCCGCCTCGAAGAGGAGATCGTGCTCGGCCGCCGCCATCCGCGCGAGCGGCTCATCGAGCAGGACCTGTGCGAGCAGTTCGGCACTCACCGCGGCGACGTGCGGCTCGCCCTGTTCGAGCTGGAAAAGAAGGGGCTGATCGAGCGCATTCGCAATCGCGGCGCCATTGTCCGCGATCTCACGCCCAAGGAGGTGACCGAGGTTTACGCGGTGCGCGAGGAACTCGAGGCGATGGCCGCGCGCATCCTGCCGTTTCCGGTCGCGCCCGCCGACCTCGCCCGTCTCGAAGCGCTGCAGAAGAAGCACAGTGCCGCGGTTGACGCGGGCGACATGCTCGGCGTTTTCTACGCCAACCTGCATTTTCATCAGGCGCTGTTCGGACTGTGCGACAACGCCTGCCTGATCGAGGCGATCGAACTGCTGGCGCAGAAGGTCTACGGCATCCGTTCCTACGCCAACGCCTCGCCGCAGGTGCTAGAGCGGGCCCGCCGCGACCACCTCGACATGATCAAGGCCTTGCGCGCGTCGCGACGCGAGGAGCTGGTCGCACTTACCCGGCGTCACCTCAAGCCTCAGCCCGAGGCCTATATTCGCGCCTACGAGCGCAGATTCGGCAGTGCGACGGTTGGTTAGAGTGGTCTAACGGCAATTCCTTGTTTGGCACCTACCCTGGCACGCGGCGACCCCGGGATAGCTCTTATCGCAATACGCCTTGCAATTCGCTGCGCATTTCGCCGGGTCGGCGGCATGCGCGGGAAACGAACACATCACGGCTGCGGTCACGGCCAGCGCAATTATCAGCTTCATCGGTGCCACCTTTGGTTCGAGGTTTCAGGGTCGTATTACGAGGACTTCGTTCATCCGCTGCCGGGGAACATCGGATGTCCGTTCACCGACTGCCATCCGGCGCCCGGGTTGGGCAGGTTCACCATGGCGGCGATGCTGGTCCCGTTCATCTCCCACAGCCCCATCGCGCCGTTGGTGTTC
>Ga0210408_10005876_pt1 | contig 10699 bp, 8 predicted proteins | sample IncBWH4MmetaG_FD_155471 | JGI IMG/M metagenome (GOLD analysis project Ga0210408, IMG submission 155471) | Forest soil microbial communities from Barre Woods Harvard Forest LTER site, Petersham, Massachusetts, United States - Inc-BW-H-4-M | ecosystem: Environmental > Terrestrial > Soil >... | reverse complement strand
CTCCCCTGGAGCCCGCACCAGCGCAGCCGCTACGCATGCCCGAAGCTGCGAGTGACCGGCCCTCCTCCGGTAGCACCGTATCGCCCACTGCCTCAGGCGAGGCGACTGCATCGTCCCGCGAGATCGTGCAGGAAGCAGGCCCCGGGGATACGGTGTTGACAGCACCCGAGCGGCAGGACAGCCCACAGAGCTTCTCGACCCTGTTGCCCTCCGCACCGGCACCTGCCCGGCGACCGTTTGCCGGACCGGTCGAAGCAGCTCAAAACACCAGTTCGGCAGCGGCGCGCCCGCACGAACTTGGCTCCCCCCCTGCTGACAGCATGCCGCTGCAGCGGACTCGTGCTTCGTCATTGCCGCCGAAGCGGATCATCCCATTGACCGACGATTCTATTGCGCACGGCGGACGCGTGCTGGCGCAATTCGTCGGCCCGATAGCCATGGTTTTCAGCCGACGCGCGGCTCAGGACGCGCACGATGAGCGCGTGTACTTCGACATGCTCGCTGCACACCTCTCCGATCCCGACGAGCGAGCACAGTTTTTCCGCAAACTGCGTCAGCGGCCTGCTTAACCGGAACACGGCGCTGCTCAGCGTCGGGAAGAAGGCGCTGTGCTCGCGTGTACCTCGGCCGGAATGAGGATTTCCAGCTCGCGGTGCAGCGCCTCCTCGTCCTGAGTACGCGCTGCGATCGCTTCGAGACGTGTCACCACTTGGTCGTCATTTCCCGCTTCCAGCGCGGCAGCTGCGGCATCGCCGCGCTGCTGCAGCTCCTGCAGGAGAAATCGTGCGGTGCGGTGCGCTGCGGCCAGACGCTGCGCGGATTGCACGGCGCGTGCGCGCTCATTACGCGCAACCAGCACCACAATCATGATGAACGCGAGCGCGACCGCCAGGGAGACGACGGTTGCCAGCCGGTTGCGGCGAGCGAATTTGCCGACGCGGTAGGCGAGCGCGTTGCCGTGCGAGAGCACGGGCCGACTCTCGAGGTACCGGCGGACGTCGGCAGCGAGGAGGTCGACGGAGGCATACCGACGTACCGGGTCCTTCTGCAGCGCCAACATCGCGATGCTGTCCAGATCAGTGCCAATTCGGATCGAGCCCGGGTCGCCGCTGCCGGAGCTCCGCGTCGCTACCGCGCTTGGGGGCATTGGCTGCTTCTCGCAGATCTCGCGTGACAGCGCACTCAGTGGTCCGTTCGCACATCGATAGGGACTCACACCCGTGAGCAGGTGATAAAGGAGCACACCGAGCGAATAGACATCGCTCGCTGTCGTGACCGGCTCGCCGCGGATCTGCTCGGGACTGGCGAAGGTCAGGGTAAAAGCGCGCAAGAGCGTCACGGTCGCTTGGCCACCGGGCGGTGCCATGGAGTCGAGGACCTTCGCGACGCCGAAGTCCAGGAGTTTGACCGTTGCGTCCGTGGTAATGAATATGTTGTTCGGCTTGAGGTCCCGGTGCACGACCAGCTGCCGGTGTGCATAGCTCACTGCCTCGCACACCGAAAGGAAGAGCCGCAGCCGTGACTCGATCGAGGGTTTGTTCGCGTTGCAGTAATCGTCGATCGGCCGGCCCTCGACCAGCTCCATTACGAGATACGGCACATTGTCCGCAGTCGTGCCGCCGTCGAGCAGTCGAGCAATGCCTGGATGCACCAGGCCCGCCAAAATCTGGCGTTCCGCAGCGAATCTCCGTTCCACGGCGGGTGATGCAAACGCTGCGGGAACCAGCTTGATGGCAACTTCGGACTGATACTGCCCGTCAGCGCGCCGCGCGCGAAATACCTGGCCCATGCCTCCACGGCCCAGCTCTTCGATGAGCTCGTACGGGCCGATCCGGCGACCAATCCATCTTCTGCTGAGGTCCCGCTCAAGGACACTCGCTGCCTCGGCCACGGCAGTGCTCTCGAGAAATCCTTCGGTGTGCTCGTGCGAGGCGAGCAAGGACTCGACTTCGCGCTTCAACACCAGGTCGCCTCTGCACGCCTCCTGCAGGTATGCCGAACGATCTCCCGACGCCAGATCAACGGCAACATTGAAGATGCTCTTGACCTGCTGCCAGTCGGGCGTCGTCACGGTGCCGCATCCGAGGTCAGTTCGCGCCGCAGCCAAGCTCGCGCCAGCGCCCACTCACGCTTTACCGTCGCGGGAGATACGCCAACTACCTCCGCCGCTTCCTCGATGGAAAGGCCACCAAAGAAGCGCAGCTCGACAATACGGCCCTGCTTAGGATCGAGCTCTTCCAGGCGCGATAAGGCCGAGTCGATGGCGGAGAGGTCCACGGTGGGGTCCTCGGCGAATCCGAGTGCTTCGATACGAGCGCCCTCCTCATCGCCCGACCCGAGGATCACACCGGTGTGGTCGAGGCTCACGGGTGCCACTCCCCCACCCCGCTTCGCACGCCGTCGCGCACGCGCATGATCGATCAGGATCCTCCGCATGAGCTGTGCGGCAAGTCCTATGAACTGCGCACGACCTTGCCAGGACACATTCCTCTGATTGATGAGGCGCAAGTAGGCCTCGTGAACCAGGGCCGTGCGCTGCAACGTGTGGTTCGCGCGCTCAGCACGCAGCTGCCGGTCTGCAAGCCGGCGCAGCTCTGCATAAACCAGCGGCATCAGCTCGCCGAGGGCACGCTGATCGCCAGAGGACCAGTTGAGGAGGAGCTGAGTGACCCGGCTATCGGGGAGTTCGTTCATATCGTTGCGCAGCCAGCTGACCGAGCGACCCGCAATGGCTGATTTCTGCACCAAAGTATGCCACCGAAACCCGCTCGCTGGCCCACACGTGATGAGGGATGCGTCGCTGGTGCCGCTACGGCAACGTTGGAGCCCCGCGTCACGATGCTGAACGTTCCGTCGAGGTGCGACACTTCGATGCCACGTAGCATCGCTGCCAGGCTTGCACCCTCGGCCTCGCACACGAGCTGCGCCAGGCGCTGGCGCCGAGCTCACTCTCCCCCGCCCCCACAGGAAAGCCGACCCGTCGAGGTTCTAGCGCGCAAGCGGTCGCCCCGCGGGCAGCTTGGCGCCCAAGCTACGCGGGTATTGAGCGGTCCCGCCGGCGCGGTAAGATAACCGAGGACCCTTCACACACTACACAACACACGGGGTTTCTCGCTTCGAGGGTGAGCGCATGCTGCTGAAGCTCGAAGTTGTCGGAGCCCAGGCCAACCGGCTTGGGGAGCAGCGCAGCAAAATCTTCGCGACCGAAGGGGGCACTATCGGACGGGTCCCGGGGAACGACTGGGTACTCGCGCACCAGTTCGTCTCGAGCCGCCATGCGGCCATTCAGTACGCCGACGGGCAGTTCTACGTGATCGATACCGACAGCTCCAACGGGGTGTTCCTCAATGCCCCCAGCTTCCGCCTGGAGCAAGGCCGCCCGTATCCGATCAATACGGGCGATCGACTGCTCATCGATCCGTTTGACATCCATGTCGCGGTCATCGAGTCCGCTGCTGCGCAGGAGGAAGCGTCCGCGGGCATGTCGGCGCCGGAGACCCTGAACGTTTCGCGCCCAGCGCCCTCCGCCCCCTCGAGGACACCGGCGGTTGCCTCCGACCCCTTTGCAGTCGAGGAGGAGGTACCGTTTGTGGGCACCGTGCCGGCCCCAAATCGCCGCGGCTCGGGGCACGAGGAGTCCATCGTGCCGACGGGCAGCGACCAGGCGGAAGACCCTGTCGATCCGCTTGACGTGCTCGGATTGCGTAAGAGTCCCAAGGGACCGCCTCCGCCAGAGGAAGGCCCATCAGTGCCGCCCAGGCAGCCCGTCGCACCGGCTATTCTGGCGGACTACAACCCGCTGGCACAGCGGGCGGCACCGGCACCTCCTGCGCCAATGCCCAAGGCATCGCCTCCGCAGCCACAGAGCTCTCGGGCGCCCGCGCCCCCGTTACGGGCTAGCGCACCGGTAGCTTCAGGTCCTGTTGCGGGTCGCGCGCAGCTCGACTTTGCCGCACTGCTGACGGCCGCAGGCCTACAGGGCGTGCCCGAAACGCCAGACCTGTCCGGGAGCTTCGGTTCCATCCTGAAGGTGGTGGTCGATGGCCTGCGCGATGTGTTGCGTGCGCGCGAGGAGCTCAAGGAGCAGTTCCGGCTGCGGATCACGAGCGTCGCCGCGCGGGAAAACAACCCCATCAAGTTCTCTGCCAACACGGAGGATGCGCTGCACAACCTGCTGGTCCGGCACAACCCGGCTTATCTCGAGCCGGTCGCCGCCTTCGAAAGCGCTTTCGATGATCTGCGGATCCATCAGATGGCCATGCTCGCGGGACTGCGGGCGGGCTATCAGGCGATGGTGACGGCGTTCGACCCGGATACGCTCGAGCAGAAGTTCGAGCGCTATGTCAGGCGCGGCGGAATCCTCGGCGCATCCGCCAAGCCCCGGTACTGGGACCTCTACCGCGAAGTCTTCGAAGAGACGACTGGCGATCCCGATGACAGCTTTCGGACGCTCTTCGGGACGGCTTTCAGCAAAGCCTACGAAGAACAGTCGCGGCTCCTGAAGCAGCGCTCCCGCGGCCAGTGATGCGTCGGCGCTCCAGGGATAACTCTCACTCCGATGCGCGCTCGATCACTCACCACCCTCACTGATCGCGTGCTGGCGCAGATGCTCAACCGCCGAAAAGAACCGGAATTGTGTGCCCGCGGGCTGCTGTTTGCCGCGACCCAGGCACATGCCGATGACAACGTCACGGTAATCGTGATAGACGCCTGACCAGTGATGCTGCGGTGAGGAGGGATGAGCCCCGGCCCCGATACGATGATCCTGCGCGCCCTGGAGCATCGCAATCTCCCGGCGCTGTTTGCTGCCCTGCCGCTGCTGCGTGACCTCGATGCGGAGCTCCTGACGGAAATCACCCGCGAGGTCGAATGGTTCTCGGTGCCGGGAGGGATGGCGCTGTTCGAAGCCGGTCAGCCCGTCGACGGGCTGTATGTCGTCGTCAATGGGGCGCTCGAGGTCTACGTTCCCCAGCCGGCGGGCGGCTCGCGGCTGGCCGGACGGGTTTCCGCCGGTGAGACCGTCGGCGAGGTGGAGGTCATATCCGGAGGCAGCCGGAGTGTGACGATCGTAGCCGTGCGGGACACCGAAGTTGCGCGTCTGGCCGTCAGCACGTTCGAGAAGCTGGTGTCCCGGAATCCACAGACCCTGCGCCACATCGCCAACGTCGTCGTCAAGCGTCTGGAGACGCTGCAGCATTCCAGCGGGGAGACGCGGGCATCGCCCAAGAGCTTCGCGATCGTGCCGTGCACCGCGGACGTGGACGCGCCGCAGTTCGCCTCGGGCCTGGCTGCCTGCTTGCGGGGCCAGGGACGTGCAGAGCTGGTGCTGAGCACCCAGGGCCATGAGCAGACCAGCCACTGGTTTCACCGTCTGGAGCGGGCCAACGATTTCGTCGTCTACGTAACCGACTCGCCCGAGACGAAGTGGACCAAGTTATGCGTACGGCACGCCGATTGCGTGCTGCTGCTTGCGCGCAGTGGCAGCTCGCCGCGCGCCTGGCGCGGACTCGAGGCAAACGCGGACCCGGGTGCTGTGGGTCGGTCCGCAGAGCTCGTGCTCCTCACGACCCAGGGAGCCTCCCCGGCAACCACGACCCAGAACTGGCTCAACCTGAACCACGTTCGGCGTCATCACCATGTCCGCGGAGCGGCCGATCTGGCACGGCTTACGCGCCTGCTTACCGGGCGTGCGCTCGCCGTGGTGCTGTCAGGTGGCGGAGCGCGGGGTTTTGCCCACATCGGCGTGATGCGTGCGCTGCAGGCTGCGAAGCTGCCGGTGGACGCGATCGGTGCGACGAGCATCGGTGCGATCATCGGTGCGGGGTGGGCGGCGGGATGGAGCCACGCTGAGATGATCGAGCGCATGCGGCGCGCTTTCGTGCACCGGAATCCGCTCGGCGACTACACGCTGCCCTTGGTATCACTCGTTGCCGGCCGGAGGGTCGGTCGGCTGCTGCGGGGCGAGTTCGGCGAACAGTACATCGAGGACCTGCCGCTGTCGTACTTCTGCGTGTCCACGAATCTCAGCAACGGTCAGGTGGCCGTGCACCGCCGCGGCAAGCTGTGGCTGTGGTTGCGAGCTTCCGTGGCGATTCCCGGCGTGCTGCCTCCGGTATGCACGCAGAAGCAGATCCACGTCGATGGCGCCACGATCAACAACCTGCCGGTCGATGTCATGCGCGAGTCACTCGATGGCGTCATCCTCGCGGTCGATGCCGGAGCCGACCGGATGTTTGAAGCCACCGTGGAGATGAGCGAAGTGCCTCCCGCCTGGCGGCTGCTCGCATGGTTGCGTCAGCAGCGCCCGCGGGTCAACATTCTGCAGATTCTCCTGCGCTCCGGCATGATCAATAGCGCGACCGCCACGATCGCACATCGGCAGCTTGCCGATCTCGTCCTCAAGCCGCCGCTGGAACGGATCGATCTGCTCGACTGGAAGGCATTTGACCGCGTCGTGGAGCTCGGGTACCGACACGCCAGCGAATCGCTGGAGAGACATGCGGATGAGCTGCGGCGGAAAATCGCAGCAACTTGATCGCGTCAGAGTAGTACCGCGAGCCGCTGATCTCCGGCACCAGCGCGCCCAATCAACGGCGACGCTGCGCCTCGCGCATGAAGCGCTCGCGCTCCGGCCCTTCGACGACCCTCTCCGCAAGTAGCGCATAGAACTGGGCTTCGTCGGCTGCGGTCTGGGCGGCCTTGCGGGTGACTATCGTTGCGATCGGACCGATATAGCGTGCGAGTAGCTGACAGGCCCGTTGAGTGGCCTCCGCGGTAAGCGGCTGGGACGGCCCTGATCCGGCCTTCAACGGACCCGATGGCACGCCCGCCGGCGTGACGCCCGGGGCGATCGCACTGCGCTCGCCCGAGAGCAGGAACTGGCGCCGCTCCTCGGCGCTTCGCAAGCGAGTCGCCAGCAGCTGATAGAGCTCCTGGCGGCTCGCCGTCGTGGCCGCTGCATCGCGCACCAGTATGCGCGCCATCGGACCGACCAGTGGCAGGAGCTGGCGTTCGATCTCGGCTAGCTGCTCACGAGACCAACCGAGCAGCGAACCGGGCTGGCTCTCGGCTTGCGGCCGCGGCGTGGCGGCACCCTTAGGCGCTTCGCGGCCTGGACCTGAGGATTTGCCAGCACCGAGCGGACCCGGGCCGGGCACGGACTCGAGGGCCCGGGCCGCGAGCGCGGGCCCGGGTGGTGCTGTCCGCAACGGGGCGACCGGCTGGCGATGAATGGCCGTGGCGATCAGCCGCGCGCTTTGCGACAGCGTGGGGGACGGTGGCTTCGGCGATATCGCCTGCCAGCTCGAGCGCAAAGCCTGCTGAAACTCCAGCGCCGAGGCATAGCGGTTTACCGGCCGCTTTTCCAACGCCTTCGCGACGATTGCGTCGAAGGCCTTGGGAATCGTCGCATCGTGCGATGACATTGGTTTCGGCACTTCATGACAAACCTTGTACATGATCTCCGCGGAGGTGCCGGTGAAGGGCGGTGACCCGGTCAGCAGCTCATAGAGCACCGCCCCGGCTGAATGGATGTCGCAGCGGTGATCGACCGCGCCGCCCATGTACTGCTCGGGCGCCATGTATTGCGGCGTACCGACCAGCAGCCCGGTCTGCGTGGTACTCCGCGGGCCGATCTTCGCAATTCCGAAGTCGGTGATCTTGACCAGGCCATCGCGCGTCACCAGCAGATTGGAGGGTTTGACGTCGCGGTGCACGACGTCCTTACCGTGCGCATAGGCCAGGCCGCCGAGCACCTGCTGCATCGCGCTGATCGCGTCTTCCAGGTGTAGCTCGGGCCGCTGCTTGACGTACTCATCGAGAGCGCAACCCTGCACGTATTCCATGGCGATATAAGCGCCGACCGGATCCTGGTCGTCGTAGTCGAATATGGTGACGATCGCGGGATGATTCAGCCGTGCGACCGCGCGCGCCTCGTTGCGGAAGCGCTCACGTAACTGCTCGGGTGCCACCTCCTGCACGCGATCGAGGTGCACGATCTTGAGGGCGACCATCCGCTCGAGCGTCGGGTCGAAGGCACGGTACACCGTCCCCATGCCACCCGCGCCGATGGCGTCCACAATCTCGTACTTGCCGACGCTGCGAGGAGTCCCCATAGGTCAGTCGCCGCGTAGCTCCTACTGCAGCATGTTCATGGCTTCGACGAGGCTTCGTCGCATGCGATTGAACGATGTGCCCAGTGTGGAGATCTCGTCGCCTCCTTTGGCGGGGAAGTCCGGCGCATCCATGTTCCCTTTGCTGACCTCATCGGCAATGCCAGCGAGCCTGCGGACCGGCCGCAGGACCAGTAATGACAACAGGAGATTGAGGGCCAGAAACAGAAACAGGAACAGCCCCACCAGCAGATATACGAACTTCTTGAGCGCGGCGCTGGCACGCGTCAACGGCACGTCGTATGGAACGCTGACGATCTGCGCCCCGACGATGTCATGTAGCTGCCACCCAAAGCCATTTGCGGTGCCGTATTTGTCTTTCACGGTTTGCGGCGCGGCCTCGACACTGCTGTGACACTGGAGGCACGCATCATCAGGAATGCGGAGGGGGCGCGCCAGGTACATCGTCCTGCCGGTCGCTGTGTCCCGCTCGCCTACGAGCTCCTTGGTTTGGGTGTTCTCACGAAAGCGATTGACGACGTCCACCTCCCAGTCGACCGCGCGATCGCGCGGGTTCGTCGGATTGAGCGTGGCTTCCTTGTAGCTGTAATCGGGATACCTCTGTCGCAGATTATTGAAATACTCAGTAGCCGAGTAGGCGGCGACCGACTGCGGCAGGAACTGATACCGCATCTGAGTCTGGAGCAACGGGTTGATCTGCTTGCTGGTATAGGTGCGCACCGCCAGCGCCGACTCCATCATGATGCGTGCGGCGTCCTGAATCTCCGCCTGCGCGTTCTGCTGCAGCAGTCGATCAGCGACGGTGTAGGCCGCGCCCAGCCCGACGAGGAACACGATCACCATCACGATGTTTATTTTGAGTAGGAGTTTCATGGGACCTGTCCTGCTTCGCTTTAGCCTTCAGTGCGGGGTCGTTCGAGCCGGCACCTGGACATCCTCCTCCGGCGGAGGCGGCGGATGGAGTATCGGCTGCCATTCGGGGTGCTGCGCCATGCTCGCGTCCATCGCAGCAAAGAACGCCGGATCCTTGAGCCGGCCACGGAAGCGCGGGATGAAGCCCGCACGCCAGTCACGCGGCATATTCAGCCATTGCTGAATGTCCGAATAGTTCACCTCGCGTACGAACTGCGGGGCGGTAGCTTTCTTCAACTTCGCGGAAGCGTTTTCGGGCAATGGATCGCGAAACGGGATCGGCATCTTCTCGACAAATTCGGACGACGGCCGTGGCTGCGATATGACGTCCGCGCGCTCCTGGCGCACGAAAAACTGGTTGGCCGCGGCGTCCCTGCCGGTGCGCGTGGCCGCTTCGTCGCGCAGCAAGAGGGTCCCGGACCCCTCCTCATCGAAAACCGAGTCTGACCGCTCATCAACAAAGAGCAGCACCACCGCCTGATGGCTCTGGATCCCCAGCCGCGTGCCAAGCACGCGAGCGGGCGGACCCTTGGAACCGGAACGGATATCCGCTTTCACCCAGCCCTTCAGCACGACCAGAGTGGGGGGGTCGGCCGCCGAACGTTGCATGAAATAGATCTGCGTGGAAGGCCCGATTCCCACCAGGCCCCCTCCCTGCAGCTCGACGACGAGAAATGCGCCCTGGCCAGTCCCGACCATGTCTCCGGCCGCCAGCGTCACACCCTTGGTGGCTGTATTAAGGCTCGTACCGCGCAGCAGCGTGAACGGCTCGCCATCGGCAATGGACACCACACCCCCGAAGCTCGGCGGAGCAGTTTTGCCGTGAACGGCGAAGGCCCACCCCAGCGCCACGAACAGCAAGATAGTTCGGAAGTGTAAGGAGCCGCCCCGAGAAGCTGTGACTTGCCGGAACATTACGGACTCTTCTTGTTCGTTGATCCCACACAGACCGGACACGACTCCGGACAGTGCATTCCCTCGCACCCTGCGCACGTTGATCGACCGCATTTAGTGTATCCCGAACCACCGGCCTTTTTCAGGCTCGTCTGGCACCAGAATGCCCATCACCCGAGCATAGGCGCCAATTCAAGTAAGCGGCGCAACCGGCGTAGGGTTCCCGGTGACCGACTGCCTCGCGCCGCCGCAATCACGTCGGAGAAATTGTGCGATCGACTGCCACGCCTAAGCTTTCAGCCGCGGCTCTCGGTCAGTACCTACGCTACGAATCATCACGAGGTCACACTCGTGCAGTTGAGCTTTGACTTCTACATGATTGAAGCCAAGCCCGAGAACCTGATCGGCGATCGCGCGTACGACAGCGCCCCGCTCGATGAGCAGCTCCGAGAAGAAGGCATCGAGATGCTTGCCCCGCATAAATCGAACCGCAAAAAGCGCAAGACCCAGGACGGGCGCCGGCCGCGTCGCTACGAGCGTCGCTGGATTGTTGAGCGCTTTTTCGCATGGCTTCAGTGGCAACGTCGACTTGTGGTTCGCTGGGAATACTACTCGGCCAACTTCCTCGGCTTCATTCAGCTCGCGTCCATCGTCATCCTGTTAAAGCGATTTTGAGATAGGTTCAGTAAGCTTGTTCGACCCCTCGTCCCCGCCGCCGAGCCAGATGACATCTGGCCTTTCCGACAGCCCAACACCTCGCT
>Ga0210408_10005872_pt1 | contig 10702 bp, 8 predicted proteins | sample IncBWH4MmetaG_FD_155471 | JGI IMG/M metagenome (GOLD analysis project Ga0210408, IMG submission 155471) | Forest soil microbial communities from Barre Woods Harvard Forest LTER site, Petersham, Massachusetts, United States - Inc-BW-H-4-M | ecosystem: Environmental > Terrestrial > Soil >... | reverse complement strand
TTCCGTCATGATTGTTGTGGAACAGTGCCGCGTGTGGCGGCTCTTCCTTTCCATCCAGAGAATCGAATGTCGCGCCGTTCACGAGATAGATATCGAGCCAGCCATCGTTGTCGAAGTCGATCAGGCAGACGCCCGAACCATTAGTCTCAACGATGAAGTTTTTCCCTGGCCCGCCCATTTTGTGGCGCCAGCTACCGAGTCCGGCCTGCTTCGTGGCGTCTTCGAAGATGACCGGCCCCTTGTCGACAAACCCGCCGGCCGTGATGGGCCGATTCTGAGAGTCATAAATAGGAGCCGCAACTACTCCCGAGGCAATTCCTCCCATGCTGCTCTGAGGCTTTTGCTCATCTTGCTGGGCGCTAGAAATAGGGAGGGAAATCAGACATACAATTAGAACGCAAACAAAAATATCGCGGACGCGCAACAAAACATCCTCCCCGAGCTACAGATTTCAGCCGTCACTTTACGCGGGACTGTGCAGGGCTAAACCATGCCGCCCCGCAACAACCCCACGTTTCGCGAGACGACGTGTTCTGACCTGTAAGACCTGGAAAGAATATAATGCACGGCCATGGGGCTTGGGGAACCTCATTCGAAACAGTCGAAGCCGCCTGATGTGGCATCCGATCTTGCAGTGCTCGACGGTCTGCTGAGCGCTCTGACCGATGTGCTCGACATTCGCGAGGTATTCGACCGTGTCTCCAAGTTAGTGCAACCTGTCTTGCCTCACGATGGGATGGGCGTCGTGGAGATCAACGAGACCGCCGATCGTTGCCGCATCGATGCCGGTGCTGGACTACCCACGGCTACGCCAACCTTTGAGATACCTGCTCCCGATCCAGAAATGTTGAAGCAATGGGGCGCGCTGGTCTTGGATGACGTCCAGACTCACATCTTTTTCAGAAAGGGGCCGGCCATCGATGCCAGAATGAAGTCGGTCGTGAGTATCGCCATCCGCTATGGGGGACGATTGCAGGCAGGCGTGAATTTCTTCTCCCGAGAGTACGCGCACTTCTCAAACTCAACCGCCTTCAATGGTTGACCTGCACGATGCCAGACAAGATGAGCCATAGCATCACGACGAGAATGAGGGTCACTCCCAACAGCATGACCAGCCCTTCCCGAGTAGTGAACTTCGATCGCTTCATGGCTTCGCTCCCAACATGAAGGGTTCGAAAGAGAGGACAGCACGGTTTCAACCGTACTGCCCTCACCGACGGGGGAGCGTCAGCTAGAAGTGGAATCCAATTTCAGCGGTTAGCGAACGAGGCGTGACATAGTGCGTGCCGCTGAACGTGGAAAGGAAGTTGTAGAGCGCGTACTTATTGGTGATGTTGATTGCAGTGAGTTGCAGACTCACTTTGTACTTATCGCCCCGGAAGAGGTTGTCATGTCCGATGGAAACGTCGAAAAGGCTGCGCGCCGCGATGCGCGGTGGGTTCTTGTCGTCGTCCTCTGTATTCGGCTTCGGTACCTGCAGAAGAGTGGACCCGAACTGCGAGACGGGACAAACAAGTGACGCACTGCCGGGGGGACCGGCATTTCCGATCTGCGTTGTTGGGGTTGCACGTTGCGATCCGCAGAACAACCCAGATTCGAACTCCTGATCAGCTGTCAGCGGGGCTCCGAATGAGTCCGTCAAAGCGATTGCCGGTGCCCCGGTCGAATCGACCGTGGTCTGTGCGCAATTGCCGCCGTAGCAAGGCGTTTGGCCAGCGACCAGGCCACTGTCATAACGCCAGTTAAAGCCGAACCAGGGCCCGGTCTTCCACGGCTGATATTGCAAGTGGGTAGTCAGATTGAATTTCTCGTCGTGATCGATCCGAAACGGAGTCGATCCTCCCGCCAGTGCCACGGAAGGAACCGCCCCCGCTCCACCAATCTGGGGCGTAAAGAATCGTGCCGCCACGCTCGAGAAGACCGCCAGTGCCGAGAATCCATGGAAGTTCGGCACGCTTACGCGTCCGGCAAATCCGGGAATCTTCGCCCGCTCCCATTCCACGGGAAACGTAATCGGGGTGTTGCCCAGGATGCTGAAGTCGTAACCGTTGTGCGTGTACTTCCAAATGTATTCACCCGAGAACACCAGATAACGTCCGAAAGCTTGTTGAATTCCGGCGTGGAACTCATTCCGAAAGCCCGGATTGAACGGTGTTGCCCCTGGCACCGTACAGCCAAGAAGCGGATTCAACACCGCATTCGCGCACCCGGTGCTGGAGAGCACCAGATTTTCATTAAATGGAGTCTCCAGCAGTCGCGCATAGGACACACGGAGCACGGTGTTCGTCTTTTTGAGGTTGTAGGCGACTCCGAGGCGAGGCTCAATCTCCTTATGGGTGACAAGGCCATTGTAGAAATCGCCGCGCAGGCCCACGTTCAAGGACCAGTTTCCTTTGGTGATGTTATCGCGCACATACAACGACAACTCCTTCACGTCGGTATGACCGTTGAAGGTGTAGAGACTACCTCTGCCAGGCTGCGTGAGATCATACGGGAACAAATCGGTACACGGTGAATCGATGGCTTGGTGGGTTGTTGGGTTGTAGCAAGGAGCTCCATTTGCATCTGTGAGGGAGGGAAGGAACGTCGGATCGACGATGCCGAGACGGTCTTGCTCGTCCAGGAACGTCTGCTCATAGACCGCCCCGATCTTTATGTTGTGAATTCCTTTCACATACGACAGATCCGACCGCAGGCCGGCGTTGGTCAGCTTCCGATTCTGTCCGATACTTTCCCTCTGGAGGTTGATGGGGCCGAGGTCGGCAAAAGGATTGTCGCTGGGGTAGTAGTTGAATTGGTCCCGGCGAACAAAAGCGCCCAGGGTAAACACGGAGGTAGAGCTGAGCAGCCGCGTCCAGGAGGGCGCGATATTGAGGGTCTTGATTTGCGAGCGCTGGTCCGCTGGTCCCACGACATTGCCATTGGGGTCCAGGCCCCCGTTGCAGACCACGACACAGTTCCACGGCGTCGCGTTCTGGGAATCGAAGGTATTCGGCGTCTGGAACCAGGAGCGGGTGTAGCCGAAGTTCAAATGAACGGAATCCCCGGGAGTGATCTGGTAGTCGACGCGGTCGAACACATTCTCTTCATTGCCCTTGTCGTGCAGCACGACAAACTCAGGTGGATCTAGGAACCGCCCGCTGTTCAAACCTCCTACCGAGATGAAGTTTCCCCAGTTCTGGCCGCCGTAGGATAGATCGAATGCCCCGGTGGAAGTTCCGAAAGAACCATAAGATGCGGTGACGCTGCCGTGCGGCGTCGTCACACCCTGTCCTGAACGTGTCGTCACATTGATGACGACGCTGGTCTTGTCTCCATATTCCGCAGGGGGCGCACCCGCGATCACCTCCATCGACTGGATCGAGTCTAGTGGAATCTGATTGGAAAAAATCTTGCTCTGCTGGTCGGTGATCGGCTGACCGTCAACCGCAAACGAAGCCTCCGCATGTTCACCGAGGCCGTGGAACAATCCATTGGAGTCCGCCGAAATGCCGGGCGTGGCGAGCGTGACCAACGAACTGAGTGACGACGATTGACTCTCCAGTGGGAGTTTGTCGAACAGATTCTTGTCCACGTCAGTGTGAAAGGTTGGGTCGTTCTCGATCAGATCCCCGCCTTCCGCCTCGACCGTCACCGCTGTGGTTGACCCCGCCACTTGCAGTGTGATGGCAACGCTGACCGGCACAGCCGACCGAGGCTCCACGTCCTGCACGGTGGCGGCAAAGCCTTCCGCTGTCACCACCAGGTGGTAAGGATTGAAAGGAATATTTGTGAAGGCGAACTTCCCAGCATCGTCCGTGGTAGTCGAGCGATCAAGGCCGCTCACCGGGTTGCGGATTTCGACACTAGCTTTGGCCACGACCGCACCCGTAGGATCGACTACAGTGCCGTTGATCGAACCAGAATTTCCAACCGACTGCGCGGAACCGGGCAAGCCCAATGCCAAACAGAAAAACACTATAAAAGCCGCATGAAGCGACTTCTCGTAAGAAGCCAGCATGAATTCCTCCAGAAGACTTTGGTCTAAGCGATCAAAAACACGGCCCAAGGAACACGGGCCGATTTCATCGGACTAAAATCTGATCGTTAGGCGCTAGGAGGCGGGCGGACACAGAGAGCGAAGCCTATGAGGCGTTGCTTGGCAGCAACTGGCTCCACGCGAAAGGTGGATACCGCAACGAACGTCGCCTTCAGCAGAGTGAGAGGAGCTTTGGGGGAAGCTGAATGGGCGGCGATACAGACCGTACACTTTGCCGCCTCAGTCGCGTTCGAATGTTGATGCGCGGCGAATGCTATCGCCGACCAGAAGGTCAGCAACACGCACAGACACGCTATCCGTTTTAGCGACGGCATGACGGCTACCCCATCGAAGCTTTTTGTGAATTTATACCAAAAGGCCAAGCAAACGCAACGAGATAATACCTAGCCAGGTATGTATTACACACCTTTGAGACGCTAGTGCTTCACGAGAATTCGAGACTCTCGGTCGCAGATGCTTGGTTGATTCTGCTTGGCCGTACCAAGCGATCTCTACCGGGCTGTACACTTCACCAGTGTTTTGTGTTTACTGGCCGCGAGTGCTAGTGGTGGTAAGGCAAAACCAGAGTAAAAACCCAACACGACGACGACCACTGCCCACAGAATGATCAGTAGGAGCCGAACGATCGCCTCCGTGCGGCTCGCTCTCTTGTTCCGACTCTGACTCTTCTTGAAGGTTGATACCTTCACATCCAATACCGATGGCCGAATCCGGGCCAGCCTTGACCTGTGCGGATGCCACACCGTTGGCTTGTGGCGTTCGCAGCGTTCGGGGCACTTTCTTGTATTGAAAGCTCTTCAACAGTTTCCCCAAGCTCTACGAGCAAAAGGGGCTAATCCTACATTCAAGGAATTCGCGAGGCAAGGACAACATCTCGCCTGCATCCCGACACCGCACAGCCCACTCAAGCAGGGTTCGGTACTGGTTGAACTCAACGATATTCCCCAGCCATTCCGTGCCCGATGAGGTCGCAATCACGACCACGTTCGGCACATCACACGGCCCAACACAACCGCTAATGGTTAGCTGGACTCGCTTCAACAGTCCCCGTTTCCGCCATTCGGTCTTGAGCCACTCCACCGGAACTTCGGGCAAACCACGCTCCACATTGCCGCAACAACAGCCTCGACAAATCGTAATCTGCCCGACGACGAGGCGCTTCGTTTTCGGCGGACAATCCTGAAACTCGTTCACGATGTTTAATCGTCCCCCACTTCTCGAAGCCACTTAATCCAGCAGGCCATACAAGCCCTCCATTTCAAACTGTTTTGCTGACCTGCGAGACCACAGAACGACCGCGGCGATCAGAATCGCTACGATCGCCAGGGCGATCCGGGCCGCCCAAGCCCGCCCTTTCCGGCTCTGAAATCACATGAGTGAGGTACATATCCATTTCTTAACCTTCGCGACAACTCCTCGATATCATTGGCTGGCTTCAGAAGTTCGGGGCAACAGTCTCGTGGAATTGAGGATGAATGCCAACTCTGAGGTCACGTGAATAAAGGCAGCGAGGAGCGGATTGAGAAAACCGAAAGCTGCCATACCCACTCCCACGCTGTCCACGACCAACGTCCCCACAAAGTTCTGCATGATGATCCCGCGACAGCGTCGAGCAATCCGCAGAGTTTCGACTAACTTCGAGAGATCACTTCCAATCAAGATCACATCCGCGCTCTCCCGGGCAACATCAGTTCCTGATCCCATGGCTATGCCGACACTGGCCTCTACCAGGGCTGGAGCGTCGTTGATTCCGTCACCGACCATCGCGACATTCCGCCCTTTGCTGCGCAGCTCAGTCACCCACTTTGCTTTCTGCTCCGGCAGGAGTCCTCCCACCGCTTCATCCACTCCGAGATCACGGCCAACCGATGAAGTCGCAGCTTGCGTATCTCCGCTCAGCAGGACAGTTCTCAAACCCATCTGTCGCATTGCCGCAACCGCATTCTTGGCTTCCGGCCGCAACACATCCGCAATTCGGATGCTCCCGAGCACTTGCCCCGCGCGAGCGACGTAGACATCCGACACCCCGCCCGCGCCGTTACTATCCGGGGGCAAACCTCTCGTCATGCCATGGTCCACTAGGAGCGCCAGACTACCCACCAGGATCTCCTCGCCTTGATAACTCACCCTGACTCCTCTTCCGGGCGTGTAGGAGAATTCATCGGGCTCCGCAAGAAGAATGGCGAGCTCAGTTGCCCGCGCAACAACTGCCCTAGCGAGAGGATGTTCGGACTTACGCTCCGCAATACTGGCGGCGGCTATGATTTGTCGCTCGCCGAAGCCATTGGCTGAAATGACTTCCCGGATTTGCGGTGTACCGAAAGTTAGCGTCCCAGTTTTGTCCAAAAGCACCGTGTCCACGGCAGACAGCGCTTCCAGATAGAGGCCGCCTTTAATGATGGCTCCCTCATGCGCCGCTTGGCCGATTGCTCCGAGGATTGCAAGAGGAGTTCCAGCCGCAATGCCGCACGCTCCGGCAACAATTATTACCGAAATGGTTGACCTGACATTGTGAGTGATGATGAATGTCAGAACTGCCGCCCCCAGCGCAAAATACACGAGGTGACCTGCCAGGCGATCCGCAGTTTTCTGAATCGGAGCCCGCGACTTCTCCGCTCGTTCGACGGCTTCAATGATTCTTCCGAATGTCGTGTCACGGCCGAGTTTCTGGGCGCCGATTTCCAGAGCGCCCGACTGATTAATGGTTCCGGCGTAGACCGCATCTCCCGGCGCTTTCGCGACCGGCATGGCTTCGCCGGTGATCGCCGCTTGTTCCACAAACGACCGGCCACTAAGCACAATTCCATCCACCGGGATGTGCCCGCCAGGCTTCACGATGACCGTTTCGTCAAATTGAACTTGATCGGACGGTACTTCTATCACCAGACCATTACGGCGGACTGCGACAGTTCTGGGGAGAAAATCGAGAAGGCTCTGGATCGCCCGCCGGCCCCTACCAACTGTGAGACCCTCCAAAACCTCGGCGGCAAGGACGAAGCCTGTGATCACCAGAGCGGTGAAGAACTCTCCAATCGCCAATGCCGAGAGGAGAGCGATGGTCATCGAGAGTTCCATCGTCATCTTTCGTTCAACGATGTTCTCGAACGCTTCCTTGAAAATGGGATATCCGCCGATCAGGGTAGCCGCGATACCCATTACACTGATGTGCGGGAACGGCTCCCACAGCCGAAACCAGACCGCAGCTGCAGCCAAGGCCACAAAAGCAATGCGGGCGAGTTCAGCCCACTCCACTCCTTGCCCGTGTTGTTCGTGCTCAACGCCAGGATCGGGTTCGTTCAGTTCTGGGGAATTCCGAGTCTGCCTGAGATGCGGAGAGTTGGCGGGGGACTTTTCGATGATGGGCGAAGAACTCATTTGCAGATTCCCTCCGTAGTACGAGAACGATATTCGAGGCAAGACCCGATCGTTTCGATCTCGATCACTTTATGGCAACCTCGCACAAAACTGCGCCTTCCAGATGCGCCGCCAGAACGGACCGAGAGCAATCAACCGACCTCATTCTGCGATCCGCGCAATGAGGACAGGCAGCACGGTCAACGCTGCGATCGTGGAAAACACCACCCCACCTAACATGACCGTGGCGAATCGGACTTGTGCTCCCGAGTGTCCCCCAATCCATGCTTGCGGAAGGACCCCTGCGATTGCACGCAGTCCGACGAGGGAAACGGCTCGAAATTACGCCTGAGCTCATCGATAACATGCATTTCGAATATCGCCGGACAGCCTGCAGGCCTTGGCGATCTCGGAGGCAACCATCGAAGCCTGCACGACAGCCAGCGCAGAAACGACACAGAAACCTGGTACTGCGCCCCGTTGAGCGTGCATTCCACGAACAAAGAGGGCAATGACGCCTCCACTAACTCCCAGAAGCACATCCGTTATGACGAGGGCCATACGCTGCCACATGATGAACTCGCTTCACAGAATGGTTCATCATACATACCCCCATAGGTATAGTGCAACCGTCGGCATGGTATCATTCGTTTCCGAATGAGTCATACGATCAAGAACAAACAGAAGCTGATCCTGCGTAGCAAGCGCATCCGAGGGCAGTTTGAGGCTCTTGAGCGGATTCTCGATGAGGGGCGCGATTGCTCTGAGGTGTTACAGATCATCAGTGCGGCCAGAGGTGCAGTCAACAGCCTAATGACCGAACTCCTGGAAGGCCACATCCGGCACCATGTGCTTGACCCGAAGCGAAAACCGAACTCGGAGCAGACTCTTGCGGCTGATGAGGTAATCGACATGGTGAAGACCTACCTTAGATAGCAGCTCCCCTTGTACCACGCCGATCTCGCGAGCTGACGCTCCATCGCTGCCAAACTATCCTCTGTACAGAAAAAGGGTGTACTCATGAGGTCCCCTTGTTTTTGCGCCAAGGTTTATCGACCGACCAGTCTTTGCAGCGCTTCTGGATATCGCTCCCCCTGGACCTCAATGCCGGAAAAAGCGCTCTCGATCTCGTTGAGATCCTCTGCAGAGAGTTCCACATCCGTCGCTCCGAGGTTCTCCTCCAGACGATGAAGCTTGGTCGTGCCTGGGATCGGCACAATCCACGGCTTCTGAGCGAGCAACCATGCCAGGGCAATCTGTGCCCGCGTCGCTTGCTTCGACTCCGCGATCTTGCCTAGAGTGTCAACCACCTGCTGATTTGCCTTACGCGCTTCGGCATTGAAACGTGGAACGCTGTTCCGAATGTCGCTGCCTGGGAAAGTTGTGTCCTCATTAATCGCACCGGTGAGGAAACCTTTGCCCAGTGGGCTGAACGGAACAAAGCCAATCCCAAGCTCCTCCAGCGTTGGCAGAATTTCCTCCTCCGGTTCTCGCCACCACAGCGAATATTCGCTCTGGAGTGCGGCGACGGGTTGAACTGCATGGGCACGGCGGATCGTCTTCGCACCCGCCTCGGACATGCCAAAGTGCTTGACCTTGCCTCCCCGGATAAGTTCCTTTACCGCGCCGGCAACGTCTTCGATTGGAACTTCCGGGTCAACGCGATGCTGATAGAAGAGATCCAGAGCATCGACTTTCAAACGCTTGAGCGATGCCTCGGCCACCTCCTTGATGTGCACGGGGCGGCTGTCGAGGGCATTCCACTTGCCGCCGTCGGCTGGATTGGCCTTTAGGCCAAACTTGGTCGCGATCACAACCTGACCACGAAACGGTGCCAGAGCTTCGCCGACCAGCTCCTCATTCACCAGAGGACCATAGGCCTCGGCCGTATCGAAAAAGGTGACACCGCCCTCTACCGCAGCGCGAATTACCTTGATAGCTTCTCCTTTCTCCGTCGCTGGACCAAGGCCGAAGCTCAACCCCATGCAGCCAAAGCCCAACGTCGATACCTCAAGTCCGTTCTTTCCCAATATGCGTTTTTGCATTGTTGTCCTTTCCGAAATCGTGCCGATCGGCGTCTATCCCGATCGAATCCACGTTGGAATTCGCTTCCGTCGCCAGGCGAGCCGCCGCGACTGAACTCAAGTCTAGGCTCGAATGTTTTATGAGACTAGGCCATTGGTATGGGATGCAGTTATGAGTACAATTCATGAATCATGAAGAATGATCTTGGCGAACTTGCCGCATTCGCGGTTATTGCGGAAGAACGAAGCTTTACCCGCGCCGCCGCCCGGCTTGGCATCTCTCAATCCGCACTCAGCCATTCGATGCGAGGCTTGGAAAAGAGGTTAGGTCTCCAGCTCCTCGCCCGAACGACGCGAAGCGTATCACCCACAGCAGCCGGTACCGCACTCCTTCAAGATCTCACCCCCGCTCTGGAACGTATCGAGCGATCGTTGGCCGAAGCACGAAAACGAAGAGAGAGTCTGACAGGCCGGATTCGTCTGATTATTCCGCGAACAGCCACGTACATGGTGCTTCTACCGAAATTGGCCCGGTTTGCACGCACCTACCCTGAAATCGTCTTGGAGGTCACGTCCTCGTATGACCCGGTCGATCTCGTAGCCGGAGAGTACGATGCCGGCGTACAGATCGGTGAGTTCATCCAACGTGACATGATCGCAGTACGTGTCAGCAAGGACCTGCGCCTCGCAGTTGTCGGCTCGCCGGAATATTTCAAGTCCCGCAAGATTCCCCGAACGCCTCGAGATCTGAAAGATCATGCCTGCATAGGTTTTCGCTTTAGCAGTGGCATCTACCGATGGGAGTTTGAGAAAGGCCGTAAGGCACTAACCGTCAATCCGCAGGGACCAGCGACGTTCGACGATCCAGACTTGGTTGTCCAAGCAGTGTTGAACGGTGTAGGTATCGCAACGACACTGGAACAACCTCTAGGGGAGATGATCGCAAAAGGGCGCTTGGTCCAGGTCCTGAGGGACTGGTGTCCAACCTTCCCCGGCTTTTTTCTTTACTATCCAAGTCGTCGGAATCAGCCTGCTGCTCTTGCCGCCCTGATCAACACGCTTCGACTTTCGGATTGAACATCGCTCGTTCTCCTTCTGCTAGCTCGATTAGTACCGAAAAACGCGAGGGCGGCTCGATAAGGCTGCCCTTGTGGGCTCGGATTAGTGCGTGGAAGAACCAACCACCGGTCCAACGGTGATGCTGTCCAGCCCAGGCGCATAGCCACCAGGATTGGGATTGGTGATCACGATCTCGTTTGCTCCGGCATTCAGTTGTACAGGTATC
>Ga0210408_10005870_pt1 | contig 10703 bp, 12 predicted proteins | sample IncBWH4MmetaG_FD_155471 | JGI IMG/M metagenome (GOLD analysis project Ga0210408, IMG submission 155471) | Forest soil microbial communities from Barre Woods Harvard Forest LTER site, Petersham, Massachusetts, United States - Inc-BW-H-4-M | ecosystem: Environmental > Terrestrial > Soil >... | reverse complement strand
GATGCCCGGCGTCTCGACGATCGCCTGCACATTGGCGAGCGCGGTGCGGGTCTCGATCATGGCGAGCGTGATCACATTATCGTTTGCTTCGCGCAGATACACCGACTGATCGGTAAGCCCGGCAAGCGACGTCACGCGGTGCGGGCCCCAGCTCCGTTCTCCCACGGGCGGATATTTCGCCGCCGCGGCGAATGCGCGTGCGTCGGCGGCCGTGTTGATCATCGGCGCGATGATGCCTTCGGCGCCAAAATCGAGCGCCCGCGACACGAGCGCGAAGTCGCCGACCGGCACGCGCACCACCGGCGCCGCGCCGCTCTGCCGCACGGCGGCGACACCCGTGAGCAATCCGCTCACATCCCACAGCCCGTGCTGCGCTTCCAGCGTGACCGCCGCAAAGCCCTCGCGGCCGATCATTTCCGCGACGATCGGATAGGGCAGGCTGCACCAACCGCTGAACACGGTTTCGCCCGCGCCCAACGTCCGCGCGAGATTGAAAGTGGGAATCGCCATCGGTTCGCCCGTGATAAAGCGGTGCGCTAAAGCTTAAGCTCTGCCTATTTGCCCGCTTTGATGTCGGCAACCGCCTTTTCCAGCAGCTCGGTCATGACACGGCTGATCTGGTGGTCCGATTGCGCCACGCCCTTGGCGTCGAAATCCTTGCGGATCTTGCGGAGCACATCGTGATCGCCGACTTCTTCGAAATCGGCCATCACCACCGACTTGGCGTAACTTTCCGCTTCCGCACCGCTCAATCCGAGCTTTTCCGCCGCCCACAGGCCGAGAAGCTTGTTGCGGCGTGCAGTCGCCTTGAATCGAAGCTCTTCGTCATGCGCGAATTGCTTCTCGAAGGCGTCTTCGCGCTTGTCGAAACTAGTCATTGCCCTTCGCCCTGGTGCTGATTGGAACTGCCGGAAGAAGCTTGCGCCTTGCATATAGGGGGTAGCCCGTCAAGGCAACCGGTGTATGGGACGAATATCGCCGTTGCGGGCAAGCCCTCGCGGGTCTATGTCAATTGTACTCCGCGCCGCGTTCAGCTAGCCTTTCCGTCGCGGAGGGGCGCGTTCGAGTCGCACGCCCCATCGCCGCCGCCGCGGACCGATAACAGAACTGGAGCCACGGCATTTCCATGGATTTCACCAAGCCACGGTACACTCCGATGAGCCGCCGTCGCCGCATTTACGAGGGCAAGGCGAAGGTCCTGTATGAAGGGCCGGAGCCGGGAACCCTGATACAGCACTTCAAAGACGACGCGACCGCCTTCAATGCCAAAAAGCATCAGGTGATCGAAGGTAAGGGGGTCCTTAACAACAGGATCTCCGAATACGTCTTTCAGCACCTCAATGACATCGGGGTGCCGACGCACTTCATCCGCCGCCTCAACATGCGCGAGCAGCTCATCCGCGAGGTCGAGATCATTCCGCTCGAGGTCGTGGTGCGCAACGTCGCAGCCGGCTCCTTGTCGCAGCGGCTCGGCATCGAGGAAGGCACGCAACTGCCGCGCTCGATCATCGAATTTTATTACAAAAACGATCAACTCAACGACCCGATGGTGTCGGAAGAGCACATCACCGCGTTCGGCTGGGCGACGCCGCAGGAGATCGACGACATCATGTCGCTCGCCATCCGCGTCAACGACTTCCTGTCCGGACTTTTCCTCGGCGTCGGCATCCGCCTGGTCGATTTCAAGATGGAGACCGGCCGGCTGTGGGAAAACGACATGATGCGCATTGTCGTTGCCGACGAGATTTCTCCGGACTCCTGCCGGCTGTGGGACATCAAGTCGAACGAGAAGCTCGACAAGGACCGCTTCCGGCGCGACCTCGGCGGCTTGCTGGAAGCCTATACCGAAGTCGCTAAACGGCTCGGCATCATGAGCGAGGGCGAACGGCCGCAGGGGGCAGGGCCTGTTCTCGTGAAGAGCTGATTTTCAGGAGCGCGCTCCGTGGGCGTCCCGACGATCAAGACCGGTCCGATGACGGTGGAGGAATATTTCGCCTTCACCGACACACGGCCGGACAATGAGAAGTGGGAGCTGATCGACGGGGAACCGATCTTGAATGCTTCGCCAAGCAATTTGCATCAGGCCATTGCGTTTGACCTCACAGTCCTTCTCGGAACGTTCCAACACAGGCGCGCTCAGTCTTGGGAGGCGACGAAGGGAGTTAGCGTGAGGATATCCGACACGAGCCTTCCGGAGCCTGACATATTTATTCGGCCTGCGGGTACAGCGAGACGGGAGCCGTACAGCCGAGAAACGCGGGATGTTCTTGCCGTGTTCGAGATCCTTTCGCCATCGACGGCGGATCGCGATCTGCACTGGAAGCGCACCGCCTATACGAGCCTGCCGTCGCTCACGCATTACGTCGTCGTCGCGCAGGACGCAGTGGATGTCGTCGTGTTCGCGCGTGATACGGATTTTGCAGAACGGCGCTATCGTTCGCTCTCCGATACGATCGAATTGCCGGCGCTTGGCATCTTGCTGCCGCTGTCGGAAATCTGCCGCGACACCGGGCTGGAATAACCGGGGTCGTCTGCCATTGTCTCTCGTCGAAGGGCCGTCGCCCCTCAACAGCATCGCCATGAAAGCCCGCGTCACCGTCACACTGAAATCCGGCGTACTCGATCCTCAAGGCAAAGCCATCGAAGGCGCGCTGCGGTCGCTCGGCGTCGGCGGCATTGCCAGCGTGCGCCAGGGCAAGGTGTTCGACATCGAGATCGAGGGTGCCGATCGCGCCGGCGCCGAAGCGGCGCTCAAGAACGCGGCAGAGAAGCTCCTCGCCAACACCGTGATCGAGAACTACCGGGTTGAGGTTCTGCCCTAGCTCGATCTGTGATAGAAGGCCTCCGCCAACACCGGGCTCGGCGAGCGCGAAGATGAAGACTTGCATTGTTGCGGTTTTTTGCGCCGTTGTCTTTGCCGTTCCGGCATCTGCCCAGACGGGCGGCGACGAAGCCTCAAAGCCGATCAAGCCCGGCGGCGTGCGCATCACCACCAAGGCGCCGGAGCCCGACAAGTGGGACGGACAGCGCTCCGCCAACGGCATGGTGCGCGTGTTCAAGTGCAAGCCGCTGGCCTGTCCCGATGCCGCGACCGTAACCATTCCATTCTTGAAAAGTCCGACCCGGCATCCCGATCCGCAGGCGCTGGAAAAGTTCGCGAAGGTCGAACTGCCTAAGAGCATGCGGGCGCTCGACGCGGCGCGCGAAATCCTCAGCGATGGCGCCGAGAAGATTGAAACAGTGAGTTCCAAGACCGCCACGCTCAAAGGCTATCCGGCGGTCGTGAGCGAAACCAAATTCTCCAAGGGCAAGACCGCGACCTATCTTGATTCCGCGATCGTGTTTGCCGGCCCGGTGATGATCCGCGTTTTTTCGACCTCGCAGAACCGGGATTGGGCGAAGAAGACGCTCGATCAGTTCGTCGAGGTCATGAATATCGAGGAAGGTCCGCCGTTGCAGCCGGGAACGGAGACGCCGCCGGGCGCCAAACCGGGCGGGCCGCAAAACAATTCGATCTAGAGCAAAAGTGGAAACCGGTTTTCCGAAAAGATCATGCTCAAACAAAAAGCTAGAGCGGGATGCCGATCCAACGATAACTCGTTCCGCTCTGGGGAAAGTGCGCGATGAAATCGGCAGTGCTCGTTTTTCCCGGCATCAATCGTGAGCGCGACATGGCGCGCGCGCTGCGGCTCGTCTCCGGCCGCGCGCCCGCGATGGTGTGGCATGCGGAGGCGGCGCTGCCGCCACGCACCGATCTTGTTGTCATTCCGGGCGGCTTTTCCTACGGCGACTATCTGCGCTGCGGCGCGATCGCGGCGCGCGCGCCGATCATGGAGGCGGTGCGCACCTTCGCCGCCAAGGGCGGGCTCGTGCTCGCGGTCTGCAACGGTTTCCAGATCGCTTGCGAAGCAGGACTGTTGCCGGGCGTGCTGATGCGCAACGCGCAACTGCGCTTCATCTGCCACGACGTTTATCTGCGTGTCGAGCGCTCCGATACGCCGTTCACCCGCGGCTACAATGCCGGTCAGGTGATCCGCGTGCCGGTCGCGCACGGCGAGGGCAATTACATCGCCGATGGCGAAACCATCGCGCGGCTCGAAGGCGAGGGCAGGGTGCTGTTCCGCTATGCTTCACCCGACGGCATGGTCGATCCCGACTGGAATCACAACGGCGCCATGAACGCCATCGCCGGCATCGTCAACGGGCGCGGCAATGTGCTCGGCATGATGCCGCATCCGGAAAATCATGTGGAAGCTTCGATGGGGCGAACCGACGGGCGCGGCTTGTTCGCGGGACTTGTGGATCATTTGAGCGAGGCGGCTTAAGCGCCGCGCGGCGTTGCATTTCCTGAGGTTTCCATGCCGTTCGGCATCGTCCTCCTTCTCATCAACGTCGGCCTGATCGTGCATGCGGCGAAAACCGGCCGCTTCTGGCCGTGGGGCTACATCATCCTGTTCATCCCGGGCTTCGGCGCACTTGCTTATGTACTGGTGGAGTTGGCGCCCGAATGGTTCGGCAGCGTCCAGGGTCAAAAGGCGCGCCGGCACGTGGTCAATACGCTCGATCCTTCGAAGCGCTACCGCGCGCTCACCGAGCAACTCGAAGTCGCCGACACTATCGCCAATCGCGCGGCGCTTGCCGAAGAGTGTCTCGAGCTGGGAAAGTTCACCGAAGCGGAATATCACTACGAGCACATTCTCGCGCTGCCGATGGGCGACGACCCGATCTATGCGCTCGGCAGGGCGCGCGCCCAATTCGGCCGCAGCCACCCGGAGGAAGCGGTCGCGACGCTCGATGATTTGCGCAAACGCTGGCCGGATTACCAATCGGCGGAAGCGCATCTGCTCTACGCCCGCGCGCTCGAAGAAAGCGGCCGCACCGACGACGCTCTCTACGAGTATCAAGCGGTGGCGAACTATTACCCGGGCGCGGAAGCGCGTGTGCGTTACGGGCTGTTGCTCGACAAGGCCGGCCGGCAGAGCGAGGCGAAGGCGGTCTTCACCGAGGTTCTGACCCAGCTCAAGCGCGCTCCGAAATATGTCCGCCGCGTGCAGGCGGCGTGGATCGCGCTCGCCGAGAAGGCGCTGCGCGGTTAAGGCATACCGGATCGAAATTGAGGCTGGAACGCAGCCGCCGCTTACGTTACCTCGGCGGGTAGCGAGCCCAAGCAGGACCATGATCCGCAACGAACCCGCCATCACGCCTGAACTGGTCGCCGAGCACGGGCTCAAGCCCGATGAATACGAGCGCATCCTCAAGCTCATCGGCCGCGTGCCGACATTCACCGAACTCGGCATCTTCTCGGCCATGTGGAACGAGCACTGCTCGTATAAATCCTCGAAAGTCCATCTGCGCACGCTCCCGACCCAGGCGCCCTGGGTGATCCAGGGGCCGGGCGAGAATGCTGGTGTCATCGACATCGGCGACGGGCTCGCGGTGGTGTTCAAGATGGAGAGCCACAACCACCCGAGCTATATCGAGCCTTATCAGGGCGCGGCGACCGGTGTCGGCGGCATTCTGCGCGATGTCTTCACCATGGGCGCGCGGCCGATCGCTTGCCTCAACGCGCTCTCCTTCGGCGATCCGGGCCATCCGAAGACCCGCCACCTCGTCTCAGGCGTGGTCGCCGGTATCGGCGGCTACGGCAATTCCTTCGGCGTGCCGACGGTCGGCGGCGAAGTGCGCTTTCACCGCCGCTATGACGGCAATTGCCTGGTCAATGCGATGGCGGTCGGGATCGCCGACGCCGACAAGATTTTCTATTCGGCCGCCTCCGGCGTGGGCATGCCGATCGTCTATCTCGGCTCGAAGACCGGGCGCGACGGCATCCACGGCGCCAGCATGGCCTCCGCCGAGTTCGGCGCCGATGCCGAGGAAAAGCGCCCGACTGTGCAGGTCGGCGATCCGTTCTCCGAAAAACTCCTGCTCGAAGCCTGTCTCGAGATCATGGCCAAGGGCTGCGTCATCGCCATTCAGGACATGGGTGCTGCCGGCCTGACCTGCTCTGCCGTGGAGATGGGCGCCAAGGGCGATCTCGGCGTGACGCTGGATCTCGACCGTGTGCCGTGCCGCGAAACCGGCATGAGCGCCTATGAGATGATGCTCTCGGAAAGCCAGGAGCGCATGTTGATGGTGCTCAAGCCCGAGAAGGAGCAAGAAGCCGAAGCGATCTTCCGCAAATGGGGGCTCGATTTTGCCGTCGTCGGCGAGACCACGCCGTCGAAGCGCTTTCTGATCCGTCACGGCGGCGACGTGATGGCCGATCTGCCGATCAAGGAGCTCGGCGACGAAGCGCCCGTTTACAATCGGCCTTTCGCCGAGAGCCCGAAGCTTCCCGTCATCGATCCGGCGTCGGTCAAGCCGCCGATGAGCACGGCCGACGCGCTCGAAAAGCTGATTGCGTCGCCCGACCTCTGCTCCAAGCGCTGGGTGTTCGAGCAATACGATCACATCATCGGCGGCAACACCGTGCAGCGGCCGGGTGGCGATGCCGCCGTCGTGCGCATCAACGAGGGGCCGAAGGCGCTGGCGCTCACCGCCGACGTCACGCCGCGCTATTGCGAGGCCGAACCGTATGAAGGCGGCAAGCAGGCGGTGGCGGAAGCCTGGCGCAATATCTGCGCGGTCGGCGGCCGTCCGCTGGCGCTGACCGACAATCTGAATTTCGGCAATCCCGAGCGGCCCGAGATCATGGGGCAATTCGTCGGCTGCGTTCGCGGCATCGGCGAAGCGGCGCGTGCGCTCGATTTCCCGATCGTGTCCGGCAACGTCTCGCTCTACAACGAGACCAACGGCCGCGCCATTCTGCCGACTCCGACCATCGGCGGTGTCGGCCTGCTCGAAAACTTCACGAGCGCCATGACAATTGCCTTCAAGGCGGAGGGCGAGTCGATCCTCCTGGTCGGCGACACGCGCGGCTGGCTCGGCCAGTCGCTCTATCTGCGCGAGATTTGCGGCCGCGAGGAGGGCGCTCCGCCGCCGATCGATCTTGCGGCGGAGCGCCGCCATGGCGAATTCGTGCGCGCGCTGATCCGCGACGGCCTCGTCACGGCGGTGCACGACATCTCCGACGGCGGTCTTCTCGTCGCGCTCGCCGAAATGGCGATGGTCTCGCACATCGGTGCGGTGCTCGAAGCGCCGCGTGGCGTTGCGCCGTACGCTTTTTGGTTCGGCGAGGATCAAGCCCGTTACGTACTGACGGCGAAAGATGCTCGCGCTGTGGCCGAGCGGGCCAAGGCGGCAGCGGTGCCGCTGACTCAGATCGGCGCGACCGGCGGCCGGGTTTTGGCCGTCGCGGATGAACAGCCCCTCGTTGTGAGCGAACTGCGGTCGCGCTTCGAGAACTGGCTGCCGGACTACATGGCTGCTCCCGCCTAAACGCGCGGCTTCCGCCGTTTTGCCATGCACGCCACGCAGCTATCATCCACCAAACAAAAGGGCGCGGCAGCGGAGGGAGGCAAGATCATGAAACGCAGCACCAACCGGATTCTCACCACCCACGCCGGCAGTCTGTCGCGGCCGGCAAACCTCATCGACATGAACCGGGCGAGGGCCGGCGGCGAAAGCAAGGACGATGCGGCCTACGCACGATGCCTCGCCGGTGCCGTCGCTGACGTTGTGCGCAAGCAGCGCGACGCCGGCATCGACATTGTCGACGACGGCGAGTTCGGCAAGCCGATGGCGTCGCACTACGACTACGGCGTTTGGTGGAATTACGCCTTTGCGCGCATGGCCGGATTCGTCTCGCCGGATTCCGTGCCCGAATCCAAGCAGAGAAAATCGAGCGTCGCCGACTTGGCGCTGACGACCTTCGCCAATCGCCGCGATTGGCAAAAATTCTCGGAGTTTTATCAAGACCCGGAATCGACCGGCACGTTGGTCGGCAGCGCTGCCCGCCGGCGTCCGCGCCGTCCGGTCTGCACCGGCCCGATCAAATATACCGGCCAGGCGGCGATCGCCGCCGACGTCGACAATCTGAAAAAGGCGATGGCCGCTGCCGGCGCCGCCGAAGGCTTCATGTGCTCGATCGGGCCCGGCAGCTTCGCGCGCAGCGAGGACATGCACTACAACAATCCGGAGGAGTTCGTCTTCGCCGCCGCCGACGCCATGCGCGAGGAATACAAAGCGATCGTCGATGCCGGCCTCGTGCTGCAGATCGACGACCCGAGCCTTCCGGACAATTGGGACATGATCAATCCGGAGCCGCCGCTCGCGGAATTCAAGAAGTTCGAGCGCGTGCGCATGGAGGCGCTCAATCATGCGCTGCGCGGCTTGCCGGCCGACCGCATCCGCTTTCACATCTGCTGGGGGAGCTGGCACGGCCCGCACACGACCGACATTCCGCTCGCCGACATCGTCGATCTCGTGCTGACCGTCAATGCCGGCGCCTATTCGGTCGAGGCGGGCAATCCGCGGCACGAGCATGAATGGCGCGTCTGGCAGGACGTTGCACTTCCCGACGGTAAGCTGCTCATTCCCGGCGTCGTCAGCCACGCGACCAACATCGTCGAGCATCCGCAGGTGGTGGCGGACCGGATCGTGCGTTACGCCAAAGTGGTCGGCCGCGAGAACGTCATCGCCGGCACCGATTGCGGCTTCGGCGGCCGCATCCATCCGCAGATCGCGTGGGCGAAGCTCGAGGTGTTGGCGGCGGGCGCCAGGCTCGCGACCGCAGAGCTTTGGCGCTAGCGCCGCCTGCGACGCACGCGCCTAACGCGCCGCACGCGCGAGCGCGCCGTAACATTCCGGCGACAGACGCGCGTAGTTCGCCGCCAAGCATTCGATAATGCGGCCGCCGCCGGGCGGCACATTTCCGCACAGCGTCCGCTGCTCGGCGCCGCAGAAGGAGAGAACCTCAAGCGCCTTGCGCGGCCGCATCGGCGGAATAGGCCCGAGCGGCGCGATTGTCGGCGGCGGCGCCGCGCCTGCCGCCGGAGGCGGCGCGCCGTCTTCACCCATGGCCATCACCGCCTTGCGGCAGGGCGGCGACAGTGCGGCGGCCTTGGCTTGCAGGCAGCGCAAAGCGGCTGAGCCGCCCGGTTTTACGCCCGGGCAATGCACGCCGAAATCGGACCGGCACGCGGCGCGGACGGCGGCGACTTGTGGCGATGGCGGCTTCTTGCCTTCGGCGGCCGGCGGTCCCGGCGGAGGAGGAGCAGCCGGCTCCGCTGTCGCGGCGGACGGCTCAGCGGTTGCGGGAGGCGGAGGTGGCGCTGCGGCGGCTGGCGGAGGTGGTGCTGCAGCTGCGGGCGCTGGTGCGGGCTTCGCGGGTGCAGGCGCTGGCGCCGCGCTCTCTGTCGGCGGCGGTCCAACGGCGTCGAGCGCCGCCTTGCACGATGGCGATACTTTGGCGGCATTGCGCTTGAGACATTCGAGCGCGTCCTTGGTGCCCGGCTTCACGCCGGTGCATTGCGCCATGAAGTCGGAGCGGCAGGAGGCGCGGATCGCCGAAATCTGCTCGGACGTCGGCTGCTGGGCAGAGGCCGCAAGCGAAGTCCCAACCACGAGCCCGGTTGCAATCAACAGGCGCACAGCGCGCCAACAGCCGAACTTCACGCAAGCCTCCTTTTTTGCCGGCCGGCACGTTGCACAATCGCGCTAATGCCGTCCAGCATGCGGTGTATTGCCGTAGCGCGTCGGCTTTGCGACTGCGGACTAGTCTGTTAATTCAATTGTGCTGGGGGAGTCGGCACATAATGGAGGCGCAGCCATGCCCATGGCCGCGAGCGATATCGAGCGCTTGATCCGGGCGAGCATTCCGGATGCGAGCGTCACGATCCGCGACCTGGCCGGCGACGGCGACCACTATGCCGCAACGGTCATCGCCGAGTCCTTCCGCGGCAAATCGCGCGTGCAGCAGCACAAGATCGTCTACGATGCGCTCAAAGGCGAAATGGGCGGCAAGCTGCACGCTCTGGCCCTGCAGACCGGCACGCCGGAACCCTAAGCCCACGCCCGCTCCGGGCGATTTGGACTATTTTTCGCGCCAACGGTGGAACGTTTTGCTCGTGCGGGTGCCGGCGGCTGGCAATTGATTTGCCAACGAAATTTTGACGCTCGGCCGCAATCAATGCATGGCTTTGCCGGCTTTTGCTGCCTATATTGGGCGTCAAAGGCTTTAACGATGAGTCGGCTGCGGCGCGGTCCGCACCGCCAACAGGGAAAACCGCGATGGCTATCGAGCAATTCATCGAAAATGAGGTGAAGTCCAACGACGTCGTCCTGTTCATGAAGGGAACGCCGCAGTTTCCGATGTGCGGCTTTTCGGGGCAGGTGGTGCAGATCCTCGATTATCTGGGCGTGCCCTATAAGGGCCTCAACGTGCTCGAGAACGACGACCTGCGCGGCGGCATCAAGACCTACTCGAATTGGCCGACCATTCCGCAGCTCTATGTCAAGGGCGAGTTCGTCGGGGGTTGCGACATCATCCGCGAGATGTTCCAGGCCGGCGAGCTGCACTCGCTGTTCAAGGACAACGGCATTCCGGTGAAGGAAAGCGCCCAAGTCTAAGTGTGCAGCCTCGGCGCGACCGTGAAGCGCTTCTGAGCTTCGCCGCGTTGCAAAGCCGGTTGCGTTCCTAGCACTTGCGTTCTTACGAACATGACGTCCACGCGCAGGCCCGATCCGTTCGGGCCTGAATGCATTTTGTGCGCATTGTCCACGCAATCTGAAAGCGGATCGCGTTTCAGCGCATCCGATTGGCG
>Ga0210408_10005869_pt1 | contig 10704 bp, 6 predicted proteins | sample IncBWH4MmetaG_FD_155471 | JGI IMG/M metagenome (GOLD analysis project Ga0210408, IMG submission 155471) | Forest soil microbial communities from Barre Woods Harvard Forest LTER site, Petersham, Massachusetts, United States - Inc-BW-H-4-M | ecosystem: Environmental > Terrestrial > Soil >... | reverse complement strand
CAGAGGCTGACGCTGGCCCGACTCCTGTTCGAGCAGGGTGACCGGCACGTCACCGCCGAGCAGCTGCACGGCGAAGCGGTCGAGGCGGCGGTCCGGGTGTCGCTCGCGACTGTCTACAATACGCTGGACCAGTTCATCGAGGCAGAGCTGCTGCGCAAGGTCGTGGTGAATTCCGGGCACTCCTATTTCGACACCAACGTCAGTGACGATCATCACTTCTTTTTCGAGGATACGGACCGGCCGCTCGACATTCCGGGCGAGTATGTCGCCGTCTCCGGCCTGCCGAAGCCGCCCGTGGGCGCCGCCATCCGCCGCATCGACGTGATCATCCGCGTCGGCCGGGACCCGGCTCCAGCCGCAGGCTGGAAATTTTCTAGACTGTATTGATTCCCGACTCCAGCGGGCGCACAGTCCTCGCCGTCATCGGCTTTTCCAAAATGAGCAGAGGAGGCGACATGCCTTCGCTCAAGGGAACCCGGACCGAGCAAAATCTGAAGGACGCGTTTGCCGGCGAGAGCCGGGCGAACCGCCGCTATCTCTGTCTCGCCCGCAACGCCGACGTTGAGGGCTTCAAGGATCTCGCCGCGGTGTTCCGCTCGACTGCCGAGCGCAAGACCGGGCACGCGCACGGCCATCTCGCCTATCTCGGGGAAGTGGGCGCCCCGGCAACCGGCAAGCCGATCGGTCCGGCCGGCGACGCCCTCGAGGCCGCGATCGCCAGCGAGAGCCACGAACACACCGACATGTATCCGGACATGGCCCGCGTTGCCCGCCAGGAAGGCTTCGACGAGATCGCCGACTGGTTCGAGACGCTCGCCAAGGCCGGGAAGTCGCAGGTCGGCCGCTTTCAAAAGGCGCTCGACGCGCTTTGATCCATACCAACAATTCGAAGAAAACTGGACACGATCGGAGGGAAACATGGACACAAGAGCTGACGTGAATGCGGGCAAGTGCCCGGTCGTGCATGGCACCACAAATGCCGGGATGCGGTCGAACAAGGACTGGTGGCCGACTCAACTGAACCTCAGGATTCTTCGCGCGAACTCGCCTCAGTCCGATCCCATGGGCAAGGCTTTCAACTATACGCCGAGGAGTTAGAAGCTCGATTACGCCGCCCTGAAGAAAGACCTCGCCGCGCTGATGACGGACAGCCAGGACTGGTGGCCGGCGGATTTCGGCCACTACGGCGGCCTCATGATCCGCATGGCGTGGCACGCCGCGGGCACGTACCGCATCGGCGACGGGCGCGGCGGCGCCGGCGCCGGCCAGCAGCGCTTCGCACCCCTCGGTTCCTGGCCGGACAATGCGAACCTCGACAAGGCGCGCCGGCTCCTGTGGCCCATCAAGCGGAAATACGGCTCGAAAATCTCGTGGGCCGACCTGATGGTCCTTGCCGGCAATGTCGCGCTCGAAACCATGGGCTTCAAGACATTCGGCTTCGGCGGCGGGCGCGCCGATGTGTGGGAGCCCGACGAGATCGTCTACTGGGGCAAGGAGAAAGCCTGGTTCCCCGATCCTCGTGGCGACGAGCGCTACAGCGGCGTCCGCGATCTCGAGAATCCGCTGGCTGCCGTGCATATGGGCCTCATTTACGTCAATCCAAACGGGCCGAACTTCAAGCCGGATCCGGTTGCCGCCGCCATCGACATCCGCGAGACCTTCAAGCGCATGGCGATGGACGACGAGGAGACGGTCGCGCTCATCGCCGGCGGACACAGCTTCGGCAAGACCCACGGCGCCGGCGACGGCGCGCTTGTCGGTCCCGAGCCGGAAGCTGCGCCCATCGAGGAGATGGGCTTCGGCTGGAAGAGCCGCCATGGCACAGGAAAAGGAAAGGACGCGATCACCGGCGGCCCGGAAGTCACCTGGAGCACGACGCCGACGAAGTGGAGCAACAGCTTTTTCGAGAACCTGTTCAAATATGAATGGGAACTGGAGAAAAGCCCGGCTGGTGCCAATCAATTCAGGGCGAAGGGCGCTGCCGCCACGATTCCGGATGCCTTCGACCCGTCGAAGCGTCATACGCCGACCATGCTGGTCACGGACGTCGCTCTGCGGATGGATCCGGCCTACGAGAAGATATCCCGGCGCTTCCTGGAGCATCCGGATGAGTTCGCGGACGCGTTTGCCCGCGCGTGGTTCAAACTCACGCACCGCGACATGGGCCCGCGCGCACGCTATCTCGGCCCGGAGGTGCCGGCGGAGGAGCTGATCTGGCAGGATCCCGTTCCCGCCGTCGATCACAAGCTGATCGACGCCAAGGACATCGCGGGTCTCAAGGCCAAGATCCTCGGCTCGCGACTTTCCATCCCCGAGCTGATCGGGGCCGCGTGGGCCTCGGCGGCAACCTTCCGCGGCTCCGACAAGCGCGGCGGGGCGAACGGGGCGCGCATCCGTCTCGCGCCGCAGAAGGATTGGGAAGTCAACCAGCCTGCCCAACTGGCAAAGGTGCTCGAAACCCTTGCGGGCATCCAGAAGGAGTTCAACGACGCGGCCAGCGGCGGCAAGAAAGTGTCGCTCGCCGACCTGATCGTTCTTGGCGGCTCGGCCGCCGTCGAACAGGCCGCGAAGCAGGCCGGGCACAACGTGACCGTTCCCTTCGCGCCCGGCCGCACGGACGCGTCCCAGGAGCAGACCGACGTGGAGTCCGTTGGCTATCTCGAACCGGTGGCGGACGGATTCCGCAACTACCTCAAGGCCCAGTTCAGCATACCGGCGGACGAGCTGCTGATCGACAAGGCACAACTCCTGACGCTGACCGCGCCGGAGATGACGGTCCTCGTCGGTGGCCTGCGCGTCCTGGGCGCGAACCACGGCAAGTCGCAGCACGGCGTCCTCACGAATCGTCCGGGGACGCTGACCAACGACTTCTTCGCGAACCTCTTGGACATGAGCACCGAGTGGAAAGCGACCTCCGATGAAAATGTGTTCGAGGGATACGACAGCAAGAGCGGCAAACTGAGGTGGACCGGCTCCCGTGTCGACCTCGTCTTCGGTTCGAACTCCGAGTTGCGCGCCCTTGCCGAAGTTTACGGGGCCGACGACGCGCAAGCGAAGTTCGTGGCCGACTTCGTGGCGGCGTGGACCAAGGTGATGAACGCTGATCGCTTCGACCTCGCCTGATCTCTCGGCCGAGAGGTTTTCGAAGGCTGTTAAGGCCAAGCCGCTCCAACCAGGCGGCTTGGCCGGGATGATGCGCCCGACGGCGTCAAAAGCATGCTGTCCGGACTTTCTGGCCGCTCGCAGCCGTGATGCCCGTTACTTTGCGGTCCTGCTCCGTGCCTGGTCATTCGCGTCATTCTGACTGTACGCCGATCACTTCCGGCTTAACCCGATAAGCAGACAATTTCAGTGCCAGCCGGCACTTCGCATTTGTGCCAGGAGCAGAAATCCTCTGCCTGCTCTGCGAGTACACTTCGGAGCCTATCCACGGTTACCAATGACCTCGGAAAGTGATGTCTCGGCGCGGCGAGCGAATATGACCGCGCCTTGGCGCTCGGAAATGTCGCGAGCGGTCGCGAAGTCCGCAATCGCTTCACCCTTGTTGTTCCGACTAAGCGCCAGCAAACACGCACCGCGCAGACGATAGATTTCGGGCAGGTAAAATCCAATGCCGGGCTCGTCTATGCCGGCGATAGCACGATCGAGATGTGCGAGGCCGTCCGCCGGCCGGCCAGCGGCCAGCAGCACTTCGGCGGCCAAGCCAAGATAATATTGCGGAAGCGGACCGACCGTTGTTGCATTGCCGATCTCGGCATCGATCAGTCGCGCGGCGTCGGCGATGCCAGAGCCGACCGCCGTCGCCCAGCTGACAAGCACCAGGCTACTCGCGCGCCACGGCGCCAAACCAAACTTTTCCGCCAGTCCCACCGCGCGACGCGCCGCCGTGAGGGTGGCGTCGCGATCGGCCCCAAGCTGGTGGCCGATGCCACAATTGTGCAATGCATGGGCAAGGCTATTGGGATGGTCGAGCCTTTCCGCGAGGGCGAGCGACTGCGCGTAATGTTGGGTTGCCTTTTGCCCGTCGCCCGTCAGCTGGAAGGCGTTGCCGCCCTGCGAATGCGCGCAAACACCCGGATCATGACCGCCGAATTCATGACCGAGGTGCCGGTGGCGAGCCATGTCGTACATCTCGACGCCGATGCGGGAACTGTCCAGCGCGTCCCGGACGTCGCCGCGAAAAAAAGCCGTTGACCACCGACAATGGTACGCCTCAAGCAAGAGCTCGCCGTCACCTGAACGTTGCGCAAGCGTCACGAGCTCTCCGGCGCGGTCGCGGGCGAGAGACGTCTTGCGTCTGAGATTGGCGTTGATCCATAGGCCCCATTTGGCCTGGAACGATTTGGCACGGTCCCCCAGCTTCTCGCCGATTTCGCTGGCCCGGGTGTAGGCATCCTCCACCTCTACGCTCTGCAGGCCATGGGCGACGACCGACGCTGACCCGAGCTTGAGCAGAAAATCCAGTTGCCGGCGCATCCCATCTTGCGTTGGCAATGCTTCGGCAAGCTTAAGACCGGTCGAGAAATGCGCGACCGCCTCGCGATAGGCCGAACGGCTCACGGCCTGATCGCCGGCGCGCATACGATAATCGCAGGCCGGGCCCGACAGTCCGGCCTCGCCGAAATGATGAGCCAGCAGATCCGGTTCGCTCGCGGCGATATCGGCCGAATTCTGCTCAAGCGCCCTGGCGATGCGTTCGTGCCATTGGCGCCTGCGTGTCAAAAGCAGACTCTCATAAGCGGCGTCGCGCACCAGCGCATGCTTGAAACTGAAGTTTCGCTCCAGGCTCCGTTCCTCGGGAAAGACAATTCCCGCCGCAACCAGCTTCGCCAACATGGTCTCGAGTTCGTCGGCACTTCTGGAGGCAACCGCTTCGAGCAGCGGGAAAGAAAATTGTCGGCCGATGACAGCAGCGATCTGGGCCACATCGCGCGCCTGGCCGAGACGGTCGAGACGGGCCATCAGCGAATCCTTGAGGGTCGTCGGCACTGCGCTGTCTTCGCCGGCCGATTCGATGACGCTCTTGGTCAGCTCCTCGACGAATAGGGGAACGCCGTCGGTCCTGGCGACGATCGCTGCGACCGTTTCCACCGACAGACCGTGCTCGGCGGCGACGCCGGCGACCAATTGCGCACACTCCTGGCGCGCCAGACGGCCGAGCGTCAACAGGGTCGCCTGCGGCCGCGCCGACCAGGGCGGCACGAAATCCGGCCGCGCGGTCACCAATGCAAGCGATCGTGCCTGGTCGATGCTGTCCGTCAGGCGCATCATCATTTCGAGGGTAGTGGCGTCGATCCAGTGCGCGTCCTCCAGGACTATGAGTACCGGATGGCTCTCGCCCATGCGAAGGAATGTGTCGACGATGAGAGCCAGGGTCGATGCCTTCCGTTGAGCTGGCGTCAGCGATGACGGCGCCGCCGCTACGAACGGGACGGACAAAAGCTCGGCGAGCAGAGGAAGCGCTGCCGTCTCCGAACCCGTCCGCTGCGCCACCAGAACGCCCAGTTTCTCGATCCGTTCACCCGGCGTGTCCGTTGCGGCGAAGCCGGCCGCGCGACCGAGATACTGGATCACCGGATAGAGCGCGCTGTCGCTGTGATAGGGCGAGCATTGCAAATTGATGCGTGCGTGCGGTTCACCGGCAAGCGCTTCCTGCAATGCTTCGATCGAGCGCGATTTTCCAATCCCCGCTTCGCCGATCACCGTGACGATCTGGCCCTCGCCCTGCCGTGCCAGGTGCCAGCGGTCGAGTATCAACCCCATTTCGTGCGCGCGGCCGATCAGCGGCAGATTCCCGCCGGCGCGGATGGCGGCAAAACGGCTTTCGACCGACGCTTCGCCGCGCACGCGCCAGGCGGGCACCGGGCGGGCGAATCCTTTCAATTCGTGGTTTCCGGTGCGCTCGAGCTCGAACAACCCACCCAGCAAATTCTGGGTCGCTTCGCTCACGAGAATAGTGTCTGGCTCGGCAAGCGCCTGCAGCCGCGCGGCGAGGTTGGGCGTCTCGCCAACGATGGTGCGCTCTTGCGCGGTTCCGCTGCCGATGATTTCGCCCACCACGACGAGGCCGGTGGCAATTCCGATCCGTGCCTGCACCCGTGTAGCGTCCGGCAACTCGACGCCGCCGACTTCCGCGATGATGGCGATCGCGGCACGGACGGCGCGTTCGGCGGCATCCTCGAAGGCGAGAGGAAAGCCGAAATAAGCCAGGACACCATCGCCCATGAACTTGGCGACGAAGCCGCCGTATCGCCCGATCGCGCCGGCAGTGGCATCCTGATAACGCCGGATCAAAACCCCGAGCAGCTCGGGGTCGACTTTGCCCGATAGCGCCGTTGAGCCAACCATGTCGGCGAATAGGACCGTAACCTGGCGGCGCGTGGCGTCGCCCGAACTCGTCCCGTCTGGGTCGACAGGCTTCGCTGGAGCCACCTCGGCGCCGCGACCGGCAATCGCCTTCAGCAGTCGACGGCGATTCCCCAGTGACAGGCCGAGCTGTTCAAGATCATGCTCATTCAGGTCCGCCAGGATATCGAGATCGATATCGTTCGCTTCGAAGATGTCGGCATATTGCTCAAGTCTATTGCCGCGCAACCAGTCGCGAAGTTCGGTCATGCCGTCAGTTCCCTAATCGCCACTCGGACAAGTGGGTGCGTCGCGTCGGTTCGCCGGGAAACTGCTACAATTTGCCTGATGTGCCAAGCTAGGCGTCGCGGTTGAACCCCAAGCAAGGACCAGGAGCATGGCCACGGACGCACGTTTCACGGGCACCCCGCAGGCGCCAACCGATCCCCAGGGGCCAACCGGACGCCTGACCGAATGGCTGCAGCATCTCCGCCTGGACTCGGTTCCCGATGAGGTGAAAGCCCGCGCCAAGCATCTCATGCTGGACGGTATTGCCTGCGCGCTGGTCGGCGCGCGCCTGCCATGGTCCAACACGGCGGTCGAGACCATCACGCGCTTCGAGGGGACGGGCGACAAGACGATCATCGGTTGGGGCCGTAGCGCCAGCGGACCGGTGGCCTGCCTGCTCAACGGCACCTTCATCCAGGGCTTCGAGCTCGACGACTTCCATCCGCTGGGACCCCTGCACAGCGCGTCGGTGGTCATTCCCTCGCTGCTGGCCTGCGCGGAAGAGCTCGGCCACGTCAAAGGCGACAAGTTCCTGCTGGGCGCCGTCGCCGGCTTCGAGGTCGGCCCGCGCGTCGGCATGGCCCTGCATGGCGCGCAGATGCTGTCGCGCGGCTGGCATTCGGGATCGGTGTTCGGCACCCACGCCAGCGCCGCAGCGGCAGGCATCCTGCTCGATCTCGACGCGGCGCGGTTCGAGGATGCGCTGGGGCTGGCGGCGACCCAGTCCGCCGGATTGATGGCGGCGCAATTCGAGGCGATGTGCAAGCGCATGCATCACGGCTTCGCCGCCCGCAACGGCCTCTATTCGGCCCTCCTGGCGGCCGGCGGCTACACCGGGATCAAGCGCGTGTTCGAGCGCGAGTATGGCGGCTTCCTGTCGGTGTTCGGCGAGGGCCATTCGCCTGACGTGGGCAAGATCACCGACCGGCTGGGCGAGCGATGGGAGACGCTGCGGATCGCCATAAAACCCTATGCCGCGATGGGCGCCCTGCATGCGCCGCTCGATGCGATCTTCGACATCATGGCGAAGCGGCCGGTGAAGAGCCACGAGATCGACCGCATCGATATCGACATGTCGCACGCCGCCTATCATCACGGCTGGTGGCCGCTCGAAAGGCCACTCACGCCGATCGCCGCCCAGATGAACGTGGCCTACGCGGTCGCGGCCGCGATCCTCGACGGGGCGGCGATGGTGCAGCAATTCGCACCGCAGCGCATCAATCGCGACGATGTGTGGGAGCTGATCCCGAAGATCACGGCGCACCACGATCCCGAATTCGACAAGGCCGGCAGCGGCACGCGCAGTACCCGGGTCACCGTCCATCTCAAAGACGGCACAAGGCTCCAGCACTTCGTCGAGATCGCGCGAACGATCGCAGCCCCGCTCACCAACGACCAGATCGTGGCGAAATACCGCACCTTGACCGATGGCATCGTCGCGTCCCGAAGACAGGCCGACATCGTGGACTTCGTGCTCAATCTGGAGACGGCCAGGGATACGTCCGAGCTTGCCCGCCTGCTGGCTCCGTCAGTCGGGGCCGCGTTCAGCGAATGACCGGTCGGCTTCGCGGCAGGCTTTTGCGCGAAGCGGCCAGGGATTGGCACTCATGACGGTTCGGCGAGCCAACGCGCGATCCGCACCCAGGCGCCCTGCAGCGTATCGGCGCCGATGAAGAGGCCGAGATGGCCGCCCGGCTCGACCATGCTCTCAATATCGGCGGGGCTGGTACCCACCAGGCGCCGCACCGCCAGGAGCTGCCCGGGCGGCACGACGGCATCGCCTTCGGCGGCCAGCAGGAAGAGAGGATGGCGCACGTCGGCCAGGTCGATCTGGCGGCCGAGCGCCGTGAAGCGGCCCTGGGCCAGGCGGTTCTCCTTGAACAGCCACAGCACGACCTGATGGAAGAAGGCACCGGGCAGATCGACGGTCGAGTCCGACCAGGTGCGGAAGCGCTCGAGAAGCCGCTCCTTGCCGGACTCCTCGCAGGGCTGGATCTGCAGCGCCGCGAGAGCGTCGTTGGCCTGCAGCACCGGTTCCCAGAGCTCGATCGCGCGGCGGCCGAGCATACGGCCGTCTCCCAGCCGCGCCAGCTCGTCGAACACGCTGAGCGGCAGGCTGTGGGCGGCGGCGGAGATGCGCGACGTGCCGACGTCGGTATCGATCGGCGCACCGGCCAGCACCAGCTTGCGCACCTTGGCCGGAAAGCGCGCGGCATAGACCAGCGCCATCCAGCCGCCCTGGCAGAGGCCCACCAGATCGACCGGCGCCCCCAGCTCGTCGACGGCGACATTCAGATCGGCGAGGTAACTGTCGATGGTGAGCAGCCGCATGTCGGCGCTCGCCGGGCGCCAGTCGGTGACGAACAGGCGAGAGCAGCCGTTGCGCGCCAGCGCATCGACCAGGCTGTGGCCGGGCGCCAGATCCGCGATGGTGGCGCCGTGCAGGGCCAACGGCGCGCAGATCAGCGTCGGCACGCCTTCGGCAGCGTGCGAGAAATCACGCAGCTCCATGGTCGACATTTCCAGCCTGACACGGTTGGTCGCCGACCAGGCGAACCTGGGCGACGGGTCCGCCTGAGCGCCCGCGGCGCTCAGCGCGCGGGCGACTTCGTTGGCCTGCACCGCCAGCGCTTCGCCCGCCGCGGCAAGTGCGATGAAAGGCCAGGCGAAGTAGCTTGGCGGAGGCGGAAACGCCGGCTCATACCAGCGAGGAGCATTCTCGTTCATGTTGGCCTCGCTCACCGTTAATGGTGCGAGCCGACCGGCCGACGCGGCCTCCGGGAGAGAGGCACTCTCGAGCACGCGCGGAACCGGGAACGGCAGGCCACGTGGCGCGCCTTTGGAAATTCCTCGCCCACGCGCGACGGGGAGAGGTTGCGAGGGGAGGTGACTCCGATACTCCGCTGAAGAGGCAACGGCAAGGCGCGATACGTTGCGCGAACCTTAAATAATCGCAACATTGCGACGGGCGCTTGGGAACTGCCGGAGCAGGACGGGCCCGGGCAGCAAAGCCGATCGCTCGCCCATTGTTGATGGGTGCGACGCGTGCCGACGAGCCCGCGGCGACGTTGCTTCATCGAGAATGCGGATCATTGCCTTCCAACCGGCAGCCGGTAGGCAGCTGGCGTCGCTTCACAAACCGTGCGGCGCAAACTTACCGTCGCCTGAGTAATCGCGTCGGGGCACGTCCGGGGAAGATGCAACGTATTGAAGGCATCGGCCTTTAATACCAAATGGTCTTTTGCAGGACCGCCGTCGCCATCCGCCAGCTCCTGCGCCGTCCACGGATGTCTACGGCATGAACGAAGATGTGAAGACACAATCCGCCAGCCACCCACGCTTTCGTCGCGTGTGGTGGATCGTGGCGTCGTTAGTGCTGATTCTGATCGCCTTCGTCGTCTGGCAGAAAGTTGCCCAGACGCCGAAGACGAAAGCGGCCGCGCCCCAGATCGTCACGGTTGCGCAGGCGACGCAGGGCGACATGCCGGTGATCCTGAACGAACTGGGTACCGTCACGCCCACCGCCACGGTCACCGTCATGCCCAACCAGTCGGTCAGCGGCTATTTGACCGAGGTGCCTTTCCAGGAAGGGCAGGACGTCGAGAAGGGCCAGGTGCTGGCGCAGATCGATCCGCGGCCGTATCAGGCGGCGCTCGACCAGGCCCTGGGCACGCTGCAGCGCGACCAGGGCCTCCTGCATGAGGCGCAGATGGACCTCGACCGCTTCCAGAAGCTCGTCAAGCAGGATTCGATCGCCCGCCAGCAGGCCGAAGACCAGGCCTTCGTCGTTGTGCAGGACGAGGGCACGGTGAAGCTCGACCAGGCGGCGGTCGACACCGCCAAGCTCAACCTCTCCTATACAACCATCACGTCGCCGGTCGCGGGCCGCGTCGGGCTGCGCCTCGTCGATCCGGGCAACTACATCAGCGGCTCGTCGAGCACCGGGGTGGCCGTCGTCACGACGATCAAGCCGACAACGATCCAGTTCACGGTGGCCCAGAACGATCTGCAGAAGGTGGTCGAGCGGTTCCGCACGCCCGGCGTGAAGTTGTCGGTGACGGCCTACACCAG
>Ga0210408_10005868_pt1 | contig 10705 bp, 8 predicted proteins | sample IncBWH4MmetaG_FD_155471 | JGI IMG/M metagenome (GOLD analysis project Ga0210408, IMG submission 155471) | Forest soil microbial communities from Barre Woods Harvard Forest LTER site, Petersham, Massachusetts, United States - Inc-BW-H-4-M | ecosystem: Environmental > Terrestrial > Soil >... | reverse complement strand
ACCAGCGCAATCGAGTTCACGTCGCCATCGATCGAATAGAACCTCTTGCGCACGTCTTCGCCGGCCGCGACGAAGCGGCTGTAGCCGGTCCCGGCCGGATCGATGAAGACGAGATCGGTGAAGTCGAGCCAGGTCTCCGCGTTCGGCTGCAAATCGGGCGATGCGGAGGGCGTCACCGCATCGGCGTTGATCGGCAGCCGCCACGGACCGCTATTGCCGAGTTGCAGGTAAGCCGACGCCGCGCCCGGGCCGCCATTGAAGAGGAAAGTCACCGGACGGTTGGCGTGGTCGGCGCCATCGAGTTGATAGGAGGTGTAGGCGATATCGGCCTGTGGCTCGCCCTTCTCGTCGAACAGGCGGATTGAACCGGCGGTCGCGGTAAAGGTGAGCGATCGTCCGGGGAAATCGAGCGTGTGCTTGGTCGTCGCGTCCGGCGGCAGACGATGTTGCTCGGCGGCGGGCGTGTCGGCGGCATCGGTCGCGCGCCTGCCGGCCGCACCGGACTTCTGGCCTGACGGCACGGCAGCGCCGGGCTTCTCGGCGGGCGGCGGATCGTCGGCGCGGGCGATGCTCCATGCTGATAGCGCGACCAAGGCCAACCCCAGGCGCGAGAGGCGCCGCACCGGCAAAGCGATGATCATTTCCGCCAATCCTCCCTGACAGCCTTACGATCCAGCCGCTCAGCCTTGCGGATTGTGCAAGCCTTGCCAACGGGATAGTGGCAGGTTCTAAGCTGAAATTACGGCAGATCGGTAACAGCGCCAATCGGGCGCGATGGGATGCCATCCGCAGCGAGGCCCATCGCCGTTTCAGGTGCTCGATCGGATCGCGCTTCTAGAAGCCGATGCCAACCATCAGCACGAACTGCCGCCCGCACCAGTCTCCGGAACAGACGGGGCTTGCGCCGGTCAGGCCGAAGCGGCGGTTGTAGCGGGAGATCGCCACATGAGATCGGCGCGCAGCGTGACGCTTCACGACAGGGCGTACGGTGCTCGCTTTCGCCGCGGTTTCGCCGGCTGCAACGGGACCTTCCGCAGCCACGGCCGGCACTACCGCCCACGTCATGGCGGCAACACAGATTGCCGCCGCAAACGGCGATAGCGGGCGGGAATACTTCATCATCGGCCGGCTCCTTCTCCCTCGCCCCAGCTCAGCGAACATAACGTAGTGCGGGATGATCGGTTCAACCTTCACAATTGTGAGATCAGAAGCCGACGCCAATGATGGCGTGGCCACCGCCACCGCCACCACCGCCGCTAATAATGCTCGGCCTTGCGACCGCCTGCTGACGGGCACGCGGCGCTTCGGGCGCCGGCGCCGGCTTCGCGCGCTGTTCGCGCTCCGGCTGACGGTTCGCCTGCTTGCGGGCGGCCTTCGCATTGTCTTGGTCGTCGCTCTTGCGCGAGGCGGTTGCCGGGGCGGCGGGCTTCTGGTCAGCGACGCAGGTACCGCCCTGCACGGTTTGGCCAGCCTTGCACTCCAGCGGGCAAACCCGCGTCGCATGCTTGTTCAATTCGGCAACCAGCGCCTGGGTCACGCTGGGATTATCCGTCGCCTGGCCCTCGATCGACAGATAATGGCCGAGCGCGCTCTTGGTCGGCGGGTTAAGCGAGCCGTCGACCTGGCCGGTCAGGCAGCCGAGCCTGATGAGTTCGGACTGCGCCGAGCGGACCAGTTCGGGCGAATTCGGCTGAGAGGCTGCGCGCTTGGCGGCCTCGGCGTTAAAGCGGTCGAGCGCGGCCACCACCAGCGGCCCGAGCCGGTCGCAGGTCACGTTCCTGGAGAACGCCCTCAAATCATCGACGCCCGTACCATCGCTGCCCTTGGCCAGCAGCGCATCGAGTTTGCCCTGCTGGTCCTTGCAGGTGGCTTCTTTTGCCGCCGCAAGCTCCGCTTTCTTGCGCGCGGCCTCGGCCTCTTGCGCCTGCTTGTCGGCAGCCGCACGGGCCGCGGCGGCTTCCGCAGTCGCCTTGTCCCGTTCAGCCTGTTCGGCCTTTTGCTTGGCATCCTGCGCCTTGCGATCGGCCTCCGCGGCCTTGGCCTGGCGGTCGGCTTCGGCAGCCGCCGCGCGGCGCTCATCGTCTTCGCGCTTCTTTTGCGCAGCGGCTTCTGCGGCCGCCGCCTTGGCCTTTTCGGCGGCTTCGGCTTCCCTGGTGCGGCGCTCGTCGTCTTCCCGCTTTTTCTGCGCCGCAAGCTCCGCCTTTTTCTGGTCGGCCTGACGCTGCGCCTCTTCGGCGGCAGCCCGCGCCGCCTCGCGCTCGGCGCGCGCCTTGTCCTGGCGTTCCTGCGCCGCCTGCTTCAACACGTCGATGCGCTGCTGCGCGCTGATCGAGAGCGGAGAATCCGGAAAGCGCTTGATGAATTTCTGCAGGACCGCCGGATCGGTGCTGTCCTTTACCTTGTCCCACTCGATCGCCTCCTTGGTCGGCGGCGCATCACGGTTCGGCGGCGGCGCTTGCGGCAAGGAGGCGAGATTGACGTTCGGCGCTTGCGGATTTTGCGGCTGCTTGCTCAGCGCTTCGATCTGCGCGCGCGCCAGATCGGCATAGAAGCCGGTCGGATGCTGCCGGAGAAACACTTCCCAGGCACGCGCCGTTCCGATCTGCTGCACCAGTTCGAAGTCGGCCTTGACGTCGCTTGCCGGCGCCTCCTGCTTGACCGCCGGCGGCGCCACCAGCCAAACGTTGCCGCCGCCGAGCGAACCATAGACAAACGGCTCCTGCCGGTTGGAGGTGTTCTTCAACACATCGTCCCTGACCCGGCCGAACGCAAGGCGGACATCGAGACCCGGAACGGGCAGATCTTTGAGGATCGCCGATGTGAACGGGCTGTGCTGACCATCGCCATCGTCCGCCGTCGAGCCGGCCTTCGCCGCGTAAGCAATCAAGGTGTCGGTGGAGGTCGGCTCGACCCTGCCAAGACCGGCGGTGACCGCTCGATTGGCGACCTTGCGTTCCCGCCGCATGGTGCCGACAAACGGGTTGTCCCGACAGGCGTCGAGAATGATCAGCCGCAGCCGCTTGGCACCATCGGCCGAGGATACCATTCGCTCCAGCGCGATCGCCTCGTCGTCGGCGTCGCGGTCGCTGGCAAGCCGCGCATCGGTCGGGATCAGGTAGTTGGTCGCGCCGATTTCGAGGCCGTGGCCGGCGTAATAGACCACAGCAATATCGGCGTCGTCCGCGGCGGCCTCGAACCTGCGGATCGCGCGCTTGAATTCGAGATTGCCGACGTCGAGCTGGAGGTCGACGGAATCAAAACCGGCATCCCTGAACATCTGCGCGACCGCGGAGGCATCCCGCGACGGATTGGGCAGCTGCGGAACGGTCTGATAGCGGGAATTTCCGATGATCAGCGCCACCCGCTTGTCGGCCCAAGCAGGATCAGGAGCGATCACCATCGACAAGATGGCTGCTCCGATCACCGCCGTCAGGAGGACGAGGCGCCTGATCATCTGCAATTTCCACGGGCGGCCGACACAGCCGGCCGCTAAAACCTTTTCCAGTATTGTTCCAAGAATGCGCGGCAGCCAGCCTGAAATTCGCCGACGCTACCAAGCATTACCTGCTCCGCCATTACCAATCAATCGGCACCGGCGCTTGCCAACGGTAATCCGAACCGTCGTCGCACAGGGTGACCGACGTCACTCAAATACGCCGACCGCCCCTTCATTGCGAAGGGCATCGGTAACCCCATCTCGTCCCGCCCTTGCCGATCCGCCGGCGGATGTTGCCGGAAAGGTACAACGCTTGAAATTCACAGGGGTGGGGCCTGCAAGTCGGCTTGCCGCGCTTCCGGGCCGGAGGCGGGTGATTTAGGGTTTGTTCATATTTTTGCCGCGCATGCGCCGATTCTTTGTTTTTTGGGGACTGGGGATGAACCTATTCGTTGGATTGCGGGAAGTTGGGGGCAAAGTCCTCGCCGGCGCTACCTTTGCTGCGATGTTGTCCGCTTCAGGCGGGGCATTTGCGCAAGTACTGCCGATTCCTCCGGGGGTGGCGGTACCGAATTGTACGACCGTACAGAACGGACCGATCACTCTAGGCAACCAGTCACAGCTTGCCATTCCTGCGGGTGCGGCAGGTGCCGCAATCTCGGGGGCGATCGGCAACGTCAGCACCGCATTCCTTACCCAACAAGGCAGCGCGTTCGTTTCCGCGCCGGCCAACCCCGTACCCGGACCAGCCCGGCGGCGGCGTCTGGGCCGTGCTATCGGCGGCGAAGTGACGCTGAAGACCACGTCGAATTCCGCCAGCATGAACGTCAGGAACGACACGGGCGCCGTCGTCAACACCTCAAACACCGCTTGCGCCAATTCATCGCGTGAGAGTTTCGCGGGCGTGCAGGTCGGCGCCGATATCGCCCGCCTCAACTGGAGCGGCTGGAACGTTCATCTCGGCACCACGGCCGGCTATCTCGGCTCCAAGGAGAACGACAACAACGGCTTCAGCAACACCTTCCAGGTGCCATTCTTCGGCACCTATATCGTCGCGACAAAGGGCCGCTTCTTCGCAGACCTGATGGTCCGCGAAGAGTTTTACAATATGAACCTCAACAACGCGGGCCTGACCTATTTCAACCAGCCGGTCGGGGCGCACGGCTACTCGATCGCGACGTCGGCCGGATACAATTTCGATCTCGGCAACAACTGGTTCGTCGAGCCGTCGGCCGGATTTGTCTATTCCAGAACATCCGTCGACAACTTCAACAATCCGGGCACGGCAGCCTTGGCTATTCCGGGCATGATTTCGACCAATGACATCGAGAGCGAGATTGGCCGGTTGAGCGTGCGCGTCGGTAAGGCGATTCCAACGCCTGGCGTGATCTGGCAGCCTTTCGCTTCCGCCAGCGTGTTCCATGAGTTCGCCGGCAATGTCACCACCAACTACACCTCGCTTCCCAACGGCGCCTTCCTGGTGGGAGGTCCGTTCGGCGCAGGCGTGCCACAAACCTTTACGCAGACCACCTCGACCTCGCGTGTCGGGACGTACGGTCAGTACTCTCTCGGTGTGGCCGCGCAGATCGTCAACACCGGTTGGCTGGGCTTTGTCCGCGTCGACTATCGCAATGGCAACAATATCGACGGATGGACCGGCAACGCCGGCATTCGTTACCAGTTTACGCCTGAGCTGATCGCCTCCGTCATGCCCGTCAAGGTCAAGGCACCGCCGCGTCCCTTCATCGGACCGACCAACTGGACCGGCTTCTATGTCGGCGGATTCGCCGGCGCCGCAGCGGGCCGGACTGATATCGGGTTCGTTGGCGCCCCGTTGCCGATCGCCGGAGAGCGGCCGTGGGTGATGGGCGGCCTCGGGGGTATCGAGCTCGGTTACAATTATCAGTTCCCCAACAACTGGGTGTTGGGCGTGGAAGGCGATGTCGGTGCCGCCAATGTTCATGGTGGGCGGACTGCCGGTGCCGCCGATGGGCTGGTCCTTACTGGTGGTGGCACTACCTCTGCTACCACGAGCTTCAGCCCGGCGTTCTATACCATCCAGGACAAGACGAACTGGATGGCCACCGCGACGGGACGGGTCGGCTATTCCTGGGGACGTACTCTGTTCTACGGCAAGGGCGGCGTTGCGTTCGAGGACAGCAGCACGACCGTCAATTGTATCTATGGACCGGCTGCGGGGCTCGCCAACAAGCTATGTTTGAATCCGGCCGGCGTTAACATTGCTGGCTTCAGCACGCCTTGGTACACCCGCGTCGGCTGGACAGTGGGCTACGGCACCGAGTTCGACCTCGGCAAGAACTGGTCGGCCAAGGCCGAGTACGACTACCTTTCGTTCGGAAGGCACACGGCGCTCGCGACCGATGGCACCACTTTCCTGACCGACAAGTCGTGGGTCAGCCAGGTGAAGATCGGGGTGAATTACAAGTTCACGCCGGGATTGGTCGTCGCCAAGTACTGATCGCCATCGAGGCGGACGAACAAGGTAAAGATCGTCATTCGCAAGCGGGCGGCCGTTCATCGGCCGCCCGTTCTTGTTTGCATGCCCGAAAACTGCGCTTTCGTTGATCTCGACAAGGCCGGCCAAGGTGTATAGACGACCTCGGCGCCGGATGCCTCCTGCGCCGACATGAGCTCGCGATTTCATGACCAACACCCAGCGCTATGACCGGATCGCTTTCGTCGCAAGCGCGGGCGCAGAAGCGCAAGCCGCGCTCGCCCAGCTTGTCGGCCTCTATGGCAACCTCGATCCCGCAAGCGCCGACGTGGTGGTGGCACTGGGCGGCGACGGGCTGATGCTGCAAACGCTGCATCAGCACATGCGCACGGGCAAGCCGATCTACGGCATGCATCGCGGCACCGTCGGTTTTCTGATGAACGAGTTCAGCGCGCACGATCTGAAGACGCGGCTTGCGGCCGCGCGGGAATCGCTGATCCATCCGCTTTTGATGCGCGCCACCGACGAGCACGGCGCCGTCCACATCCACCATGCCATCAACGAGGTCGCGCTGTTCCGCCAGACCTACCAGGCCGCCCGCCTGCGGATCCTGATCGACGAGCACGAGCGCATGCCGGAATTGATTGCCGACGGCGTCCTGGTGTCGACGCCGGCCGGATCGACGGCCTATAATCTCTCGGTGCAGGGCCCGATCCTGCCGATCAACGCGGCGCTGCTGGCGCTGACGCCGATCTCAGCCTTCCGCCCGCGGCGCTGGCGCGGCGCCCTGCTCCCGAACACCGCCTATGTGATCATCGAGGTGCTGGAAGGCGAAAAGCGCCCGGTGGCGGCCGTGGCCGATCACGACGAGGTGCGCGACGTCCGCCGCGTCGAGGTGCTTTCCGACAAGACGATTTCGATGCGGATGCTGTTCGACCCCGGGCACAGCCTGGAGGAACGTATCTTGCGGGAGCAATTCGGGCACTGAGCCGGCTCTCTGCGGCGCTTTTTGTCGGGCATGATCTCCGCGCAAACGCGTTCCGCGTTTGTCGCGAGGGAAAACCGGTTCTCGGTTTTCCGGATCATCATCTAGCAACCATTCATTAACCGGCGGCGCGATATGGTTAACAGGGGTATACCGCTTGGCCCGGTATGCCCTCAGGGCCGATCATGTTCCGCATCGACTTCAACAAGCTCCGGTTTCTTGTCTGCGACGACAACCCGCACATGCGCCGCATCCTGCGGACGCTGCTGCATTCGTTCGGCGCGCGCGAGGTCTATGAAGCCGAGGACGGCGCCACCGCGCTCGAAATGTACAGCCACTATGTGCCCGATATCGTCATCACCGACTGGGCGATGCCGATCTTCGACGGCCTCGAGCTTGCGCAGATGATCCGGCAACCGGAATCCAAGGGCAACCCGTACGCGCCGATCATCATGCTCACCGGCCATTCCGAGAAGCGGCGCGTGACGGTGGCGCGCGACGCCGGCGTCACCGAATTTTTGGCCAAGCCGATCTCGGCCAAGGCCCTCTATCAGCGCATCCTGAACGTGGTCGCCAACCCGCGCCCGTTCATCAAGACCAAGATCTATTTCGGCCCCGATCGACGCCGCAACACCAACAACGCCTATATCGGCCCCGAGCGCCGTGTCGGCGGCGAAGCCGAAGTGATGCAGCAGCCGTCGCTGCTCGACAAGGCGCGCTCCTCCACTTAATCGGGGTGAAAGAAGCTACCATGGCGAAAGACAACCCTCCGGCAGCGCTGCAGATCAAGGCCTACGCCGATCACCACGTCATCACGCAGCCCAATCCGCTGCGCAAGGTGCTGCTCCGCGTTCCCGAGACCGATCTCGACGATCCCGTCGGGCGAGCCGAGAAGGCGCTGGCGGGGTTGTCCGGCGAATTCAAGAACTGGATGGCAATAGAGGCCGATCGCTTGTCGGCCGCTCACACCACGATCCTGAAGGACGGCTTCACCACCGCCACGCGCGAAGAGCTGTTCCGCGCCGCCCATGACATCAAAGGCGATGCCGCCACCTTCGGTTATCCCTCCGCGGCGGCGGCCGCCGAAAGCCTGTGCCGGATCATCGAGCACGCGCCCGACCTCGACGCGGTGCCGTCCAACCTGATCGCGCACCATATCAATGCCATTCAGGCGATCGTGCACGATAACACCAAGCTCGACACCGTCAGCATGGCCAGCGAACTGAGCCAGAAGTTGCGCGGCGTTGCCGACGAATACCTGACTTACGCCAACCGCGACCGGCCAGATCATCTCGAAGCGATCCTTGCGCCGAGCATCGCGCCGGCGGAGTAACGGGCACGTCATTCCGGGATGCGCCCTTTTGGCGCAGACCCGGAATCCAGAAGTTTGTTGGGCGAGATTCCGGGTTCGCGCTTGCGCGCGCCCCGGAATGACAAAGCAGAAAGGCGCTCGCGGTTTTCTACGCCGCGATCAGATCGTGCTGGAGCGGGGCAACGGCCTCTTCCGCGGCGAGTTCGTCGCAGAACAAGCGGGCTTCTTCCCGCGCCGATTCCGTCGCAAAGCGCCGGAGCAGGATCATCAGTGGCTCGGTCGCGCCGCGTTCGGTCTCGCAATGCGTCAGCACGCGTTCGACCATGCGGCGGCGCAGTCTCACCGCTTCTCCGAGCGTGTCGACGAAGCCGCCTTCATGGCCGGCTTCGAGCGCGATGTGGAACGCCGCAAACGTCGATTCCGGCAATCCGGCGCGCTTCAACAGCGCGTGCAGGCTGGCGCCGCTGCGGTCGTGCAACAGCGCCGAGACGCGGGCCTTCGGCAGCTCGGCAAGTTCGGCGAGCGCCGAATCGAACAATTCGAGATTGCCCGACAACAAGGCGCGCAGGATCAGCCCTGCGGTGAGCTGGCCGGTGGCGCGCAAATGCCGCACCAGGCCGCTTGTGTCCTCGCCGCGCGAGCGCGCCGCGATATTGATGGTCGAACGATCGCGTGCTTCGCTCGTGACCCGCCCTGCCCGGTCGGCGCTGAGCCAGTTTCGCGCGACCACGAACTGCGCCAGCGTCTCCGACAATTTGGCAACCAGCGCCGCCCGCGTCGCGGCCGGCAGATCTTCCAGCACCAGCATCGATTCCCGGATCGCGGAGAGATGGCCGTGCCGCTCGACGATGCGGTCCCATGAAAACGGCGCGAGTTCCGCGTAGGGATTTTCGATCAGTTCGAGCGCGGCCGCGGCCGTGCCGACTTCGGCAATCGCCGCGCACACCGAAGCCGGCAATTTGACGCGGCGCGCGATCGCGCATTGCATCTCGCAATTGCCGGTCGCGACGATATCGACGAGGTCGGCATCGATCAAAAGCGGTGAATGTTCCAGCACCGGAAGCGCGACCGACGGCTGGTCGAGCGACAGCGCCTGGACGATCGCGGCCGGTGCTTCGACGCTGCGTGCAAAAACTTCCGCCATGGCCTGGCGCACCAGCGGCGAAGCATCATCGAGCAGCATCAACAGCACGCCTTCGGCGGCGGTGCGATCGTCTTCGCAAAGATCGGATATCAGCCAGGCCCGCGCCAGCGCTCGCGTTGCCTCTGCCCGCTCGCCTGCCGGCGCGGTTCTGATCCAACTGATGAACTGCCGAACGATCATGATCCTGCCGGCTTACGCGTACCTGGAAAAACGACACCCAAATGCCACTGCAATAAAAAATAAACCACGACGCTTAACAAAGCGTTCACCATAACCGGCTGGTTTTGTTGACGTTTCGTTAAGGATGGGCGGGCGTCTAGCTGCTGAAAGCGCCGCTACGGTCGCTGAAGAGATCGAGCGGCTGCGGCGCGCCGGTATTCGGCGCAGCGCCCGCCACCGAGGTCAGCGACGAGGAATTGCCCCACAGCGCACGAACCGTGGAAGAGACCGGCTGCGCGTTTTCATCGGCCTGGAACAGCGAACGAAACATCGGAGCGCCTGGCTGTGAGGTGCTGGTAGCAGCCGACGCCATGGATACGCTCACCGGCGTCACGGTGCGGGCATCGGGAAATGTCGAGAGATAGGCCGCATTGTCGATCGCGGCCGGCGCGGTTGCAGGCGCGTTGCTTGCGAGAGCGACGCTAGGGCTGGCCCCATACATGGCGAGTGCCGTCTGGGTCGCCGGCGAATTGGCGGCGCTGGCGTATCGCGAGCTCAAATTGGCATAGACCTCATAGACGCTGCGGGCGCGTCCATCACGCTCGTAGAAGATCGAACGGTTCGCCGCCGCCGCGTTCGGAAACAGCCGCGCTGCTGAGGCTTGCGGATTATCCTCGGCGTTCGCAATGAGTTTTGCTGCGCCGCCGACGCCCATGAAATGCGCCATATAGAGTTCGCTGTCGGTCGGGCGGCGGCCGATCATGCCGGTGAGCTTGAAGCTGTTGGACTGGGTCAGGACCGCTGCCATCGCCGACGCGGCTTGCGGATCGTCGCGCAGCTTCATGATCGATCTGCGCATCGTGGGATCGCTGACCGAATAGCTGCCGGAGGAGGATTTGGTGATGGCATCGGCGTAAGAGCCATAGCCGAGCTGCGCGCCCGCCTCCTTCACCGTCCCGAGCCAGGTCTGCTCGATGAATTGATAGAGCCCGTGCGCCGACGAGGTCGAGGCCCCTGCCGCGGGGTTGAAGTCGGATTCCATCTTCGCGGTGGTCAGGAGATATTCGAAGCTTGCGCCGGTGGAATTCGCGGCCTGCTTGATCGCGCCGGCCAGCCGCGCGCGTGACGGATCAGCACCTGCCGTCGCCGTGGCGTTTGAAGTATCGACCGACATATGTTTGGTCCTCGCTCCCCGCGAAACGACCCACCCAGCC
>Ga0210408_10005867_pt1 | contig 10707 bp, 11 predicted proteins | sample IncBWH4MmetaG_FD_155471 | JGI IMG/M metagenome (GOLD analysis project Ga0210408, IMG submission 155471) | Forest soil microbial communities from Barre Woods Harvard Forest LTER site, Petersham, Massachusetts, United States - Inc-BW-H-4-M | ecosystem: Environmental > Terrestrial > Soil >... | reverse complement strand
TGGTGGATTCGGGCGGGGCCTTCCTGCCGATGCAGGACGAGATTTTTCCGGACGAGCGCCATTTCGGCCGCATCTTCTACAACCAGGCGCAGATGTCGGCGCAAGGCATTCCGCAGATCGCCATCGTCATGGGCTCATGCACTGCCGGCGGCGCCTATGTGCCGGCGATGTCGGATGAGACCATCATCGTGCGCAACCAGGGAACGATCTTTCTCGGCGGACCTCCGCTGGTGAAGGCTGCGACCGGGGAGGTGGTGACCGCGGAAGAGCTCGGCGGCGCCGACGTGCATTCGCGGCAATCCGGGGTCACCGATCACTATGCGCAGAACGATGCACACGCGATCGGGATCGCCCGGCGCATCGTTGCCACGTTAAAGCCGCCCCGCCAGAACGTGCTCAACATGCGAGAACCGCGCGAGCCGCTGTTTGCGGCGGAAGAGATCTACGGCGTGGTGCCGGTGGACGGCAGAAAGCCGTTTGACGTGCGCGACATCATCGCGCGCGTGGTCGACGGCTCCGAGTTCGACGAATTCAAGAAGCTCTATGGCCAGACGCTGGTCTGCGGCTTCGCCCATATCTGGGGCTATCCGGTCGGCGTCATCGCCAACAACGGCATTCTGTTCAGCGAGAGCTCGCTGAAGGGTGCGCACTTCATCGAGCTGTGCTGCCAGCGCAACATTCCGCTGGTGTTTTTGCAGAACATCACTGGCTTCATGGTCGGCAAGAAATACGAGGCGGGCGGCATTGCGCGCGACGGTGCCAAGCTCGTGACCGCGGTCGCAACTGCCGGCGTCCCGAAATTCACCGTGGTGATCGGCGGCTCCTATGGCGCCGGCAATTACGGCATGTGCGGCAGAGCCTATAGCCCGCGCTTCCTGTGGATGTGGCCGAACGCCCGCATCTCCGTGATGGGCGGCGAACAGGCCTCCATGGTGCTCAGTCAAGTTCGTCGCGACAATATCGAAGCCAAGGGCGATCACTGGTCGGCGGAGGAGGAAGACAAGTTTCGCAGCCCCATCCGTGCGCAGTATGAAAGCCAGGGCAATCCCTATTACGCGACCGCCCGGCTGTGGGACGACGGCGTGATCGATCCGGCCGACACGCGGCTGGTGCTCGGACTCGGGCTGTCGGCGGCGGCGAATGCGCCGATCGAGCCGACAAAATTCGGCCTGTTCAGGATGTGACGATGGATCGCTCGAAAATGTACCGGCGGTTTCGCACGCTCCTGATCGCCAATCGTGGCGAGATCGCAGCGCGCGTGATCCGCACCGCCAAGACAATGGGCTTGCGCACGGTCGCGGTTTATTCCGAAGCCGACGCTAGCGCGAAGCATGTCGCTGACGCCGACGAGGCCGTGCTGCTCGGACCGGCGCGGGCCCGCGACAGCTACCTCAATATCGAGCGCGTCGTCGAAGCCGCGCGCAAGACCGGCGCCGAGGCGGTGCATCCCGGTTACGGATTCCTGTCGGAGAATGCCGAATTCGCGCAAGCGTGCGCCGATGCAGGGCTGGTGTTCGTCGGACCAACGGCTGCGATGATGACCGCGATGGGCTCCAAATCCGGCTCCAAGACGCTAATGGAAAAGGCCGGCGTGCCGTTGGTGCCGGGTTATCACGGCGAGGCCCAGGATGAGGCGACGCTGGCGAAGGCCGCCGACAAGATCGGCTTTCCGGTGCTGGTCAAGGCGTCCGCCGGTGGCGGCGGCCGCGGCATGCGCGTGGTGCGCTCGGCGGCCGAGCTTGGCCCGGCGATCGTCAGTGCTAAACGGGAGGCGAAGGCCGCGTTCGGCGACGACCGCATGCTGATCGAAAAATATGTCGACAATCCGCGCCATATCGAAGTGCAGGTGATCGGCGACAGCCACGGCAATCTGTTGTCGCTGTTCGAGCGCGAGTGCACGCTGCAGCGCCGGCATCAGAAGGTGATCGAGGAGGCGCCATCGCCGACGCTCGATGCTAAACAACGCGAGGCGGTCTCTGCCGCCGCACGCAAGGCGGCCGCTGCCGTCAATTACGTCGGCGCCGGCACCATCGAATTCGTCTCCGACGGCAAGGACGTGTTCTTCATCGAGATGAACACGCGCCTTCAGGTCGAGCATCCCGTGACCGAACTGATCACCGGCATCAATCTCGTGGAATGGCAATTGCGAGTGGCGTTCGGCGAAAAACTGCCGCTGACGCAGGAACAGATCCAACTCAATGGACACGCCATCGAAGCGCGGGTCTATGCCGAGAATCCTACCAAGAATTTCATGCCGTCGGTCGGCCGTATCAAGACTTGGCGCATGCCGCAGGCTACCGACGGCGTTCGCATCGATGATGGCTACCGCGAGGGCGACGCGGTCTCGCCCTATTACGACGCCATGCTCGCCAAGGTGATTGCGTGGGCGCCGACGCGCGAGGCCGCGATCGACAAGCTCAACCGCGCCCTGGAAGAGACCGATGTCCGCGGCGTCGTCACCAATATCCCCTTCCTGTCCGCGCTGGTGACGCATCCCACCGTGCGCGCCAACGCGATCGATACCGGGTTCATCGAACGCGAATTGAAGAACCTCACGGCAACGGTGGCGACATCGGGTGATCTCGAGCTCGGTGCAGCGGTAGCCGCGATCCTCGCCGACGAACAAAAGGCCGCGCGCGGCGAGCCGCATTCGCCATGGCGAACCTTTGGCTGGATGCCGGTCGGCCGGCGGCAACGGGCGTTTTCGTTCCGGCAGGGGCAGGGCACCGAACAAAAGGTCATTTTGCAATATGGCAACGGGCCGTCGATCCTGGCCATCGGTAATCGCGAATTGGCGTTTGCCTATTCGTCTATTGGCGAGGGCGAAATCAATTTGACGCTCGACGGCGCGATGTCGCGCATCGTGTGCGTGATCGAAGGCCACGAGCTCTATCTGCGCACCCGCCATGGCCGGTTCGAGTTGCACTGGGTCGATCCGTTCGGCGGCGAGACCGAAGAGCAGGTCGGCGAGGACAAGATTGTCGCCCCACTGCCGGGCACGGTGGTGGCGCTGCTCGCCGAGGAGGGCACTAGACTGGAGAAGGGCGCGCCGATCCTCACCCTTGAAGTGATGAAGATGGAACAGACCCTGCGCGCGCCCTATGCGGGCGTATTGAAGAAGATCAAATGCAAGGTCGGCGATATCGTCGGCGAAGGCTTCGAACTCGCTGAGGTCGAGCCGGCAGCTTCGTGAGGCCAGCATGAGCGATAGCGTTCGCATTATTGAAATGGGGCCGCGCGACGGTCTGCAGAACGAGAAGACGCCGGTCGGCGTCGAGGCTCGGATCGCGTTCATCGAGGCGCTGGTCGGCGCTGGCCTCTCCACCATCGAGGTCGGGGCTTTCGTGTCGCCGAAAGCGATCCCGCAGATGGTTGGCTCGGATCAAGTGCTGCGCGGTGTCAGCCACCTCGCCGGTGAATTTCACGTGCTGGTGCCTAACGAAAAGGGTTATGAGGCCGCGCGTGCGGCGGGCGCCAAAGTGGTTTCGGTGTTCGCGGCGGCTTCCGAAGGGTTTTCGCGCGCCAACATCAACTGTTCGATCGCGGAGTCGATCGAGCGTTTCAAACCGGTGCTGGCGCGCGCCAGGGCTGACGGCGTCAGGGTACGTGGCTATGTCTCCTGCGTGCTCGGCTGTCCTTTCGACGGCGAGATCAAGCCCAAGGCGGTTGCTGATGTCGCGAAAACGCTGTGGGACCTCGGCTGCTACGAAATTTCGCTCGGCGATACCATCGGCGTCGGCACGCCGCTCAAGGCCAAGGAGATGCTGCGCGCAGTAGCTGCGCATGTGCCGGCGCAGAATCTGGCGATGCATTTTCACGACACCTTTGGCCAGGCGCTGGCCAACCTCTATGCCGGGATGGAAGAGGGCGTGGGCGTGATCGATTCCGCCGCCGGCGGGCTCGGCGGCTGCCCGTTCGCGCCGGGCGCCACCGGCAATGTCGCGACCGAGGATGTGGTCTACATGCTCGAAGGCATGGGAATTAAGACCGGCGTCGATATGCCAAAGCTCGTCGCGGCGACCAACGAGATCACCGGACTGATCGGCCGGTCGCCGGTCAGCCGGGTGGCATCGGCGTTGAATGCGAAGAAGAGGCAAATAGCGAACAGGGAGTAGCGAATAGACGAAAGATTTCGAGTCGCTATTCGCTACTCCCTATTCGCTTTTTTTCTCACCGTCCTCCGTCGGGCCCCATGATCAGATCGGGCAGCGCGGTCGAGATTCCCGGCAGGAAACACAACACCAGCACCGCTGCCATCATCAGAAGCACGAACGGCAGCGTGCCCCATATGACTTCGCTCAACGGAATATCCGGCGCCACATTGCGAATGACAAAAATATTCAGGCCGACCGGCGGGTGGATCAACCCCATCTCCATCACGATAGTCATGACGACGCCGAACCAGATGATATCGAAATTCGCCGCACGCAGCGGCGGCAGGATGATCGGCGCGGTCATCAGGATGATCGACACCGGCGGCAGGAAGAAGCCGAGCACGACCACCATGAGCAGGATTGACGCCAATAGTTCCCAGCGCGGCAGATGCATCGCGACGATCGCTTCCGCCGCCGATTGCGAGATGTGCAGATAGCTCATGACGTAGGAATAGAGCAGCGACATGCCGATGATCATCATCAGCATGGTGGATTCGCGGATCGTCGATTTCAGGATCGGCGCGAGATCGCTCGGCCGCCATACGCTGTAGATCAAGGCAATCAGCACCAGCGCCAACAGCCCGCCAAGGCCGGCGGTCTCCGACGGCGTCGCGTAGCCGCCGTAGAGCGCGATCATGACGCCGGTCAACAGCAGCACAAAAGGAATGACCCGCGGCAGCACGCTGAAGCGCTCGGCAAGGGTAAAATCGTCGCGCGTCAGAATGGCCGAAGCCGTGCCGCTCTTGGCGTAGGCAGCACTTGCGGCGGCATATTCGCGGCGGAAACGGATCACCGCATAGGTGCCGAACAGGGTCACCAGCAACAGGCCCGGTCCGATACCGGCAAGAAACAGCCTGCCCAGCGATTTTTCCGCGGCGACCGCAAACAGGATCATGGTGATCGAGGGCGGCAGGAGAATGCCGAGCGTGCCACCGGCGGCGATGATGCCGGCCGCGAAGCCGCCGGAATAGCCGCGCTTGCGCATTTCCGGGATACCGGCCGAGCCGATCGCCGAGCAGGTGGCGGGCGAGGAACCGGCCATCGCCGCGAACAATGCGCAGGCAAACACGTTGGCAACGCCAAGACCGCCGGGAACGCGATGCAGCCAGGCATGCAGCGCCGAATAAAGATCCTGCCCGGCGCGCGATCTGCCGATCGCAGCCCCCTTGAGGATGAACAGCGGAATCGACAATAGCGTGATCGAGGCCATTTCCTCGTAGACATTCTGCGTCACGGTATCGAGCGAGGCCGCCGGCATGTAGATGCCCATGAAGACGACCGCGACCGCGCCGAGCGCGAAGGCGATAGGCATGCCCGAGAACATCGCAAACAAGGTCGCAAGCCCGTAGCTCAGGCCAATTCCGAACACGCTCATCGGCGAGCGGCTCCGCTCAAGGGAATGATGAGCTGTAGCGCGATCTGCACGCAAAGCAGCGTCATGCCACAGGCCATCAGGCCGTAGGGGATCGCCAAGGGCGGCGACCACATCGAATTCGAAACCTGGCCGTCGACCCAGGCCTCATGCGCCAGCGTCCAGGATTTCCAGGTGAAGAAGGCGCAGAACAACAGGCTTGCGACGTCGACCAGCCACAGCCGGATGCGATTGGCCATCGGCGACAACAGCCCGACAAAGGCTTCGATGCCGATATGGCCGCGTTGTCCCTGCACATAGGCCGCCGTCATGAAGGTCGCACCGACCAACAGGAACACCGCCGCCTCATCCTGCCAGTAATTCGCGGCATGGAACAAGGCGCGGCTCAGCACGCTGTAGCTCAAGATCGCGCAGGCGGCGATCAACGCTACGGCGGCGAATACGACGATGATCTGGTTTATGAACGCGAGTGCGGATTCGAACGTCGCCACGAGCTTGTTGCCCGTGGCGACGTTGGAGAGGTCACGATCCCCCAGCGGACCGTGCATCATGCGGAGACGTCGGACGCAAGCTTCAGCAGAGTGGCTGCGGTCGCGGTCTTGGCGCCATAATCCTTCCACGCGGTGTCGCGGGCGATGTCGCGCCACTTGTTGACGGTCGGAATGTCGAGCGCGCTGACCTTGGCGCCGGCCTTCTCATAGACTTTTGCGACTTCGACATCGTCGTCCTGCGCGCCTTTCTTGCCGAAGGCTTCGAGGTCAGTGCCCACCGCAAGGATGATGTCCTGCTGATTCTTCGGCAAGCCGTCGAAGATCGACTTCGACATCATCAAGGGCTCCAGCATGAACCAGTAGGAGGCGCCGGCGCCCGAGGTCAGGGATTTCGAAACTTCCTCGAGCCGGAACGAGATCAGGCTGGTGGAGGAGGTGATGCCGGCATCGCAGGCGCCGGTCTGCATCGCCGCATAGATTTCGTTCGACGGCACCGACAGCACCGAGGCGCCCGCGGTCTGTAGCACCATGTCCATCTCGCGCGAGCCGCCGCGAACCTTGAGCCCCTTGGCGTCTTCGGGGGCCACGATCGGCCGCGAACGGCTGGCGACGCCGCCGGCCTGCCAGACCCAGGTGAGCAAGAGAATGCCCTTGTCGGCGAGGAAATCGGTCAGCGCCTTGCCGACCGGTTCTTTCTTCCAGCGCAGGCCCTGATCGTAGGTTGCGACCAGGCCGGGCATTAGGCCGATATTGGTCTCGGGCAACTCGCCGCCGGCATAGGGCATCGGATACAGGCTGATATCGAGCGCGCCCTTGCGCATCGCCGCGAATTGCGCGTTGGTCTTGATCAGCGAAGAGTTCGGATAGATCTCGGCCGATATCTCGCCGCCGCTGCGTTTGGCGACTTCGGCGGCGAACATCCGGCACAGCCGGTCGCGGAAGTCGCCCTTGTCGATGGTGCCGCCGGGAAACTGATGCGAGATCTTCAGCGTGGTGGCGGCTTTCGCCGTGCCTAGCCCGAAACGCAGAAGGGCAGGCGCGGCAAGTGTGGATGCGATGATATGACGGCGTGTAAGCATGATACTCCCCTGGACAACCTTTGATTGGGTCTCTGAGCCGGCGTTCGGCGCATTGTAGCCGGTGTTCACTCGAATTTGCTGTAGTCCGATGGTTGGTTAGAGACGGGTTTCGACCATCGGCCGAGACTTGTTGCGGCGCACACATGGCCCAATCCCGCAAGCGCGCGGGTCGGCACTAACACGCGCTTCGCGGGCGAAATTGTGTCGAACCCTAGCCTTCAACCCCAGGAAGTGCAGCAAAAGCCGGCAGCCGAAAAATTATTTAAAACCGCCTCGTAACAAAGGCCGCCGCGGCTGCGTCCCTGATCAAAGCGGCATCAGTCGCTTTTCAAAACCGGCTTTCCAACAAGGGATCACCAACCATGACCATTCGCACCCGTATCGTGCTCGGCGTTTCTGCCGCGGCTCTCTCGCTCAGCCTGGCCCTCGCGCCCGCGGCGTTCGCCCAGGACAAGATGGGCAAGGACGACGGCATGAAAAAGGACACCATGTCCAAGGACACGATGAAAAAGGACGATGGCATGAAGAAAGACACCATGTCCAAGGACACCATGAAGAAGGACGATGGCATGAAGAAGGACGACATGAAGAAGTAAGCGTCGAGCTTCATTCCCCTGCAGGCTCGTCCCGCTCGGGGCGGCCTGCAGCGTCGTGACGCGCCAAAAACGTCGACAGCGTCCGGCTATTTCTTCTTGCCTTTGCCCTTGCTGCCCTTGCGGGCGGCATAGCGCGCATCGCGCTTGGCCTTCTGCTCGGCCTCAAGCACCGCTTGTCGTGCGGCTTCCTCCTCCCTTTCGCGGGCAAGCTTTGCCGCGGCTTCGGCGGCCGCCTGTTCCTCCCTGCGCTTTTCCTCGGCCTGGGCCGCGTCGCGCGCCTCCTTGGCCTTGGCGCGGGCCGCGGCCGCTATCTCACGCTCGGCCCGCCGTGCGGCGACCGAGGGATCGTCGGGCCCGGGCTGGGCTCGGAATTTGCTTAAGAGATTTTGCTTCGCCTGTTGTGCCGCCTTCTGCCGGTCCGCGAAGCCGGGTTCCTTGAATCCACTCATTGAACGTGCCTAGTCACTTTCGTCTGTGTGTTTATCCGCTGGTTTTCATATCACGCGCCTGCGACGGAAGCGTGATTGGCGCGGCAGCGGTGTAGCGCCGACCGTGCTCTGGCGCCACCAAATATCCATGCCATATTGTGATTTCACTCACAAAAGAATGCATGGCTTGCCCCTATGGTCCGCGCAACTCAGCGGAGAGGACGGGAAAATGACCGGCATATGGTGGACGATCAGGAAGTTCACGTTTATCGCCGCCGCTGTGACGCTGACTGGCGCGGCGGCTTTGCTCTGGTTCGCGCTGGCGCATCCACAGCCGATATCGAGCGCGGCGCTCGGCGCGGAATGGCAATGTACCAAGACGTTCGTCTGGACGTCCTGTAGCAGGATCCGTCGTAGCGAGAGCACTGGGGCCGTAGCGCAGAGTGCGCGCAAGGATGCACCGTGCCCGCAGCGGCGAGGGTTGAACGGCTAAGTCGGCGTGGTAGAAGCGGGCCCAGCACTTTTGTAATCGGCCGTTGCAAACTATGAGCGAACCCGAAGGGGGCGACAATCGCCGTGGCGCCATCGCCGGGCTCATCATTGCGGTCGTCCTGCTGGCGGTCGGGGTGTGGTTGGCGCATGATCTGACCGCCGCCAGCAAGATGCAGGATTGCGTGATGTCGGGCCGAACCAACTGCAACGTCATCGAGCCGGCCCGATGACAAAGTGCGCGGCTTGGTGATTCCAATCACATAAAATCAAAGCGCCTCGCTCCTATGCTCGCCTCCTGAGAACAGGAGTTGCGGCCATGATTTCCCGGAACTGCAAAGAGCTCGCATTTGTCGCAGCGATCGTGGCGCTGGCCTGCCTCGCGGCCTTCCTCTCGATCAAGCTGATGCGGCCCAAGCCGCTGGCGCACGCGACGCTCGGCGTCGAATGGCAGTGCAAGCCGTCGCTGCTGTTTGCGACCTGTCACAGGATCGCTCACGTCAAGCCGGTCAGGCCGAGCGGCAAGCAGGCGTGACGGGCGCGATTTTGGCCGGGCTTGTGATGGCCGGAGCGTGCCTTCCGCGTGCCTGAGGAATGACATAAATTGCCCCGATGTTGCTGATTTGTAACAAGACAACGCGCATCAAGCCCGTCAGCAATGTTGCAGCCGGCGCCGGTTGACGCGAATATGCGCCTGACCTTTCACGGTCCGGCTCAACAGGGGGTATCCGAGCATGAGCGCGTCCAGCCGCTTCAAGATCGTCGTTCCGCTGGTGTCGGCGATCGCATTGTTTGCGCTGTCAGCCCACGCGGAAGATCAGCCCAAGGGAAATGGCCAGCCGCCCCCGGGCAAGCAGATGCCGCCAAAGGCCGCAGTTCAGACTCCCAGGGCGGTTCAGACTCCCAACGCGATTCAGACTCCGAGGGCGGTTCAAGGGCGTCCGCCGGGCGCCGGGCAGGGCGGGGGACCCAGTGCGCGTTACGCTCGCGGCCCACTGCCGACCCGCGATTACGGCGGGCGCGCCTATCGCGGCCATCTCGCTTGGGAGGGCGGACGCTGGCACCACGAAATTCACAATGGACGCGACGGCTATTGGTGGGACGTCGGAGGCGTTTGGTACTACTACCCGCAACCGATGGACGGCCCGCCCACCTATATTTCCGAGGATTACGCGGACGACGTTCCCTACGGTGCCGCGCCGGTGGACGCGCAATATGCACCGCCTCCGGGGGCCTACGCGCCGCCGCCACCCCCGCCGCCTGATCCGGCAGGGAGCGCCATTGGCGGGGCGGTTGTCGGCGGCTTGCTCGGCGGCCTCTTGACCGGCCGGGCGAGTGGTGCCGCGGCAGGCGCGGTGATCGGAGGCGCGACCGGCGCGATCGCCGGTGCAACCGCCGCGTCGCAGCCGGGTTACTATTGGGCGCAAGGCAATTGCTACTATCGCTATCCGTCGGGGCAGTACGTCCAGGCCGATCCGCGCGCCTGCTACTGAGCTGAAAATTTCGAGGGTTTTTGGATCGAAGCGCGGCTTACCCCCGCGCTTCGTTCGTTTCGGGATCGCCCTTGCCGGCAGAATCCGATTTCCCGGTTCGCAGCCTCGCCGCCGGGGATCCGAGCCCCGCGTTTTTTTGAATGTCAAACAGCCAAGAGGATGCAGCTTCGCCTTCTCGCGGCGCGTTGCGTCCGAGTGTGCGAAAGTGACACCCTCGAAAATATAGAGGGCGCGGGGAAAGCCGGGTGCCCACTGCACCGGCAGCCTCGCGTGCAAATGATAGAAAGCACACGAGCGTAGTCACCACAGGTTCAGACGGGATCAACCGACTTTCCCCGCGCGATGGTTTTAACGTTTACTTCGTGCTCTCCCCGGTGACCGGGCTCTTTTGCCACCGTCGTTTTCGCGGATCATCATCCACAAAGCTTAGCGCCAGCGTCGGGGCGCCAGGACCACACGACTTCTCCGTCCGCTTGGATGCTGTTCGTCGACAGCACCTTCGCGTCCACCGCATTCCGCACCCAACGTTCGTGACGACGCGTACGCCCCTCTAGGTGAGTTGGAACAGAACGAGAACATCACGATCCGGACCATTTGCCAAGGCG
>Ga0210408_10005865_pt1 | contig 10712 bp, 8 predicted proteins | sample IncBWH4MmetaG_FD_155471 | JGI IMG/M metagenome (GOLD analysis project Ga0210408, IMG submission 155471) | Forest soil microbial communities from Barre Woods Harvard Forest LTER site, Petersham, Massachusetts, United States - Inc-BW-H-4-M | ecosystem: Environmental > Terrestrial > Soil >... | reverse complement strand
TTCTACTATTTCACCAATCAGAACTGGGCGATCTTCAACGGCCACACCGGCATCAACACCATCGCCACCCCGCATTTCTGGGGCGTCGACTGGCGCTCCGATGTCCCCTTTTACTACGTGATCCTTGGAACCGCGGCGCTCTGCTATTTCGCGGTACTCTATGTCTCGCGCGCGCCATTCGGCCTGGCACTGCAGGGAGTGCGCGACAATCCGCGCCGGATGGCCGCGCTCGGCTTCAATGTCAACGCGCATCGGGTTGCTGCCTACGCGTTCGCGTCCTTTATCGCGGCGCTGGGCGGCGTGCTCCAGGTCTGGAACTATCGGCAGATCTCGCCCGGCTCGATCGGGGTCGAACGTTGTATCGACATCCTGATCATCGCCGTGGTCGGCGGTATCGCCCGGCCCGTCGGTCCCTTCATGGGCGCGTTCATCTTCGTCATGCTGCGCACCTTTGCGCTCGATTTCCTGGTGAAGATCGGTCTCGACGGAAACCGCTTCCGTCTGCTGATCGGCATCGGCTTCCTCGTCATCGTGTTCTGGTCTTCGGATGGCGTCATCGGTCTGTGGGAACGCTGGCAGCGCAGCGTCGGCGGGACAAGGAGCCGCCGGGACGGAGGTAAAGGCCATGGATAGCGTCGCCCAGCGCATCTCGGCTGTCGGCGCCGGCGCGGCGCTGGAGCTACGCGGCGTGACGCGAATGTTCGGCGCGCTCGCGGCCCTCATCGACGTCACCATCACGGTACGTCCGGGCGAGCGACGCGCGGTGCTCGGGTCCAACGGCGCCGGCAAGACCACGCTGTTCAATTGCGTGACCGGCGACTTTCCGCCGTCCTCCGGCACAATCCGCTTCTTCGGTGAAGACATCACGCACTTCCCGCCCTATGAGCGCATTCGCCGCGGCCTGCGCCGCACCTACCAGATCTCGGCGCTGTTTCCCGGCCTCACCGTGCAGGACAATGTCTATCTTGCCTGCTGCGGTGTTTCTCGGGGGCGTTTCTCGCTACTCCGTCCACGTCCCAACGATGCGCTGATGCATGCGGCCGATCTGTTAATCCAGGCCGTGCATCTGACACCTGTCAAGGCGCAGCGCGTGTCCGAGCTGGCGCACGGCCAGCAGCGGCAGCTCGAGATTGCGCTCGCGCTGGCCGGGGCGCCGCGCTTCATCCTGTTCGACGAGCCGGCGGCAGGCCTGTCGCCGGCCGAACGGCGCGAACTGATCGAAATCCTGACCTCGCTGCCCGCGCACATCGGCTACATTATCATCGAGCATGACATGGACGTGGCGCTGCGGGTGGTCGAAAGCGTCACCATGATGCACAACGGCCGGATATTCAAGGAAGGACCACCACAAGAAATCGAATCCGATCCCGAGGTGCAGGAGCTTTATCTGGGGGGCGGACATGAATGACGTCCGCCGCTCCGCGCCCACCCTCGAGGTCCGCGGCCTTGACGTCTATTACGGGCATTCGCATGCGTTGCAAAGCGTCGACCTCACGCTGGAGTCTGGCGTGTTCTCGGTGGTCGGCCGCAACGGCATGGGCAAGACCACGCTGTGCAAGACCATCATGGGCCTGTTGCGCTCGAGCGGCGGCTCGATCCGCGTCCGCGGCGAGGATATCACCTCGCTGTCGCCGGCCGGCATCGCGCGTCTCGGGGTCGGCTATGTGCCGCAAGGACGAAGGCTATGGCGCTCGCTCAGCGTCGACGAGCATCTGCGTCTTGCCGCCGGTGTGCGGCGCGGGCAATGGAGCGTCGAGCGCGTCTACGAGGCCTTCCCGCGTCTTGCCGAACGCAAGAACCATGGCGGAGGGCAGCTTTCCGGTGGCGAGCAGCAGATGCTCGCGATCTCGCGCGCGCTCCTGACCAATCCGCATCTGTTGGTCATGGACGAGCCGACCGAGGGGCTGGCACCTGTCATCGTCGCCCAGCTCGAGGAGATGCTGGTGCGTCTTGGCGACGAAGACATCTCGGTGCTGGTCATCGAGCAGAACATCGGCGTGGCCACCGCGATCTCGCGAAACGTGGCCATCATGGTCAATGGCCGCATCAACCGCATTATCGATTCGAGCAGGCTGTCGGCGGATCGCGACCTGCAACAACGCCTGCTCGGTGTTGGCGTTCATGCGGAGATTGGTGCCGGCCTTGAAACCGAATCCGTCAGGCCCGACACAGAGCCAGCGCCTCAACGCGCGCCCTCTTCGGCGCCGATCCGCATTTACGTTTCGAACCCCACGCTGCCGACCCGCTGGTCGCAGCCCGTGTCGATCCCGCGGATCGAAGCGGCGGCGCGCACGCTTTCGACCGGAGTGACGCGGCTCGAAGGCAACGCTCGGCAACGGAGGGAAGCGGCCGCGCAACAGGTATCGGGACCTCCCGTAGTGCTCATCGTCGGCACGCTCGATACCAAGGGCGCGGAACTTCGCTTCATCCGCGACATCATCGCCCAGAGCGGCCTGCGTACGCGCCTCGTCGACGTCTCAACCAGCGGCAAGCTTGCGACCTGTGATGTCCCGGCGCAGGAGATCGCACTCAACCACGGTCGCGGTGGCTCGGGCGTGTTCGGCGCCGACCGTGGCGCCTCGGTGACGGCGATGGCAGAGGCCTTTGCCAAATGGCTGCAGCGTCAGCGCAATGTCGCCGGCATTATCTCCGCAGGCGGTTCCGGCGGCGCCTCGCTGGTCGCACCGGGCATGCGCACCCTGCCCATCGGCGTACCAAAACTGATCGTCTCTTCGGTCGCCTCGGGCGATGTCGGCGCCTACGTCGGTCCCGCCGATATCACGATGATGTATTCTGTTACCGACGTACAGGGCCTCAATTCAATTTCGCGCGCCGTGTTAGCCAATGGTGCGAACGCATTGGTCGGCATGGTGAAAGCGCGGCTTGACGATCGCGCGGCAAGGCCGCGTGAGGCCAGCGGGCTGCTGCCCTCCATCGGTATCACCATGTTCGGCGTCACCACAGCAGCGGTGCAGAAGATCGCCGCCGAGCTCAAGGAAGATTTCGAGTGCCTTGTTTTCCATGCCACCGGCGTTGGTGGCCGCTCGATGGAGAAACTGGTTGATTCCGGGCAATTGGCCGGCGTGATCGACCTCACCACGACCGAGGTCTGCGACCTCCTGATGGGCGGCGTGTTCCCAGCGACGGATGATCGGTTTGGCGCGATCATCCGCAGCCGCGTGCCCTATGTCGGCTCGGCCGGCGCGCTCGACATGGTCAATTTCGGCGCGCCGGACACCATTCCGGAGCGATATCGCCAGCGCAAATTCCATGCCCACAATCCGCAGGTCACCTTGATGCGGACCACACCGGAAGAGAACGAGCGCATGGGACGGTGGATCGGCGAGCGGCTCAACCAGATGGACGGGCCGGTGCGCTTCTTTCTACCCGAAGGCGGCGTCTCCGCGCTCGATGCACAGGGGCGGCCTTTCTGGGATCCCGAGGCGGATACGGCGCTGTTCAAAGCGCTCGAGCGCACCGTGCGGCAGACCGGTAACCGACAGCTCATCCGCGTCAAACGCAACATCAACGATCCCGAATTTGCATCAACCATTGTTAGCGCGTTCCGTCTCCTGCTCGGACGCGCTGGCGGGCGGCGCAGAGTGGTGAGGTGACCCATGCCGAGGTTTGAACGCAAGGCGCTGCTCAGAAAATTCCGCGACATGGTGGCCCGCGGCGAGCCGATCGTCGGCGGCGGCGCTGGCACGGGACTGTCGGCCAAATGCGAGGAAGCCGGCGGCGTCGACCTTATCGTGATCTACAACTCCGGCCGCTATCGCATGGCCGGGCGCGGCTCGCTCGCGGGCCTGATGCCCTACGGCGACGCCAACGCGATCGTGCTCGAAATGGCCGGCGAAGTGCTGCCGATCGTCACGAAGACTCCGGTGCTTGCCGGCGTCAACGGCACCGACCCCTTCCGTGACATGGACATCTTTCTCGATCAGTTGAAGGCGCTGGGTTTTGCAGGCGTCCAGAATTTTCCGACTGTCGGGCTGATCGACGGCATCTTCCGCGCCAATCTCGAAGAAACCGGCATGTCCTACGCGCTGGAAATCGAGATGATCTCGAGGGCGCACGAGAAGGACATGCTGACCACGCCCTACGTATTCAGCGAGAAGGAAGCGGCCGCGATGGCAATCGCGGGAGCCGACATCATCGTCTGCCATCTCGGCCTCACCATCGGTGGCGCCATCGGCGCACAGACGGCTCTCAAGCTGAAAGACTGCCCCGCGCACATCGACGCCTGGTCGCAGGCCGCGCGCAGCGTCAACCCGGACATTCTTATTCTCGCGCATGGCGGCCCGATCGCGGACCCGGCGGACGCCGATTTCATCATGAAGAACACAAGCAACTGCCACGGCTTCTACGGCGCCTCCTCGATGGAGCGGTTGCCGGTCGAGCGCGCGCTCACGGATCAGGTTCGCAAGTTCAAGGCGATCGGCGCGCGCTAGGGCGCCGACGCAAGGGAGGAGAAGATGTCGGGGATTCTCGTTGGTCAATTGATCCTCTGGTTGATTGTCGCGATCATTGCGATCGTCATCATCGTTTACATCGTCAACTGGCTCTATCATCGATCGTCGAAGGAGGTTTCCTTCGTCCGCACCGGCTTGCTCGGTGAGCGCGTCGTGATCAATGGCGGGGCTTTCGTGCTGCCCTTCATCCACGACTACACGCCCGTCAACATGAACGTGCTGCCGATGGGCATCACGCGGGCGAGGCAGGACGCCGTCATCACCCGCGACCGCATGCGCGTCGATATCGAGGCCGACTTCTATGTCCGCGTGCAGCCCACGCGCGAAGCCGTGTCGATCGCAGCTGCGACGTTGGGCCGCCGCACGCTGGAGCCCGAGCAACTGCATGCCCTGCTCTCCGGCAAGTTCGTCTCCGCCATCCGTTCGGTCGCTGCTGAAATGACCATGGAACAGATGCACGAGCAGCGCGGCGAATATGTCGCTCGGCTCAAGGCGGCTGCCGCCGAAGCGCTCGCGCAGAACGGACTTGAGCTGGAATCGGTCGCGATCACCGACCTCGACCAGACCGACCTGGAATTCTTCAACCCGTCGAACCGGTTCGATGCCGAAGGTCTGACACGGCTGATGGAGGACATCGAGGCCAAGCGCAAGCTGCGAAACGACATCGAGCAGGACTCGATGATCAAGATCCGCGCCCGCAATCTCGATGCAGAGCGGCAGGCGCTCGAAATCGAGCGCGAAAGCGAGACCGCCCGCCTCGAGCAGGAGCGCGACATCGAGATGCGCCGCGCTTTGCAGCGTACCGAAGTCGCACGCGAACGTGCGCTCCGCGAGACCGAAGCCGAGCAGGCTCAATTCACCGCACGCGAGGCGATCGAAAAGGCGCGCATCGCAAACGAACTCGCCATCGCCGAAGCCCGCATCGCCTCCGAACGTGAAACCCGCCAGCGCGAGATCGAACGCACCCGCGCGGTCGAGGAAAAAGAGCTGATCGCCCGCGAGGAAATCGAGAAGGCCCGGATCGCCAATCAGCGGGCGGTCGATACGGCGCGGATCGCGTCGGAGCGCGAAGTCCGCCAGCGCGACATCGAGCGCACGAGGACGGTGGAGGAAGCAGAGATCGCCGCGCGCGAGGCCGTCGAAAAAGCGCGCATTCAGCAGGATCGCGCGGTAACCGACGCGCGCATCGCCAATGAAGAAGAGACCCGCCGGCGCGAGATCGAGCGCACCCGCGCGGTCGAGGAGGCCGAAATCGCGGCACGCGAGGCGACCGAGAAGGCCCGCATCGCGCAAACCATGATCGTCAATCTCGAGCGTATCACCTCCGACGAGCGTACCCGGTCGATGGAGATCCAGCAGGTTCGCAACGTGCAGGAAGCCGAGATCGAGGCGCAGAAGGCAGTAGAAGCCGCCCGGATCGCCCGCGAGCGGAACCTTTCCGCCGAACGCATCGGCGCCGAGCAGGCCACCCGCCAATTGGAGATCGAACGCAACAAGACGCTGGAAGTCGCTGGCATTGCCGCGCGCGAGGCCACCGAAGCCACGCGTATTGCCCAGGAAGAACGGGTGCGTGCCCTGGAAATCGCTCGCCATCGCGCGGTCGAGGAAGCCGATATCGCCTCGCGCGAAGCGATCGAGGCAGCGCGCATATCTCAGGAGAAGGTCATCGCCGCCGAGCGAATCCGCGCGGAGCGGGAAACGCGGGGGCTCGAGATCGCCCGCACCGAAGCCATCGAGGCGGCCGAACTCAAGCGGCGAGACGCGATCGAACGGCAGCGCATCGAGGTTGAGCTCGCGCTGGAGAGCGAGCGCATCAACTCTTCGAAAACCCGCGAGGTCCTCAATATCGGCCAGAAGAAGGCCGTCGAGATCGCCGACGAGGAGCGCGTCATTGCGCTTGCCGCCAAGCGCTCCGAGCGCGTCGGTGCCGATCGCCAAGTTAGGGAAGCCGAGATCAACGCCCGCAAGGAAGTCGAGACCACCGACGTTGCGCGCGAGCAGGCGCTGGAGACCGCACGAATCGAACGGCGCCGCGCCATCGAACAGCTCGAGGTCGCCCGTACTCAATCGCTGCAGGAAGCTGAAATCGCCTCCCGCGAGGAAGTCGAGCGAGCGCGCATCGCCTCCGATCGCGGCCTCGATGAAGCCCGGATCGGCCGCGAACGGGAGCTACGCAAACTGGAAGTCGGTCGCGAGAAGGACGTCGAGACCGCACTGATGGACAAGGCGATCGCCATCCATCAGAAATCGTTGGAGGAGTCCGCGGCGCGCGCGGCTGCTGAAGACGCCCGGGTGCGCGCCACCGAGGCCGCCGAACGCGTCATCACCGCCCGCGAAAGCGAAATCGCCAAGCGACGCAAGACCGTCGAGGTGATGCTTGCCGAGAAGCAGGCCGAAGAAACCCGGATTGCGGCCGAAGCCGAACGCGTCCGAGCCGCCGTCGAAGCCGAGGCGCAGCGGATGCTCAACGAGGCTGAGAACGTGCTCACCGACCAAGCACGCTACTCACTGTTCCGCCGTAAGCTGCTCGACCGGATCGAGGGCATCGTGCGCGAGAGCGTAAAGCCGATGGAAAAGATCGAAGGCATTCGAATCCTCCAGGTCGACGGTCTCGGCAACAACGGCGGCGGCGGCAATGGCGGCCGCAGCGCCACCGACGAAGTCATCGACTCTGCGTTGCGCTACCGTGTGCAGGCTCCGCTGATCGACTCGATCCTCTCCGACATCGGCGTCGAAGGCGGCAGCCTCGCCAAGATGCCGGGCCTCATTCGCGAGGCGCGCGACATGCAGGGGATCCGCGATTCCTCTCGCAAGGGCGGCGATGACAAGCCCATCTCGCCCGCGGCGCCGAGCCCCGGCGGTCAACCTGCCGGCGAACCTCCCGCCGAGCGCGGCCCTCGCAAGAAGGGATCGTAACAAGAAAGGATCGTAACAAGTCATGGCCCGCGTCTATGTGTCTACCGTTGTCAACGCGCGCAACGACCGCGTCTGGGCACGCGTGCGTGACTTCAACGGCCTGCCGAACTGGCATCCGGCGATCGCCGAAAGCCGGATCGAAGGCGGCGAGCCTGCGGACAAGATCGGCTGCGTGCGCGACTTCCGGCTTCGCAATGGTGACCGCATCCGCGAAAAACTGCTTGGGCTTTCCGACTACGACATGTTCTGCACTTACTCGATTCTGGAGTCGCCGATGGGCGTAGAGAACTATGTCGCCACGCTGCGGCTCACGCCTGTTACCGATGGCGACCAGACGTTCCTGGAATGGACCGCCGAGTTCGACTGCGCGGCTGAGCGGGAGGCGGAACTCGTCAACAACATCGGCGGTGGCGTGTTCCAGGGCGGCTTCGATGCGCTGAAGCGGGCGTTTGGAGGCTAGTAGTGCCGCACATCGTCAAAAGCACGATCCTGAACGCCCCGACCGATGCGGTCTGGAATGTCCTGCGCGACTTTAACGGTCACGATCGCTGGCATCCGGCGGTTGCGACCTCCACGATCGAGCGCGCACAAGCCCCCGACAAGGTCGGCTGCGTCCGACGGTTCAAGTTGAAGGATGGTTCGGAACTGCGCGAGCAACTCCTCGCACTGTCCGATCTCGAGCAGACCTTCAGCTATTGCCTGCTCGATACACCGATCCCGATGTTCAACTATGTGGCCCATGTTCGCCTGCTGCCGGTGACCGACGGCGACCGCACCTTCTGGCATTGGGAATCGCGGTTCACCACGCGGCCCGAGGACGCCAGGCGTCTTACAGAAATGGTCTCGGAGCAGATCTATCAGGCTGGATTTGAGGCCATTCGAAACCACCTGGCCAAGACTGCGTTGACGGTGGAGAGGAATTGATGCCCGTCACGGTAAGGACATTTGTGAATTCCGGTGAAGCCGCGGCGACCCTTTTGTCCGATCGCGGCGCGCGCTATCTCGGCGGCGGTACGCTCGTAATGCGCGCGCTCAACGAGGGCGATATCTCGATCTCGACCATCGTGCGTGCCAGTGATTCTGCTCTGACGCGGATCGATGCGACGGGTCCGCGCGTCACTATCGGTGCTGGGGTCACCTTCGCCAGGATATTGGCCGAGCGCGAACTGACCTTCCTGCACGCCGCCGCCCGCTCGATCGGTGGTCCTGCGGTGCGCAACATGGGCACGGTCGGCGGCAATCTGTTTGCGCCAAGCCCTTACGGCGACTTCACCGTCGCCCTGCTGGCACTCGACGCGGTGATTTCGGTGCAAGGCGGATTTAACCCCCGCGACGTACCGATCGAAGAGTTTCTGCAGTCGCGCGAACGGCAGACCGGCGTGCTGGTACTGTCGATCTCCTGCCACAAGCCGCTGAACGCCGATGCCTTCCGGTATCGCAAGATCGCGCGGATCAGGCCCAAGGGCGGCTCGGTCATTACGCTCGCGGCGCATCTACCTGTCAGCGGCGGACGCGTGCTGGGCGCGCGGATTGCGCTCGGTTCGATGGCGCCGACACAAATCCGCGCCAAGGCCGCCGAGCGTGCCCTTGAGGGGCGCCCACTCGATATTTCGAGCATCAACGCGGCAGCCTCGGCCGCGGTGGAAGGCACCTCTCCCACTGATACCGCAATCGCCAGTGCCTGGTATCGGCGCGAGGTTGTCGGCGTTCACCTTCGACGCTTGTTGTCCGGTCAGGAATAGGATCGTCATGGCCAAAACTGCTCTGCAATTTCGTCATAATGGCCGCGACGCCGCGATCTTCGTCGATGGCGGCACCAACCTGCTCGTTGCGCTCCGCGAGTTGATCGGCGACATGACCCCCAAATTCGGTTGCGGCCAGGGCGGCTGCGGCAGCTGCAGCGTGCTGATCGACGGTGAACTGCACCTTTCCTGCCTGACGCTCGCCGAGTCCGTCGCCGGCCGATCGGTCGAAACCCTTGATGGCATCAAGGAAGGACCCAATTTGCATCCGCTGCAACGAGCGTTCGCCGAGAACTTCGCTGCCCAATGCGGCTATTGCACGCCGGGAATGATGATGGCGGCGAAGGCGCTGCTGGACCGCAACCCCGCGCCTTCCCGCGCCGATGTGATCGAAGCAATCTCCGGGAACATCTGCCGCTGCACCGGCTATGAACCGATCATCAACGCCGTGCTGGCGGCCGCTTCCAGCGGCCGAGCCCGCGCCTGAAGGAAACTGCAATGTTGGAATTACGCAAAGATCTCTTCGCCGACGAGCGCGACGACAATTTGAAGGAGATCGGCAAGGGCACGCAGCGGCAGGACATGCTCGGCCATGTCACGGGCACCTCGACCTATTTCGACGACCACAAGCTGCAGGGCATGCTGCATCTGAAGGTCGTCCGCAGCACCCACGCACATGCCCGCCTGCGCCGTATCGATACGACGGAGGCAGAGCGCTCGCCCGGCGTACGCCGCATCATTCGCGGCGCGGACGTGCCACGCAACCTCAACACGCTGCTCAGCCTGATCAACTTCGGCAAGGACGATGAGCCGTCGCTCGCTGTCGACAAGGTGCGCTACAAGGGCGAGCCGATCGTCGCGGTCGTTGCGGACAGTCCGCGTGAAGCCTACGAAGCAATGGCCAAGGTGCGCGTCGATTACGAGCCGTTGCCAGCTGTGTTCGATGTCGAGCAGGCGCTGAAGCCCGGCGCTCCCGTGGTCAACGAAACCTATCCCAAGAACACTTTCACTTATTACGACGTCTACGATCACCAGAAGCTGCGCTTCGGTGACGTCGAGCGCGGCCTCGCTGGCGCCGATCATGTGCTCGAACAGCGCTACCAGATGTCGCCGATCGAGCACGCGCCGACCGAGACCAACGGCTCGATCGCGGCGCCGGACACCAATGGCCGCTATGTCGTCTACACGTCGACCCAGGCTTTGTTCTTCTCCGTCGATACCTGTGCCAAGATTCTGGATGTTCCCTCCAACACCTTTCATTTCATCGGCGGCACCGTTGGCGGCGGCTTTGGCGGTAAAGTAGATACGCTGACCGAGCCGCTGTGCATCCTGGGCGCCATGCTGACCGGCCGCCCCGTGCGCTACGTGTTCGGGCGCGAGGAAGAGATGCAATACGGACCGCCTCGTGGCGCCGAGCGCATCTACATCAAGGACGGCGTGATGCGCGACGGCCGTATCGTCGCCCGCAAGGTCCGCGCCTATTTCGACAGCGGCGCCTATACCCGCCTTTCAAGTTACGCCGCGGTCAAGTGCGCCGCGCATCTACCCGGGCCCTACACCATCCCCAACGTCTATGGCGACA
>Ga0210408_10005863_pt1 | contig 10714 bp, 8 predicted proteins | sample IncBWH4MmetaG_FD_155471 | JGI IMG/M metagenome (GOLD analysis project Ga0210408, IMG submission 155471) | Forest soil microbial communities from Barre Woods Harvard Forest LTER site, Petersham, Massachusetts, United States - Inc-BW-H-4-M | ecosystem: Environmental > Terrestrial > Soil >... | reverse complement strand
CAGCCTTACGCAGCAGGCAAAGACGGATCTGCGCGACCCGAAAAAGCTTGCCACGCTGGGATTCGAACAGGGCATCGGGTTCGTTCCGTTTGCCGGAATCGGCTGGACCGCGTTTCAGGTCCTGCGGAAAGATGATGTCTCGCCGGTGCGGTCTGCGGCAGCAAGAATGCTGGCCGACGACCCCGATCCGGACACCGGCAAAGCGCTGGTTAAGGCGGCGTCGGATAACAAGAGCTGGCTGGTGAGGACGGCGGCGCTTGAGGCCATCGCCAAGCGCGGCGATGCGAAATTGCTGGACGGCGTCGTGCCGGACCTGATGGACGACAACACTTCTGTGCGGTGCACCGCTGCAGCCGCGGTCATTCGTCTTTCGAACTTGGCCGCGAAAAGCCCAACACGCGACGGTTGACGATGCGGGCATAGACACGGTTGAGAAATTCCGGGAATTTGCGCGATTGGGCTTTGTGCTGTGGTTCGTCAAAACTCTTTCCGTCTGCGATTTCAACAGGATACGGAGTTGCTGTCCACAGGCGGAGTGCGATAGCAAACTCGCATGATAGACCTCATGGGGCTCTTTGTCGGTGCGATTTTGCGACTCTTCCGGGCTCGTCCGACTCGTCCTTGAAAATCTGGCCCTTCGTCAGCAACTCACAACGCTGAAGCGAACACATCCCAGGCTCAGGCTATCGGCGTTCGATAAGCTGTTCTGGGTCTTGGCGCGAAAGTTCTGGTCTGGATGGAAGCAGGCTCTCACGATCGTGAGCCCGGAGACGGTTGTCCGTTGGCACCGATCTGGTTTGCGCTCTATTGGCGTGCCATCTCCAAAGCCCGCCGGATGTTGGGGAGGAGGAGAATTTCGAAAGAGGTTCGAGTGGCGTGGTGGGCGCGATGGCTCGCCTAGGGACACTACTATTGGGTGCGGTTCAGAAAAGTGAGGCGCAACGCTCGCATTTACACGAAGAGCACAGCGCGTTGCTCCAGTTGCCACTTGTTCGTAGCATGGAAATCATCAGGCTCTCGGTAATCGGTCGGAAACATATATGCTCCCTGGCCCTGCCTCGGAAAAGATTTCGTGGAATCCAGTTCTAATTACGATTGGACTCGGCATTCTTCTCGCGATAATTTCCTTCGTCGTAGTAACCTCGCAGTGGGGCAGGCCGACGACGAGCGTCGCAACCGTCGGGTTCTTTGGAATCCTCTTTGGCATTCTAATCTTTGCGATAGGCTGCATCTGGTTGATCGTCAAGATAATGGTTGTGGTGTCTCGGTCTCGTCAAAATAATGGTGGTGTGGTCTCGCTGACGAGAACGCACGAGGCTGCAGCCGAAGAACTAGACCGTCTCAGCCCGGAGGAAAAAGAGCAGCTCCAAACTGACGCGCTGAAACAGTTTGGTCTGCCTCCACTTGTAACCCTGCGCATCTGGGCTCGTGAAGCGGCCAACTTCACTGTGATTGGTGCTGTGTTGATGGCCATTGCAGCTCGATCTCCCATGGCAGGTTTGACCTATGGCTCGGTCTTCGGACTTGGCATTTGGACTGTGTACCGGCTCTTACGGTTTGCGCTCGCTTAGCGGCCATTAGGTTCGCGCGACTTCGGCTGCCCGCGCGGTGCCTGATTAACGGGTCCTGGTAAGGTCGAACTTTTCCGGTGTAGAGAGGACGACTACTGAACAGCAGTCTGATAAACACCCTTCTCTGTACTTAACTTCCGGATCGTCGGGAGTTTATCGCGGCCCGGAAAATGCTGAACTCAGCGACCCCGCTGATTCAGATTCAGCCAAGGAGGCTCCCCATGCAGAGTATGTCGTCCGGCTCGCGGTATAGGCAAAGGTCGCGCTCGACCTCGGCGACGGCGAGCGTACCGAACCCTCACCTCGGCGGCAGGCCCGCGTCGAGCGAAAAAACCGACCCGGCGTCATAGTACGCGGGATTTGGTTCACCCGTCGTTCCAAACAGGATGCCGCTGGACGCCTGAATCAGGAGCTGAGGATGCGCGTACGGATTCTGCTGCGACGAGAAGGAGACCGTTTGCAGCAGCTCGCCGCCCGTCGGCGTGATCGAATAGACGGAATCCCCAGGCGGACTGGTGATCCACAGATTGCCATCCGATGCCTCCAGCACCCTGCTGCACCCGCTCTTCGGAGTGCAGCCGTTGGGGCTCTGATAAACCTCCCTGTAGTTGCCCGACGTGCTGAGCTGAAAAATCACCTGAAGGGTGTTGACGTACGAGCCCACCCCGGTCGCAGCACCGTACAGAAAGCCATCCGATCCTTGCGTCAGAATCCCGTTCGCCGGCCACCGCCCATTCGGCCCTGAGGCGAACTGGAAGATCGGGGTCACTGCACCCGAGGTGGTCACCCGGCACACATGCTGCGGGCCGTTAGCGACCGGGTAGCAGGTCCCGTAGAAGTTGCCGTCCGTTGCCTGTTTGTTAAAGCCCTCCACAATGAACCCGCTGCTGCCCGATGCAGACAACAAAGTGTAAATGCCGCTGGTGCTCAGCCGGAATATCCCGTTGCCGTCCGCCCCATAGAAGTTGCCATCGGAGGCCACCGATAGACTGAATGGCGCCTCCTGCAGCACCACTTGGAAGTCGCTGCCCGACTTGCTGATCCTGAAGAGCGTTGGGGGCGGGTTGTCGTTGCTCCCGCGGGCTATGACGTACAGAAAGCCATCGGGCCCTTCGACCACGCTCGTGAAGTAGTCGCCGTAGAAATAGCGGTTCGAGTTGTGCGTCGCTCTGAACAGAGTCGTGAACTGCCCATCCGGTTTCACCTCGAAAACAGTGCCGACGCCCAGGTAGGTGGTGCCGTAGAAATTGCCGTCGGATGCCTGGATCAAAGAGTTCGGATCGTCCCCGTCAACCCCACCAACGAACTTATGGAACACGGTGATCGTGTCTGTAGCACCAGAGGAGCTGGCGGTGAACAATACGACTAAGAACAGCCATGCGCTGACATCTGTTTTTCTCATCGAATTTCCTTTCGAGCGTAAGGGCGGACATTCTTTTACGCACAACAGAGCATGGGCCCCTGCGGCGGACTTGTAGCTGAGAAATTGCGGGCGCCGTTTGCGCAAGGTCAAGGAATCTGTCAACAGTTTGTCAAAACACTCGCGTCAATCCGATCAATTCGCGGATTTTTAGCAACCTGGAAGTTATGTCCTGAGCGGACCGTTCATCGCGGGCGGATAAGTCCTGACAAGTCGTGTTATCGGAAACTGGCCAGGAAACATGAACCGGCGACGGGATCGAGCCCGGGTTCCAACGTTTCTGCCAGGGGCTTCGGGACCCGTGACTTGGTGCGCCAGGAATTGGGCCCCGAGGCTTGAGGCAGAAGAGTAGGTTCATGATCCTCGAGAGCGCCCTTTGCGTGACTGGGACCGGATTCGAAGGCCACGCTCTATCTGCTGCGCGTCGCCAGCGTAGCGCGTAGATTCTCCTCCTTACCTGTGTACCCTCGGCCAATCTCAAAAATTTGAGAAAAATATCTTGACAGGGAACCAAACGGTTCCCTATCATCAATACGGAACCAAACGGTTCCCTATTAGAGATGGACGATGACGCGGTCTTCAAGGCATTGGCGGATGCGAGTCGGCGGCGGCTTCTCGACCGGCTGCGGCACAAGAACGGCCAAACGCTTCGAGATCTGTGCGAAGGGCTGAAAATGACGCGTCAGGCGGTTGCGAAACACCTCGCAATTCTCAAACGGGCGAATCTGGTTTCTTGGAAACGCCAGGGCAGAGAGAGGCTCCATTTCATCAATCCAGTGCCGATCAACGATATCGCTGAACGCTGGATCAGGAAGTTCGAATATCAGCCCCTCAGGGCGCTGTCGCGACTCAAGAGGAATTTGGAGGAAGACAAGTCATGAGCATAACGCCCCAAAGCAACTTTGTGTATGTAACCTTCATCCGCACGACGCCGGAGCGCTATGGTCTGCGCTGATCAGCGCGGATTTCATGAAGGAATACTGGTTCGGCATGCATCTCAAGACCGAATGGAAGGTCGGAGCGCAGTGGCAAATGGTTTTCCCCGATGGACGGATTGCAAACAGTGGGGAGATCGTCGAACTGGAGTCGCAAAAGCGACTCGTGCTCAAGTGGCACAGCGAACATAAGCCGGAATGGAAAGCCGAGGGCGATTCGTTCTGCGGGATGGAGCTTGAGCCAGTCGGCGATGCTGTGAAACTCACTATCACGCACACCATGGACCGGCCGGAGTCCAAGCTAATTCAGGCCGCGTCGGGCAGCTGGCCGCGCATTCTTTCCAACCTCAAATCCCTGCTCGAAACCGGCCAGGTCGCTTTGAAAGCCTGAAGGCGGAGTTTGTATAGGGATGGACCCCCGGTTCGAGCGACGAGGCGCGGGTTCCCCTTCCCGCGTAGCGCCGAACGGGCGCTAGGTTCCGAGCCCCGTTCCGGAACAGTTTCCGAAAATCCGAGTGCGGACTACCTCACTTTGCCAGCGGATCGGGCCTCACCTGGAACTTCACGATCTTTGGCCGTGAGCCCTTGCCGCCTTCCTGGTGCCACGGCGTGTACATAGAGTAGCTCGACCACATCCCGCGACCCTTCCAGCCGGCATGCGGGTCGTCAATCCGTCCCGACGCGTGCCGAGAGAAGAATCCCAGCGGGTAAGGCACCCGCAAGGTCAGCGTCTTCCCGCCTTGTGGCATCACGACGAAGAACGAGTCCGCGTTGACGTCGCCGGAAAGGACCACGTCCTTCCCGAGACCCAGCGAGTTCTCCCGATCCACCTCGGTCAGATACAGCATGTCGGTGCTGAGCTCTTCGGGCGCTCCCTGAAACGCGGGACCGGGCTTGGTGTACACGGTCCACCCTTCCGGGCACTGCTGCCCGCTGGCGTTCGGTCCGTTCAGTACTTTGCACTTGCGGCGATCGAAACTCAGAATTTCATGCGCGCCACGCCAGTTCTGCCACACCACGCCGTTCGAGTCGATGGCCACGCCCCCCGAACCGGGCAACGGCATCTTGTCTGGCGGCGGCACGTACACCTCGCCCTTACACGTCTGCGGCGGCTTCGGTCCGCGCTCGAGGCGCACGAGCGTCGTATCCCTGGCGCCGATTCCCGAGCACCACAGGCTCCCATCAACCGGGCTGATGGCATCCGAGTAGCATCCGAAGCGGATCCGGTGGTCCTTCGTGGGATCGACGGGCTGATTCGGCTCGGTCCACTCAGTGATCTTGCCGTCGCCGTTCGTGTCGATCACGGCGGGACACCATCCCTGAGAGGCTGCCGCGTCGTGGCTCTTGTCGAACTCCTTTGTGTCCAGCCAGCCGATGGCGTCGGTCTGGCCGAAGACCAGCACATCGTTGTCGTCGAAGTGGTTATGGTCGGCCGCAAAGCAGCTGTCGACCATCGTAAACTGCTGCGTCTTGGGGTCGTACATCTCGATCTGCCGGGCGTTGGGGCCGGGCAGCGGGAAATATTTGGCGAATTTGTTCAGCGAGCCGTCTTTACAGAATTCGGGCTGATCTTTCGGCGCGCGGGTCCGAGCCGTCACCCACACGCGGCCGTGGCTATCCATCGCGGTGCTGCGGGGATCGGACTGCCGTTGCCAGATTTTCTCGTCCCCCCAGTACGGCGAGGTCGGCGTGTTGGCGTCCATCACCGGCGCGTGCGACGGAATCTTGATCATAGTGGTAGCGTTCGCGCGCGGGTCGAGCACCGCCAGGATGTCCGAACTTTGGATGGCGCCGTAGATGAGCCCGTTGGCATTCATTGTGGGCGTGCGCTCGTCCGTGGCGGCCATATCGCTCCGTCTGCTCGTCGGCAGGGCCCAATCCCACATCGAGATTACGAGGTTGCGCTCGACGCCGGTTGGGCGCGGCGGGGCCTGCTTGGGATAAGCGCCGGCAGCAATGCGATCGGTCCAGTCGGCGAACGCTTTGCGCTGCTCTCCGAGCTTGACGAAGATGGTGCTCATGTTGGAGGCGTTCGGTCCCATCGCCATCCGATGATCCCAGGCGTCCACGCTGGATTTGAACGAACCCAGGCTCTTGGGAAATTCCCGGGTCGCCACATCACCCACTTGATGGCAGGAGAAACACTCCTTGGTTTCGATCACCACGTCCTTATCGTCGAGATTGCCTTTCGGAATAGCGAGGAGGCTCAGCCAGTAATTTGCGGGATACACCTGCGCAGCCGCCCGGCCGTCCGGCGCGACAACGGCTTTCAGGTCGAGGTGCTGCCCAGGCTTCGCAGCGACGCGCGCCGAATCCACCAGGCCGTAGCCACGCACAAAGACCTGGTAGTTCGCGGGCGGCAGTTCCGGCAGGACGTAGCGTCCTTGACCATCGGTGACCACAATCTTGATGAACCTCGTCGACAGGTCCGTGGTTTCCGCGATGACCCACACGCCTGCTTCGGCACCGTTCGAGCTGGTAACCACTCCCTCAATGTAATCGGCACTGCCAGCCGCACCGCTGCGGCCATCCGTCACGACGAGCCACGCAAGAAAGAGCAACAGAACCCCGGCGAGCGTTCCCAGAATGCGATTGGTATCCATCTTCTTCTTCATTTCGGCCTCCCCTAGCGCCGTATTTCCATAACAGCCAGAATCCCGGACGTATATCTGAGTATGGAATTTGGCGAAGTATAACCCGAGCGCCGCCTGAAGGCCCTTGTTTTTGCGAATGAGGGTAAGGTGGCAGGCGCTTTCAGGGGTCGTGCCCATGAGCACGCTTCCAGAATGTGCCGCCTGCAAAATGCCAGTTAATGGGATGGTACGCCGCCGAGACTCTCGGCTCGTGTCGTGCCAAGACGCGTGGGATAAAATCTCGGTTTAAGGAGGGTCGTAAGTTTGCTGGCGGCAACAAAGATGGCAAAAGGTCGATCCAACGCCTTCGGAACCTGATTTCGGAAATGGTCTTTCGAGACCGTCCAGTTTATAGGGGCGAAGGCGAGCGGATGTCCATCATGGCCCGGAGTCTTTGACTCCACTAAAGGCCGAATACATTAGCGCCGACCAACTGTCATCTTCGTTTTCCGATTGCAACTCTGCGGCGGACCATACATTCCGAAAAATCGCGTTTATCGGGAGTTGATCCGCCTGGTCTGCTGAAGTTGCCACGCTTAGCTTACATTTCAGCCAGTGACGGTATCACAGCTATTCGGTCACCACGGGATGCTCGACTCGATGGGAGTTTCATGCTGGCCTTCACGCCCTCTCCCAGTCGAGGGTGGGATCGCTCAATCCCCCGGCCGTCTCTAGCTGGAAGCTGGCAAGCGAAAACCTGCGCTCGAAGGGCTCGAGCGGACTGCTCTGGATGTATACTTCCTCCACTCGTTAGGAGAGCTTCCCTCATATGCGAACCAGAATCTTCCTGATCGCCGCGGCAGCCGTTGCGTGGGGATTTCTGTTTCCTGTTTCCTCCGCCGCTCAGACGCCGCCCATCCGCGGGCCGCGTACAGCCGAAGGCAAGCCCGACCTGAACGGGATTTGGCAGGCTCTCAACATGGCCAATTGGGATATAGAGACGCACGGCCCGAGCCCGGGACCATCCGCGCTGGGCGCCATCGGCTCGATGCCGCCCGGAATGGGCGTTGTCGAGGGCGACGCGCTGCCGTATCTGCCAGCGGCCGCCGCGAAAAAGAAGGAGAACTTTGCCAATCGCTGGACCGCCGATCCGGAATTGAAATGTTATTTGCCGGGCGTGCCCCGAGCGACTTACATGCCCTATCCCTTCCAAATTCTCCAGGGCTCGAACTCCGTCATGATCGCCTATGAATATGCGGGCGCCGTTCGGACCATCAACATGGCCAAGCCACGCGCAGCTCCAATCGATAGCTGGATGGGATGGTCAAACGGCCATTGGGAGGGCGACACGTTGGTGGTGGATGTAACCAGCTTTAACGATCAGACCTGGTTCGACCGCGCCGGCAATTTCCATAGTGAGGCGTTGCATGTGGTCGAGCGCTACACTTCCGTCAGCGCGAATATCCTGCAATATGAGGCCACCGTCGAAGATCCGAAAGTATTTTCGAGGCCCTGGAAAATAAGCATGCCGTTGTATCGGCACCTGGAAAAGAATGCGCAATTGATGGAGTACAAGTGCGCCGAGTTTGCAGAAGATCTGCTGTATGGCCATCTTCGCAAACAGCCTGGCAAATGAAGGGGCAACTGTAATCCGGCTGAAGAAAGGAGTCGACCCCCATGACGAAAAAGACGAGAAGTATGATGAGAAAATGGGCCAGGGTCGCGGTCCCCAGTGTATTGCTGTTAGGAGCCGCGGTTGTTTGGCTTTCACCCGCCCGCGCACAGACGCCAAGTGCCGCGAAGGCCAAAACCTCGTCGGCCACGGCTGTACAGACGAGTCGGACACCGCAGGGCCAGCCGGATTTGGACGGCGTGTGGAGCATCGCCTTCCTGACGCCGCTGCAACGTGACCCCGAGTTTCGCGACAAGCAATTCTTCACGCCGGAAGAGGCCGCCGCGTATCTGAAAAAGAGGAGCCAGGAAGTGGACGTCGATCGGCGCAGTGCTTCCGCGGAGGTTGACACCGCGGAGGCCTACAACCAGTCCTGGTATGACCGCGGCACCAAGCTCGGTAGAAACATGCGCACCTCTTTAGTCATTGATCCTCCCGACGGCAGAATCCCGCCGATGACGCCGGAAGCCAAACGTCGATTTGAAAACGCCCATGCCTATTTTGCGGCGCATCCTGCCGACGGCCCCGAAGACCGCAACTTGGGCGAACGCTGTCTTAACTTTTCGCAGGAGGGGCCTCCCATGCTGCCAGGCGGCTACAACAATAACTATCAGATCGTGCAGACTCCCAACTACGTGGCTATTCTGGCCGAAATGGGAAACAAAGCGCGCATCATCCCGCTCGATGGACGTCCGCACCTGCCCCAAAGTGTGTCGCAGTGGAACGGGGACTCGCGCGGACATTGGGAAGGGAAGACTCTCGTCGTCGATACCACCAACGTAAGATTCAACGACAAGAGCCACTTTGGCGTCAATTACGACGGCCTGACCGACCAGAATTTCCGCCTAACCGAGCGTTTCACGCGCACGGCTGCGGACACCATCACCTACCAGGCCACGGTTAACGATCCGACCGTGTACACCAAGCCCTGGACGATAGAAATCGTCATGTCCAAGTCCGAGGACCCCCTTTTCGAATACGCCTGTCATGAGGGAAACTACGGCATGTTCGGTATTCTTTCCGGGGCTCGGGCCGACGAAAAGAAAGCTGCCGAAAAAGGTCACAACTAGGTGAGCATGCACGAAGCAGGGAGGAGAAACTCCATGAGAGGAAACCCACGAAGGCTAGCCGGTCTTGTCGTCGCTGCCGGTCTTTTCTTGTGCGTTACGGCGGCGTGGGCTCACCACGCTTTCACCGCGGAATTTGATTCCACCCAGCCCATCAAATTGCGGGGCACAGTCACCAAGATGGAGTGGATCAATCCCCACGCCTGGATTCATGTCGACGTCAAAGGAGACGACGGCAAAGTCACCAATTGGATGGTGGAATGCGGCACTCCCAACACGTTGCTCCGGCGCGGTTTCACCCGAGATACCGTGACGCCCGGCATGGAGATCGTCGTGGACGGCTATCGAGCCAAAGATGGATCAAGCCGCGCGAACGGCCGAGACGTCACGTTTCCTGACGGACGCAAGCTGTTTCTGGGCTCGCCCGGGACCGGCGCCCCAGAGGATAAGCCGTCCCCGGGCGGCAACGAAAAGTAGCCGCCCGCACCGTTGCGGCCCGGTATGCCTCTTTGACATTAGAGTCGCGGCCTTCGTCTCAGTCTCACCCTGCTGAAGTCCTGATAAGTCGGCATTTCGGAACGTGGCCCGGCAGAAGGCCAGTTTCCGGGCCCCACTAGCCGCCCAGTCAGACGCCGAGACCTGCACTCGCAGGCCATCTGGATCGCTCACGGAGAAATTGTCGCTGGCGTTGCCCTGCACACCTTCGACGCCCGCACCCTTGACTCTGGTCCTCAATCGTTCAGCGTCAAAATCGTCTTTGCCTTCTGACTATCGCGATAGTTTCGAGGCTGCCGCAGCCCCTTCGGCGCGGATAGTGCTCGCAGCGTGAAACAAACTCCGGTGCCGTAAGATCGGTGCGCAGCGAAATCGGTTTCTCGCGCTCAAGATCAACGGACCACTGCGCTATTTCAACGCACTCTTCAGCCGTTTGGTGCTCTTCTCCAGCTGCCTCTTGAGTGCATCTACCTGCTTCGTCAGATCGACAAGTTCTTGTCTCGCAACCTTTGCCGCTCGGGCAGCTTTACGAGCTGCTTTGTGAGCTGCTTTGTGAGCTGTGCTATCAACCTTACCAACTGCAGAACCAATTTTCACCGCGGCATCTCTAAGTCTATTTTTCGTCATGTCTGCCTCCAGAAGATTAAAGATGGCAGATTCCCCGCGCCGTTGGCAAATCCTACTCCCGAGAAGCCCTCGATCTCCTCGCTGCCCGATAGAACAGGTTCCGGACAGCATGTCTTCTTGGCACTACGAGCGGTACCGCTCACGCAACAGAGCGTAAGTGTGTGCGGATTGCGCGCCTCGCGGACGGGTAGGATTTATACAAGGGATTGGAGGTGTACGATGATGAATTCTCAGGCGCGTCGCAAGGTTTGGCTTGCTGTAGTAGCTTCAGGCTTCTTGACTCTGGCAGGTTGCTCGAATCAGGCCCCAAAACAGAGCGAAGCCACCGAGGCAACCAAGAAAGTTGAGCCGGCG
>Ga0210408_10005861_pt1 | contig 10723 bp, 7 predicted proteins | sample IncBWH4MmetaG_FD_155471 | JGI IMG/M metagenome (GOLD analysis project Ga0210408, IMG submission 155471) | Forest soil microbial communities from Barre Woods Harvard Forest LTER site, Petersham, Massachusetts, United States - Inc-BW-H-4-M | ecosystem: Environmental > Terrestrial > Soil >... | reverse complement strand
CCAATGGTGTCACCGGCTGAGGAGACGATCCCGCGGGCGCGCTCGGGTGTGCTCCTGGCTCGGCCGCTTCGCCGGCCGTAACGATCGCTCCAAGGCCCGCGTTGCGGAAGGTCTGCGCGATGTCGACCACTCCCTTGTTGGCTTCGGTGAGGTCCTTCTCCGCCGTTTCGGACGACAAGCCGGGCTGATAGGAGTCGAGGGCATCGAGAGCCGCCGCCGCAATCGCGGAAGCCTCGCTCGTGCCCTGCCAGTACTCGTAGTCGGAGGCGCCCGTTGTGGGTTCGGCGCCATCCAGATCGCAACCCGGTGCGAGCAGCCGCAGCCCTTCGCCGCGGTTGGAAAAGGAGCAGAAGCCGCCGCCCTGCGTGTCGGTCGCGCCGACAGACAGAACACGGGGATATGCGGCGGGGTACTCCACGGCGCCTCCATCATCGTTGCCGGCGGCTGCGACGACGGCAACGCCATAGTTGGTGGCTCTTTCGATCGCATTGGTCAGCGCTTCATAGCTTTCGCCTGATGGTGATTCAGAGGTCCCGAGCGAGAGATTGATGACACGAATGTTGTGCTGTTGACGTACACGTAGACAGGCGGTAATCCCGGCCGCGTAGGCGTTGAAAGGGAACGTCGTGTGTCCGTGTTCAACGATGCCAACCGAAACGATCTGGACGGCGCGCGGTGCCGTGCCGACCATGCCCCAGCCATTCGCGGGCGCTCCCGCCATCATGGCGAGCACAGTCCCGTGCAAGGTCGCGGACACGTCTTCCCCCGAGCCGCCATCGAGCGCCATTCGTTCCACCACGACGCCTTCAGTGTCCGCGTTGAGATTCACACCCGTATCAACCAGGCAAAGGCCCGCGAGCTGCGCCGGTGGAGGGGCGTAGGGAAGGAAGGCCCCGTTATCCGCAATCGCTTGGGTGGTGATGCCTGACTCGGCGCGGGCCGCCGCCGGGAGCAAGATGAGCATGAGACATACCGTGCCGATCCAGCTCCGGCTACGCCGGAACATCAGCAATGCACACCGAGTCGCCTTAGTTGGTGCGGACATCTACCACCCGACTGTTGCCGGTGCCGAACGGAAACCCTGCCTGGCCCGCAGGGACTTCGGCCCGGAACGGAAAGCGGCCGACGCCGCCCTCAAAGTGATAGGCCACGCGGAAGCGGCCGTGGCTGTTAGTCCGCGGCGTCCTGAACGGCTCCCAGCGGCCACGGTAATGCACCAGCAAATCCACGATTGCGCCCTGCCGGGGGATCGGTCCCGCGACCTTGCCGCTGAGCGTAATCGTGCCTTCTGGCCCCGTTCTGTCCGGGCTCACGCTGAGTTGCACGCCCGCGCTCACGGACTCCTTGATCTTCGCCACGGCCGCATAGCCGGGGTCTGCGGAGAAAGCGCGATACGCGACCTCGACTGTCCGCGAAGGTCCCGCCGGCACTTTCGCCACGAATGTTCCGTTGGCGAGCGTCTTGGCGTGCCCGACCAGCTTGAGCGCTGGAGAGCCCACCTCCTGCTGCAACACGTCCAGCGCAGCGCCTCCGATCGCGCGTCCCTGCGAGTCGATCAGGCGCCCGCTCATGCGCAGCGCCCGATGGCGGAAGGAGCGGGTGATCGCTCCCTTCAAGCCGAGGCGCACCTGCGCGGTCTCGCTGGCCCCGCTTCCGTTCGGGGCACCGACTCCAACGGACAGCCCCGAGCCTGCGGCTCCGGGGCCGGGGAGCGCCCCAAGACTTCCGTTCCCTGCGTTCTTGGTTGTGAACGTGCCGACATAGGCCGTCGTCGCGTCACCGGCGGCATCGTCAACCATCAGCTTGAGCGTATGCTGCCCATCAGGCAGCCCCGTCGTGTCGAGGCTTACGCTGCTGCTGGTCGATTTAGCACACGGTTCAGGATGCGCAAAGGAGCGAGTCCCGTTGCTCGTCTGACCGAGGTTCTGACAGAGCCCGTTGTTCGAGTTCAATAGCACCGCGGGCTGCACCCTCCCGTCTACAACCAACCACGCGCTGTAGACGCCAGGTCCTTCGTCAGCCGCGTTGAAGGTGACTTCGCTCGTGCCTTTGATTGTTGTCCCACCGACCAAGCCGCCGCTGATCGCGCTGACGGTCGGGGCGGAGAAGTCATCGAGCACGAGCGATGCAGCGGACACATCGACGTGCGAGACCTCGACTCCCGCAGCGCATGGACCGTCCTGCCCGTCGCAGGAGGCGTTGACAACGATCGAGCTGACACGGGTGGGTGGTGTTCGGGCGATCGTCGTGGCGCCCAGGCCGGCGCTTCCGAGGTTGCGGTAGTCGTAATTCGGATCGCTCTCGTCGGAGGCATTGACGAACACCTGCCCGGAGCCGCCGCCCGTGCTCGGGATCGCATAGCTGTCGGCGATCTGGATTGTGTAGCTGGCGATCGAGGCCCAAGAAGGCGCGGTGAATACCCAATCCACCCCGGCGCCGTTGCCGTACCCAGCACCGTTCGCGCCGAGATTGAGAACCAAGGCGCCTTGATTCGACCCGGCACAGGTGTCCGCCAACGTCATGTTGAGGTCGCCGGTTCGCTGTGTCGTCCACCCGTCATGTCCCACAGCCGCGCCGGAAGGGTCATGGCAGGTAAACACAGTCATCTGATTTGCGCTGACCGCACTCGTCTGAAGCGCTAGTGCAACGCTCACCACGACAGTCACCAACACGAGGCGAGCAACGAGCGAAGTCCGCAGCCGCTCCAAGCGGAGGAGACTCCTGGCCGGCTCACGGCGCTTTCCTGTCTGCGGCGGGCGATCAGTTTGTGGAGACATCGACCACCCCGCTCAGTCCGCGGGTGAATGAAAAGTCGGCCTGGCTCGGAGGAACTTCGGCGCGGAAGGGAAAACGCCCCCGCGCGCCCTCGAACTGATAGACGACGGTGAAGTGACCTGCCGCGTCCGTTCTCGGCGTGCGAAACGGCTCCCACTTCCCCCGGTAGTGGACGAGCAGAGCGACGCTCACACCCTGCGGTGGGACCGACCCGAGCACGCGCCCGGTGAGCGTGATCGCGCCTTCGGAGCTGGTGCGCTGTGGGCTGATGGCGAGCAGCACGCCGGCCTGGACAGACTCGGTGATCCTGCCCGTCGCTGTGTAGGCGCCGTCGCTGGAGAAGGCCCGGTATGCCACCTCGATCGTCCGCGACGGTCCAGCCGGCGTGCTCGCCAGGAATGTCCCGGTTGCGCTCGTCTTTGCATGACCGATCAACTTGAGGCTCGGCGAGCCGCCGGTCTGCTGCAATAGGTCGAGCGTCGCGCCCGCGATCGGCTGGCCTTGCACGTTGACCAAGCGGCCGGGGATTCGTAGTGCGCGCTTGGCGAAGCTGCGTGTCAACCGGCCGTGCTGACCGAGGCGTAGACGCGCTCCCTCGCTGGCTGCGATGCCGTTCGGCTGTCCGAGCCCTCGCCCGAGACTCGCGCTTGTACCAGGGCCGGGCAGCGCGCCGAGTGAGTTGTTCGACGGCTGGAGTGTGGTGATCGTGCCGTCGTAGACCACGCTCGCGTTCTCGGCGGCGTCCTTGACTGTCACCTTCAAGGTGTGCTGGCCGTTGGCGAGCGTCGCGGTGTTGATCGGCAAGTCGACCGACTCGCTTGCGCGGCAGGGCTGGCTGTGATCGAACATCAGCGTGCCGACGGTCGCGCCGATCGGTATGCACCGCCCTTCGTTGTTGTCAGGCGTGCCCGAGTAGACGGTTTTACCGTCGATTTGAGCGGTCACGAGATATACGCCTGGGCCGCCTGGATCGCTTGCCAGGAATGTGAGTTCCTGCGTGCCCTGAGCGTTCGGGCTCAGCAGCGTTCCGCCAAATCCGCTCGCTGCCGGCGTCGCGCCGGTAGCGAGTGCGATGGTCGCGCTGCTGACATAAATGCCAGCGTCGAGCCCGCCCGTGGCCGGACATGACGTTGCGCCTTCGTAGGGGCCGACACACACCGCTACCGCGTAGAGATTCGTCCCGCCGACGTGCGTGATCGGAAATGCTCCGCTCAGCGTGCCGCTCTGGCCACAGGCGGCGTTGTATTGGCAGTTCGCCAACACGTCGGCAGAGTCATAGCTCCCGCTCGGCGTACCCAGCCATGCCTGGCCATGCGGAGAGGTCAAGGTCGCGGTGATGCTGCCGCCCGCAATCGTCGAGCCGGCCGGCGCGGTGAACACCCACTCAGGCCCTTCGTAGGCGCCCTGCGGTGCTTCACCGCTGGTCACGGCGCTCAGGTCTCCGCCCTGAGCGCATGTATTGGTGTCGCCGCTGTAGGGGCCGACAGCTCCGGTCGCGCTCGTGCTCCACCCATCGGTCGGGGCGGGATGACCGTCAGGCTGCGTACACGAAACCAGCGTCCATGTGCCCGCCCGAGCGCTCGACGTGCAGAGCGCGAGGATCAACACCACGGACCCCAACGCCGCGAGCCACAGCCCGGCCACGCCTCGCGGAGCGAGTCTGATCTTGCTGTCAGTTCGTGGTGACATTGACCGCCCTGCTTTCGCCGTGTGCGAATGGGAATCCGGTTTGGCCACCGAGCACCAACGCCCGGAATGGGAAGTGCCCTACGCCGCCCTGGAACTGGTAGACGACCTCGAAGCGACCACGCGAATCCGTCTGCGGGACTCGGAAGGGCTCCCATCGGCCGCGGTAGTGGACAAGCAGCTCGACGGCGACCCCTTGGGCGGGGACCGGCCCGAGTACGTGCCCGCTGAGCGTGATGGTGCCTTCCGAGCCCGTCCTGCGTGGGCTCACGCTGAGCTTCACACCGGCGTTGACCGCCTCGGCGATCTTCGCCGTGCTGGCATAGCTCGCGTCTGTGGAGAACGCGCGATAGGCGATCTCTACCGTCCGGTTGGGGCCACCGGGCACCGCCGCTGCGAACGTCCCATTCGCACGGGTCTTGGCGTGCCCGATGACCGCCATTGTCGATGAGCCGTTGACCTGTTGCAGTACGTCCAGCGTCGCGCCAGCGATCGGATGACCCTGGCCGTCGAGCAGGCGCCCAGCGGCTCGAAACGCGCGGTGGGAGTAGGTGCGGGTGATCCTGTGCTTGACGCCGAGATTGAGCCGCGCCGTCCGGCTCGCCGTCGCCCCGTTCGCTACAGCGGCTGGCGTGGCTGGCGAGCTTCCCGTCGTGCCAGGGCCGGGTAGCGCTCCGAGTGAGCTATTCGACGGCTGCTTTGTCGAGATAGTGCCGTCGTAGCCGACCGCTGAGTTGCCGGCGGCATCCTGCACCAAGACCTTCAAGGTGTGCTGGCCGTTGGGAAGCGTCGTGGTGTTGATCGGCAGGTCAACCGACTCGCTCGTGCGGCAGGGCTGGCTGTAGTCGAACATCAGCGCGCTACCGCTCGTGCCTACCGCCGCACACTTTCCGCCGTTGGTGTTCGGTGTGCCCGAGTAGACCGTTTTGCCGTCGATCTGGACGATCACGAGATACACACCAGGGCCGCCCGGATCGGCAGCGTTGAGCGTGAGTTCTGCCGTGCCTGCGGCGTTTGGGCTCAGCAGCGTTCCGCCGAAGCCGCTGGCGCTCGGCGTCGCTTCGTTGGACAGCAGGAGGTTTGCCCACCACAGCCGCACCAGCGACCAGGCACCTTCGCTGCCTCCCGAGTTGCAGGCGTAGCCTGATGCGCCTCCGCATCCGGCGCTGAGGTAGAGGTTGCCGCCACGGCCGCTGGGAATCCCGAGCACGCCTGCGAAGTCGTTGGTGCCGTTCGCGCAAGGTGTCAGGCCGGACGCACATTGGAAGAAGACATCCGACCCGTCGTAGGCGTAGTTGGGGGTGTAGGCGACGGCGGTGCCCGAGGCGTTGAAGCCTCCGCCGTCGGCGTACATGCTCACGTCGATCGAGCCGCCGATCAGCGTTGAGCCACCGGGCGACGTGTATTGAAGGGTCTCCGCCGAGCCGACGCCCACGGCCGCATCCGTGCTGAGGATCGCGTACATAGGGCTGCCCGGCCCGCAGGCCGTGCCGTTGTTCGAGCCGTATCCGCCGCCGGCGGCGAAGCTCGACCAGCCTTCGCTCGGTGCCGCGGACTGGCTCGGGTTCACGCAGGAGACCTCCATCCAGCTCCCGGCGGAGGCGGGACTCGCGCCCAGCCACCCGCTGCCAACCGCCAGCGTCAGCGTCAAAGCGAGCAGCAGCGCGTGGCTGGCGTGTCCGTTGTCGTGTTTGTTCATCGTCGTGTCCATTCCCTGTTCAGGCCCGTTCTGTTGGGCTTTCGGGGTGTATGACCGCGACGGCCACGAACCGGCCAACAAATTTTCTGAGCGCTCATGGAGCGAACGCCCCCCCGCCGCTCTGGCCTTCCGACGTGCTCGCCACATGAGCCGGTTCGCTTCGCGCACCGGCCGTTTCCGTGGGGACTCCGAGATAGGCGAAGCCGCCCGGTTCGCGCTGTCCCGTGCTCGTTCTGCTTGCTCGATGGGTGCTGCCCAGCGCACGGCGATGGCCCGTATCGCGCGGGCGCCTTGAGGTATGCACGCTGCGGTGGCTGCTCGTGCTCAGCGACCCGGCAGGCGCAGCGCTCAGAAGCCGTCCCGTTGACGCGGCTGGACGAGGCGCTGCGGCTGCGCTGCGCGGCGCGTGATGGCGGTGATGTGCAGGGCTCTGTTCAAGGACATGCGTGGCGACTGCTCCGCCAGCGAGCACGCTGACGGCGACAACCCCGGCGGCGACCTTCGCGCCGACGCTGCCACCCGCCAGGAGTGCGATGGCGCGTTCGCGCACGCCGCCTTGCCCGACCGGCGCGGTGTCGATTCCGAGGCGGTGCAGTTGGAGTCTCGCGCGCACGCCGAGTCTCGTGAGCCAGCCGAGATGACCGATGAACACGGGCGGGAGCAGGGCTGCCGCCTGGTCGCGGAAGCTGCGTCGCAGTCGTCGGGCGTTCGTCTTGTGCTCCAGCCGGCAATGCGCGCAGCTCTCAAGATGCGCGAAGGCGCGCTCGGCTAGCTCCTCGCTGGTGCTCTGACCGTTTTGCAGCGCCTGGATTGTCTGCGCCCTGTACCCGCACAGTCGGCCCGTGTCGTAGAGCAACTGGAAGCGCTCACGCTTGCGGGCGCACACGCGAGCCGTGTTGCGTGCCTCGTTGACGGGGATGTCGAGCATGGATGCGATGGCTCGGTACTGCAAGCCCTCCACGAGCCAGCCGAACACGCGGCGCTCGTCCTTCGTCAGTTCGGTCAGGAACTCCGAGGCGATGAGGCGATCCTCGTGGGCGAGCGCCGCGGGCTCAGGGGCGCTCTGGCCTTCCTTGGCCTCGGCCATGAGATGCAGGCCGGGAGCGCTGTGCGCGAGGATCTGGCCGCGACGACGTTCGTCGCGGTGCAGCCGCAGCGCACGCTTCTTGATCCCGTCCCGTAGCGCGTTGCGAAGGTGCTCCTCACTGTCATACGGCCGGCTGTAGAGAGCGAGCGCCGTTTCCTGGTAGATGTCCTCGAGCTGCTCGGTGCTCAGCCCTCTGCACTCCGCGAAGCCGCGAGCGACTCGCAGCTCCCGCGCCTGCCATTCCCCAAGAATCTGACCGACCCGCTGAGAGCCAAACGGCCGTTGTCTACCAGCACCGGGCGCAAGGGTGACATCACCTTGCGCCTCGCCGGGCCATCCAGCCCCTGTGTGCTCTCCGATCTCCATTCCCACCATCTCCAGGTCAGCCGTGACCCACCCAAAAAAGCCCTGCACTACAGAACGATTCGGGACAGCACGATTTTACTCCCAATCGCTCTTGCAGGCTTCGCTCACTGTTCAGTGGGCCGCCGATTCCTCGGGGCAGAACTCGCCCAGCATGTGCTCGGCGCGGTCTCATCGGTGCGGCACCCCGACGCTCTCAAGCACAGCAGCGCACAGCAGAACACAGGCGATCAGTAGGAACAGCCCGATCCCTTCGCTGACGGTGAGCGCTTGCCTTCGCTGTGCGAGCCACGCGCTCGCACCAAGCGCAAGGCCACCCCACTCCAGAGGCAGGTGGGGGAGATAAGGCAGCACCGCCCCTCCGTAGGCGCCCAGCGCGGCGCCCACGGGCAAGGTGTTGACGACGATGCACGCCAGCAGAACGCCGTCGGATACATGCGTGGCGAGGCGATGGCGGTGGGCTCCCAGCACACCGAGCAGCAGCGGCCAGGAAGCGATCGGGATGTTGTGGGCGGCCAGGGCAAGGACGTGCCCGACGTGCGGCGGTGGGTTGCGCTGGGCCGTCAGCCCGAGTGCGAGCAGGCGATGGGCGGGGCGCGCGAGCGGCTGTCCGACGAGTGCGACGATCGCCGCTGGGGCCAGCGTCGCTATCCAGATCGCGGCGTAGGCGTGCAGCCACGTCGCGGGCAGGCCCGCCGGCAGCCACCTACGGGCGCTCTGTCGAAGCGCAGGGCTCAGCTCTGTGGCAGCCATTCGCTCACCGCGTAGCCGCCCGGCACCGGGGCGAGCTGCGCAAGCGTGACGTGGTAGGCGGCCGGCAGTCCTTCGTACTGCGTGGCGCCGCCCGTTTGTTCACGGGTGACGATGACCCATGTACCGGGACGTGAGACGTTGGGCGCGACGCTGACGATCTGACCGCTGTTCCAGATGCGACCGCGAGCGATCGTCGTGTCCGCGGCGCTTGACGCCGCGGCCTGTTGCTCGGCCAATCGAGCCGCGCCGACCGACATCCCGGCAAGCCTCCGTTGGTCTGAGGTCAGCGTGCGATACGTCCAGTTCGAGTAGAGCCGGCTGAAAGCGGTGAGCGCCTTGGGCGGTGTTGGCTGCACGCCGGCGGGAGCCTGCGTCGCCGCCGATGCAGGCCCAGGAGCAGGCGGCTCGCCAGCGTTCTGCGGTGAAGCGGTCGAGGTGCTTCGAGGCCCGGCGCTCGGCGCATCGGGGTTCGCGCAGCCCCCAAGCGCCAGGGCGCTCAGCAGCACGCAGGCCACGATCAGTCCTATCGGGGTGGGTCTGCTCATAGGCCCGATGGATGGCGGACGGTCCAGGTGGCCCAGTTCGGGACCGACGCGGAGACTCGCCACTTTGGTCCGGGCTTGCCAGAGTTGGGACCGCTGTCGTAGGCGGACGCTTCCACGGTGTCGAAGCGCAGTCCTCCGACGTAGATGAAGGTGTGCCCCGCGTTGGCGTAGATCGAGACGTAGCGGCCGGGGCCGGGCTTGCCGTAGGACTCAAGTTCGGTCGAGTCCTCGGCGTAGTTGCGGCCGAGTACGCCAGCCGCATAGAGCAGGTAGGAGACCGCCGAGGAGCAGTCATAAGCTGGCTCTAGCTGACTGAGCGCAGTGCCGTGCGCGCCGCCGTACAAGTAGCTCGCGCCGAACAAGCGGTTGCCGGCGGCGACCATGCTCTTGACCTCGGCTGGAGCTTCTTCGCCGGCGGCGGCCAGGCCGCTCGGCAGGATCTTCGTCTGTGTTCCCGGCGTGAGCGGCAAGGGGATGCTGCCGGCGCCTTCGCCTACCGGACAAGACCCAGCGCTCGTTTCACCGCCACCGCTGGCTTCACTTGAACCAGGCAGCGCGCCGAGCGTCGGAGCCGCGCCGGTCGCCGGTGCGAGCTGCACCTTCACGGAACTCTTGGTGATCCCAAGCGGCCGGGCCGCCTGCCACCACACGTCCAAGCGGTAGGGCTGGCCGTCGGAGATGAACTGGCCCGGCCCTTGCCCGTAGCCCGTGTCGCGCTTGAGGAGCAGGCTCTCGTGGCCGTTGTGGGCAACCCGCAGCGCCGTGAGATACGGGAGGTTGCTCAGCGCGTTCGCGTCGCTGAAGGTGAACGTCCCGCCGTTCGCCGGATTGCTGTCGAGCACCGACAGCTCGGCGAACGACGCCGGGTGCGCGGGGAGGTAGGACTCGCCCGGATTGGGGATCGAGCCATAGGCGCCCGATGTCGGATCGCCCGGGCCGCCGTACTCGGTCGCGCCGACTTCATACCAGCGGCTCGGCGCCAGTTCGAGCGGCGCGGCATAGAGACCCGCAGCGAGCGGGCCACCGCCGGCAGGCTGATTGACCGCGCCGATGCCCGCGCCGCCACAGACGTTTTCGGCTTCCTGGGAGAGCAGGCCAGCCACCCCGGCGGCGACGAGCACCGGAAGCAACACGACCATCAGCACGGCGATCACGAGCACCGTCTGCACCTGCCGGTTTTTCAGCAGCGCGATGGCAACGCGGGCTTGCATCACGCCGCCAGTTCCAGCTCGTCGCTGACGGCCTGCTGCCACTCCTCGCTTGCAAGCAGCCTCAGTGCCGGCCAGCTTTGCTCGTGCGTCTCGCGCAGGGCGCGCTTTCGTATGTGCTCGTCGCGGGCGGGGTCGGAGCTGGCGATCCAATACTCCAGCGCGCCGACGCCGATCTGTAGCGAGCCCTCCCCGCGAGAGCCGTTCATCAGATAGGCGGTGGAGAAATGCCCGCGGACGGTCTTCAGCGTGGAGATCGCCTCAATCGCCTCGCCGGTGAGGTTCAAGGCGCCCTTGACGTATGCCAGCTCGCGGGCCTCTTGGCGCAGGAACAACCGCATTGCGGCGTTGGCCAGCAGCGCGCGGCCGTGCTCGTTGTCGAAATCCGAGAGCTGCTGGCTGATTGCGATCAGCCACAGCGCGTAGTGGCGAGAACGACGACAGAACTCGTTGAACCAGCGGCCGGTGGCGGGCCGCTCGATCAGCTTCCACGCCTCGTCGACCACCAAGAAGCTCTTGCCTGCCCAGGCGTGCTTGGGGCTCTCCCCGGCGAGATGCTGCTGGCGCGTGCGGGCGATCCTGGTCTTGACGGGATCGCAGCTCACGA
>Ga0210408_10005860_pt1 | contig 10723 bp, 10 predicted proteins | sample IncBWH4MmetaG_FD_155471 | JGI IMG/M metagenome (GOLD analysis project Ga0210408, IMG submission 155471) | Forest soil microbial communities from Barre Woods Harvard Forest LTER site, Petersham, Massachusetts, United States - Inc-BW-H-4-M | ecosystem: Environmental > Terrestrial > Soil >... | reverse complement strand
GCCCGGCCTTCCGCGCGCTCACCGATCCGCATCGGATCGCATCCAATATGGAAGAGCATGTCTATGAGGGCATGATTGCGCGGTATTCGCCGGGTTGGAACGCACCTGCGGCTCCGCCTTCCGTTGGGCCGGTCGCCGTGATGGCGCCGACAACGATGCCGACCGGCAGGCCGACCAACGCCGAGTTTCCGACCGCGGCCTCAACCCCACCCGTCAGCATCATGACGCCGGAACCAACCGCCACAACGCCGGCTGCGCCGCGATCGGCAACGGCTGGCACCAATGCGCCGGGGACGTTACCGCGGCCACCGGCAGCCGCCAACGCTCTCGCCGCAGCCAAAAAGCCGCCGGCGGCGAAACCTCAGCGCACCCCTGCGCCGGTTCAGATTGCGCCTGGGACAGCTGCGTCGGCGCCCGCGGCACCTGCGACGGCGCCCGCGGCATCGAACGATTGAGGCTTTGAAAACTGCGGTTTTGGGTTTGACTTCGAAAGCCCGATCGCGGAAACGCTGGAGCGAATGTCAGACACATCGCGCTAGCCTCTCAAGATCATGCCGCTTCATATCATCAAGCTTGCCGTCGGCTGCGAGTCCGTCAAGGAATTGAAGGGCTGGGTCGCCGAGCGCATGAAGACGGCGAAGAGGAAGGGGCTTCCGCAGCGCCATGTCCACATCACCCGGATGACACCGAAGCGCGTCGACGAGGTCCTCTCCGGCGGCTCGCTCTATTGGGTCATCCGCGGCGAAATCGCGGCGCGCGAAAAGATCGTCGCGATCGAGCCGTTCCGCGACAAGGACGGGATCGGCCGTTGCCGTCTGGTGATGCAGCCCAAGGTGATAGCAGTGTCGCCGCGGCCGATGCGCCCGTTCCAGGGCTGGCGCTATTTCACCGAGGATGCGGCGCCGCCCGATCTGACCAGGGCTGCTGCCCGCAGCATCGCCACCATGCCCGAGCCGCTGCGCCGCGAATTGCGGGATCTCGGATTGCTCTGAGCCTTGCCATCGCGCTAAACCGCGATGTTGTCGATCAGCCGGGTGGTTCCAAGCTTGGCGGCGACCAGAATCCGCGTCGGTCCGTCTTTCACCGAAGCAATCGGCGCCAGGGTTTCGGCGTGGCGGACCTCGAAATAATCCAGCGCAAAACCCGCTTCCGTGATCATCCCGGCGGCGCCGGCGACTGTGGCCTTGATTTCGTCGCCGGCCCGCAGGCGCGCTGCGCTTTGCTTCATGGTGCGATATAGCACGCTCGCCACGCTCCGCTGTTCCGGCGACAGGTAGACGTTGCGCGAGGACATCGCGAGGCCATCGCGTTCCCGCACGGTTTTCGAACCGATCACCTTGACTCCGAGGTCGAGATCGCCGGCCATCCGCGTCACCACGCGCAATTGCTGAAAATCCTTTTCGCCGAAGATCGCGAAGTCCGGGCGGCATTGGGTGAACAATTTACCGACCACGGTGGCGACGCCGCCGAAGAAATGCGGCCGGAAGCGGTCCTCCAGGCCGACGGTAGCCGGGCCTTCCGGCGTAATCCGCGTCGCAAAGCCTTCCGGGTACATGGTCTTGACGTCGGGATTCCAGATCAGGTCGACATTCTCGGCGGCGAGTTTTTCGACATCGGCCGTCCAGGTGCGCGGATAGGAGCTGAAATCCTCCGTCGGCGCGAACTGGGTGGGGTTGACGAAGATCGAAACGATCACCTTCCTGGCGCGTCGCTTCGCCAGCCGGACCAGCGACACATGCCCGTCATGGAGTGCACCCATGGTTGGCACCAGTGCGATGGTGGCCTTTCTGGCGCGAAGGCCGTCGACGGCGCGACGCAAAGCGGGAACCGTGCGGACAATCGTGGGGCTTCGTGACATCTGGGCTCAATCTTTTTGAAGGGGCGGGGAAGCCGCGTCTGTCGGGCTCGAGGAGAGGAGGCCGACCTTATCAAGGTCGCCACTTGGCCGCCAAGCGGGCGTGCCGGCGTCGCGGTTCGGCCCATCTTTCAACCAACGTTATGTTGACGGCGGGCTGCGACGGCGAACAGAGCCGTACAGTAGGGGTCGATTCATGATTAAGTCGAACAGTCAGCGATTCCTGAGTCGAGTGATGCAATTCACTTGACCGCAGCCGCACGTAATTTGAAGATATCCGCAGGGGTCGACAAATGCTGGTGCAAGCTAGCCAACGACAATCAGGCTCGGCGCACGTTGTGGTGCTGGGCAACGAAAAGGGTGGATCCGGTAAATCGACGACCGCCCTGCATATTGCCGTTGCGCTGATGAAGGCCGGCCAGCGCGTCGCCACCATCGATCTCGACTGCCGCCAGCAGAGCTTCACGCGCTACATCAACAACCGCGGCGCATGGGCGCGGCGCACCGGCTTGAGCCTCGAGCTTCCGGTGCATAGCTGCATCAAGCTCGGCCAGACCATGCAGATCGCCGACAACGAGAATTCGGAACTCCAGCAATTCATGGATGCCGTCAGCGCGGTCGAGCGTACGTTCGATTTCATCGTGATCGATACGCCCGGCAACGACAGCTATCTGATGCGGCTTGCACATTCGATGGCGGACACCCTGGTGACGCCGATCAACGACAGTTTCCTCGATTTCGACGTGCTGGGAACCGTCGATCCGGCGACCTATGCCGTGACCGGCGAGAGCCATTATGCCGAGATGGTTCGGGATACCCGCCGCAAGCGCCGCCAGCTCGACGGCGCCACCACCGACTGGATCGTGGTGCGCAACCGCCTGTCGATGCTGGGGTCGCGCAACAAGCAGCTGGTCGCCGACGGCCTCAACGAATTGTCGTTCCGCCTCGGCTTCCGCTCGATCGATGGTTTCGCCGAACGCGTAGTGTACCGCGAGTTTTTCCCGCGTGGGTTGACTGCGCTCGACGACATCGACGAGGCAACGCTGGGCACCCGGCCGAACCTCGGCCACGTGACGGCGCGGGAGGAGGTGACGAGCCTCTTGCGCCAGCTAAAATTGCCGCTCGACGAGCGCGGCCGGCGACGGGCGGCGAACCGTGCCGAATGGTTCGTCCAGGTCGACAAGCCGCTGGAAGTCCACGACATCCTCGGCGCGTGAGCGGCCCGCGGTCGTTCGCCAGGCCCAACGCTTCCCCGTAATGGTCCGGATACAATCCGCTGCGCCCCGGAACTAGTTTCCGCGAGCCCGTTTTTACCCGCCTTTTACCCAAAATTCCAAGGTGAGGGCGGTCGTTACGTGGTCTGTTGGGCAATTGCTCAAGGAAGCGTGCACCGCACAATGATCAGGCGGTCAATTCACAACTTTTAGGCTTCCTGTCACGTCGGTGTGACGTATATTAAGGGAATAAGAAAAAGGGACCGCAAGAGTCTCGAAGGACGCGTCTCCCAAACACTGGAATCCGGGCGGTTTGGCCTGGCCTTGAGGACGATCATGAAACGTGGAATTGCGGTTCTGGTTTCGGTGGGCGCGCTGGCCACGGTGGCCTATTTCACCATGAGCAAATGGGCGATTCGCCACGAGACCATCACGTTCAACGATGCTTCGCGCGACAACCGTCCGGTTCAGATCGACGTCGCCGTCCGGCGCGACAAGGCGATGCAGGCGGACGCCGGCATGATCAAGCTGCCGGTTGCGGTCCTCAATCACGGCAACACCGTCAAGTTCACCGAATATTCCTTCCTGGCAAACATCTTCGCCGCGCGCGGCTACGAAGTGATCAGCATCCAGCATGACCTGCCGACCGATCCCCCGATGGTGACCAAGATCGGTGAGCCCTTTGTCGGTCGTCTCGCGCAGATCCAGCGCGGCGTCGCCAACATCAAATTCGCCGTCGCGCAAATGCGCGAGGTTCAGCCCAATGCCGACTATGACCATCTCACCGTGGTCGGACATTCCATGGGCGGCGACATCACGATGTATTTCGCCAAGCAGTACCCCGACGAAATCAGGAAGGTCGTGACGCTCGACAATTTGCGCGTGCCGTTCATGACAGACGGCAAGTTCAAGATCCTCTCGTTCCGCTCCAAGGATCCGCAGTTCAAGACCGATCCCGGCGTCATTCCCGATCCGGCGCTGTGCGAGAAGGCGGGAATCACCGTTGTGCAGACCGGTTTCCAGCATAACGACATGCGCGACACCGGCCCCGATACCGCGAAATCGTCGATCCAGGATATGCTCGACAAGTTCTTGAGCGATACCGACAGCACTGCCGTGGCGCCGGTCGACACCAAAGCGTCGATCGCGAACTTCAACGATCCGGGACCCGTCTCGCCTTTCGTGCCGGTCAAGCCGGCGCCTAAGCCGGTCGCGAACTGACCCTCCTTTTATTCGGTTTCATTTGGCCGCAACCGGCGCCTTGAGGGTGTGTGGCCGCGCCTTGCGCACTTCGGCGCATTGACGCCCCCTAGCTCCCGGCCCACATAGAGCTTGCAGGAAATTTGCGAGCGCTGATGTCCGGCGAACCCACCAAACCCAAATCAGGCGACGTAAGCTCGGCGCCCAAAACCGGCAAGGCCGGTTCACTGCCGGAGACCAAATCGTCTACGGCGGACGATATCGCCGCCTTTGTCGCCAAAGCGCGCGCAATGTCGCCGCACGCGCCCGGCGCCAAGGGCAGGCTGGTATTTGCGCTCGACGCCACCATGAGCCGGCAGCCGACCTGGGATATGGCCTGCAGCCTGCAGGCCGACATGTTCAGGGAGGCCGCCTCCGTTGGCAGCCTCGATATCCGCCTCGTCTACTATCGCGGCCTCAATGAATGCCGGGCCACGGGGTGGATTTCCGACAGTGCGCAGCTTGCAAAACTGATGAGCAAGATCGATTGCCGCGGCGGCAACACCCAGATCGGCAAGGTGTTGTCGGAGGCAAGGCGCGAGGCGGTCGCATCCGCGGTGCGCGCGGTGGTGTTCGTCGGCGACGCCATGGAGGAGAGCGTCGACGATCTCTGTACCAAGGCCGGCGAGCTCGGCCTGTTGAAGGTGCCGGTCTTTATGTTCCAGGAAGGCCATGACCCGACGGCCGAGCAGGCGTTCCGCGAAATCGCGCGGCTTACCGGCGGCGCGTGGTGCAGGTTCGATCCCGGCGCTGCGGCGCAATTGCGCGAGCTGTTGCGCGCCGCCGCCGCCTATGCCGCCGGCGGACGCGAGGCGCTCAAGCGCTTGTCGTCGAGCGGAAGCGGCGCGGCGAAGCTGCTCGGCCAGATGAAGTGATCTGCATTCGACCGCCTGCCGCTTGGACACCGCTCATCGGCATGTCTTTCTCCCGACGATCCAACGCGCCAAGGCGCTACGAAAGTGAGGTTGCCTTTTTCGCGATTGCGTCGAGGGCGGCCGACAGATTGCCGACCGCGGCCTCCGCCGCGCCGCTCACGCCGTGCCGTTTCGCAAGCCAGGCGGGATCGTTGTAGGAAAGGAAAGTGACGCCTGAGCCATCCTGCCAGACCAGCGCCTTCAGCGGCAGGTCGATCCCGATCGTCTGAACCGACTGCATCAGCGGCGTGCCGCTTTTGGCATTGCCAAAGATAAGGACCTCGGTCGGCGGCAACGAAAGCCCGGCCGCGATTGCGCCCTCGGCGTGGTCGATGCGGGCGAAAATCGTCAGGCCGCGGGCCTTCACATCCGCCTCGAGCCTGTCCATGGTGTCTTTCGGTCCGTGGCTGCTTTGGATCGTCGTCAAACCGTCCGCCGCCATCGCGCGCTCCATAAAATTGAGGTGAGGGAAGGCCGCCATGTTTTTTGCCGTCAGGGCGATTATAATAACACGATGCCGACCCTGATCGCTGGCGCCGTCGCCGTTGTCGTTCTCTATCTGGTGCTGCAGATGTTTCGCGCGGCCAATCCGGCCGTGCTCGCGCGCGCGATCAAGATCGTGGGCGGCGTGGTGGCGCTCGCGGTGGCCGCGTTTACCGGCGTCAAGGGCGAACTGGCGGTCGCCATCCCGCTCGGCATTTTCGGCGCCGGATTGCTCGGCTGGTCGCCGTTCGGGATGCCGGGTTTCCCCAATATCGGTGGCATGTTCGGCGGCGCCCGACGCTCGCCGGGGCAGGCCTCGCGGGTCCGCTCACAATTTCTCGATATGACGCTCGATCACGACAGCGGCGAGCTCGATGGGCAGATCGTGGCCGGGCCCTATGCCGGCCGTCCCTTGAGCGAATTCGATCTGTCGCAATTGATGACGATGGTCGCTGGCTTCGACGCCGAAAGCGTGGCGTTACTTGAAAGCTATCTGGACCGCCGGTTTCCCGCCTGGCGTCAGGACGCGCAGGGAAATACGGCAGGGGGGCAGCGCCGCGCGGCGCCGAGCGGCAAAATGACGGACGAGGAAGCCTATCAGATCCTTGGCTTGCAGCCGGGGGCGAGCCGGGACGAAATCGGGCGCGCGCACCGCACCCTCATGAAGAAACTGCATCCCGACCAGGGGGGGTCGACGTACCTCGCTGCCCGTGTAAACGAGGCCAAGGATACTCTGCTTCGCACGCATAACGGCTAAACTCCGGCAACGCTACCAAACGCCACAAACCGCGAAAATTGCTTCCGCCTCTTCCTGTTTGACCGCCGCCTGTTGCCGCCCGCCGTTGTCCGGCGTGGTCTTCGCTCCCTAAAGTTCTAACCGCAAAATCTTGACGAGAAGTTTGCAAGCCGCGACCGGGTTCCAAACTTCGTGGATCCAATTGCAGGGACAACAAAAAAGCCGGCACTAGATGCCGGCTTTGCGTGTCGTTGAACTGAAATTGATCGATTAGTTACGGACGGTGATGCAGGAAATGTCGGAGCGCCGCAGTGCCTTGCAGACCGCTTCGGCCTGATCACGTTCGAGGCCGGCGAAGCGGGCGCGGAACAGCGTCCGATTGTCCTTTGCGACGACCGGTTCGGTGAACGGATCGGCTTTCGCAAGCAGGCCGCGGGCCTGGCTGCGCGCGGCCTCGATGCGTTGCTGGGCTTCGCCTTCAGTTTCCAGCGCGCCAACCTGAACGATCCATCCGGTGTGGGTGACGACCGGCTTGATGGCGCCGTTTTGCTGAATGACCTGCGGCTGCGATGGAGCTTGTGGAGCGGGAGCCGCGTAGGCCATGGCCTGCGGGGCGGGAGAGGCGGGCAGGCTCGAGGCAGACAGCACGCCGAGCACGCCGTTGCCGGTGCCGTGACCCGGCGGCTGCGGCGGCAGGTCGGTCCTTGCGGCTTCGATCTTGCCGGGCTCGGTTTTGGCGGGCTCTATTTTGGCAGACTCGGTCTTATTCAGTTCAGCCTTGGCCGGGTCAGGCTTGTTGACTTCAGTCGCCTTGGCCACGACCGCGTTCGAGGTCTCCGGCACATCGGCACGGGCGGGGAGGATGGTATTGGTGACGGGGGTCGAGGGTTGCGAGGCGCCGGCCGAAGCGAGTTTTATCTGGCCGGCCTTGACCTGCACGGTCTTGACCTTGACCGGCTTCATCGGCTCCGACGAGCCGGGAATGATCGACATCGGTTGGGTCTGGATCACCCCCGATGTCAGCGGCGCGGGCTGTTCGACCTTGGAATCAACCTTGGCTTGGGGCGGCATCGCAGCGGTTGCCGCTGCAATCGTGGAGAGGCGCGTCGTCGGCGCATTGGAGCGCGCGGGGGGCGCTGCGGCCGGCTCCGGTGAAGCGGCGGTGACCTGGATGGCGCCCTGCGCCTGGACAGTCTGTGTCGCACGCTGTTCGGCGGCGCCTTCAGCGACGTCGGCATTGGTTTCGGACGTTGAGCGGTCGGTAATGGCGGCGACCGTGCGCTGGGTCGACGCCTTCTCGAGATTTTCAGCGAGCAGGTTGCGCATGGTGGCGTCGCGCGATCCGCCGCTGCGGCCTCCCATCACGACGCCGACCAGATGACGATTGCCGCGCCGCATCGAGGTCACGAGATTGAAGCCCGAGGCGCGGGTATAGCCGGTCTTGATGCCGTCGACGCCCTCGACACTGCCGAGCAGGCGATTGTGATTGCGGATCGACTGTCCGTGATAATTAAATGCCTGCGTTGAGAAATAACGGTAGTAGCGCGGAAAGCGGTCCTGGATGGCACGGCCCAGCGTCGACTGATCCCGCGCGGTCGTGACCTGCTCGTCGCTGGGCAGGCCGGAGGCGTTGCGATAGGTGGTGCGGCTCATGCCGAGCGCGCGGGCCTTGCGGGTCATCAGCTTGGCGAAATCGTCTTCATTGCCGGCGATGGCTTCGGCGATGACAACCGCGGCATCGTTGGCCGAGCGCGTCACCAACCCCTTGATCGCGTCCTCGACCTTGATGGTCTGGCCGGGCTTCAGATCGAGCTTGGTCGGGTCCTGGTCGGCGGCGTGCGCCGATACCGACATCTCGGTGTCGAGCTTCATCTTGCCGGCTTCGAGGCGCTCGAACAGCAGATAGAGCGTCATGATCTTGGTGAGCGAAGCGGGGTGCCTGCTCGCATCCGGACTGCTCGCGGTCAGCGTCGCGCCGGAATTGGCGTCGACGATGATGGAGGAGAATTGCGGGCTGTAGCTATCCGCCTCTTCGCTGTGATGGTGATGGACGGAGTGGCGGTGGCGGTAGTAGCGGCGTGCTTCAGCGCTGTCGCTCGTGAAGATGATCACACTGGTCAGTGTAAGCAGCCCGAAAACGCCAACTCGCACGGAGCGCGAGGAAGCCAAGTTTTTGCGAAGCATGAAATCCCCGTCCCAGTTTCTATCTTGATCACCGGCTCGTGAGGCAAAATTGTGCCCGACGGACGGTGACCTTCCCCTGCTCGAACCGCCGATCCGCGCATGTTCTGCTGCGGGAGGGGCCGAACAGGCCGCTCTGCTAGCTAAGATGCTGTTCACAAACAGCTTTGGCTGTCTGTTGGAAGGTGAACAAGTCCGGGAATCAGGTTAGGGGCCCCGAGTTGCCAAATGATTAATGAACCCTTGCGTAAAATCCCGGTATTGGCAGTAAATCCATATATTTGTGCGTCGCACAAAGATTCTTGACAGTTATTGTGCGCTGCACTATACAACCAGGGGTCAGGGAGCCGGGTCCTCCCGGCAGATCACGTCACGCTCAGTCTGGGAAAAAGGATTCCATGATGTTCAAGGTTGAAGAAATTCAGAATTACAGCAAGGAGCAGTTCGAGGGCATTCAGGCCATCGCGACTGCGTATGGCGACTACAGCAAGAAGTCGTATGAGGACACCAAGTCCTTTGTCGAGAAGCTCTCGGGCGTGAAGTCGCTCGACAAGGCGATCGAAGTGCAGACCGAATACGCCAAGTCCGCCTACGAATCGTTCGTCGCCGAGTCGCAGAAGATCGCCGGCCTCTACACCGACCTCGTCAAGCAGGCCTACAAGCCGCTCGAAGGCGTGGTCTCGAAGTTCGTTCCCGCCGCGACTCACTGATCGTCCGCGTCGTTTTCGAAAAATCAAAAGCCCGGCTTCGAAAGCCGGGCTTTTTTGTTGGCCGACCTGTTGTTTGGCCGTCTTGCGTGCGCTTATTTGGAAACGCGCAGTTGCTCAAACGCGTTTGAGATCTGAGCGGGCTGCATCGGCAGGACGAGCCGGCCCGATCCGCTGCCGCAATAGGGCAGCACCGCCGACACTCCGGCACCGCCGACCTGGGTGGTATAGATCGTGACGCCGGCAGCCTTGGCGTCGTCGCACAGGTTCTTCATGCGAGGGTCGACCTGCGAGCCTTGGCCGGAAAAATCTCCGGGTCGACTGTCGTCGGTGTTCAGACCGAGCTTGCTGGCGCCCCACGTCGTCGTCGAGGCGGTGCTGAAGTTCATATTCGGGAAACCGACCACCCTCATGAAATCGGTGGTAATCGAGCCGGACCCGTTGATCTGGATCGTTGCGCCGGTGCTTGATGTCGGCGGGATGTAGGTCGCGCTGACTGAAACCGATTGGGCCTCTTTGTTGTTAAAGAGCGCGGAGAAATAGGCCTGCGCTTTGGCATTGATCTGGGAAGGCGTGATGAGGCCCCGCGTCAGGTCGCCCGAGAGCATCTGCGCTGTGGAATCCATCGCGGCCTGCATCGACGTGCGCGCCTTGCTGGCGCGGCTATAGTCGATCGCGGCGCCGATAAAACCGAGAATCGGCAGGATCGCGATGGCGAAAATCACCGCAATATTGCCTTCGTTGGACTTGGCGAAGTGGCGCGCCGCTCGGCCAAGGTGGCAGGTACTGAATGCGCGGGGCATGGCGATCACCCGTTCGGGTTTGATGCCGGCATTTCGAAGGGCACCACTGAACAGGTGGTAAACAGTTCGGGTAATTGCGGCTCAAGGTCCGAATCGGCTGCCGGGCCGGTTCCTATCCTCAACAGCGGCCAAATGGGCTGCCCGCGGGCTTTGTCAAACCCGACAGGATTGATTAACCTTGGAGGGGATCGCCGGGGGGTCAGGAATCGGACCCGCCGCTGGCTGCGCTGTTCAATTCTTGCGTGCTTGCGGCGAGGCCGGGCCGGACCCATATTTCCTTTGCCGATCTGGCTGGCGGGCCGGGCCGGCCGGGGAGCGGCGGTCAGAGCGTCTGGGAAGCTGCGATGGCTCTATCGGGAGCACGTCACCCGGTCGCTATCCGGTTTGCCGTGGGGATTTCGAACGCCTGTGCCATGCAATTAGCTTCCAAACCCGACCCATCCGTCCCAGTCGTGCCGGCGGCAGTCGCGCCCCGAATGGCAAATGACGAAAACCGCACCGGAAGCGCCGGCGGTCCTGCCACTTCCGTCATCACCAAGGTCAAGCCGAAGACCAAGCGCCCGAATCTCTATCGGGTCCTGATCCTGAACG
>Ga0210408_10005859_pt1 | contig 10725 bp, 5 predicted proteins | sample IncBWH4MmetaG_FD_155471 | JGI IMG/M metagenome (GOLD analysis project Ga0210408, IMG submission 155471) | Forest soil microbial communities from Barre Woods Harvard Forest LTER site, Petersham, Massachusetts, United States - Inc-BW-H-4-M | ecosystem: Environmental > Terrestrial > Soil >... | reverse complement strand
GAGAAGCCACCGTTCGTTCGGCTAAAAATCTTTATGCCGAACGGGCCCGTGGTTTATCCTCACCCGCTGTGCAGCGTGCTGCGCTGGGCGTCACGTTCAGCCTGACTACAGGGCCGGCGCCGGATCGGGTTTTTGGCGGCCCGTACGACGCGGTCATTCACAATGCCGGGGTTGGTTACCGGGAGCCGCGGCGCATCCGCAGGCATACTCCGACAGCAAGCTGCTCGACGTCGTCCTTGCCTTCGCCGTCGCGCGGCTGTGGACCGGGGTCCTGTCGAACGCGCTCGAGCCTGGCTGGGTACCCACCAGGATGGGCGGCCCCGGCGCACCCGATGACATGGCTCGGCCGCGCAGCAGGTCCGCTTGAGAATCGGCATCGGGCACTTCCGGTCCGCCTTGAGTTACCGTGGACCTCAGGAGTGAGCTAGCCCGTACCTGTTCGCCCGTGCACGGCAACGAAACCCGTTTGCCGGCGGCCGTGCCATAGCTCCGGCACAAACATCCGGCAGGGGGCCATGACATGGGCACCGACGGTCATGAGGACGGCGGGCTCGCCCAGGGCGTGGTCGGGTCGGCGCGGGTGATCGCGTTCGGCGCGAGCAATGTTGCGCCGTCTGCTTCGGTCGTAGCCGGGCTGGTCATCGTCGTCTCATACGCTGGATTCGCGTCTCCGCTGGTCGTGCTCATCGCGTTCGCCGCGTCCATGTGCTGCGCGAGCAGTATCGCGGAGTTCGCCCGGCGGCTGCCGTCGGCTGGCTCGCTGTATACCTACGGCAGCCGCGGGCTGGGGCGGACCGGAGGTTTCCTGACCGGCTGGATGATGGTCTTCGCATATGTGCTGTATGTGCCCGCGGGAATCGCGCTGACCAGCGCCTACGCGTCGCAATTGCTGGCCTCTGCCCTTCATGTGGCTGTCAGCGCGCGGGCGCTGTTCGTGATCATCGTGGGAGCGGTGGTCGTGGTCGCGTACCTGGGCATCAAGGTGTCGTCCTCGGTAGACCTGGTTCTGGTCGCAGGAGAAGTCGCCGTTATCGCCGCGCTGGCCATCACTATCCTGGTCAGCGTCGGATCAGCAAAGTACTCGGCGGCGGTCCTCTCGCCAGCCTCCTCGCCGAACGGCCAGCTCACAGACATCACGAACGCGATGATCTACGGAATCACCGCATTCGCCGGCTTCGAGGCTTCCACCGCGCTCGGGGAGGAGGCGAGAAACACGCGCCGCTCCGTCCCGGCGAGCACAATCGGCGTCGTCATCGTCACGGGTATTTTCTACCTGCTCGTCGTTCACGCGGAAATGTTCGGCGTAGGGCGGCAGGGCATTCCCGGCTTCGTCCGGCAGGCTAATCCGCTGGGTTATCTGACCAGCCGGTACTGGTCGCCGTCAGCAGTCTGGGCCATCGAGCTTGTGGTGGTGCTCGCCGGCCTCGGTTTCGTCATCGCCACGTTCAACGTGGCCATCCGGGTACTGTTCGCGATGGGACGCGAGCAGGTGCTTCCGGGGGCGCTCGCCCAGTTGTCCCGCCGCCGCACCCCGATCAACTCGATCGCGTGTGTCGCCGCGTTCGCGCTCATGCTGGGGCTGCCGTTGACCTACCGCTACGGCGGCACGCGCACATTTGGCTACATCGCTGGAGCAGGCGGCCTCGCCGTCGTACTGGTCTACCTGGCGGTGAACATCGCAGTCATCCGCGCGTTCCGGACCGAGTTCCGCGAGGAGTTCAGTCTGTGGCGGCATCTGATCGTGCCGGCAACGGCCGCCGTATTGTTCCTGTTTCCCCTGTGGGGGATCCTTCATCCGCGCGCTCACCAACTCGCGGACCTGCTGCATTTCACCGCGCTCGGCTGGCTCTGCGTCGGGGTCATCGTCGCTGTCATCCTCCGGGCCCGTCGTCCCTCAAGCTTCGAGACGCTCGGCAGGGTATTCATACCAGCCGACGGGCAATCGGAATAGGCGCTCAAACCGGCCGGGAACTTCACTGCTGATCATGGCCTCCGACACGGAAATGAGGTCCCGGCGATGACGGGGACGCCTAGCGCGGGAAAAACTGGGTGGCGCTGCCGGTCGTGCGATGATTGACTAACTGTGTTCATACAGTGGCAGAGCGGTCTTCCAGGTGCCGCCTTGTTGGAGTATGGCCTCATTTGAGACAATTCACCTCACAGTTGTGCCATCCGAAGATTATGTCTCAGGAGATCATCAAGGCACATTGCGGACCACGAGTGACAGTGAGATGCGTCAGCCGGCCGGCCAATCACTGCAGGTGGGTCAGCCGGTTTCTGGCGTCCCGACGTGGAAGTCCAGCCGTCCCCCCACGCGACCTGGGAGCATTTGGCGTCCGTTGCTGATCGAGCAGGAGGCGCAGGCAGATCCTCCTATCGTCTCGGTGGTGGCGCCGTCTGGTTTCGGGAAGACGACATTGCTGTCGCAATGGGCCGAGCATGATGGCCGGGCCTTCGCCTGGGTACCGGTCGAGGAGGCCGACAACGACCCGAAGGTCCTGCTCAGCCACATCGCGCAGGCGCTTGACGCGGTAGCGCCGATCGGCCGGCGGGTGTTCGACGCGCTGACCTCCCCGGGCAACTCGATCGCGGGCTCGGTCGTTCCCCGGCTCGGATCGGCCCTGTTGTCGATGACCTCGCCGGTCGTGCTCGTTCTGGACGATGTGCATGTGCTGCGCAACTCCGAATGCCGGGCCGCGCTGTCGGTGCTGGCCGATCATGTGTCGCGCGGCTCGCGGATGGTGCTTTCCGGCCAGGTCGAGCCACCGCTGCGGATCGCACGGCTGCGAGCAGAGGGCCGGATCCTGGAGATCGGCCCAGGTGACCTGTCGCTTACCTGCGAAGAGGCATCGTCGCTGCTGCGTGAGGCTGGAGTCGTCCTCGGAGAGCAGGAGGTGGCCGAACTCCACCGACGGACCGAGGGATGGCCAGTGGGGCTGTACCTGGCGGCGCTGTATCTCAGGGAGGGTGCCTCCTTCGGGCGAGTGGCAGCGTCCTTCGGCGGTGACGACTTGCTCGTGAGTGAATACGTAGAGTCGGAGTTCCTGTCGCGCATATCACCGCAGCAGCGGGCGTTCCTGACCCGGACCGCTGTGCTGGAGCGCATGTGCGGGCCTCTGTGTGACGCAGTGCTCGAGCGTTCCGGGTCGGCCCAGACGCTGGCCGATCTCGTCCGGTCGAACCTGCTGCTGGTGCCGCTGGACCGGCGGGGGAAGTGGTATCGCTACCACAACTTGTTCCGCGACATGCTGCTCGCCGAGCTGGACCGCGTGGAACCCGAGTTGATCCCGGTCTTGCGCCGCCGCGCGGCCGCCTGGTGCATGCGGAATGACTTGCCCGAGTCGGCGCTGGAGTATTCCATCGCCGCCGGGGACGTCGAGACGGTCGCTGCCTTGGTGGGGCGGCTTGTCCTGCCGACCTACCAGCAAGGCCGGGTCACCACCGTCCAGCGATGGTTCCGATGGCTTCAAGACCGGGGCGGGATCGGAAAGTATCCGATGGCGGCGGTGCTGGCGTCAGTCGTGTCCGCGGTGACGGGGCGGCCGGCCGAGGCTGAGCGGTGGGCCGATGTGGTCGATCACTGGCAATTCGAGGGCGCGGCGCGGCCCGGTAACCCTCCCGCCGAGGCGTGGACTGCCTTGGTCCGAGCAGTGCTGTGCCGCGGCGGAGTCATACAGATGCGCGCCGACGCAGATGAAGCCGTGCGCAGGTTCGCGGCGGAAGGCATCATGGCGCCGATCGGCTCCCTGTGCCAGGGGCTCGCCCGGACTCTGGCCGGCGACCTCGACGGCGGCGACGCATCTTTCGCCGATGCGGTCATCATCGCGACCGAGGTCGGCGCGCCCGAAGGCCTCGCCGAGGCGCTGAGCGAGCGATCGCTGCTGGCTATGGCACACAGCGAATGGAGCCAGGCCGAGATCCTCGCTGACCAAGCACATAGCACACTGCGCCAGGCTGGGATTGAGGACAGTTACGCGACGACCCTCGTGTGCGCGGTGGCGGCCCGCGTGGCCCTGCGCCGCGGAGACGTCCAGACAACGCATCAGCATCTGGTCCGCGCTCAGCGCACCCGGTCCCTGCTGACCTACGCGTTGCCTCATATGGCCGTTCAGGCCCGGATCGAGCTCATCCGCGTCCATCTTGCGCTCGGCGATCTAGCCGGCGCTAGGACGCTCATGCAGGAGGTGGATGAGCTGCTCAGGCGTCGGCCCGGGCTCGGCAGCCTGGTCGACGAGGCCCGGACGCTCCGGGACCGGCTGGCGAGTGAGCGCGGTTCCAGCGCTCCCGGGGCATCGTCGCTGACCGCTGCCGAGCTGCGCTTGCTGCCGATGCTCTCCACCCACCTGTCGTTCGCGGAGATCGCCGCGGAGATGTTTCTCTCCCGGCACACCATCAGTTCGCAGGCGATGTCGATCTACCGGAAGCTCGGGGTCGGCTCGCGGAGCCAGGCGGTCGCGCGGTCCCGCGAGCTGGGGCTGCTGGAGGGATGACGGTCCACTCTTTCATGTGATCTGCGGGATGAAGCTCGCCCAGTCACGAGATGGGATGGTGCTGAACGGCGAGCGGAGGACCATGAGCCGGACAGCACGATTCCAGGAGACCCTGCGCCGGCTGGCGATGATCGACGAAGGCTTCATCAGGGACGAGGCCGGGCTCGCGCTCGGCTCCGCTGCGACATCCGCCCTGGACCCAAAGACCGCGAGGCTGCTTCAGGTGGGGGCGTCAGTGACCGCGGGGCCATCACCAGTCTGCCTGCAGTGGAGCGTCGCCCAGGCGATGGCGGCGGGCGCGACGGAGGACGAGATCGCTGACGTGCTGCTGGCGATCGCCCCGGTGACCGGGCTGGGCCGGATCGCCGCCGCCGCTCCCGATGTGGCGATCGCGCTCGGCTATGACATTGCCGCCGCGCTGGAGGAACTGGACCCGATCGTGTCAAGAGAGAGCGCGGAGGACCGGAGATGATCGACTTGCTCGCCGAGCCTGCGGAGCTGCACGCATTCACGCAGGTGGGTGCCTCCCGTCGGCCACCAGGCATTCCGGGATGCCTGCCTGATGCGTCTCCCGCGATGTGTCTCGGGGTTCGAGGCCGGGGGTCTGGCCATGGCCAGCGCAATGCGTGACTCACGTTTGACCGTGCCGCAGCTTCCGCCGCGGTACATCTCTCGTCCCCGTCTGCTCGCTGAGCTGGACGATGCCGCGAGTTCACCGCTTACCCTGCTGTCGGCTGGTCCTGGGGCCGGCAAGACCGTGCTACTCACCGAGTGGGTCCGGCGTAGTGACGGCAGGGTGGCCTGGCTGAACCCGAGGGCTGCGGACGCCGAGCCGCGCCGGTTCTGGCGCCTGCTGATGTCCGCCCTCAGGGAATGCGGCGGCGCGGAGCGAGGCCTCCCCGTCTCGATGCCGGGGGGTGCGGCCGTTGACCTGGTCCAGATGCTGTTCAGCACGGTGCCCGAGTCGGCGGCCCAGCTTGTCGTGGTCATCGATGACGCGCACATTCTTACCCACCCCGAAATCCTGGAGGGCCTGGACAGCCTGATACGCGGCGGGCAGCCCCGGCTGCGGCTGGTGCTAGCCGCGCGCAGTGACCCGCTGCTGCCGCTGCACCGGTACCGGCTGGCCGGGCAGATGCGCGAGTTGCGTGCGGCGGACCTGGCCATGACACCGGCGGAGATCCGGGAAGTGCTCACGGTGCATGGCGTCACGCTGGGGGAGCAGGATTTCGGTATCCTCGCGGCGCGGACCGAGGGATGGGCGGCGGGCGTGCGGCTGTCGGCCATGCGAATGGAGGGCGCCGATTATCCCGCCGACTTCGTCTCCGAACTCGCGCTTGACCCGGGAAGCGTTGGCGAGTACCTGGTGGACGAGGTCCTCCGCCAGCAGTCGGAAGCACAGCGCCGGCTGCTGATCGAGACGAGCTTCCTGGACGAGGTGACGGGACCACTGGCCGACGCGGTCACGGGCATGACAGGGTGCGTGGACATGCTCGCCGACCTCGCGCGCGACAACTCGTTCGTCATCCCTCTCGATGCCGCCCAGACGCGCTACCGTTGCCACCAGCTATTCGCCGAGATCCTCCGCTACCTGCTGCAACGGCGTATGCGCCAAGACGTGGGCTGCCTGTACGAGCGCGCGGCTGCCTGGTACGAAGGCAACGGCGACCTGGGGAACGCGATCTACTGGGCCGTACGGGTCGGCGACCGGCCGCGCGTGGCCAGGCTCCTGGCCCAGGGCGGGTTCGTCTACGCCTTCGTACACCGGCAGGACCTCTCTGGTCTCGGCCTGCGCGGCCTGGTGCCGTTGCGCCTGCCCCAGGGCGCGGGCCCGGCCGATGCAGTCGTGTTCGCGGTCGCCAGCGCCGTGATCGAGACGGTCTTCGCCGACGGCGACTCGGCGGTACTCGAGCTCAAGCGCATACCGGCGGTCAAATCCGACGAGGCCCTGGCGGGTGCGAACCTGCGCGTCACCTCTGACCTGGTGGAACTTGTTCTCGGGCAGAAGGCCTGCGATCTGCGCGCGGTCGATGCGGCCGCTAATCGCATTCTCGGCCGGAGCGGCGACGTGCCCGCGCCTGGCATGCCGGGGCTGCGGGCGGCCGTGCTGCTGGCGCAGGCGAGTACCCACCTGTGGCATGGCCAGCATGAGGACGTCGGCTCGCTGCTGGACGAGGCGCTAGCGGAGGCAGGGCGTGACGGGCTGCCCGGCCTGGAACTCGAGGCGCTCAGCATGATGGCGTTCGTCGACAGCTACTGGTCGCGGATGAGCCGCGCGGATGAGATGGCACAGCGGGCCCATGCCCTCTGCAAGCAGAAGGGCCTGGCCACACCGGCGGTACTGGAACTCGCGGCCGCACTGCGCTCGTTCATCGCCGGTGACCTCGACGGCAGGGCCGGGACGTTGCAGCAGATCCTGCTGCCCGACGTGGTCGGCTCAGACCCGGGTCTCGCGGTGACTTTCGTGCTCGGGCAGGCCAGCGTCCTGATGGCCTGCGGCCAGGTGAACGCGGCCCGGATCATGCTGCACGAAGCTGGCCGCCCCATCCCCCCGGTGCTGGCCGTTCAGCGTGACGTCATGCTGGCGGATATTGATATCTTGCTGGGGCGGCCGCAAGCGGCGCTACGGCTGCTGCGCGGCTACCGAGGCGGCGAATTCGGCGTCCTGACCGCGGTGCCATGCGCGCGTGCCTACCTCGCGCTGAAGGATCTGCGCGGTGCGCAAGACTGCGTCCGCGGCGTGCTGGCTACCGCCAGCCCGCAGGCGGGCCGGTTCACGCTCGTGGACGCGCTGCTCTGCGGTGCGCAGATCGCCCAGCTGAATGACGATCCCGGGCGCGCTCTGGAGATGCTTGTCCGGGCTATCGAGATCGCCCGGGGAGAGATCATCATGCCCTTCATTCGGCTGCGGGACGTGTTCGCCGACCTGCTGGCCCGGCACCCGGCCGTTGCGGCCCAGTGGCCCGTGTCCCGCATGGATCCGCCGCCGGAGCCGGGCATGGAATCCGCGCTGATTCTTCCCGCGGACCTGCCGGATCCTCTTACCCAGCGCGAGCTGACCGTCCTGCGTTTCCTGGCCACCAGCATGTCGATCATGGAGATCGCCGATGAGCTGTGCCTGTCGGTGAACACGGTTAAGACGCACCTGGCCGCCATTTATCGCAAGCTGCCCGCCAGCCGCCGGCGCGATGCAGTGCTGCGAGCCCGGCAGCTCGAGCTGATATGAGGACCATATTTACAGATCCTCAAATGCGGGGTTGCAAGATCTGGTAACGGTCGGCGTGCTGCGCTAACGGGTTCGCCCTCGGATAGCAGTACTTCCGGCGCCCCTCCGGCAGCAGGGACGGTTGATCATGCTTCGAGTGAGGCCTATTAAGCAGAAAAGGCACGACCGACAATGACGGTCGCCGTGCAGTTGGTCAAGACGCCTGTCCCGTTGGTCCCGGAGAGCGCGAAGGGCGGCATTGCCGAGACTGTCCTGAGTATTGTTTGCTGAGGTCAACGGCGATCAGGAAGGCCGACTTGAGGCCATGGCCTTTCTCACCGCACCCATGGCAGCCGCCCAGGATGACCTAGACACCCGGGCAGGGCCGCGCGTAGGAGGAGCCTGATGGCTACAGCGACCAGCGAGGGTGTTCCCGCAGCGCACCATCAGCTGGCGGAGCGGCTGCGCGCGGCGGTGCTGGGACCGCGGGGCGGGGGGACAACCAGGCGGCGCGCATCTGATGCATTCCGGCTCGGGCTCGCGGTCCTCGTGGTGGTGGTGTCCATCCCGGTCATGCAGGCTAACTCGGCGGCCGAGCTGAGCATCGTGCGTGCCCTGCACCCGCCGCCCGCGGCGATCAGCTGGCTGGTCACGTTGGCCTTCTGGCTGGGTTCGGCCGGAGTGGCGGTGCTGCTCGTTGTCGTCGCGTTGCTGGTCCCGCGACTGACCGCGGTCCGGTGGATTGCGGTGGCCGCCGCGCTGACCTGGGGCGTGTGCATTGTGCTCGGTGCTGTACTTGGGCCGACGGCCGGGCGGCCGCCGGTCAGCGAGCTGGCCGGGCTGAACGCGGCTTATCCGGTCACCCAGCTCGCGGTCGCGATCGCCGTGGCGGCGACCGCGCTTCCCTATCTGAGTCGGCCGATGCACAGGCTGGTGTCGTTCCTGGTCGCCGTGGCGGCGCTGGCCGCGGTCTGCGGCGGGGAAGCGCTTCCGGTCAACGCCGTCTCGAGCATTGCGTTGGGGTGGGGCGTCGCCGCGGGCCTGCACCTGGCCGTGGGCTCACCACTGGGCCTGCCGTCGGCGGCGGAGGTCGCCGACTGGATCGCGGACCTGAACGTCGCGGTACGGGACATCACCCGGGTGCCCCGTCAGGTGTGGGGGGTTGAGCAGTTCACCGGCCGTGACGCGGCAGGCCAGAAGATCGAGCTGTCGGTCTATGGCCGGGACGCGTCCGATGCCGGAGTGCTGGCTAAGCTATGGCGGTTCTGCCTGTACCGGGACTCGGGGCCCACCCTGATCCTGGATCGCCTGCAGCAGGTCGAGCACGAGGCCTACCTCACTCTGATCGCCGGGCGCGCCGGGGTTCGGGTGCCTGAGGTGCTCACCGCCGGCCGGTTCGGGCCCAGCCGGGACGCGGCGCTGGTCACCAGGGTGCCGGACGGCCTGCCTTTGTCGGAGGCCGCCGACCTCGCTGACGGTACCCTGGATGAGATTCTGCTGGCCGTGCTGCGGCTCCGCGACGCCGGCATCGCCCACGGGGCGCTCGGCGGCGACACCATCGTCGTGTCCGATCAAGGCATCTATATCCGGGGCTTCCGGAGCGCGTCCTCCTCGGCCCCGGCCAGTCGCCTGGACAGCGACCTGGCCGCAGTACTGGGGGCGATGGCTGTCCGGACAGGCGCCGAGCGCACCGGCGCGGCGGCCACCCGGGTGCTCGATGTCGGCACCGCCCGCGCCACCCTGGTGCACCTGCAGCGCTCGGCGCTGGACCCAGTCACCGTGGCCGCGATCAAGCACCAGAAGGACCTGCTTCCCCGGCTGCGGACCGCCGTGGCTACCGGGGCCGGCATCGACGTGCCCGAGCTCGCGGAGGCCAAGCGCATTAGCTGGGCCAACCTGCTGTTCGCGGTCGGCTCGCTGATCGGGATCTGGGCGATCATCGGGGTGCTGTCCGGCGCCGGCGACTCCCTTGAGACCATCAAGGGCGCCAGCTGGGGATGGGTGGCACTGACGTTCGTCTTCGCTCAGCTCCCGGTGGTGGCCGAGGGCTGGGCGCTGCTCGGCGCCGCCGTCGGCCAGATCCCGTTCGGCCGGTGCGTCGCGCTGGAGACGTCGAACACCTTCACCGCACTGGTCGGCGGCGACGTCGCCGTGTTCGCCCTGCGGGTCAGGTTCTTCCAACGCCAAGGGTATGACGCCACGGCGGCGGTCAGCGCCGGCGCCATCGCGACCGCGGCGAGCTGGACCGTCAAGACCCTGCTGTTCCTCATCGCCATCCCCTTCGCCGCCGGGAGCTTCCACGCCCGGTCGGGCTCCGGCGACAACCAGGCCGCGGTCTGGATCATCCTCGTGGTCATCCTCGCCGCGGGGATCGCCGCCGCGCTGATCGCCCTGGTACCCAGGCTCCGCCGGCTGGCCAGCCGTAAGATCCGCCCGCACCTGCTGAACATCTGGGCCAACGTCAAGACCATCGCCGCCGAGCCGCGCAAAATCGTCTACGTCCTGGCCGGCTCGACCCTGGCCCAGCTCCTGATCATCCTGGCCCTCGGCGCGTCACTGCACGCGGTCGGGCAGCACGCCAGCATCGCGACGCTGATCACCGTCAACACGCTGGCCGCCATCATCGGCGGCGCCGTCCCCGTGCCCGGCGGCCTCGGCGTCGTGGAGGCAGGCCTGATCGCGGGGCTCACCAGCGCCGGCATCCCCCAGGACCAGGCCGTCGCCGCGGTGCTCATCCAGCGGTTCTTCACCGCCTACCTGCCCCCGATCTGGGGCTGGGCAACCCTGGCCTGGATGCGCCGCCGCGAATACGTATGACCAGGCTCCCTCACCAGCCAGGAATCTGAAGCGGCGGCGAGTTCGCCGAGGTCTAGGAGCAGGTTGCGGGCTTGCTGGGCGGTCCACGGCCCGGTGGGGTGGGCGGTGACGCCCAGAGTGTGTACCCGCCGTGCGCCGATCTCCATTACGAAGAACACGTACAAGCGTCTGAGGGAGACGCTGCCGCCGTGACATTCAGCTATTGGCGGCAAT
>Ga0210408_10005858_pt1 | contig 10727 bp, 10 predicted proteins | sample IncBWH4MmetaG_FD_155471 | JGI IMG/M metagenome (GOLD analysis project Ga0210408, IMG submission 155471) | Forest soil microbial communities from Barre Woods Harvard Forest LTER site, Petersham, Massachusetts, United States - Inc-BW-H-4-M | ecosystem: Environmental > Terrestrial > Soil >... | reverse complement strand
CTCGGGATCATGGCCCTGCCCGCCTCGCAGGAGGGTATTGAGTCGCGCAAGCTCTATGAGGAGGATTTCACGGTGGCGCTGCCGAACAACCACCCGCTCGGCGCCAAGACGACGATCAAGGTACCGGACCTGAAGGGTCACACGCTGCTGCTGCTGGAGGATGGCCACTGCCTGCGCGATCAAGCCCTGGAAGTCTGCAGCCGGGTCGACGTCCGCGAAGCCGAGGATTTTCGCGCCACCAGTCTCGAGACTCTGCGTCAAATGGTGGTCGCCGGCCTCGGCATCACGCTGCTGCCAGAGTTCGCGGTCGATACGCCGTTCGGGTCCCAGCGCGGTCTTGCGATCCGGCGATTCGCCAATCCCGCGCCTTCGCGCACCGTCGGCGCGGTGTGGCGCAAGTCCAGCACCCGCGCCCCGGCCATCGCCGCCGTATGCGATGTCGTGGATCGCGTCATGACGGGCCCCGCCTCAAATCGGTAAATCGTGACGGGTGTCTCGGGTCGCCCTTGTTTTGACGGGGCTCAAGCTGCTCATTTGCCGATTATTTCACATATTCCGAGCATCGGACGCGTCATGATGAGCCTCCAGAGGACTGCTCGAGTTATGAACGCCCGCACTATTTCACAGGGAAATCCGCAGACTGCGCCGCCGCGCTTCGACCGCAAGTTCATCGAAGAACACAACCTCGTAGAGCGCTATCTGGAGAGCAAGCTGCCGTTCAAAGGCGCTCGTGACCTTGAGAATTGGTGCCGCTTGAATCCGGAATACCTCAATGAGCTCAAGCTGTCCGAACGGGCGCACACGACGCTCAAGCTGCTCGAAGCGAGCGGCCAACCACAGGACCTGAGCGAGGCGAAGCCTCCGTGGTGGAAAACCATCTATGCGCTGATCGGCTTGAGTGTCCTCGCCTTCGTGTCATTGGTCGCATTCTGGGTGCTGTTCGGCAAGTACCATGCATTGAGCGCGAAACTCGACGACACGCGCAATTTGATGGCGCGCGGCTCGTTGGTGCAGCCGGCCACCGAGAAGAATGTGTATCTGTCGCCGGATCATGAAGCCGGCATCGATCGGGCGCGAGTCATCGTGAACAGCAAGGCGCCGCTGCTGATGGATATGCACATCGATTTAGGCTACACGAAGACGCTGGCCCAATTTCGCGTCGTGGTCGACAAGAAAGATCAGGGCCGCGCCCTGATCCTCAACAACCTGCTGAAGGATTCGAACGGCGAGTTGCGAATGACGCTCAATTCCACCGGCCTCGGCGTCGGCATCTACAATGTGCGCTTCGAAGCGCTGCCGCCTCGCGGCAGTCCCATCGAAATCGGTTGGCTGATTCTCGACGTGCGCTGAAGCGCAACGGATCGCCGGCCAAAGCGCGGCGCTGGCCAAAGCGCGGCGAATCGCGGGTCAAATCACTGGAGATTATTCGTCGCGCAGAGTGTGGATGGGCGGGGTGTTGACCACCCGGCGCGTCGCCAGAGTGCCGCTCAATCCGACGAGGATGGTGCCGCAGAACAAGCCGACCAGCCACACCCACGGGTCGAGCGTGTATTGCAGCGAAAACAGACGCCGCGCCAATACCCAGCCCACGCCCGTGGCACCGACGGCCGCCAAAGTACCCGATAGAAATCCCAGCGCGGAAAACTCCGCGGCGACGCCCTGCAGCACCGTCCCGCGGCTGGCGCCCAGAGTCCGCAGCATGGCGCTTTCATAGCGGCGCTCGTCCCGCGTCGACTGCACCGCCGCGAGCAGCACGACGACGCCCGCCGCCAGGGTGAACAGAAAAACATACTGCACGGCAAGAGATGCGCGATCCATGATGTCGCGGATCTGCTTGAGAATGGCATCGACATCGAAAACCGAGATCGTCGGAAACTGTCGCACGAGATCGGCCAAGGCCGGCCGCTGGACCGGGGTCAGATACACGCTGGTCATGTACGTGCCGGCGGCCCCGTCCAGCAGTCCGGGCGGGAACACCAGAAAGAAATTCGGGCGGAAGCTGTCCCAGCGAATCTTGCGCACGCTGGCGACCTCTGCAGTCAGCGCTTCCCCCGCGATATCGAAGCTGAGCTTGTCCCCCAGTTTCAACTGCAGGGCCTCTTGATATTCGGACGATATGGACACCAGGGGCTTCCCGGCGTCCGCGGCGGTCCACCAAGACCCTGCGGTCAATTGGTTGTCTTCCATCAGGCCGGCCGACCAGGTGAGGTTCTGCTCGCGTTCCAGGAATCCGCGGCCGGATTCGTTCGGAAACTTGAGCGACTCGGCGGGCCGCGAATTGATCGCGGTGATGCGCGCACGCACCATGGGAAACATCTGCGGCTGTCCCATGCCGTGCGACTGCAAGAATTCCTGCAGCGATTGGCGCTCCTCCGGGCGGATATTGATCAAAAAATTATTGGGCGCATCGGTGGGGAGGCTATGGCGCCAATCAGCCAGCAAATCGTTGCGCACCACCGCCAGCAGCAGCAGCACCATCAAGCCCAAGCCAAAGGCGACGATTTGCACCACGCTGTCGCCGCCGCGACGCGAGACATTGGCGAGCCCGTAACGCCACGCAACTCCCACTCCGCCGCGCAGCCGGCCGGTGAGCCGCACCAGGCCGTACCCTGCCAGTGTCAGCGCGACACCGACGCCGAGCACTCCGGCCAGCACGGAGAGTACCAACTCGGTGTCGCGCACCAAGCTCCACAAAATGGTGAACAAAGCCCCCAATGCCAGCAAGTAGCTCAGGCCGTAACGCAGCGGCGGCGCGCTCACGGTCTTTCGCAGCACCCGCGACGGCGGGGTACTCTTCAATTGCAGCAGCGGCGGCAGCGCAAAGCCGATGAGCATGGCCAGCACCGTGACGAGCGCGATGGGCAGCGGCGCCAGCGACGCCGCCGGCAGTTCGGTGCGGATCAGATCGCGCAGCACCCAGGCGAGGCCTTCTTGCGCGAGATAGCCCAGCAGCGCGCCGATGGCCACCGCGAACACCGCCAACAGAGTCAACTCGATGATCGAGATGCCGAGCACGAAGCCCTGCGACGCTCCCATGCACTTCATCAATGCCACCGTATCGATATGCCGTGTCGCATAGCGCCTGGCGCCCATCGCCACGGCCACCGCGGCCAGCAGCACGGAAGCGAGGCTCGCCAGGTTGAGAAATCGGCTGGCACGATCGATGGCGGAATTGAGCTGTCGGCTCGATTCATCAACCTCGCGCAGCCGCTCGCCGGGCGACTTGGTCGACACCAGATATTCGCGGAATGCGCCGATATTCGCGGTGGAACCGGCGAACAGTGCGGAGTAGGTCACGCGGCTGCCGGGCTGAATCAGCTGAGTCGATGCCACATCGTCATAGTTGAGCAGCGCGGCGGGTGCGAGGTTCACGAAACCGGTGCCCTGATCCGGCCGGTAATCGAGCACCTGAGTCACTCGAAACGAGGCCGCGCCGATCTTGAGAGGCGTTCCGAGCGCTATTTTCAATTGGGCGATGATGCGCGCGTCGATCCAGACTTCACCGCGGTTAGGTGTGCGATCCGTCGTGCGCGCCACGCCGAAGGGCGCGTCCGCGATCCGCATGTGGCCGCGCAACGGGTAGCTTGCGGTCACCGCGTTGAGTGCCGCCAATTGACTCACATCGCCGCTGAATATGGCGGTGGGAAAGGAGAGAATTTGCGCGCTTCGTAAGCCGCGTGCCTGCGCCTCCAAAAGATAGCGCGGCGCAATGGGATTGGCGGACTCCAGGCGCAGATCGGCTGCGAGCACTTCGGCTGCCTGCGCGCGCACCCCCTGCGAGATGCGGCTGGTGAAAAAACCCACGGCCGTCAAGGACAGAACGGCCACCGTCAACGCCAGCAGCAGCACCGACAGCTCGCCGGATTTCAGGTCGCGCCAAAGGTTGCGAAACGCGAAGCGCACGACTTGCATCAGTTCACCGCGTGGCCGGCGTCGAGCGTGAGGACGCGGTTGCAGCGCCCCGCCAGCGTGCGGTCATGCGTGACCAGCACCAAAGTGCTGCCCGAGCTGCGATTGAGGTCGAAGAGCAGGTCCGTGATGCGTTGCCCGGTTGCGGTATCCAGGTTGCCCGTGGGTTCATCCGCGAACAGCACCGCCGGATGCGTCACGAAGGCGCGTGCGATCGCCACCCGCTGTTGCTCGCCGCCCGACAATTGCTTCGGGTAGTGCGCCATGCGCGGCGTCAACCCGACTTGGGCAAGCGCGGTGAGCGCCACCTTCCGGGCATCGCGGCTCTGCCGAAGTTCGAGCGGCAACATGACGTTTTCAACGGCCGTGAGCGAAGGGATCAAATGAAACGACTGAAACACGAAGCCGACGTGCTGGCCGCGAATGGCGGCACGGCCATCCTCGTCGAGCTGGGTGATATCGACGCCGGCGATCGACACACGGCCCGTGCTCGGCGAATCGAGTCCCGCGAGCAAGGCCAATAAAGTCGACTTGCCCGCGCCGGAAGCGCCGACGATCGCCAATGTTTCACCGGCTCGCACACTGAGGCTCACATCGGCGAGAATGGTCAGGTCGCCCTCGGGGCTCGCGACGGTCTTGGATACGTTTTTCGCTTCGAGAACTGTTTGATCTTGCATGGAGGAGCGCCCGTGAAGCGGCTTTTCGTCCTGTTCGTGTTGGTCGTTGCATTCGTCCCGGCCAACGGCGCAGCGCCTGCCGAAACCCCGGTGATTCTCGTTTTCGGCGATAGCGTCAGCGCCGGCTACGGGCTGGCGCACGTAGAGCGGGGCTGGGTGGCGTTGCTGCAGACGAGGCTCAAGGATCAAGAGTACGGATACCAGGTCGTCAACGCCAGCGTCAGCGGCGAGACCACCGCCGGCGGGCTTGCGCGTCTGCCGCGGGCGTTATCGCTGCATCGACCCAAAATCGTGATCCTCGAATTGGGCGGCAATGACGGGCTGCGCGCGCTCCCCATCGCGCAAATGCGCGCCAACCTCGCAGCCATGGCCAACCTGGCGGCGGCGGCGGGCGCCAAGGTTTTGCTGCTGGGAATGCGCATGCCGCCCAACTACGGCCCCGATTTCACCGAGCAATTTCGCGTAAGCTACAGCGATCTGGCGCGCGACAAAAAACTGCCGCTGGTGCCCTTCCTGCTGAATGACATCGCTTTGTTTCCCGCTCTCATGCAAGCCGACGGGATTCATCCCAACGAGCAGGGGCAACCCAAGCTGTTGGACAATGTCTGGCCGGCGTTAAAGCCGCTGCTGCACCGCTAGCCGGCCCCTTCGGAAGATGCTCGTGAGCCCGCGAGCCCGAGGACGTTCGCCAGTCCGAAGACGTTCGCCAGTCCGAAGACGTTCGCCAGTCCGAGGATGTTCGCCGGCCCGCGGATGCTTGTCCGCCCGCGGATGTTCGCCGGCGCGCGGGTGGGCAGCGACCCTTCGCCGCCCATCCGCGCCCTCAAGTCCCGATTACTTGGTGGCCGTCAGCCATTCGGCGACACCGCCGTGTTTCGAGCAAGTCCCACTGTGGTGCTGCGACTTCGAATAAGTACCGTCCTTGCACTTGGCGGTCGCACCGGTCGGATCGGTGTTCCCCGCCGCCGCGGTTGGCGCCGACTTCGACTTCGTCGACGCCTTGGGCTCCGCCGGTGCGGCAGCAGCCGGTGGCGCCGCAGCCGCCTTAGGCGCGGCAGCCGCCGCAGGCGCAGCGGCAGTCGCGGGCGCCGCAGCCGTGCTCTTCGACGCCTTTTGCACGCCGCCGTGACCGCTGCAGGCACCGCGGCCGGTCGCGGTGGAGGTGGTGCCGTCCTTGCAGTTGGTGGCAGCGGTCGAATCCGCGGCCCAGGCAGGCAGCGCGAACGCCAGCACCATCAAGGGCGCCGCAATGAGTCTTACGAGACCTGTATTTTTCATGAATCGTCACTCCCCTGTTTGAATCGAGTCCCCGCTGGATTGTAATCCGATTCGCGTCAATCCACTCTCGAGCCCGCATCGTTAGTGCCGGGCGGGAATGGGCAATATGGTGGTCACATTCATGAGAAACGGCGTGTGCTGACGGCCCGACCCCGCCTGAAACAGCACCCCGTCGACGGTGACGTGCGAATTCTCGATGACGTTCGGCGGAAATTCCGCAACTCCGACCAACTGCAGGTCATTCGCGGCCAGGCAATGATGGCTTTGAGCAGGCGCGTAAACATAGGCGGTCCGGTCCAGCGACAACACCGGCACATTGTCCAGCCCGTCAGGGGCCGGGTAGTCGCGAAAGTGAACGTGCCCCGTCAGCGTATTCTTGACCGGCTGTTGAAACAGACAGGGACCGTAGCCGATGACACAGCCGGACAATCCGAGACAGGCGCCCAGCAACGAAGCTCGCCAGATTCTCATCAAAACGGCCCCAGACGATCGTCGGTCTGTCATGGCGGGAAGTGTACTCCGCAGATATAGTGCCCCGCATCAACGCCGCGGTCAGGGCGGCGCCCGGGACAAGACAGGAGTGATGGGCGTGGATCGAAATTGGTTGAAGCAATACCCAGCGGGCGTGCCGGCGGACATCGACCCCGACAGCTATGCCTCGCTGCCGGACATATTCGAAGAAGCGTGCCGTGCCCATCGGCACTCACCCGCTTTCACCAACATGGGCGCCACCTTGAGCTATGCCCAGCTCGATGCACTGAGCCGCGCATTTGCGGCCTGGCTGCAGCAAAAATCCGGCCTGAACCGAGGCGATCGTGTTGCGCTCATGATGCCCAACACCCTGCAGTACCCGATTGCGCTGTTCGGTGTGCTGCGCGCCGGCATGGTGGTCGTCAATACCAATCCCCTCTACACCGCCCGCGAACTCGAGCATCAGCTGAAGGATTCCGGGGCGAAGGCCATCGTCATCGTCGAGAATTTCGCGCATGTGCTGCAGCAGGTGCTGCCGCACACGGATTTGAAACAGGTGCTCGTCACGCGCATCGGCGATTTGTTGGGAGTGCCGCGCGGATTCATCGTGAATTTCGTACTGCGGCACGTGCGCAAGCAGATCCCGCAGTGGAGCATGCCGGGCGCGTCGACGTTCAAGAGCGCCTTGGGAAGCGGTCTCGGGCTCAAACTCGAACCGGTCCCTCTGGGTCCGCAGGACATCGCCTTCCTGCAATACACGGGCGGCACCACCGGCGTCGCCAAGGCCGCGATTCTCACTCATCGCAACATGGTGGCCAATGTCCTGCAAGCCGCCGCCTGGATAAATCCCTCACTCAAAGCGAACGAGGAACGCATCGTCGTCACCGCGCTGCCGCTGTATCACATCTTCGCGCTCACGAGCAATTGCCTGGCCTTCCTCTCGCTGGGCGCCCGCAACGTGTTGATCACCAATCCCCGCGATTTCAAATCCTTCGTGGCCGAGCTGAAAAAATACAAATTCAATTTCATCAGCGGCGTCAACACGCTCTTCAACGCGCTGCTGCACACCCCGGGTTTCGAGACCGTGGACTTCAGTGCGCTGCGCGTCACCTTCGCCGGCGGCATGGCCTTGCAGGCAGTGGTGGCAGCGCGCTGGAAGGAAGTGACCGGCTGCATCGTGACCCAGGGCTGGGGGTTGACCGAAACCTCGCCCATCGCGACCGCCAATCCGGTGGGCGTTGATTTCAACGGTTCCATCGGCCTGCCCGTCCCCTCGACCGACATCTCCATCCGCGCCGACGACGGCAAGGAATTGCCGGTGAACGGCGTCGGGGAGATCTGCGTGTTCGGGCCGCAGGTCATGCGCGGCTATTGGAACCGGCCGGATGAGACCGACCTGGTGATGTTCGGCGATTGGCTGCGCACGGGCGACATCGGCCGCATGGACGCCTTGGGCTTCGTATTCATCGAGGATCGAAAGAAGGACATGATTCTGGTGTCCGGCTTCAACGTGTATCCGAACGAAGTCGAAAGCGTCGCCGCCTCGCACCCGGGGGTACTGGAAGTCGCCGCGGTCGCGCAGCCGGACGAGAACTCCGGCGAAGTGGTCGCGCTGTTCGTGGTCAAGAAGGATCCGAACCTCACCGCGGAAGCCCTGATCGCCTTTTGCCGGACCGAATTGACGGGCTACAAAATACCGCGGCACGTGTACTTCCGCGGCGAGCTGCCCAAGTCCAACGTCGGCAAGATCCTGCGCCGCGCGCTGCGCGACGAGCTGCGCAAAGCTCCACCTGGTGCCGCCGGTCCCGGTCCCAGTGCGGCCAAACCCGGTGCTGCGGGTCCCGGTGCTGCCGGTAAGGCATAGCGCCCGGATATCTGGGCGAATGCACTAGATTGAGTGCTTGACCGAATCCTTACGCGAGGCGCCATATAATCGATTGCCGGCAACTGCTCCGGCTCAAAGATCGGGAAAATTCTCTTCGTTAAAGCGCCGCGCACTGGCCGCGAAGCTGGTTCAAGCCTCGATGCCTCAGGAACCGGGCGTCGGATTCAACCCCCGGGACTGGTGCAGGGTGCGGCGCAGCGTTACCTCCGGCCGCGCGGGGCCGCGCTAGGTCCGCGAGGGGTTGTAAGCCTGCACCGTCTCCACGAGCACGGCGACGCGCTCTGGATCGACGTCCGGTGTGATGCCGTGGCCCAAATTGAAGACATGCCCGGCTCCCTCGCCGTAGCTCGCGAGCACCCGTAGAGTCTCCGCGCGCAGGATGTCCGGCGACGCGAACAGGGCCGCCGGATCGAGATTGCCCTGCAGGGCGACGCGGCCGTCGACCGCTTGCCGCGCAGTCGCGAGGTCCGTGGTCCAATCGATACCGATGGCATCGCAGCCGATGGCGGCGACTTTCTTCACCCACGCGCCGCCGCCCTTCGTGAACACGATGTTGGGCACCCGGCGCCCGTCGGCCTTGCGCGTCAGCGCGTCGACCACCTCGGCCATGTAGCGCAGGGAGAATTCTTCGTATTGTGCCGGCGTGAGCACTCCGCCCCAGGTATCGAACAGCATCACCGCCTGCGCCCCGGCGGCGATTTGCGCATTCAAGTACAGGATGGTGGCCTTGGAGAGCAGCTCGAGCAATCGATGCAGATCTCGCGGCGCCTCGTACATCATGCGCTTGATCTGGCCGAAGGTCTTGCTGCCGCCCCCTTCCACCATGTAGGTGGCCACCGTCCAGGGACTGCCCGCGAAACCGATGAGCGGCACCCGTCCGCCCAATTCGCGCCGCACCAGCGCCACGGCATCGATCACGTACTTGAGCTCCCGCCCCGGATCCGGCACGCCGAGCTTGGCGATATCCGCCGCGCAACGAACCGGGCGTTCGAATTTGGGTCCCTCGCCGGCCTCGAACTCCAGCCCTAGATTCATCGCATGCGGAATCGTGAGGATATCCGAGAACAAAATGGCGGCATCCAAGGGAAATCGATCGATCGGCTGCAGCGTGACCTCGCAGGCGATATCCGGATTGGTGCACATGGCCAGGAAACTTCCCGCACGCGCCCGCGTTGCGCGGTACTCCGGCAGATAGCGGCCCGCCTGACGCATCAGCCAAATCGGCCGGCGCGGCGTCGATTCCCGCAATAGCGCGCGCAGCAGCAGGTCATTCTTCAATATCACGCTCATGTGGTCGCGCTCATGTCGCCGCGTTCAGGTTCGTTCGGTCGGATCGAATAACCGACGATGCTCGAGAATCGCATAGCGATCGGTCATGCCCGCAATATAGTCCGCCACCGCGCGGGCGCGTCCGGCCGGCCCCTGCACCAGCTCCAGCCGCGAGCCGGTCGCCGTGTGCTCGTCCGGCATCAGGCCGGAATCACCGAAAAACGCGTCGAACAGCTCGCGCACGACACGGCGCGCCTTGGCGGTCATGCGCCGCACCTTGTAGTGCTTGTAGACGTGCTCGCGCAAGAAAGTCTTCAGAGCGTAATTCAATTCGAGCGTGGCGTCGCTGAAGCCGATCAGCGGCCCCGGATGCGACCTGACTTCGGCTATCGAGCGCACCCCTGAGGCGGCGAGCCGCGCGGCGGAAGAATCGATCAAGTCGGTGACCAGCCGATTGATCATGCGCCGCAGAATTTCATACACCTGCCGGCGCCCCGCGAGCGTCGGGTACTTGGCCTGCACTTCGGCGTGATATTCGCAGAACAGCGGCACCGCCAGCAGTTCGTCCACGCTGATGAGGCCGGCGCGAATGCCATCCTCCACATCATGGTTGTTGTAGGCGATTTCGTCGGCGAAGTTGGCGAGCTGCGCCTCCAATCCCGGTTGCTGGCGGTTGATGAAACGCTCGCCCAGTTCGCCGAGATGAATCGCATTGTTGTAGGAACAATGCTTCAGAATTCCCTCGCGGCATTCAAAACTCAAGTTCAGCCCGTCGAACTCCGCGTAATGTTCCTCGAGTTCATCGACCACCCGCAGGGACTGCAGATTGTGCTCGAAGCCGCCGAAATCCATCATGCATTCGTTCAAGGCATCCTGTCCGGCATGCCCGAACGGCGTATGTCCGAGATCATGAGCGAGGCAAATCGCCTCGGATAGAACCTCGTTGAGCTTGAGCGCCCGGGCGATCGTGCGCGCGATCTGCGCCACCTCGAGTGAATGCGTCAGCCGTGTTCGGTACAAATCCCCTTCGTGGTTGACGAAAACCTGGGTCTTGTACACCAATCTTCGGAAAGCGGTCGAATGTACGATGCGGTCCCGATCTCGCTGATATTCGGAACGGTACTCGGGCGCGGGTTCCGCATGACGGCGCCCGCGGGAATGTTCGTCGAGAGCCGCGTATACGGCGAGAGCGCTCACGCGAAAAACTCGTTGAGCGTGGCATCGAGCGCCGCCTGGCG
>Ga0210408_10005857_pt1 | contig 10728 bp, 5 predicted proteins | sample IncBWH4MmetaG_FD_155471 | JGI IMG/M metagenome (GOLD analysis project Ga0210408, IMG submission 155471) | Forest soil microbial communities from Barre Woods Harvard Forest LTER site, Petersham, Massachusetts, United States - Inc-BW-H-4-M | ecosystem: Environmental > Terrestrial > Soil >... | reverse complement strand
CTTCATTGCAAATTCCGACGAAATCAAGTTCCAATCGGGATACAAGCCCCCGTCAGATTCCGGTGCGGATGCGCTGGCATAAATATTCTTCGCTGCGGCCATGTCGTTCCCGCCGGTTTCACTCACCGTTTGACTCGCATCCACGATCACGTCTCCGCTTGGTGCTGGTTCAGATGTAAAAGTAAACGCGTTCGCGGCTGTAGCGATTTGGCCATCGGTATCCTGCAGCGTAACGGCTACGGCTCCGACAGGTCCTTGCGGCGTAGTAACTTTGACCATATCCGAATTTACGACTTGAACGGACGTCGCGGCATCACTGCCGAATTTGATTGCTGCTCCTGGCCGGAAATTGCTTCCAGAAATTATGACGGCGGTTCCTCCCCCGGAAAACCCAGTGGTTGGAGCGATATTGGAAATCGTAGGGGAGGGATCCGACGAGATGGCCAGGGAAAGGGTCGAGGAAGATGTCTCACTCGTATCTTGAACATTAACCGTGAATGAGAAATTCCCCCCATGAGCAGGAGTCCCGGCAATCGTGCCGGTCAAGGAATTCAATTGGAGCCCCGTTGGAAGCGCTCCCCCGGTCGTACTCCACTTATAGGGCGGTGCGCCGCCCGTGGCCGTCAGGGTTACGGAATAACTCGCCCCGACACTGCCAGCAGCAAGCGATGGAGTCGTCACCTGCAGGGGCGGATTAACAAAAGTGAACGCATTCGCGTCGCTTGCGGTTTCGCCGTCGGAATTCCTTACGGTAACGGCAACGCTCCCCCTGGATTCCGGAGGAGCAACCGCACGAATCTGTGTCGAATTTGCGACTTGAACTGCTGTTGCGGGGCTGCCGCCGAACTGAACTCCCGCGCCAGACTGGAAATTGCTGCCGGAAATTATGACAGCGGTTCCACCAGAAGTAGCCCCGTTGTTTGGTGCAATGCTCGAAATAGTGAGAACAGCGGTAGGGCTAGTTACAGGTGTGACTTTGGAAGAAGGCGCCACCCCAGGGCAGCCAGCCAAAGCTATTGCAGCCAGTAGTAGGGCCATCGTCAAGATGATACTTGACGCGGAAAGTGAAAGTATACACTTTTGGGGGGAGGTGACTGACCTTAGGTTGGGCATGGGTTCGGGTTTTTCACCTAGGTCAGGATTTCATTCCGACTTCACCACTCTCCAGTGGCACTTTATATGACATATTTCAACACGACCTTATATCACAGCGCGACTGCTCAAAGAGACTAAAATGGTACAGGGCGCAACCTACACTGCGGTACAGGGGGAGCGTCTTTACACTGATCCGTCGCTCTTTGAGTTCGAACCCCAATCGAGGTTCCGTCTTGCGATTTGGAAACTCCCCGTTCACTCGGCACAACAGACGCGCCACAAGATAGAGCCTCCAGAGGGCCGCGGTATTTCGGGCAGGTTAATTTCTGATGGATTTTCGAAATATTCGAGGCGCGAATTCCTTGCGAATCGAACCCATTCATTTTTAGAAGCGTGATTGCGGCTATTGGGAGAACTGAATTCTAAGAATTTATGGAATGGCGCATAGGTTTTTGCCCGCCATTCTTACAAATGAAATCAATCTCAAGGCACGGCATGCTGTTCTACAAATTTGTTCGCGGCTCTCGCAAGCTAGCGCATGAATCGATGTGCACTTGGCTAAGACGGGTGCGAGTTGCAATTCGGAAGTCCAGATCGAAAATTCAGATGTATCCCCCGCCAACGTGAATTCGGTACAATAGGGGTACTAGCCCTCCGAGCTGTTAAAAACGGGGCCCGCCTAAAGATTGCCTCGCGGGGTCCCTCCAAAAGGGACAGGTGTTGAGCCATGGCAGACGATCGCCAATCGCCTCGCAAAGTCGCGAAAACCAATTTAGTTATCCTAATGGAGCCAAACAACTCCGCCACCGTGCTGAATGTCTCTGACGGAGGCATTGGCTTCCGGGCGGATCGCCCCGTAGCACAATCGGGCAAAATCCGATTCTCATTTCCAGAGAACGGGCAGCAAATTTTGACCAGTGGTGAACTTGTTTGGACCGATTCGACGAAACAAATCGGCGGACTGAGCTTTGCTTCTCTGGCGGAAGAGGAGCGCGAACGCATCCGGAGGTGGGCGAATCCAGGGGATACGCCCCCGAGTACTCGGCCAGCGTACAGACCTACACCACCGCCCCCAAAAGAACCTCCGCGTCCTTTTGTAGCTCCAACACGCACGAATGCCGCACCCATCCCATCCTTCCCTCCGCCTGCCATCCCTTTACCTCAGTTTTCTAGACCTGGCTTTACTCAGTTCGAGAGCGTTCCGCAACGCTTGGGCTATACATGGGATCGGGAGATGCCCATTGCGGAGTCGCGTCCGAAGTTTTTCCGTGGATTTTTTGCAGGCGTGATCGTCTCGGTAATTCTTGTTGGATGTTTGTTTTTTGTTTACGGCAATTCAATCAAGGATTTGCAAAAACAGTTGAGTGAAATGATCGGGGCTAGCCCCAAACTGCAAGCCGCGCCCGCCGCAATCCCACCTGCAGCGCTCCTACCCGCTGCAATCCCGCCGCCGCTCGTCGCGTCAGGATCGGCGCCCTCTGGCGACGCAACAGCGCCGGCAAATTCCGTCTCGCTGCCTGCCTCCGGGGACGATTCCAAAACGGAAAGCGCACCACCAAGAATCGCGACGGAATCTCCGATGGCGAACAAACACTTCACTCCTGCTGCCGAAAACTTGCCACCTAAAACCGCCGAACCCGGCGCGGAGGATCTAGCGCTAGCACAACGCTACCTGACTACCATGCCAGGACACACGGGCAGCGCAACCGCCACACGCTATCTTTGGGCTGCCGTCGAAAAGGGAAATGTCCAGGCTGAGATCACACTGGCAGACATGTACGCCCGCGGAGAGGGCGTCACGAGAAACTGCAACCAGGCACAGGTGCTACTGCGAGCGGCCTCGAAAAAAGGGAACATCGCGGCATCCCAAGAACTGGCCCAACTTATTCGTAGTGGCTGCCGCTAGCGATCCACGGCGCGCCGCGCGAAGACCGGGAAAGCTTCCGCGGCCGCTTCATTGCAGGAAAACATTGCGCGGTTCTTCACGATTGGGCGCAACTTGCAATCAATGATTTAGGCCCACGATCGGCTTCGGAGTCAGGTAGTGTCTCAGTTTGACGGAAGCGGCCCCTGGCCGTCCCGAAGAGCGCAGGACGGACAGTCCTCTACAAAGGCGTACACAGGCGCGAGTGGTTTTGTAGAGGCCGCCCGAATTTTGGGCGGGCAGTGTTCCGATGCTGTACTTCACGTAGTATAATTGCGGGTTGTCCCAAAACTATGCCTAGCCTCGAAGCCAATGGTGAGAACACGCTTGAGGTCATATCACCGGACCAATCCAGCCGGGTAGTACGTATCTTCGGTTCTCCATTTCTCATCGGCCGTGGCGATGAAACGGGAAATCACCTACCGCTGGCTGATCCGCGAATCTCCCGCCAGTGCGCCGCCATCATTTCAGACGCAAGAGGCTGTTTGCTCGAAGACCGCGGCTACCGTCGCGGCATTTTCGTGAACGGGAAAAAAATCGATCAACATGTCCTTGTGAATGGCGACGTCATCTCATTCGGTCTCGAAGGGTCCTACGAAATAATTTTTCGCGCACACAATGCCGAGAAGTCCATTCAAAGCATGCTCACCCGCATCGGCGGGATTGCTGGAATGGAAGGTCCGCCCAGCGGACTGGGTAAGCTCAATTTGTTACTCGAAGCCACCTCGCTCCTCCATTCCGATTTGCCGCTCGAATCCGTTCTCGGGACAATGCTCGATCACGCCATCGCCATCACCCAAGCCGATCGCGGATTGCTCCTCGAAGTGGATCCTTCCGAAGCGCTTCGCGTTCGTCTGGCGCGCGGCAAGGGAGGCGTTCTCTTGCCCACGGAGGGAGTCGCTCCGAGCCAGACCGCCCTCCGGCAAGCGATGGCGAAGGGATCGAGCGTCATCACAGAAGACCTCAATCTCGCCGAGCAGGCTCTTCAGGCAGCGCAAAGCATCGTGGCGCAATCTCTTCGCGCCGTGGTTGTCATTCCTCTATATTCCGTATCGAGGGCTAACGGCTCGGAATCCGCTATTCAGTCGGGGCGCGGGCATTTTCTTGGAGTTGTGTATCTCGATTCCCGCCGCCCCGCCGCTTTTTCCAGATTGGACCGCCAGATTCTCGACGCTCTCGCAGTGGAGGCCGCCAGCATTCTGGATAACGCGCGACTGGTGGAACGCGAACGACAGCGGCAGCGACTCGAGCAGGAACTCAATATCGCCCGGGATATTCAACAGGCCCTGCTTCCACACGGGTTCCGCGATTACCCGTACTTCGCGGTGACCGGCATTCACACGCCGTGCCACGCCGTGGGCGGGGACTACTTCGACGTATTTCCCATGACCGAGGATCGCACGGCCTTCCTCGTTGCGGACGTTTCCGGCAAGGGGCTCGGCGCCGCGCTACTCACGACCATGCTTCAGGGAGCGCTTTCCGGCATGACCACGGGCTCGGATCCGGTGCGGGTGTTCAATCACATCAATCGTTTTCTGTGCGAACATGCCGAGGTCGGCCGCTACGCGACGATGTTTTTCGGCGTCCTGGACCGCGACGGCAAACTCGAGTTCATCAATGCAGGTCACCCTTCGCCGCTGATTCTACGCCGAGGAGATGTTACGGAACTCTATGCCGAGGGATCTTTCCCTGTGGGGCTTATTCCGGAAGCCAATTTCGTGGCGGCAACTGCGAATCTAGAACCGAGCGACACGCTGATCCTCTTTAGCGATGGAGTAACGGAGGCGATGGACCCCCAACAGGAGTTGTATGGGGTCGCTCGCCTGCAGGAAGTTATTTCCGGCCGGCACGATGCACCGTTGCAAGACCTTCAGAAGGCCATTCTCGAATCCGTCCAGACCTTTACCCGTGGCGCTGACCAAGCGGATGACATTACTGTACTCCTTCTCCGCTACCGCGCCGCCGCTATGGGTGCCACCTCTTAAATCTCTTTTCCCTTCTTCTCAAATCGCTTTCAAACGCAATTATCTTTCAGTAGTTGACTTGACCCTTAGACGCTCCGTAGGTTGGGCTAGTCTTACATGACGTTGACTGTTCCGAGCCAATAGGAAATGGTGTAGGTGCCCGGTGCACTCAATCCCATGCAAGACGAAATCGGGTACCCCCCAGCTGAGCTGGTGCTAGTTGCGGTCGTGGTGCAGGAAAGCGTGCCGGTTACGGTCGAGACCGTATCGCCGTTGAGGAACCCGGAATATGTGACCGTGTACGTCGGCGTACCGCCGACTGGCTGCGTGCCGTTCACGTTCACCGTCAATGGCGCTGGCGAGCTACTGATTGGTCCGGGGCCAGGCGAATAGCTATAGGTAATCGTGTAGTTCGTCGAACTCAATCCCGAGCAGGAAATCGGGTAGTTGCCAGAAGAGTCGGCGGTCCCTTCCGCGGTACAAGAGAGCGTCCCAGTTACGACCGAAGGCGAGTCTCCGTTCACAAATCCTGAGTAGGTGAAGGACGTGAGCGTGAATATGGGCGTTTCGCTTACTACCTTCGTTGTCCCGTTCACGTTCACCATCAAGGGCGCAGGAATGGCGGCGACTGTTCCGGGCGAGTTGCTGTAATCGTAGCTGATGTTGTAGTTGGACGCGCTCAATCCCAAGCAGGAAATCGGGTAGGTGGCTGGCATGCCGGTGGGCGCGCCCAGGGAGCAGGACAGCGTCCCGGTGACCGCAGTCGCAGCAGTGTCCGAGCCGGCGAACGTCGAGTAGGCGACCGAAGTGATCATGAATGTGGTCGTATCGCCCGACTGGACGGTGCCATGGACGAATGCCGTTAATGGATCGGGATTGATCGTTCCATTGACAGTCATAAGCGTGACGACGTAGTTGTGCCCACTGTTCCCATCGTTCACGGTATACGCCGAAACCGAGAGCGGTTCGATTCCCGCATTCTGACTGGCATATGTCTCCACCAGGCCGGTAACGGTATCGTTCAGCACCAAGCCCGAAGTGCTGGTCGTAGCTTCGACTATGGGGACTGCAGCAGCGCTCGTGGTGCCGTCGTAGGTTTTCGTATTGGTCACGGCGTCAACGGTCAGCGGGCGCTGATTGATCGTTCCATTGGCAGTCAAAAGGGCGGTGTTGTAGTTGAGTCCGCTGTTTCCATCGACCACGGTAAACGTCAAAACCGAAAGCGTCCCACTGCCGGCATTCGGACTGGTGTATATCTCCGACAGGCCGGCGACGGAATCGCTCAAGACCAAACCCGACGTGCTTGTGGGGCCTACGACAACTGGTGTCGCACCTGAGCTAGTGGTGGCGTCGTAGGTTTTCGTATCTGTTACGGCGGCGATGGTCAGCGGGCGCTGACTAATCACTCCAGTATTGGTCATCACAGTGGTAACAGGGTAGTAGTTGCTCCCGTTGTTTCCATCATTCACGGTGTACGTTGAAACCGAGAGTGTCTTGCCACTACCGGCATTCCGAGTGTCATATGTCTCTACCGCGGTCACCGTATCGCCACCAACCAAGCCCGACGTGCTGGTAGCTGCTGCGGCAATAGGATTCGCACTGGCGCTCGTTGTGCCATCGTAGGTTTTCAGGTTTGTGACAGCGTCGATGGTCAGCGCACGCTGACTAATCACTCCAGTGGTAACCGCTTTAGTGGTGACAGGGTAGTAGTTGTTCCCGCTGTTTCCATCATTTACGGTGTACGCCGAAACCGAGAGTGTCTTGCCACTACCGGCATTGCGAGTGTCATACGTCTCTGCCACGCCAGTGACTCCATCGCCCGGAACCAAACCTGACGTGCTTGTTGGAGCTTCGATAGTGGGAATCGCATTGGCACTGGTGGTGCCATCGTAGGTTTTCGTATTGGTGACGGCGTCGAAGGTCAACGGGCGCTGGCTAATCACCCCAGTGGAATTGGGAATATTAGTGATGGGGGAGTAGTTGCCTCCATTGTTTCCGTCCATCACGATAACCGCCGAAACCGAGAGCGTCTTGCTCGTACCGGCATTCCTATTGTCGTACGTCTCCGCCGAGGTCACGGTATCGCCATTCACCAAACCCAACCCGCTTGAAGAAGTTCCGTAGGACGGCAGAGGTATCGCACTTGCATTGGCCGTCCCGTCATAGAGTTTAGTGTTGGTCACGGCCGTGATGGTCAGCGGGCGCTGGGTGATGGTCAGAGTCCCGATAATGTACGTGACGCCCACAGTGGCAGGATTCCCTACAGCAGGTCCAGTGCAAGTGATCGTGTAAGCTCCGACATTTCTGGGCGGGACGGAGCCTGTCGTATTGGTGCACGAAAACGCGGAGGAAGTAATCCCGCCCGAGGGCAGACCGGTAATCGTGGCGGCTGTGTTGCTGAAATTGGGGAGCGTATTGCCGTACACCACGCTTCCACTATAAGCCGTGACGAACAGATGATCTACGGTTCCGGTGGCAAAATTCGAAGGGGCGCTCGTTGTCCCGTTAGCGTCCACCGCGGTTATGAAATACTGATAATTGGCGTTGTAGCACATTACCGTCGACGGGCAACTGGCAGGGGAATGCCACGGCGCCGTATCAGTAATCATATCGTTAAAGGTGGTTACAGGTGGCGCGCCGCTCACGCTCCCTACAAGCACGGTAACCAGCGGTGTCGCACTCAGATTCGTGCGGTAGATCTTGTAAGTTCGGATCTGCCCGAGGCTCGGTGGGCCCCACGTCAAAGTGATCTGGTTGAAGACCGTGCCGGTAGATGCAGACACCGTTGCCACCAGCGGAGTTGTGGACCCCGTTGCGTCAAGCGTCGATATGGCCGTGTCATAGTCGACGTCTCCCAAATCGCTCTGCCCCAAGTCACTTTGACCAAGATCGCTTTGGCCCAGATCGCTCTGCCCCAAGTCACTCTGACCGAGGTCGCTCTGGCCAAGATCACTCTGCCCCAAATCGCTTTGACCCAGGTCGCTTTGCCCAACGTCAACGGAAAGTCCGTTTACATTCAGCCGTGCTCCGACCTGTTGCAAATTGAGATTTCCCCAATCGTTGGTATCGACGAACCAACGCTTGCTGTTGTCACCGGCTGATTTTGTGGGATCTACCGAGTCTTGGACTGAATCGCCTTTGAAGCCGTTGAAATTAATATCCTCGGCATATGGGCCCGCATCCACGCTTCCGTTGTTGTTCCAATCGGGAATGCTGGAATGGCTGGGAGTCTCCAGGCGCACTCCCAAGTCTCCAGTGAGCGGCGTGCCGTCACAGTGCGCCTTGGCTGTCGTCTGACCCGCAACTGAGCTCAAGGCACTTGGAGGCCCATAGAATCTGATGCGATAGAGCGAGCTGCCCAGAGATGTCGTTTCTGAAAGCGATTTCTCGTCCAATGGCCCGAGCAGTCCAGATGAATAGTCAATGTGCTCGAAGCCCAAGTCGTCGGTCAGTCCCCGCGTTTGGTACAGGTAGTTCATCACGCTCGGATAGTCCGGCATACAGTTGGGCACGCGGAACAATCCTCCGTGAGACAAGCCCAAGTTGTGCCCCAGTTCATGCATGATGGTGCCGGCCTGCACCAGCACGGTCCCGGTTTGATCGGTGCAGATGTTTGTGTTTTTGCCGGTGGGGTCGCTTTGTACGCAATTCGCAGGATTATCCGTACGCCACAAACCAAGCGTTATCATCAGATCTCCACCTGGCCGGTCCGCTACGCCAGACACGCTGCTGGGATCCTTTGTCTTTGGCTTCCCGGCCGCGTCGAAAGGCCCCGCCATCGCATGACCCATGAATATTTCGTGGAAGATGTCCTTCCGGGAGTCCTCGAAATGAGGAGAAACATTTAACACAGGGAAACCGTTCTTGACGGCGAGGAATCCTTTCTTCCAACTCAGTACCGAATAGGGTTCGGGGAAAGAGCAAGTCGAGGTTTTGCCGTTGGGGCACAAAAGAGATGATTCTGGAATAACGCTCCCACCTTGAGCGTACTTTGCAGGCACGATGTAAGGTAACGGGGGAGTCTGTTGATAATTGTTCCCCACATCGAAGTGCAACTTGACCCCATGTGCGCTGAATGCGTTGGCGACCATCGTTAGAGCCGCGAGTTTCGGGATGTGCAGGTGTCCGTCAGTTCCCTGCATCCAGTCGATCTGGATAAAGACATCTTTCTGACCATGCTTGGCGCCCATGTCCGCGAGGTCAGGAAGCGGCTCGCCGGTTGGATCAATGTTTATGAGGCTGTTTATGAAGCCACTGCTCTTCCAGACATCCAGTATGCCGTCGGCGTCCGAGTTCACTACGTTCATGCTCGTGACGACGGCCGCCCATGACAAACAAACCTGGTTGCCTGCCGAGAGAGTCTGCGTCTCGAGTGCGAAATTATTCGCTTTGACGTAATTGCCGATTGGGAACGTATAGTTGTCCCACCGTCCCCCAAGCGCTCCGACAAACGGAGAAGAACTAACGGGAGAGCCATTGACGGAGAGGGTCGCGTTAAAGCCCGGCTGGCCGTCGCCGACGATTTGAGTCATGTTGGCGTTGGCGCCGCCGGTGGCCTGGTAAAATCCAGAGACGAATTGGAACATGGCGGACGACCGCTTGGACATGGTGTAGTCGCCATCGTAAATGACGACCGCCTTAAGCGGCGCCGCTCCCACTTTCAGAATCCGGTAGATAACGACCAGGCTGGCGCCATAGGTGTGTGGTGCGTTTACATTACCGCCATTATCGGTGAGCGTGACCGTGTGAGGGCCGTCCACGAGACGGATACTGTTCACGCTGTCGATAGGAAGATAACGCAAGACATCCGCTCGGTATGCCCGCGTGAACACTTGAGGAGAAGTTCCACCGGAAACTCCGCACGCGGGTTCATCCTTGTCTCCCAAGGAGGCGCCGACGATGGCGTTCCCGTCGAATTTCCCGTTAAAGTTTGAAGGAGCCGCCGTGGTTTCCACCGTTTCCCAGTACAAGTAAGCGGCGATAATGTCCGCTCCGGCAGGCACACTACTCATATTGATCGCGCCTGTGGCGATGCCGTTGACACCTTTCCCGTAGAGGCCGACACCCGCGACAGTGTAGTCTCCCGTGACGAAATAGTTCTTGTAGAAATTCAGGCTCTGGGCGTGGTCCGGCGGCGCAAACATTGCCGCGCAGCAAAAAAGCAGACTCGCGAATGGAAGCTTCAAATTCCGGGCTGGGAGGGAACTGAGTAATTTCATAACTCCTCTTTCTATTTCTTCGGCCTCATGAACGTTGTGTGCATACACTACGCCCCATTATCAGTACTAAGGTAAATGCTTGAGATGATCTCTTATGAAGAATTTATGGTCAAGCAAAACACTGAGGAAAAATGGTTCTAAGCGTACCGGTACGCGTCGCCACTACGTGCCTGCGCGTCGTCGAACTTCGGCCAAGAGAGGGTCCTCGCCTGCATTGCCCCGGATTTCCAAATATTTTTTGTAGGATTCGGCAAAGCCCTGGCTCTTCAGACCTTCCCGGACGCGTCCTTGGTAGTAATAAACTTGAGGAAAATATCCAAATGTGGGCACTTCATCCAGAAAAAGTGCGAGAGATTCGCCACGGCGGCTGATGCATCTATCGAATTCCGAATCGGCTTCGGTGAACGCGCCAATTTCCAGGTCCGCTCGGCCGAGATCGAATCGACCGATCCAAGTATCCAGCAAGGTGTTGGCATCGTTGAAAAGTTTGACGGCCCCGCGGCCATCACCCTTCTCGAGAGCGATT
>Ga0210408_10005856_pt1 | contig 10732 bp, 10 predicted proteins | sample IncBWH4MmetaG_FD_155471 | JGI IMG/M metagenome (GOLD analysis project Ga0210408, IMG submission 155471) | Forest soil microbial communities from Barre Woods Harvard Forest LTER site, Petersham, Massachusetts, United States - Inc-BW-H-4-M | ecosystem: Environmental > Terrestrial > Soil >... | reverse complement strand
TGCACGAATATCGTAGGTGAAAACGGTTCCGGCATCCGGACAACCGAACTGCGTCACCGGAGCAAACGCGGAAGGAACAGGAATGAAGAACGCGCTCTGGCTGGTGGGCACCACCGTCCCCAGGCCAGTCAACATCGCAAGTAACGCTAGCAGACTTCCATTTTGGCGCCATCCAGGACGAGTCGTTGGTATTTGAGATCGACCGGCAGACCGGGCAAACGAGTAACGAATCCTCGTGAAGGCTTTGACAATTTCTGGATGCAAAATGTCTGGAAGTAGTCCTTCGCGTCTGCGATCAATCAATGTCCGATTCCTTGCCCGAGACCGACATCGCGTGTCCCGGTATTTACGGTGCCGCGCCTAAACCGCCTCGCCCGCCTTCAACAACGTGCAGCCGGTGATTTTGTAGCTGCCGTCCGCTTGCTGCTCCAGCGTGTACAGCGCTTCCCACGCTTCGCCATTGGCGTCGACGATGTGGACGCGCTGCGCGACCCAATTGCCTTCGGTGCGGGCTTCGCCGAGCTCGAAACTCTTGTGGCGATAGACCGGCGCGTACTGGTTTTGCACCATGGTCATGAAAATCTCGGCCTGCGGGAAGATCTGGTGGATCGCCGGTGCGGCATAGGAATAGGCGGAAGCTGCGTCGTCGCGGGCAAAGGCCTGCTCCTGCGCGCGGATCACGCTTTGCGCGGCGGCGACATCGTCCGACGCCGCGGCGGGCACGGCGAACGCCAGCAAGGCAAAAATGAGCAGGGCGACAGCGCGCATGGGGCGGCCGAGGGTTGTTGCGGTTTGGCTTAGCTACGAGCCTATGCCGCGACGGTTTCAGCTACAAGGGCTGGCGACCGCCTCTTGCCGCGCGGCGCCGCAGCCATTGCGCGGTGGGGCAGCCGCCCCATGGGCCGATCTCGGAGAGGAACGGCCGCTCGATCGTGATCGCGCCGCAATCGAGCTCCGCCGAGACCCGTCTGGCGCTGGCCGCGACGGCGTCGTCGATTTCCGCGCCGGGCAGATGGGCGACGATCAGGTCGGTGATGCACAGCCGCCTCTGCACGCGCAGGTCGCTGTCGACCCGATAGCGGTAGAGCGCGTGCACGATGCCGCGGCAGTCGCGAATGGCGATCAGGCCGCTCTCGGCTGTGTCATGACGATGCCGGCGGACGAAGCTCAGCCACTGTTCCGTGGTAATACTGGCGTCATGCAAATACACCAGCGGATAGGCCACTGCGGCGCGCTGATCGTCGATCGGAAGTGCCTGGAATTGCTCGCTCATCAAAAATATCCCAATCTGGCCCAGATTGGACGAGCATGCCTCCTGCGGCATTGACGCAGGTCAATGACGCCGGTTTTTGATCCAGATCAAATGCGGATGGGTTATAGTTCAATGTCCGAAAGACGAGACCTGCCCATGACCGCCGCCGCCCAATCCCTGCTGCAACCCTGCACCGGTTCTGCAAACCGCGATTGCAAGCACGGGCGCAGCGAGAACGGCTGCGAGGATTGCCAGGTGCGGCTGTTCAGCGTCTGCGGCGCGCTCGAATCCTCCGAGCTGGAGGGGCTCGACCGCATCAGCCAGCCCAAGAATTTTCCCACCAGGACCACCCTGTTCGAGCAGGGCGCGCTGGCGGGCAGCGTTTTCAATGTCACCGAAGGCATCGTGCGGCTCTACAAGTCGCTGCCGGATGGACGCCGGCAGATCGTCGGCTTCGCGCTGCCCGGAGATTTCCTGGGGCTCGCGCTGCAGGACCGTTACGGCGTGACGGCAGAGGCCGTGACCAGCGTCACCGTATGCCGGTTCACGCGCTCGGCGTTCCTCGTCTTTGTCGATGGCAAGCCGCATCTGCTGCGCCGCCTGCATGAGTTTGCCGGCCATGAGCTCAGCCTCGCACAGGAGCAGATGCTGCTGCTGGGCCGTCGCGCCGCAGAGGAGAAGGTCGCGGCCTTCCTGCTCAACCTGCAATCGCGCTACGGCCGCATCGGCGCCATGTCGGTGACCGTGCCGCTGCCGATGAGCCGGCAGGACATCGCCGATTATCTCGGCCTCACCATCGAGACCGTGAGCCGCACCATGACCAAGCTCGCGCGCGACAAGGCGCTGGTGATCGTGCCCGACGGCGTCAGGCTGCTCGACAAGCCGCGCCTCGAGCAGATGGCCGGCGCGTGATCCGCGCACCTCATTTTTGATTCATCGCAAGGCAGTGCGCGCGTTGAAGCGCTAGCGTCCTCTCCATCAGCGACAAGGAGAGAGAACGATGACCCTCGATACGATCATGGTTATCATTGCGGTGACGGCGATGTTTGCGACGCTGGCGTGTGTGCTCGGCTGGGCCGACCGCTACACCAACAACCAGCCGAAGAAGAATTGAGCTGTGGAATCTGTAGCGCATTCATCGTAGCCCGCATGAGCGCAGCGACATGCGGGGCTTTCCCGGGTCTCGCTTTGCTCACGCGGGCTACGAAGCCGAGTGCGGCGCCTAGCGCCCCATGCCCTTCAAATTCTGCTTCGCCTCGGGTATGCCGAGCGCGGCTGCCTTCTCGAACCATTCGCGTGCGATCTTGTTGTTGCGGGGGACGCCATGCCCATCGCTGTAGAGCGTGCCCATATTGTTCATGGCTTCGCCGTCGCCGAGCGCGACGGCCTGCTCGAACCAGCGGCGCGCTTCGGCATAGTCGCGCTGCACGCAGGCACCCTTCAAATACATGAGGCCCATGTTGTTGATCGAGGCCGACAAGCCGAGCTTGCCCGAGACATCATAGAGGCGGATCGCCTCCGTGCAGCTTTTCGGCACACCGCTGCCGCTCTCATAGAGCCAGGCGAGTGCGTCCATGGCGGCGGGCTCGCCGGCGTCGGCGGCTTTCTTGTACCATTGCGCCGCCTGGGCCATGTCTTTCGGCACGCCTTGCCCGTCCGAATAGAGATTGCCGAGGCCGTTCGCCGCGATGGCATAGCCGCCGGCGAAAGCCTTCTCGTAGAGGGTTCGCGCCTGCGCATAATCCTTGCGCGCATAGGCGACGCGTCCGGCTTCGAACACGAAGCGCATCACATCAGGATATTGCTTCATCGCCTCGTTGCAGGCCAACACCGCCGACGGGATGTCGATCTTCTCGAGCTCGATGCCTTTCAGGTCCGGCGATTGTCCGGTGTCGGACGGAAACGCCACGAGCCGGTCGCAATCGGTGATGAGATCGCGCCGCTGCCTGTCGGATGCCGGCGCCGGTGATCCCTCCGGCGTAGCCGCGGCGACCTGCCTGCCCGCGAAATAGAAGCGGCCGTCGATCGGCGAGGACGACACCCACGGCAACTGGTCGCCATGGGTCGCCTTCTCGACCGCGAGTCCGACCTCGTTGAAGGTGCGGAACAGGCCATAGCCGGGATGCTGAATGGCGGCGGCAAGCGCGCGCGTGTAAGGACTGTGGCCGTTATCGCCGTCGAGCGCTACGCCATGCGGCTGGGTCGCAAACGAGATCATCGTGCCGGCAGGTGCCTGCATCTGCGCAAGCCCGGCGTTTACCGCAGCGAGCCGCTCAGGAAACGGATTGTCGCGACAGGCGTCGATCAAGAGCAGGTTGATCTTCACATTGGCTTTCTCGAGGTCGTCGAGAATGCCGGCGAGGCCAATGCCCTGCGCCAGCACGTCGCCATCATCGGCGGGATTGGCATCGGTGGGCACCAGATAGTTCAGCCCGTGGGTCTCGACGCCATGGCCGGCATAGTAGAACAGCGCGACGTCGGCGCCGGCCAGCTCTTTCCCAAATTCCTTCAGCGCGGCGTCGAAGCCGGCCTTGTCGAGGTCGAGCTTCGCGCCACCGCCGACCACGAAGAAGCCGAGCGACAGCAGCGTGTCGGACATCAGCTTGGCGTCATTGTCCGGGTTCGGCAGCGCCCGCGCATGGGTATAGGCGGAATTGCCGATCACCAGCGCCACGCGCTTCTCCGCATGCGCGGCTGAACCCATCGCAGCAAAGAGCGCGAACGCAGCAATGATGGCGCGCAAGACGACGGCAACCCGGCCGGCCATGAAAGGTGACCCCACAAGCGAAACTGTTGTTATTTGGTGTCTTCCGGAGGTCGCCAGGTTCGAGCGGAAGCCCAGCCTTCGCCGCCGCCGCCCCTCACCGGGTTCGATCGAAATTATTGATGTCGGGCGAGGGCTTTGCCGGAAACAGCCGCACGGTGGATGAATTGGAATAGGATCGCCTGCATTTCGGCTCGTCGCCATCGGTCGGGTCGTGGCGCTTGCTTGCGAAGACGTCGTCCATTTTATTCACGATCAGCATGGCGCCGTCGCGCTCCAGCGTGTCGGGGTTCTTGCGCTTCTCGGCCGAGCGGAACACGCCTTTGACGACATCGCCTTCGATCTGGAAGTCGCAGCCGTCCTTCCAGGAGCCTTGCTCCCATTTCCAACCCTTGCCCTCGATCCCGCCATCGTCAGCCGTCGTCACGTTCAGGATGGCGGTATAGCTCAGCCACACGCCGGTAAGGCCGCTGCGCTTGTCGTCAAAGCCTTCGAGCAGCGCGATCCGCTCGCGCTGCAAGCTGTCCAGCTCGAAGCGCGCATAGGAGGTGAAATGCATGAAGGAGGTGACCTTGTTCCAGTCGGGATGCAGGAACTCCGTATACGCGTTGGCTTGCGCCCTGATCCAGTGCCGCTGATCATCCATCAGGGCGCGGCGCGTGGCCTCATCGAGCCGCGGCAGCAGCGCCTTCCAGGCCCGGTTCAGCCGGACGTCGCCGGCGGCAAGATCCGGATCGGCGCAGATCTCCTCGTCGCTGGCGCTGAAGGGATGGGCGCAATCGAAGCTCGGCGCGACGAAGTCGGTCGCGGTCTTGTCTGATGTCAGCGCCGGATCGAGCTTGCCGCTGGCGAAATAGCTGCCGGTGAGTGCATCGTTGTCCTTGCAGGAGGGATGGCTCACCTCGGGCCAGTTTTGCCAGCTCGCATCCAGGGCCGCGGCGACGACGACGCGAAGCGTCTCGCCCTGGCGGCGAAGTTTGACGCTCGGCGGCTTGAGCGGCTGGCCTTCGGCGCCTGTCTTCGCCTCTGCATCCATCGTGCCTTCGAGCCAGCCGTTCGCGCCCGGCTTGAGCAGCGCGGTGGCCTTGCAATGCCATTGCCGCTCCTCGGAATCGGCAGGGCCGTAGCTCGCATTGATGTCGAAAGCGATCCGGGTCGCGCCGCCATCGGCCGGTGTCACCGTGACGCTGCCGAGCATGTCTTCCCAGGTGCCGAGCACGCCGGTGCGGCCAAATCCTTGCGCGATCCGCGCCAGCGCGGCGAGGCGCCCCTTCAGGATGCCTGCGAACCGCTCGCGCTCTTGCGCATTATCCGACCCCGGCATTTCCTCGCCGGCCGCGGCGACCATCTCGCCGAAAACGCCCTGGTCGCGCTTGAGCAGCGGCTGCACGTTGGCAGGGGCTTTCGAAAGCGCAGCCTGCAGCGCGCGGTCGAGCTCGTCCGAGACCTTGTCGTAGCCGTTTTTCTTGCAAAGCTGAGTGTCGATCGGAGGGTTGTTGTCACCGACGCCGACGCACAGATCAAGCTTGCTCACGCGGCTGAAAGCCGGGGGGACGGGGTCGTCGGCGTGAGTGAGAGCCGGCAGGAGGAAAGCAGCAGCGAGGAGCGAGGGGAGATAACGGCGCAAAGACATGGAACGACCAAACTGAATGGAAATGGACTCAGAGGTTAGGTCGTTTGGGGATGCGAAGGGTTCAATTTCCTAACGAAATCGTCTCGGCCGCAGGCCGCCTTGAAAGTTACCTCTCCCCTTGTGGGAGAGGTCGGATCGCATCGAAAGATGCGATCCGGGTGAGGGGTCTGTCTCCACAAACTCCTCTTCGCGTGCGCGGATAGAGACCCCTCATCCGGCGCTTCGCGCCACCTTCTCCCACAAGGGGCGAAGGGAACGAACCTCGCGGCGGAGCCGATTAACCAAACTTCAGCACTAGCTCTCCGCCACCGCATCCGCCCAGGGCTGGAATGTCTCGGTCGCGCCGTGATTGGTGTCGCCTTCGCGCAGCACCACGCTGGGGCAGGCGAATTTGTTCGGCACGGCCTGCACGCGGGTTTCTTCGTAATCGAAACGCGAGCGCAGCGCGGCGCGGACCTCTTCGGGCAGCCGCACGTCGCCGATCACGATATCGCCTTCGCTCGCATCGATGCGCGGCTGGTGGATCGCGGTGTCCAGGTCCATGCCGTAATCCATGACAAAGGACAGCAACTGCATCACTGCCGGCATGATGCGGCGACCGCCGGAGGCGCCGACGGCTAGCCGCGTTCCGTCTTTCGTTTCGGCCACAACCGGCGTGTAGTTGCAGAGGCAGCGCTTGCCCGGCGCCAGCGAGTTGGTCGTGCCCGGTGTCGGGTCGAACCACATGATGCCGTTGTTCATGGTGATGCCGCTTCCCGGCGTCACGAATTTCGAGCCGAAGCCCGAGAGCAACGTTTGCGTCACCGCGGCCATGTTGCCGTGGCGATCGACGACCGAGAAATGCGTGGTGCAGGCGGGCGCGAGATATTCGGCGCCAAGCGCGCGCTTGCCCGCAGCATCGCCCATGCCCTTCAGCCGTTCGCGATAGGCCGCCTGGATCGCCTCACTATAATGGGTGTAAGCCGATCCATCCGGCGTGCTGCTTCCCGGCTTCCATTCCTGCAGCAGGCGCAACGCATGCGCCAGTGTCGGGCCCGCGGTGAGCTCGGGTGTCGCGAACACCGTGCCGCCGCGATAGGGGATCTTCAGCGGCTCGCGCACATCCGCGCGGAAGGCGGCGAGATCATCCGCCGAGAGCGCGCCACCGGCCGCGCTCACATCGGCCGCGATGCTGCGCGCCAATTCACCCTGGTAGAAGTCGCGCGGACCTTTGCCGGCGAGATGTTCGAGCGTAGCCTTTAGCCGATCCTGCGGCAGGCGGATGGCGGAGCGGATGCCCCATTGCGGATTGGGCGGCAGGCCATCCCTGAGATAAGCGGCAGCACTTGCCGGATAGCGGCGGAGTTCAGCGGCCGAGCTCGATATCTGCAAGGTCGTCCACCAATCGACCAGCAGGCCTTCGCCGGCCAGCGCGATGCTGGGCTGGAGCAGATCGCGCCACGGCATTTTGGCGTAACGGATATGCGCGGCTTCAAGGCCAGCGACCACGCCGGGCACGGCGATCGACCCGGGGCCGGACAGATTGCGATCGTCCTTCACCCGCGGCCACGGAAAGATGTCGGAGGCCTTGCCATGGCCTTCGAGCGGATAATCCTCGACGCGCAGGCTGAGCGGCGCGCGCATGCCGTAATCGATCACCTCGCAGCGGTCTTCCCTGGCGCGATACAGCACCATCGCGCCGCCGCCGCCGACCCCGTTCATCCAGGGCTCCAGCACGCCGAGCGCAAACGCGGTCGCCACCACCGCATCGATGCAGTCGCCGCCATCGGCCAGCACTGCCGCGCCGATCTCGGCCGCACGCCGCGATTGCGCCGCAACGATGCCGCCTTTGCTTTGGATCGCGGGCTTTCGATATTGCAGATTGTCGGAGAAGCGGTCTGACATGTTTGTTGTGATTACCTTGGGTATCGGGCGGGACGTATACTCAAGCCGTCTCGCTCGAAAACATCAAGGGAGCGCGGTGCATACCATCAGGCCACTTTCACCTCGACCACCCCCAGCCCCGCAAATTCGAACCGGAAATCCGCCGGCTCGGTCGGAAACACGGTCTTCATCACACTGCCGGTCATCACGACCTGGCCCTTGCGCAAGCCACCGCCGCGTGAGGCGAGCTGTGCATTGAGCCATGCCACCGAATTGAAGGGGTGGCCGAGGATGTCGCGCCCAAAACCTTCGCCGATCGGCGCGCCGTTCTGGGTGGCCTTGCCGAGCATGGATTCGAGGTCGGGCCACTGCGCCAAGAAATTCGACAGCACGATGCCGGCATTCCAGGAATTGTCGGCCACCAGCGAGCGCACGTCGAGATTGCTGTAGTCCGCGGCGCGGTCGTCGACGACTTCAATTGCCGCGCACACGCCGTCGATATGCGGCGCGACGGCGGCCGGCGTCTGCGCGCTCGCGGGAATATCGGACTTGATGCGGACCGCGATCTCGAATTCGAGGCCGAGCCTTCCATAATCGCCGCGCTGTACGGTCGCGCCCGACCGGTACACACGCTTGGCCAGCACCACGCCGCCGATCGGATGATCGATGCCGCAAAAAGTCTGCATCGTCTTCGAGGTGAGGCCGACCTTGTAGCCGACGGGATCGCCGTTCTCGCGGCGCAGCAGTGCGACATATTGATCCTGGATGTCGTAGGCGTCCGGCATCGCCGCGAGGCCATAGGCCGCGTCGAAGGTCTTGAATTTAACACCCGTCTTGTGCTCGCCCAGCAGCGCTTCGGCGGCGCGGCGGGCTGTGGCTTCCTCCATCACGTCTCTCCTTGCTTTCAGGAGATCATAGCGCCGCAGGCATAACGGTCAAATCTCAGGCTTTCAGCGCCGCGAGCAGTTCGTCCGGCCGCTCTGACATCATCATGTGGCCCGCGCCCTTGAGCACCACGGTGCGCGCCTGCGGAATGGCTGCGGCCAGCGCCCTGCCGGCCTTGGCCGGGGTCATCATGTCCTTTTCGCCGAGGATCAGCGTGGTCGGCGCCGTGATCTTCACTGCTGCGGCAAGCGCGCCCTGATACGAATTGCACGCGGAGAGATCGGAAAATAGCACGCCGGGTGCGCAGTGCTGCAACACGCGCTGGGCACCGCCATGCATCCACATCCCCGGCGCGAGGCTGCCGCCGATCTCGGCGTCGAAGCCGAGGCCCCAGATCGAGACCATGTCGATCGCATCATGGTCGTTCGCTTCCGCGGCTTTCAAGAGATCAGGGCCAACCGTCATGATCGCCGCCGTGCCGATCAGGCCGAGCGCCGACACGTTGGCGGGATGCCGCGCCGCGGTTTCCAGCGCGATCAGCGATCCCATGGAATGGCCGATCAGATGCGCTTTTGAAGCGTCCGCCGCCTCCAACAACGCAACGATCCAGTCGGCCATCTCGGCGATGCTTTTCAGCGCAGGTCCCTGCGAGCGGCCATGGCCGGGCAGATCTGGCACCAGCACCGCAAAGCCATGATGTGCGAACCAGCGGCTGTGCAGCGCCCAGGCCGAATGATCGAAGCCCGCGCCATGGATCAGCACGACTGCTGGCAGCGACTTGTCGAATTCTCGGCCGCCGGTTGCCGCGAACACGTCCTTGCCGTTGACGGTGAAGTTCATTGTCTATCCCTTTGGCTCAACCCCTTTGCGAGGCGCGCAGCGCGCTTCCAAGATCGTCGGTGATGTCGCTTGCCGCTTCAATGCCGACCGAGAGTCGCACCAGCTCTTCGCCGATGCCGGCTGTTTTCAGTTGTTCAGCGTCCATCTGCTGATGCGTGGTGCTGGCGGGGTGGATCACCAGCGTCTTGGCGTCGCCGACGTTGGCGAGATGGCTGATCATCTTCAAGGACTCGATGAACTTGCGCCCCGCCGCGCGGCCGCCCTTGATGCCGAACGAGATGATCGAACCCGCGCCGCGCGGCAGCAGCCGCTTGGCGAGGGCGTAGTCCGCATGATCTTCCAGCGAGGGGTGCAGCACCCATTCGACTGCCTTGTTGGCCTTCAGGAAATCGAGCACCGTATGGGTATTCTGCATGTGCCGGTCCATTCGCACCGGCAAGGTCTCGATGCCCTGCAGCAGTTGGAACGCGTTGGTCGGCGAGAGGCAGGCGCCGAAGTCGCGCAAGCCTTCCGTGCGTGCCCGCATGATGAAGGCGGCCGGGCCGAACTGCTCGTCAAAGACGATGCCGTGATAGCCGGCATAAGGCTCGGTGAGCTGCGGAAATTTTCCGGATGCGCGCCAGTCGAAATTGCCGGCATCGACGATGGCGCCGCCGATCGCAATGCCGTGGCCGCCGAGCCATTTCGTCACCGAATGCATCACGATATCGGCGCCATGATCGGCCGGGCGCGAGAGATAGGGCGTGGCAAAGGTGTTGTCGATCAGAAGCGGGATTTTTGCGTCATGCGCGATGGCGGCGACAACAGGGATATCCAGCACTTCGAGCCCGGGATTGCCGATCGTCTCGGCGATGACGAGCCGCGTGGTTGGCTTGATCGCGGCGCGGAAGGCGTCGTGATCGCGCGGCTTCACGAATGTCGTGGTGATGCCGAAGCGCGGCAGCGTATGCGCCAGGAGATTGATGGTGCCGCCATAGAGCGAGGAGGACGCCACGATATGGTCGCCCGCATTGAGCAGCGTGGCGATGGCCAGATGCAGCGCTGCCATGCCGCTCGCGGTCGCGATTGCGCCGACGCCGTTTTCCAGCGCCGCAAGCCGCTCCTCCAGCACCGCCGTGGTCGGATTGGAGATGCGGGTATAGATGTGGCCGGCGCGCTCCAGGTTGAACAGCGCTGCCGCATGGTCCGAATCCTGGAACACGTAGGACGTGGTCTGGTAGATCGGCACCGCGCGGGCGCCGGTGACGGGATCCGGATGCTGGCCTGCATGCAGGCTCAACGTTTCAAACGCAGGCGGCTTTGGTGCGGGCATGATTTGCTCGGTGCGAAGAGGGCGCGGGGGAACGTTTTGCCACAAAGGGATGGGGGCGTCAGCAGGTTAATAACGCTGAAAAATCCTTTCATCGTCGCGGTGCGTGAGGATGGAGACAAGCATTTGCGAGCGCGCCACATTCGAAATTCCATTTCATTGACGCGCGCATGATCGCACCGCATC
>Ga0210408_10005855_pt1 | contig 10733 bp, 7 predicted proteins | sample IncBWH4MmetaG_FD_155471 | JGI IMG/M metagenome (GOLD analysis project Ga0210408, IMG submission 155471) | Forest soil microbial communities from Barre Woods Harvard Forest LTER site, Petersham, Massachusetts, United States - Inc-BW-H-4-M | ecosystem: Environmental > Terrestrial > Soil >... | reverse complement strand
AGCTCTTCTTCCGCTTCCGCGACTTCCACGGCCGCTACCCCATGCACTGCCACAACATGATTCATGAGGATCACGCCATGATGCTGCGCTGGGAAATTGAGCCGGAAGGAGATAACAAGCTGGTGCCGTAGGCCATTGAACGTGTCACGCCAAAGAGAAACCCAAAGAGGTCAAAAGCATGTCTATCGCCACCAGAAGAAACTTATTGCGAATGCTTAGTCTTGCTCCCGTGGCTCCTCTCGCGGGGCAGCTGCTGGGTGCGAGCTCCGCTTCCGCCGCAACCAAAGCGGAGTCGACGCCGCGCGACAGAATCCGCCGGCGATACTTCCCCAATGTCCCGCTGCAAACGCAAGACGGCAAGACCGTCCACTTCTACGACGACCTGGTCAAAGGCAAGATCGTCACCATTAACTTCTTCTATGCCAAGTGCGAGGGCATTTGTCCAACCGTCACGGCCAATTTGGCGCGAGTGCAGAAGATCTTCGGAGACCGCGTAGGCAAAGATATCTTCATGAACTCGATCAGCCTGAAGCCGGAGCACGACACCCCTGCCGTGCTCAAGGAGTATGCGGAGATGTTTAAGGCGAAACCGGGATGGACCTTCCTGACCGGAAAGCCCGATGACATTGAGCTGCTTCGACGGAGCCTTGGCTTCACCAATCTCGATCCTGAACTAGACAAAGACAAGTCACAGCATATTGGGAACATCCGCTATGGCAATGAACCCTTGATGCTCTGGGCCGCTTGCCCTGGGATGGGCAGCCCGGAATTTCTTGCGAAATCCATCTCCTGGGTCATCCGGAAAGGATAAGTTCATGAAAAGAAAATCGAAGAATGCAGTTGTAGCTGGCGTGTCGATCCTGACCTTGGCAGCCCTCTTCATTATGCTGGTCACAACGCCTGTAGTCCGGGTGCACGCGGGTGGCGCTGACGACAGCGGCACGGTGAAAAACGTGAACCCGCCGCCTTTCGACTTCGCGGATTCCTTTTATCTGCAAAATGGGATTGACCTAAATGTGTTGAATTCGCCTGCGTCTGCGCGCTTCGGGCTGTTCCGGCAGACCGGGCCTCCCGCGCCTGCGGGAAAATCGAACTGGGTGATCGACGACTCGAATACGTCGCCTATCCACAACAACGTTCGCATCCTGGCAACCACAGGAGCCTACCGGGATAGCGATGGCGCCCCGAATCAGTTCTTCAGTCTCATCGCCCTAGCGCAGTGCGGAGAGGCCAAAGGAACCTCCTGTACAAACAACGCCTTCCGGAGTTTCTTCACTGGCGCCAAGAACGCACGCGGCATTACGATGGAAGAAATCGTCGGCGTACCGAACGCCGGCTGTCCCCCAGGAGTCAAATGCCACACCCGACCCCCGCTTCCGGGATGCGCTCCGGGTCAGCCCTTCGATCCGAAGAACTGCGCTTCCAACTTCGAGGCTTATGGGGCACCTAAGCAGGTTGTCAACGGTGTGATCGCGCCCTCCCCGTGCGGTGTCATGGGCGACGGTCTGATGCCCTGCTTTCCCGTGACCAGCGTCGAAACTCCTCACCTGCGGCAGGATTGGAGACTGAGCACGAACCGGACCAGAGTTGACAACTCCGCCTCATTTGCGTACTTCGGCGATAACACGCTGGGCATGTGGGTCGTCACCTACTTCTGGTACACCAAGTTCGCCGTGGGCGGACGACCCGACCAAACGACGCCCACCGCGACCTGTCAGCACGTATTGGCCGCCGCTGGTCGGCAAAACGGACTCACACTGGACGGAACCCCTATCATCCGCAACGGAGAGGAGCTTCACTTCCTGGAGGGAGTGGCATCCACCAGTCAGTTTGGTCTAGACCCGACGAAGGATCAACCACCTACGACCGCCCCCTGCGGTCAGGAATCCAATGAAGATGCGGGCGGCGCCGACGGTGCCACCGTATGGCTGGTTTGCCCGTCCATGTTGGATCCCACAGGCGGGGCGATCGCCCCGGACGCGTTCCTCGATACTGTGCGTCGTGCGGACGGCACGCCGGTCGATCCCCAGATAACCGCGAACTTCGAGTGTTTGCAGAAGACCGGACAGTTCTGCCACAAATAGAAGGACGGTGGTCGCCTAGTGTCGCCGCTTGGGCGTGGCGCGCGTCGGCGCCTCGCCCGGCCCCAGCACGCGCCGCACGATCGGCGTGTTCAGCTTGTACTTGCGTTCGTGGACGCTGCCGCTGTCGTCCTTCACTTGCAGGATAAATACCGGCAACGTTCCTTCCTTGTCGAAATCTTCTTTGGTCACTGTGACCGGCAGCACTCCGTCCAGGTGGTGCTCGCGGTACGCGGTTTCGTAGCGGTGCTTCTTGACGTTCCAGGTGAAGACGCGCACTTGGTCGTAGTCAAACGGCAGACCATCGTGGGGATCGGTCAACACGCACAGATATTGCGTGACTTTTTTCTGGACTGCGGGCTTGCCGGCGCTCGCCTTCTCGGTGTCCAGCACTTCATCGAGCGCAAAAAACGCCACCAGGCGCTGGCCCTCGGCATACTGCGCAATCTCAATGGGAGCATCCACGTCGACCATGCGCGCCAGCACCCAGCCCACGCGGCCCTGCGCGTCCCGCACCAGCCACCAGTCTTCGAGCGGCAGCCCCGCGGGAGCCTTAGCTCCAGGCTTCACCAGAACGGGCTTCGCTACACCCGCCTTTGGCGGAGACGCGGGTGCACCTGGCAGCTGCTTCTCCGCGGTCGCACGCTTCAGGATTGAAACCTTCGCGCCCACCGTCAGCTGGTACAGGTGCTCACTCTCGCGTCCCGGCGTGATGTGCAGATTGGTGTCGTTGCGCAGCACCCCAGGAGCCTGCACTGGATCGTTCTGGTTGTCCCGCGTAAGTTTCTCGAGACCGTCGTAAATCTTCTGGTCAACCAGGAAGCGCTGTTCGATCCAGCCCTCCGCGCCGCTCGCGGTGCGCACGCGCGAAAAACGTTTCTCGTGCTCCATCACTTCGACGCGCTCGCCGTTCTTGACCGTGCCGACGCGGTTGTAGACCGCCGCCACCTGATCGCGCAGCGCGACTTGCGGCGCAGAGACATACGCCACTTCGAGCACGCGATGCCCACGGCGCGTGCACGCCGTCAGCGCAAGCACTGCGCCCAAAGCGAGCGCCAGCACCAGACGCAAAGTAAATGGGTAAGCGAATCTCACGATCGTGGCGAGGCTGACTTTTAACTATAGCGCGTTGTCCCGTCAGTTTTCCGCACGAAGGTTTACGCCTCGTACACCTGCGCCTCGGTAGTGGCACAGTTTTAATTCTGACATTCTGTCCACGCAGCGGCGTCATCCCGAACGGAGCCGCTTTTCAGGCGAAGTGAGAGCCTGCCCTAAGCTAAGCCGAAGGGGATCTCGGTGCATCGCCACTATCCTCAGGAATCAAACTGAGCCACTACTCGCCGCCGCAGTAACCTGACATCCCGAACCCGCTTCGGTTACCATGAATCCAGCCCTTCGGTGACTGCAGTTATGGCGTCGAGGCTGCCCGGACGGACTTTCCAGCGTCTAAGCTGGAAGACGCCCCTGCGGGCGTCGAAGATTTTCAAGTCGAAAAGAGAATACGAAGAACAGGGAACGAAGAACTGAGATGAAAAACAAATCTGGGAATCGCCTTGCCTTGCTATCACTTGCCGGCTTCGTGCTGGCCGTTTCGTTGTGCTCCTCGGCGCAGAACGCCGTGAACCCGGTGTTCCGTCCACCCAAGGGCGCGCTGGTGGCGCTTGTGGTCTTCGAGGACCTGCAATGCCCGCAATGCCGGCGCACCGCGCCCCTGGTCGAGCAAGCCGCCAAGACCTACAAGATTCCCGTGGTGCGCCACGACTTCCCACTGCCGATACACAACTGGTCATATCAGGCGGCCGTGATGGCGCGCTTCTTCGACACGCACTCCAAGGCCCTGGGAGACGAATTCCGCGACTACGTCTTCGCCAACCAGCTTGAAATCAATCCCCAGAACGTACGCGGCTACGCGGATAAATTTGCGTCCGAGCATAAGGTCGGACTGCCCTACGTGATCGATCCGGAAGGCAAGTATGCCGCCCTGGTAAACGCCGATCGCGACCTGGGCAAAGCCATCCAGGTGGACCATACCCCCACCGTCTATGTGGTCAGCAGCCGCAATCCCAACAAGCCCTACATCGAGGTCAAGGACACCAGCCAGCTCTACGCGCTCATCGATACCATGATGAAGGAGTAGGCCGGCCGATTGTTGATTTTCGATTGTTGATTCTTGATTGTTGATTGAGAAAGCGCCTAGTCGACCGTGAAACTCTTGCCGCCTAGGCTTACGCCTCCGGCGTTGGTCACCTCGACCGGCCCCGTGGTCGCTCCTGCCGGAACCGTGGCCACAATGTTTCCGGTGTTCAGAACCCGGAACGACGCGCTGACTCCATTGAACGTTACGGCCGTCGTTCCCACAAAGTGACTGCCATGGATCATCACCTGCGCTCCCACCTTTCCGCTCGCAGGGCTGGGACTCACAAACAACGGCCTGGGCGCGGGCAGAGCTGGCTCCAGCGCGAATATCTCATTGCCATTGAGCCCGACAATCCTTCCATCACTGGCTTGCATCAGCCCGTAGCCGCCAAGGTTGATCTGCTGGAGCTGCGCACCGCTATGCGTAAAGCTGACGATGGCGCCCTGTCCTCCCAATGAACCAGCACCTCTCAAACCCCAGAAGTTTCCGTCGGATGCCTCCAGGAACTCTCCCACCCACTGTTCAACCCCATACGGAAGCGTGATTAGCTGAAAACCAGCGCCGTAAAGGTTGTGTTCGAGTAGTCCGGGCAGAAGCGAGCCATTCGGCTGAACCACGAAGTCCAATCCCGCGTACAGGTTGCCATTCGCGGATTGAATGGGCGCGCTGACCAGGAACTGCCCGTAGTGAACCGTCTGCAGAACCGTGAACTGGCCGGCCGTAGTAAGCCGGAAGAGAGAGGTTATCTTCTTGATCTCCGCGTCAATCGTCGTTCCGTAGAGGTTGCCGTCGGACCCGAGTATAAGTCCTGCCGCATAGATTCCCGTGGTGCTCAGGGTCAACGTGTGCAAAACGCTATAAGAACCGCTGGGAGTGATCCGGACCAGGCTGATATTGCCACTCGCGTCGCTGCCGTAACCGTACAGATTGCCATCTCCGGCAAAGGTCAGGTAGGAGACTCCTCCACGCGCGCGAACAACATGAAACGCTCCCGCTTTGCTTAGCTGGAAGACTACTCCCGTGTTGTTGGCGCCTCCCGTCACGGTCGCACCATAGAGAAATCCGTCATTGCCCTCGACGACTCCACCCGGATTTGCGCCATTGGGATAGTTCCCGCTCTGATCGGCGATGAAGGTATGAAGCGTCGTCAATTGGCCGGATGGGGTCAGCTTAAAAACTGTACCGGCGGCCAGGTTGCCAGTGCCCCCGATCGAGGTGGTGCCATAAAAATTGCCGTCGGCCGACTGGATTAGGCGACTGGGTTCGCCGCCACTCGGGCAAGATACGATTGTCGGCCCCTTGGTTACGCAGTTGAAGGCGAATAGCTGATGGACGTTTGGCGAGCTTTGTGCCTGCAGGCCAAGCGAATTGATGATCAGCAGCAGTATCAGGCCAACCACATATCCAGGATATGCAGGAATGAGCATCGGTTTCCGGAGTTGCATTCGGGAGACCCTCCAAAAATTTGACTCCACTGTCAGTTGTGCGACCCCTGAGGATAGTGCGATCACTGTGCCTCGAAAGAGTGCCCGTGGTGTCAAACCGCAGTCAAAGGATTGTCAATTTCACGTCAGCGGAATGCGGCTGAATTTGGCAGGAACCACGTCGCTTCGCTTTTGGCTAAGTAGTGTCGCCCAAGGCTTAAGACTCGACACCAAGACCAGCCGCGCACCGACTCGGCGAAGTCGGAAATGATGGCTGCCGAACCTGTAATGAAGATGGGGCGGTGGTCTTGCTCAACAGTTTGGAGGAGGGCATTGATGTCGGATAGGCGAAGACCGACTAGACAGCGGAGAGGTGTCGGCCAGGTGCACTCCGGACAGAAGGCCAAGGCTAATGATCGCGGGATGAATGCCGCCATCGGCGACTGGAGCGTGGCGGCAACTGAAGTTCCGGGAAATTAGGTGCCCCGGCAGGAGGGTCAGGGTGCGAAAACCAAGCCAGGCTAGCCCGAGCCGTGAAAAGCCCCGCCTGTAGCCCCATTCCGGCCCCCATGGCCTCAAGAATGACAATTCTTTGACAAATTAGTGACAAACTGCGGATAGGGCTCCGGTACGTTGGCGTGCCCGTTGGAGGACCCATGAAAGTTGCCAAAATATATTCTGCCTTGCTCGCCTGCCTGGTCGTCATAACGACCGCCAGGAGCCTGTCCGCACAGACCACCACCTGTGACACGGTGAATGGAACCCGCTTCAATCTTGAGAAGCGAGTGAACGCGGTGCCTCAGAACAACGAAAGCGTGGATTTCCTGCTCAATCGGGTAGGCCCGGGAGTGGATTTGGTGGTAGGCGCCGCCCACGACCGGCGCGGCGAGTTCAATAGTTTCCCCGGATTCCCGGGTGGTCTGCAAGACGGCGCTTACTATGTTCATCGCACGGGAAATAACTGCACCCCGGATTTCGAGGGCTCTCTCAGCTCACCGACCTCGGCCACGCCAACAATCGGAACTCCCACGGTCGTCGCCGACCCGGCCCGGGATGCGTTCTTCCTTTCGGACGGACTCGCTGTGGGTGGGGCTACGGCGGTGGTTGGGCGCACTACGGCGGCGAACCTTCTCAGCACCACCATCTGCCCTAACGGCACGCAGAACACCCAGTCGGTGAAATGCTGGCCGGTCGTAAGCTTCGTGAACTTCCCCAGTTCCAATTCGAATGCCAACCTCTCACTGCAGCAGCCCTCGATCGCCCTCGACCCACGCACTTCGGGGACCGGAGCGGGCGATCTCTACGTAGTAGGCAGTGTTATAGACGGCACCAATTTCCCCGCCGTTGCCAGCATCCAGATCGTGGCTTGCACGAACACGACCGTGAGCTGCGGCTCGCAGGTCGTGGCCAGTGGCACAGACACATTCGGGTCCCACCCCTACATTCAGGTCCGCTCCGATGGCGTCATCACCATTTCTTACTGGACCTTCACTCTGCCTTTCAACGTTCAGCCCAACCCCATCGATATCAAGTTCGTGACCTGCACTCCGCAAGGGGCTCCGAAAGCTCCAGTGTGTTCCGCGCCGGCCCTGGTCGCAAAGCTCACCGTGCCAGCAATCTTTGCTCCAGCAGCCAACGGCTTCACCGACGTGCTCTTCCCCAAACATGCCAATCGCCTCGAGGCCGACGGCAAGACCATCACCACTTTCCTGATTTACGACCGTTGCCGGTCGATCATCGGTCCGGCGGTTAGCTTCGCCCCGGTCTGCTCCAAAGTAGACGTGCTGCTTTCCACCTCGGTCAACAACGGGGCGACCTGGTCAGCACCGAAATTGGTGAGCGGAGCCACCGGCCATCAATATATGGGAGCGATACACACCGACCACTCCACTGGCATCACCAGCATCGCGTATTACTCTACCCAGAATGATCCCTTCGAACAGCGGAGTCAGCTTCTTCTGAGCCAGATCGCGGCCGGTTCGACCATCGTCGGCACTGCTCACACTCTCACCTCAGGAGTTAACGATCCGAGTTCTGGCATAGCGGATTTGACCGAGCCGCACGCCGAAGGAATTGTGGATTACGGCAATCGCATCGGCCTCGCCGCGACGGGCACCGGAACCAAAGGCCAAAGCCGGCTCTACGTGCACTACACCTGGAACAGTGTCCCCGGCATATCGAATGGCATTTCTCAACCCGACTCGAACAATACTCTGGTGCCATTTTCCTACTAGAGCGGCTGGCTATAAAAGGGCAATTCATCCAAGGAGAAACTGGCAATGAAGGCGCTAAACACAGCAATGCTGACCATCTTCGTAGTACTGGCTTTCGGGACTGGGCTCCATGCCGCGCCCATCGCGAAATGCGGGGGCACGTTGGGTACTCAGTTCAACCTCGAGCCCGCCGCCAATGCGGCCCCGCAGCAAATGGAAAGCGTGGACTTTATTACGAACCGGGTAGCGCTCGGTCTGGATCTCGTCGTCGCCGGCGCCACCGACGGCCGCGGACTCGCGCCCGCCGGCCCCGCCTGGGACGGCAGCCTTAGTGGCTACTACGTTCACCGCTCCACCACCGCCGATTGCAGCCCGCAGTTCGAGGGCGGCCTGCCCAATATCGTCGTCGCTGGCAAGACCTTCACCGGCAATGGCGGCCCTGCCATCGCCGCCGACATGGTGCGTGACGCCTTCTTCGCCGCTGATGTCCACTTCGACCTCAATGATTCGCTTTCCGGCATCGGCCTTTTCCGCGTCTCTTCCGCCGCCTTGCTGAACGCGACAATGTGCCCAAACGGCACTCACACCTCAGCTCAAGCCACCGCCTGCTGGGCCGCGACCGCTCCGGTACTCATCGGTGAAGCGGCCTCGGCCGGAGCTAATCCATCGCAGGACTTTCCCAGCATCGCCGTGGATGAGCGCGTCAGCAATTCCGGACTCGGCGCCGGCGATGTTTACGTCGCCTTCGGCTCTGGAACGGTAATGACGCTCGCCGCTTGCAAAGGCACGACTCTGGCGTGCAGCGCTCCCCTCACTATCGGCGACAGCTCAGACCTCGGTCCCATCGACGCTCGCGTCGAAGTCCGGCCCGACGGAATCATCACCGTAACCTATCTCGATATGTCCTTCAGCAATTCGACCGACACCATCAAGTTTGTCAGCTGCAAGCCCGCCGGCGCTCCTAAAGCCCCAGTGTGCGCCGCCCCTACCGTTGTGGCCACAGAGAGCCAGTCCGACGGCCCGTCCTTCTTCGGCCAAAGTCTTTCCGGAATGAACCAACTGGTCTTGACTTTTCCCAAGCACGCCAACCGCCTCGAAGCCGACGGCAAGACCGTGACCACATTCGTGGTCTGGGACCGCTGCAAAACCTTCTTTGCCCTCCTTCAACAGCAATCTGGACTCCAGACTTGCCTCGACTCCGACGTAGTCATGAGCACTTCCACCGATGGCAAGACCTGGTCAGCCGCCGCCCCCGTAAATGCCGGCAAGGGACACCAATTCTTTCCCTCCATCTCGACCGACGCCTCCACCGGCACCGTCAACATCGCCTATTACGACACCACAGGCGACCTCTTTAAAAATCGCGTGCGCGTCTCCTTGAACCAGATCGCTCGCGGCAGCACCACCGTGGGTGCGCTCACCCACGTCACTACCACTCCCGCTCCGTGGAACGCCGACCCTCGCAACAATCCCTTCGGTCTCTTCGATTTCGACTTGCGTTTCGGTATCAAGGCGCGCGGTATCGGAGCGGTTGGCCAGAGCCACCTCTATGTCTCGTTCACATCGACCGGAGACCGCCCGGGTACCTATCACGGAATCCCCGTCCCCGAGCAGAACAACAACATGCAGAAACTGGTCTACTGAGCACTGCGGAAAATAAAAATCGTGCGGACAGCCTTAGGGTTGTCCCCACGATTGTCGCAGTCGCTGGAGCCGCGCTGATCGTCCTACGACCCACCTTCGACGCGTTGAGTCGCAAATAGTCACGGTCTCACCGCCCAGCCAAGAGTCACAACAAACAATTTCGTGACAAACGTTTAACCGCCTCCTGACAAACGCCGGGAGCGAACCGCGTACTTTCTTCACGATGTGTTAAACCGCAACCGCTGGAGGTCATTGTGCGAGTGTCCCGTGTAGCCGGCCTGGTGTTTTCTCTGCTCCTCCTCGCCTCGTTTGGATGGTCACAGCAAGTAGCACTCTCCGCCACGAGTCTGACTTTTGCTCCACAGTTGGTGGGCGCGATAAGCCCAGCTCAAACGCTCACGCTCACGAACTCAGGAAACGCAGCGCTCACCGTGAGTTCGATTGCGGCCAGCGGCGGATACTCCATCAGCAGCAAATGCGTGACCTTGAGTCCCGGAGCCAGCTGCACCATCAGCGTTAAGTCCATATCGGTGCTGGTGGGAATCACGAACGGCGTGATCACGATCAGCGACAATGCAGCGGACAGCCCACAGATCGTAAATCTGTCGGGCGCGGTGCTGCCGCCACTAATTCTTTCGCCCGCGCAGGTGAGCCTGGGATCGACAGCGGTGGGTACGACGAGCCCATCAAAGGCGGTGACCGTTACCAACCCCGGCCCTGCATTCTCATTCGGAGGAATTGCCGCCAGCGGAGACTACCTGCAGACCAACAACTGCCCGTCGACCTTGGCCAGCGGCGCCAGCTGTTCCATCAATGTCTCGGTCCACCCCACTGCCAGTGGTACGATTTCCGGAGCCCTGGTGATCGCCGGCAGAGATCCGCTCCAGTCTTCCGGAATCTCCACCGCGTTGTCGGCGGTTGGAACCGGCAGCGTGGCCTCGCATGTGTCGCTACAGCCGGCAAACCTCAACTTTGGCGGCAAGAGCGCAATTGATATTTCCACCCACAGCAAGATGCTGACCCTAACCAACACCAGCAGTTCCATTTCTCTGACAGTTCAGAATGTGATGGTGACCGGACCCGCAGCTAACGACACGCCGGTGTACAAAATCGAATCGACGAACTGCAAGGGCATGCTTGCTCCCGGCGCGCACTGCCAGATCAGCGTTTCCGTGGGGAATTTTAGTTTTGTTCCTACCAGCGTTCCGGGAGCGCTTACCATTGTGGACAGCGA